>Ga0194137_10000464_pt1 | contig 27507 bp, 21 predicted proteins | sample TARM_MetaG_T3_14_FD_134025 | JGI IMG/M metagenome (GOLD analysis project Ga0194137, IMG submission 134025) | Freshwater microbial communities from Pennsylvania, USA, analyzing microbe dynamics in response to fracking - TARM_MetaG_T3_14 (version 2) | ecosystem: Environmental > Aquatic >... | reverse complement strand
GTCGAGGATGGACTTGGGCAGTCCGTATCGCCTCGCGATCGCCAGCGCGTAGCTGTCCCCCGCTTCTCCCGGCTCCAGCCGGTACAGCGGCTGCAGAGATTCCGGATCGAAGGCCATGCGGGCGTTCATGCAGCGTCCGGTGCCCGCGGCATACGCTTTGATTTCATTGAAATGAGTCGTCACGGCAAGCTTCGAGCCTCGCCGTCCCAGCTCCTCCAGCACGGCGATGGAAAGCGCGATCCCTTCACCCGGATCCGTCCCTGCGGCGAGCTCATCGAGCAGGACGAGCGTCCTCCTTCCAGCCGTGGCCAGCACTTCCCGCAGAACGGCCAGATGGGCGGAAAAGGTGCTGAGCGACTGCTCGATGCTCTGCCCGTCTCCTACATCGGCCAGCACATCGTCGAACATGCCGATCGACGTCCCTTCGGCCGCCGGCAGAAACAAGCCTGCCTGGGCCATGAGCACGAACAGGCCGATCGTCTTGAGCGCCAGCGTCTTGCCTCCCGTGTTGGGACCGGTAATGTACAGCTGATCCCATTCCAGGCCGAGCTCGGCATCGATAGGAACAGCTTTGTTCCCGAGCAGCGGATGGCGCCCGGACACGATTCTGAGAGCGGGTTCGGCTTCAAGCGCGGGCTCCGTCCCGCTGTACGAGATCGCCAGCTTGCCTCTCGCGAGAATGAAATCGAACATCGCCATCGTCTCCAGGTTGATGCCGAGCTGCGGCCCATGCTCCTCCGCCAGCTCCGACAGCCCGGCCAGGATGCGCAGCCGCTCCTGCTCCTCCGCCGATTTCCATGAAGACAGCTCCGCCTGCAGATCGGCAATGTCGGCCGGCTCTACGAACAGCGTCTGGCCGCTGGCGGATTCATCCCATACGGTTCCAGGCACCAGCTTGCGGTGCTCGCGCCGGACCGCGAGGACGAACCTGCCGCTGCGCTGGCTGATGACGGCTTCCTGAAGGGCATTTCGATATTTGGCCAGCGAAGCGTCGAGCTTCCTCCGTATTCGGTCCTCCGCCACTCCGTAAGCGCGCCTGATCCGGGACAGCTCGGGCGAAGCATGGTCATGCAGCCATCCTCCCCGGATGCAGCGATCCAGCTCGGCCCGCAGCTCCGGACAATCGCGCATGGAAGAGGCGTAGCCGGACAGAAGCGGCGCGGCATCTCTCTTGGCCTCCATGTAGCGCTTCATCTGCGCCACGGAGCCGAGCCATGCCGACAAGCCCGACAGCTCGCGCTCGTCGTAGATTCTGCCCTTGCCGAGCAGCGCAAGGAACGGACCGATGCCTTCCATCGCGGACAGCGGTACGCTCGCTCCCGACGCCAGCAGCGACTCCGCTTCGGCCGTCTCGCGGAGCCACTGCGCCGCCTGTCTCCCTACCGGGCTTGGACGATGCTTCTGAGCCAGCCTGAGGCCGGGCTCCGATACGGTGAAGCCGCACAGCTGCTCATGGATGGCGTCGTATTCCAGTCTTGCCATGGATGCTTGATTCAACTTGATTTCCTCCCCGAAAATGCTCATGTCCATATCGACCCAGCCGCTAGAAGGCGTTCAAGGACACAAAAAAAACAGGAGGGAACGCGGAAGCGCTCCACTCCTGTCGGGCTAGGTACCTGCTGCCGTCTTTCCCCAGTACGCCTCCAATGACCGGCTGCCGCAAGCCTCGGTGAACAGCTTGCGGCGGCAGGTGCATGGGAAACGAAAAAAACCGTGCTCGAAGGAGCACGGAATACCGGTAAGACGATTGTCCGCAGACCATCGCTCAGGGTGAGTATCCACATGTTCTCAACTCTTCATAAGCGCACCCGAAAAACCTAGTGAATGAATCCATTCATAAGGGTAATGACTTCGAGAAGCGCCATATAAAATTTAAGAGTTAAGAACACCTGTAATCATCAATAGCTCCCCTTTGGATGAAAGTCGGCTGGAATCGTATAGCTCCCACGAGCATACAAACAAAATCGATTTTCGTCAAGAGCTTCCGCCGCCCGAATGCCGTCTCCCGAAGACCCCTTTTTGTTTAGTAGTGAATTATATTCGGAGCCGCCTTATAATGGAACCAACGCTGCATCGCAGGAGGTACGAGATGAAATTAAGGCTGCTGACCCCTTACCTGGCTTCAAGAGGCTGGCTCTACACCGCCTCGCTGCTGCTTATCGCCGCCGGAAACATCATCCAGTCCTACTACCCGCACATTCTCGGAGAGTTCATCGACCGTCTCAAAAACGATGATATCGCGATGCCCGACATCCGAATGTACGCGCTCATGCTCGTCGCCATCGCCGTCTGCTACGGCTCCATGGCCGGCCTCGGACAATACCTCATCATGAGGCTCGGCAGAGGCTTCGAGCGGCTGATGCGCAAGCGTCTGTTCCGCCACTTCACCCGGCTGAGCGAGTCCTACTACGCCAAGCACGGCGTCGGCCAAATGCTGAGCTACGTCATGAACGACGTCACCTCCGTCCGGGAAGCCATCTCGGTATGCCTCAATCAGACGGCCAACGCCGTCATCCTGCTCCTGTCGGCCTTCGTCATGATGGCCGCTTCGGGACTTCCCTGGGGACTCATCGTTCCTTGCGTGTCCCCCCTGCTGCTGATTCCGTTCCTGGTCGTCTACTTCGGACCGCGGATCCGCAAGCGCTCCCGCATCGTGCAGAACGCCCTCGCGCGCATGACCGAATCGGCCGAGGAGCAGTTCGGCGGCATGCGCGTCACCCAGAAATTCGCCGCTGAGGACGTCATGGCGGAGAGATTCGGCGGCACCGTCGACCGAATCAGGGAAAGCCAGCTCGGACTTGTGCGGATGTCTTCCTTTTTCCAGGCGCTGCTTCCGTTTCTCGGCGCCCTGTCGCTGGTCGTCACGATCGCTTACGGCGGCTATCAGGCTCTGAGCGGAGCCATTACGATCGGAATGTTCGTCTCCTTGACGCTTTATGTTCGGCTGATGATCAATCCTCTGCAGCAGATCGGCAACGTCATCAACACGATGCAGCGGTCCCGCGCCAGCCTTGAGCGGCTGCAGGAGCTTCTGTCCATCATCCCGGACATCAGCGATGCGGAGCAGTCCGTCCCGCTCTCCGGATCCGGAATCGAGCTGCGCGGCCTCAGCTTCAACTACCCCGGCTCGCCCATGGAGGCGCTCCATGATATCCAGCTCTCTGTTAAGCCGGGCATGACTGCGGGAATCATCGGCCGGACCGGCAGCGGCAAAACGACGATCGCCAAGCTGCTGCTGCGGATCTACGAAGCACCCCCGCGAACGATCCGGATCGGCGAAACCGATATCCGGGAGCTCGGCCTCGGCAGCCTGCGCGAGAATATCGCCTATGTCCCGCAGGACGGCTTCCTGTTCAGCACGACGATGCGCGACAACATCGCCTTCTCCAGGCGCAATGCCGAGCAGAGGGAGGTCGAGGACGCCTCCCGCCAAGCCGGCATCTACGAGAGCATCCAGCAGTTCAGCGAGGGCTTCCAGACCCGCCTCGGCGAGCGCGGCGTCACGCTTTCCGGCGGACAGAGGCAGCGCACGAGTCTGGCCAGAGGGCTCATCAAGGATGCTCCCATTCTCATTCTCGACGACAGCGTCAGCGCTGTCGATGCCGTCACTGAAACGGCCATCATCCGCAATATCCAGCAGCTCCGCCAAAACAAGACCACGCTGATCATCGCGCATCGCATCAGCGCGCTCAAGCATGCCGATGTCATCTTCGTCATGGACGAAGGCCGGATCGTCCAGCAAGGAACGCATGAAAGCCTGCTGGCGGAGAAAGGCATCTATGCGGAGCTGTTCGCCCTGCAGCAAGGAGGGACTTCACATGGCCAAATCGGCTGAGCATGCCGAAGCAGCGAAGCAGCAGCAAAACCCGGCCCGCTCCAAGGAAGCCCGAAAAGGCATCATGATCTATGCCAAGCCGTATCGCAAAGCGTTCGCAGGCGTATTCTTCTGCACGCTGATCGCGGTATTCGCCGACCTGCTCCAGCCTTATCTCGTCAAGATCGTCATCGACGACCACCTCATGAAAGGCAGGACGGAATTTCGGCCGCTGCTGCTCATCGGCGTCCTGTATCTTCTTCTGTCCATTCTCGCGCTGCTGTTCTCCTATCTGCAGAACAACCTGATCCAGCGCACCGGCCAAGGCATCGTGGCAAGCCTCCGCAAGGACTTGTTCCGCCATATATCCCGGCTGTCTCCGTCTTTCTTCGACCGGACGTCGAGCGGCAGCCTCGTGACGCATGTATCCAGCGACACGGAGACGGTCAGCCAATTTTTCACCCAGGTGCTGATGAGCCTCATGCGCGACGGGATGACGCTGCTGCTCATCATCGTGCTCATGTTCCAGCTCGATCCCGTGCTCGCTTCCTACAGCATGGTGCTGCTTCCCGTCATCGGCATCATCGCGTTCTCCTTCCGCAGCTACATGCGCAAGACGTACCAGCTGTCGCGCAGCCGGCTGTCGCGCCTGATCGCCTTCACGGCCGAGAACCTCTCCGGCATGAATCTGGTGCAGGCTTTCCATCAGGAGAAGGAGCAGGAGCGCCAGTTCGCCGAAAAGAACGAAACGTACTTCGAGGCCAATCTGAGGGAAATCCGCACGAACGTGCTGTTCAACCGCTCCTTCGACCTGCTGGGCAACCTGTCGGTCGCCTTCATCGCCTGGCTCGGAGGCCGCGCCGTCCTGGGCGAAAGCCTGGAATTCGGCATCCTGTATGCGTTCATCACGTATATCCGGCAGTTTTTCCAGCCCATCAATGCGATTACCCAGCAATGGAATACGCTGCAATCCGCCTCCGTATCGATGGACCGGATCTGGGGTCTGCTTAGCACCAAGCCCGATCTTCCGGATGAAGGAAAAGCCTCCTTCCCGGTCTTGAACGGGGGCGGCAGTCCGAAGGTCAGCGGCGCCATCGATTTCCGCCACGTGACGTTCGGCTATGGGGACGGGGAGCCGGTCATCAAGGCGCTGAGCCTGAGCATCCGTCCCGGAGAGAGAATCGGCATCGTCGGCACGACAGGAGCCGGCAAAAGCTCGCTGATCAGCCTTCTGTGCCGGTTCTACGACGTGCGGAAGGGTTCGGTGCGGATCGACGGCATCGACGTGCGCGAGCTCCCTCTCGCCACGCTCAGCCGGACGGTCGGGCTGGTCCAGCAGGAGCCGTACCTGTTCTCGGGCTCGATCATCGACAACATCCGCCTGTTCGACACCCGCTTCAGCCGGGAGCAAGCGATGGAGGCTTGCCGGTTCGTCGGGGCCGACGCTTTGATCCGCCGTCTGCCGGACGGTTATGACACGATGCTGAGCGAAAAAGGCAGCGGACTGTCCACCGGAGAGCGGCAGCTGCTCAGCTTTGCCCGCATCGTGCTCTATCAGCCTGCCATTCTCGTGCTGGACGAGGCGACGGCGAATCTCGACTCCAGCACCGAGCAGCTCGTCCAGCGGGCGCTGGACGCCGTTGCGGCGGGAAGGACGACACTCGTCATCGCCCATCGCATTTCGACTGTCATGGATGCGGACCGCATCATCGTCATGCGCAGCGGCATCATCGCCGAGCAGGGCAGCCACGAGGAGCTGGTCCGGCAGCGCGGCTATTACGAGCAGCTGTTCCGCCATTCCCAGGGCCGCCCGGAAGAACGCGGAGCCGGCTAGACAGCCCGTAGACCAAACAAGCAGCCCCCGACGGATGCGATGCCGCATCTTCGGGGGCTGCTTGTTTGTCGAGTTCAATTAATCGAGAATACGGCGCATTCCCGCCTCGGCGAACTTCACGTTGTCCGGCAGGCCGTACTCACGGCGCAGATCGATATCATGCGACATATGCGTCAGCAGCATTTCGCCCGGCTGCAGCTCCTCCCGCAGCTCCAGAGCTTCCGTGACGTCGTATACGGAGCGCCCGGCGTAAGGATAGGGCTCGCGGTAAAAGCTCGTCCCGAGCACGATGAGATCGGCGCCGCGCAGCGGCGCCTTCTGCATTTCGTCAAGGCCGATGGAATCCGAGCAGTAGACCCAGGCGTACCCGGTCTCGCCATGGTCGAACCGATAGGCGTACGAATAACCGTTGAATCCATGATGGACGCGCCAGCTTCGAATGCTCCAGCAGCCGATCACGAGCGGCTCTTCGATCGGCGTGAAATCGATCCATCGGTCCAGCCAGGGAAAGCGGGCCCGAATATCGGGGATGACCTCGGCGGGAGCGTATGCCTGGCCCCTCTGCTTCGTCCATCTGCATGCATCCGCCCACTCCACGAGGCCGCCGATATGGTCGAAGTGCGCATGCGTGATCAGCATTCTCCTGATCGAGCGCAAACCTGCCGCTTCCATCTGCCTGCCCCAGTCGGGTCCGCAGTCGATCAGCGTCACATCGTCCGGAGAGCCGCCGCCTTCCAGTCCGTCGATCCGCACGAGGGAGCGCAGCCTCCGGTTCCTGCCGGTCTTCCTTGCTTCCTCGCACACGGAGCAACTGCAATAAACCCGCGGCACTCCAAGCGAATCGCCGGTGCCGAGGAAGGTCAGCACGGCCGGTGCCGAAGCCATCAGAGCGGAAGCAGGGCGATAAATTCCCGTTCTCGGATGCCCTGAACCATGTCGTACCATTCCCGAGGCTTGCGCTCGATTGCCGAATAGTAGGTTTCCAAAAACTGAGCGGCCAAAGCTCCCGGAATCTCGTCTCGGAGCTCGTCCGTCGGCAGGAAGCCGAGGTCCAGGCCGCTTACCGCTCCGCCTTCCAAATCCCAGGAAGGATGGACATAGGCGAGATCCAGTCGCTTGTAGCCGATATGGGACAGCACCTCGCGCCTGACGATCGGATTCATCGGGCTGACGCCTCCGAATTCATGCCCGGTGCGGTAAGGATCGTAAATCTCCGCGAACATGCCGAGCGGCTCCGTTGCGGATTCCTTGGCCAGCCGATCCAGCTCCCGCTCGCGGCTGCGCATCAGGAAACGCCCGATGCCGAGGCCCGGCCGGCCGATGATCGTAAAGTCCGTCATGGCGACCCGCATATCCGGATAATAGCGGTATTCCGTGGCGCCGACCGCCTCGCCCTCATGCAGGGCGACGCAGACATGGATGGACGGGTCGAGCAGCGGCTCCCGCCACAGGTCGTAGGCGAGCACCTCTTCCGGCGGAAACACCTCCTGCAGCAGGCGGTGGAGCTTGGGGAACTGCGGATCATCAATGGACACGATGCGGTGGAATTCCATTTATACGGCCAACTCCTTCTTTTTTGATCAGGTTTCTTTCTTAAGACTCCTCGATGAGGAACGGATTGCGCCATTCCATCAGTGCGGCATAGTGGCAGGATTCCTCATCCTCCAAATAGTTCTCCGCAATCCCGGCCGGCATCCTGCCGCAGCGGAGCAGAAAAGACAAAACCGGGTCATGGAGGTCGCCCTTCAGCACGGCGGCCACATACTGCTGCGGCTTCAGCTCGGCGGCATGACGATGGTAGCCCGGCAGCCGGCCGCCGCCAAGCAGCCTTGCCTTGCCCAGATGCACGACTGTTTCGTACATCGTCTGCATCAGCCACTTGCCGATGCCGCTCTTGCGATGCTCGGGCCGGACGCATATATCCACGACATAGAGAGTGTCCCCCTCCGGATCGTGATTCCGGATATAGCCGCTGTCGGTGACGGTTGCCCAGTCATGGTTTCCGGCGAGGCTTCCGTCCGTCAGCATGCCGGTCATGGACCCGACGATCTCCCCATCCACGACAGCGCATAGGGCTCCTTCCGGGAAGCGGGCTGCATGCTCGCGGATCTGCTCCCGGTTCCAGAGCAGCTCCTGAGGATAAGGAGGCAGGAAGCTCGCTTCCTGCACCCGGATCAATCCCTCCGCATCTTCAAGGCCGTAGCGGCGAATCGCCGCTTCTACCGGCTTGCCTGCGTGGATCACGTACAGTTTTTTCAGCATCTGATGATTCCTTCCTTCTCCCCGGCTTCTGTCAGCTCCAATCCCCATACAGATCCGTACGCCGGTCTCTCCACGTCGTCACGGAGCCGCTCCGGCGGACGTCCTCGAGCAAGGACAGGTCAAGGTCGGCCACGATCAGCATATCGCGGTTTTCCGTCCCTTCGCACATGATGCCCTTCGGAGGGAACGGAATATCGTTCGGAGTGATGACGGCCGCCTGGCCGTAATTGGCTCTCATGAAGTCTACCCGGCGCAAGGAACCGACCGTTCCGGTCGTCACGATATAGACCTGGTTCTCGACGGCCCGGGCATGGCAGCAGTAGCGCACGCGGTAAAAGCCGTGGCGGTCATCCGTGCAGGAAGGACAGAAGATGACGTCCGCCCCTTTGGCACGGGCCATGCGCACGATTTCGGGAAACTCGATGTCGTAGCAGGTCAGCATCGCGATCTTGCCGTACGGAGTGTCGAACACTTCCAGGCCGTCTCCGGCGGACATGTTCCATTCCTCCACCTCTGTCGGCGTCAGATGGATTTTGGCTTGCGTGCGCATGCTCCCGTCGGGTCCGAACAAATACGCCGTGTTTCTCAGCTTGCCCTCCGCCGTGCGGACGACGTGGGTGCCTGCGATGATGTGCATGCCGTATTCCCGGGCAAGGCCGGCGAACAGCCCTTCGTACGCCTCCGTGAAGTCCGGCAGCGACTGTATGCCGGGCGCTTTGCCGTCCTCTCCTCTGATGCTGAGCAGCTGCGTCGTCATGAATTCGGGGAACAGCAAGAACTGGGTTCCATATTCCGAGGCGTTGCGGACATAATGGGCGGCTTGAGCGGCGAATTCGTCAAAGGAATCGATATCGGCCAGTTCATACTGGACCGCGCTTACGCGGAATTTCATCATTAACCTCCTTTAATAATCGGCCAACCAATTATGAGAGGATTCTCACCGTATTCTCATAAAGCCTTTTACATCGCGGTTTGGTTGGGTTTTCTTTCTTTCTGGAAATGATTAGGATACAAAAGGTGTGTTATGATCCTTTTTGTAAGCAACACTACATAATCAACGTACACCATGATGGAGGGACACCACAAGACATGCGCACAAGCAAATGGAAAAAGACGATCATGAACATCGGCCTCTGCGCTGTCATTGGAGTGTCGGGACTCGCTCTTGGCTCTGCATCGACAGCACATGCCGCGACGCCGCAGGCGGAAAAGCTTCTCTCCTACGGCAAGCAGTATTTGGGCGTTCCTTACCGCCTCGGAGCTCCTAGCGGCGTTACATACGCATTCGACTGCTCTTCGTTCACCCAATACGTCTACAAGAAAACCGGCGTCTCCCTGCCAAGGACTTCTAGCGAGCAGGCCGCCAAGGGAGTCAAGGTGACCCGCGGCTATCTCAGCAAGGGCGATCTCGTCTTCTTCACCGGCAGCTCCGGCAAGAGCATCGGCCACGTCGCCATCTACGCCGGCTCCAACAAGATTCTGCACACCTACGGCAAGACGGGCGTGACGATCTCCAGCCTCGGCACCTCCTACTGGAACAATCACTACGTCACCGCCAAGCGCGTCCTGTAGAGAATTCCTTACGAACGATGATAAAAGCCGCATCGCCTTCGATACCGAGGGCGTGCGGCTTTTTTGCTTTCATTGCGGCCAAAAGGCCGGCAGCGCTACCGGCCGCCGTTGCCTTTCAGCGTCTGCGGGAATTGGAGCGTAATCGTCGTTCCTTTGCCCGGCTTGCTGAATACGTCGATCTGTCCTTCATGGAGCTCGACGATCCTCTTGGCGATCGAGAGGCCGAGCCCGACGCCGCCGGTCGTGCGGCGGCGCGCCCCGTCCACGCGGTAAAACCGCTCGAACAGATAAGGAATCTCGTTCTCGGGAATGCCGATGCCCTTGTCCGTCACATGGACGCGCACGGACTGCTTGACCGCGCTCACCGTGACGTCGATCGGCTCCTTGCTGTACTTGATGGCGTTGTCCAGGAGGATGACGAGCAGCTGGCGAATCTTGTCCTTGTCGCCCGACATCTTCAGTCCGCCTGCGGAAGTATGGACCCGGATCGGACGCTGGAACGTCGCCTGCAGCATGCCGGCCAGCTCGTCGACCATCTGCACGACGTCGAACGTCTCCAGATTCAGCCAATCCTCCTGCTCCGCTTCGGCCAGCATGAGCATCGATTTGGTGAGGTTCTGCAGGCGCTCCGCTTCCTTGGCGATCGCATCGATCGCCTCTTCGCGGATCGCGGCGTCGTCGCGGCCCCAGCGCTTCAGCATGCCCGCGTAGCTGACGATGACGGTCAGCGGCGTCTTCAGCTCATGCGACGCGTCTGCGACGAACTGCTTTTGACGGGCGAACGTGCGGTCCAGCCTCTCGATCATCTGGTTGAAGGCGCGGAGGAGCTGGAGCAGCTCGGCCGACTCCTCCTTGTCCCCCATCTCGATCTTGCGCAGCTTGCCGCTGCGGTCGATCTCCCTCATCGTCTGCACCATCTGCTGGATCGGGGCTGTCAGCCTCGAGGTGAACCAGTACGTGCCGAAGATCGCGAACAGGATCGCGCCGATGCTGGTCACGGACAAGGCCGCTACGAGCACCTTCATGTAGCTGTCCTGAAGATTGAGCTTGCGCTCGATCTCCAGCATGCCGATGATCTCGGAATCCTGGTAAAGCGGCACCTTCATGAACAGAACCCTCGTGCTGCCGACAAACCTTTCCCCCGACTCCCGGTAGGCGACGAACTTGACCGGCAGCGCCAGCAGGTCCGTATCGGAGCCCTGCAGATTGACCGTCTTGCCTTCCGGACTGATGATCCGGATCAGCTCGTTGACGTTGTAGAACTCCCTGAGCAGCCCTTCGTCCGCGAGATGCGTCTTGTCGTTCAGCTTGTTGTTCTCCAAAATCAGGTTCACCTTGTTCATCATGACCTGCTGCTCGCTGAGCGTCGTGATCTTCGTCATGAACAAGTAGACGAAGATGTTGAACAGGATGAGGATGAAGATGAGCCAGAAGATCGTGAAGAGGGTGAACCGCTTGCGGAGAGTCATGCCTCCGGCTCCTTCATCATGTAGCCGACTCCGCGCACCGTATGGATCAGCTTGTGGCGGAAGCCCTTGTCCAGCTTCTGGCGGAGGTACCTAATATAGACGTCGACGAGATTCGTCTCGCCCATGAAGTCGTATCCCCATACTTCCGACAGGATTTCTTCCCGGGACTTCTCTTCGTTCTTATGCTGCGCCAAATAGACAAGCAGCTCGAACTCGCGCGGCGTCAGGTCGATGGCGAGCTCCTTGCGGAACACCTTGCGGGTGCGCAGCTCGACCGTCAGATCGCCGATCTTGAGCAGATCGGAACCTTCGGATTCCTTCGGATTCTGCTGGAAGATGCGCAGCAGATTGCGCACGCGCGCCAGCAGCTCCTCCATCGCGAAGGGCTTGGTGATGTAGTCGTTGGCGCCGTGCTCGAATCCGCTGACCTTGTCGGGCACCGTATCCCGGGCTGTGATGAGAATGACGGGGATGGGATTGCCTGCCTGGCGGAGCCGGCGCAGCACCTCGATGCCGTTCAGCTCCGGCAGCATGACGTCGAGCAGGACCAGGTCCCACTCTCCCGAGGATGCCTGCAGAAAGCCGCTGCGCCCGTCCGGGGCGTGGCCGACATGATAGCCTTCATGCTCCAGCTCCAGCTGGAGGATGCGCGCGATGCTTTCTTCATCCTCGATAACCAGCACACGTTCATTCATTCTTGGATGTCACCTGCTTTCCGGTAGATTGGCGGCGCCGCCGCCTGGCTGCCAAGCCGGCTGTCGAGATCCGGAACCGCGGTCGACGGATCCTGACAGCCGGATACTCATGATGCCCGCTTGAACAGCATGCCCTATATCAGTTCTGCGCCTGACGCTCCATCGACCAGGCCTCTACATCCCATGTCTTCGTTACCCAGTCCTCATAGAAATCAGGTTCGTGGGAGACAAGGACGATCGTGCCCCGGTAGGACTGGAGCGCGCGCTTCAGCTCGGCTTTGGCTACGACGTCCAGATGGTTCGTCGGCTCGTCGAAGAGGATCCAGTTGCTTTCGCGCAGCATCAGCTTGCACAGCCGCACCTTGGCCTGCTCGCCGCCGCTCAGCTGGCTCAGGCTGCGGGTGATATGCTCGTTCTTGAGGCCGCAGCGGGCAAGAGCCGCGCGGACCTCATGCTGGTTCATGAAAGAGAACTCGTTCCATACATCCTCGAGCGGCGTCAGCCCCGGAGCCTTCGCCTCCTGCTCGAAATAGGCCGGCAGCAGGTAATCGCCGCGGTACACCGTTCCATCGAGCGGCTCGATGCGGCCCAAAATGGTTTTGAGCAGCGTCGACTTGCCGACGCCGTTGCAGCCGACGATGGCGATCTTGTCGCCGCGCTCGATGAGCATGTCCATCTTCGGCAGGAGCGGGCTCGAATAGCCGATGGAAAGGCCTTTCGCCTCGAAAATCGTCTTGCCGCTCGTCCGCCCTTCGTTGAAGCTGAACGTCGGCTTCGCCGCTTCTTCCGGCTTGTCGATGCGGTCGATCCGGTCCAATTGCTTCTCGCGGCTCTTCGCCCGGCCGGAGGTGGAGGCTCTGGCTTTGTTGCGCTGGATGAAGTCTTCCTGCTTCTTGATGAACTCCTGCTGCTTCTCGTATGCTCCCAGATGCTGGGCTTTATTCATCTCGGCCATTTCCAGGAATTTCTCGTAGTTGCCCGTGTAGCGGGTCAGGCGGGAAAACTCCAGATGGTAGATGACGCTGACGACGGCGTTCATGAAGCCGGTGTCATGGGAGATCAGGATGAACGCATGGGGATAATTGCGCAGATAGTTCGCCAGCCAGGAGATATGCTCATCATCCAAATAGTTCGTAGGCTCGTCGAGCAGAAGGACCGTAGGCTTCTCCAGCAGGAGCTTGGCCAGCAAGACTTTGGTCCGTTGTCCGCCGCTGAGCGCCGTGACGTCGCGGTCGAGGCCGATGGCGCTGAGCCCGAGGCCGTTCGCCATTTCGTCCACCTTCACGTCGAGCAGGTAGTAATCCCCGATCTCGAGCTCCTCCTGAATCTCGCCCATGCGTTCCAGCAGGACGTCCAGGTCGGCGTCCGGCTCGCCCATGGCGGCCGTCACCTCGTTCAGCTCCTTCTCCAGCTCCAGCAGCGGCCCGAAGGCGTCGCGCAGCACGTCGCGGATCGTCTTGCCCGCTTCCAGCTTCGTATGCTGGTCGAGGTAGCCGTATCGGATTTTGGGTGTCCATTCCACTCGGCCCTCGTCCTTCAGCTGCTTGCCGGTCAGGATGTTCATCATCGTCGACTTGCCGGTGCCGTTCGCGCCGACCAAGCCTACGCGCTCGCCTGCGAGCAGTCGGAACGACACGTCCCTGAACAGGACGCGGTCTCCGAATGTATGCGATAAATTTTCAACGGTCAGTAAGCTCATGTAAGTTCCATTCTCCATTCCTGTCTTTATGCAGAGAAAATATCCCGATTAGGGTTCCTAATGGGATATTGTATCACATTATGGGGCTGCTTGGCTTCCCCTTCCGAGAAGAGGCTTGGGATCGCCATGCTGGAAGCGGATTCGAACCCGCCGCTTGCGGCAGCTGCGGCCGGGTGACTAGGCAGCCGCCGTCTTATTGTTGAGAAAGAACAGCATTGAAGCCGCCAGCAGAAGGAGCAGAATGCCGATAACGACGCTCGCTGTTCCGTTTTCATAGGAAATGATCAGCATCAACTCCCAGCGGGTTCTTGGCCCGGAATCGGGGCCGCTGCTGGAAGGATACGCATACGCAACGGGCAGAAGCCCGAATAGAATCAAGGCGGCGCCTAGAGCCGCCATCAAGATGTAGCCTGCTTTCATATCCGCACCTCCCGGTTCTCTACTTGTCATATTACCATAAATTGGAGAAAGTGCGAACGGCTGCGCAGACCCTTAGAAAGGAGGCCAGCCTTCCATAAACGGACTCGCGGCACGAATCTCCTTGCAGGAAATCGGTTTGGTCCTCTCTATCCCGGAAGCAACGCCGACAAAGCTCCCAATGCCTGACGGAGCGCAGCGGCCGCATTCCCTTTGCGCGGCAGCGGCATTCCTTCCCAGAGCAGCGCGTACCATTCGGACGGCTCCAGATAAGGAATTACGATGGCCGGCTTTTCCGGGAGCAGCGCCAGCCATTCCGCCCTTTCCGGGAACGGAGCGTCCTTGCAGGCCGCCCACACCGTACGGAGCCCCGCAGCTTCCCGCATCCGCAGCAGCCGGTTCAGGGCGGCGATTCTCGCTTTGCTCCAACGTGCGGGATTGGGATCCGCGCAGACGACGAGCAGCCCGGAACCGGAAGCCCACTCTTCCGCTAAGGCGGCCTCATGCCAGCGGGACGACCAGTCGACGATGACGGCGCCTTCGCCGCCTCCGGAAGCCATCAGCCGGAAGCGCGCATCCTGATCGGCAGCCGCGGCGGGAGCAGGCTCGGGATGGAGCACCTGCCAGGATGCGCGGACGCCTCCGAGACGCCGGTAGCGGGGGTCGGGCCCATCCGGGGCAGGAGGCAGCGCCGGGCTTCCGATCAAGGCGCAGTATTCGGGCTCTCCCCCTGGAGCCTCGATCAGCTGGAAAGGCCGCCCCTTCTCCTCCAAATACCGGGCCAGCATCAGGCACAAAAACGTCGCCCCGCTCCCCGGTGAGAGAGACAGCACCGACACGGTTCCGGGCAAAGCGCCTCCGGCAAGGCCGAGCGCCGCCGCCTTGCCGTTGTCGGCCAAGCCCGCACCAGCGCTGTCGGCCCATAATCGGATTTCCCTGGCCGCCTCCTCCATGGATGGCAGCCGGTCTTCCGGCCGCCGCTCCAGCATGTTCAATAGCCATGGAGGCATTCGTTCCCCTGCCCTCCTTCCGTCGAAGCCTTCGCGGCATTCGCCGCCGAGCATCAGCCAGCGCAGGAGACGGCCAAGCCCGTACACGTCGGTGCGGGAATCGCTCTGCCCTCCCGATTCCTGCTCCGGAGCCGCAAAACCCGGCGTTCCCAGCCGGCGCGTATCGGATCGGCTGCCCGGCTTGTAGCTGCGCGCGATGCCGAAATCGATGAGCCTGACCCTTCCCTCCTTGTCGATCATGACGTTGGACGGCTTCAAGTCCCGGTGGATGACAGGCGGCTGCTGTCGGTGCAAGTACGACAGCGCCGAGCAGAGCTGCAGCGATATCGCCGCCGTTTCGTGGAGTTCCAGCCCTCTGCCCCGCGCCATGACCGCCTGCTGGAGAGTCTGGCCGTCGATGTAGTCCATGACGAGCATCTCGCCGGAGCCCGGGCTCGGAGGATAATAATCCAGCAGCTGAGGCAGGTGGGGGTGCTCGAGCCTCATGAGCATGAAGGCTTCCTCCGCCGTCAGGGCAGCCTGGTCGGCCGCATTTATTTTTAACGCCCTTAATTTATTGTTCAGCCGGGTATCCTCCACGGCGTACACTCGGCTCATCCCCCCGCGTCCGATTTCCGCCGCCACTCTATACCGGCCGCCTACCAAGCTGCCTGCAGCCAGGCCATCCCTATTCAGATAAATGTCAGCCGTATGTTCTTCCATGTCCCTCAGCCTCCCTCGCCATGCGGCCTGGAATGCAAAAACCCGGCTATGGCGCAGCATCTCCAAAGAGAGCCTGCGCATAGCCGGGATGCTTTCCCGCTTGCCGCTTCGTATAAAATGGATGAGTTATTTCTTCTTCAAATACAGGGTCATTTCCTCCCTGTTGTGGAACAGCTGCCTGGCGCCGAGAATGTCGAAAGCCGCAGACAGGCGGCTCTTTACTTCCCGGATTGTCTGCAGCGGCTTGCGGTGCATCAGCTTGACCGTCACAATCGCCGTCCCGCCCTGCTGCAGAGCCGGAACGAGATCGAGGACGAGCTTCGTCATCTGCATCGGGCTCCAGCTCATATCGCAGACGAGCAGATCGAAAGCGCCGGGCTGGAAGCTCACTTCAGCCGCATTTTTGCGGAGCACGGTCAACGTCCGGTAAGCGAGCAGCGACGGATGGAGCTCGGCGGGATCGATAGCGGTCACCCGCAGCCCGCGCTCCAGCAGGAGCGACGTCCACCCTCCCGGAGCCGCGCCGATGTCGACCGCGTTCCGGAAGGAGGCGTAATCGAGCCCGAACTCTCTTTCCGCCTCCAGAAGCTTGAACTTGGCCCTGGAGATCTGCCCTTCCTCCTTCTGGAAGCGTACCGCTCCGCCCGGCCAGTCGGACAGCATCTCGGCAGGCGTTCCGATGCCGGCATACAGCGTATCCCGGGATGCATATACCGCGACAAGAATCTCGGGATGCTTCTGTTCCGGCTCCGCCCCGCACTGCTCCAGCATTGCGGCCGCGACGGCTTTTGTATCCGCCGCAGAATAAGGATAAGGGCTTCCTTCCGCTTTGCGTACGTGGACGCCCGCGCGCTTGCCCTCGAGCTTGCCGCGGGAGAGCCGGATCCAGTCGCTGAGCCAGTCCAGGTCGTCCGCATCGGCCGAAATCGACCGAACAACGTCCACGGGCTGCAAATGCCTCAGGAAAATCGGCTGTTCCGCCTTGATGGACGCCAGCACCGCCTCTTGTTCAAGCGGCACTTCAAACAGAAAAGCTTCCCCCGGGGAAAGCTGCGTGATGGAGATGCTTTCGAATTGCCTGCGAAGCTCTTCCATCGCATAGGATGCATAACTTTTATTCGCCGTTCCGATCCACTGACTCAACCTGCTGCACCATCCGTTCCTACTTTGATCCAAGGCCTGCCATGCGCCCATTCCACCGTCAGCGGAAGCTCATAGGCATCGCCGAGCACGCGTTCCGTCAGCACTTCCTCCTTGGGTCCGGAAGCAATCAGCCTTCCGTCCTGAAGCAAGGCGACATGAGTAAACATAGGCATGATTTCTTCCATATGATGAGTGACATAAATGACGGTCATGCTGCGGCTTCCAAGCTTGCCCGTCTCCGCGAGCAGCTTCTCGCGCTCATACAGGTCCAGTCCGGAGCAAGGCTCGTCCAGAATCAGGATGGCCGGGTCGCTCATGAGCGCTCGCGCCAGCAGCACTTTCTTGCGCTCCCCTTGCGACAGCGTTCCGAACGGCTGCAGGGCGGCATGGCCGAGCCCGCATTCCTCAAGGAGTCTCAGCGCCTTGTCCTTCACGTCTTCCGGGATCTCTTGGTAAAAGCGCAAAAAAGCATACTCTCCCGTAGCCACCACTTCCCATACAGGGTCGGCAAGAGCCAGCTTCTCCACGAGCGACTGGCTGATGTAGCCGATCCTCTTTCGCACCTCGCGGACATCGCATTCCCCGTACCGGTTGCCCAGCACCTCGACCGTTCCGGATGTCGGGAACATATAGCCCGTCAGCATTTCGAGAAGCGTCGTTTTGCCGGAGCCGTTGCGGCCCAGCACGACCCACTGCTCGCCCGGCTGAACGGTCAGGCTGACATCCTGAAGAATCTCGCGTTCCTCTCGCTGCAGCCTCAAATGCTGCAAGGATATGATTGCCATGCTGCTCACCCGTTCTTCTCTTGAATTGATGCGGCACCGGCCGTTCCGCCGCCTGCCGCCCTGGCAAGCGTCTCTTCCGGCATGGAGGCATAGGAAAGACGGCTTCCTGCCGGAAGCGAGTCCGACAGGAGCTTGTACATCATTTGCCTGCCTTCCGTACTGGATGTGTGCAGATAAATTTCCTGCGGATAACGGCCGCTCTCTGCGATATAGCGGGCAACCTCGATTCCCGTGGGCTCGCCCCAGCCGAGGTCGAAATCCAGGGAGAGAATGCCGATGTCCCCGGAAGCGATGAGGGCGATGCATTCCTCGGCATTCCGGGCATGAACGAAGCCTTCCGGACAACGGCGGAAATCATCTAAATAGACATGGATCAAGTCCGTTCCTCCCATGACTTCATGATCGACAGCTGCTCCCGGTGCGTGCCGTCTGCGCCGGAAGCCGTCTCCAGGACGGCGGGAATGCCGGGGAGGGCTTCAAGCAGCCACCGGAGTCCGGCGTCGCCTACAACGCCTTCTCCCAGCCGGGCATGGCGGTCGCGCCGCGAACCGCTGCCGTAGGCGGAGTCGTTGAAATGAAGGGCGGCGATATGGTCCAGGCTGCCGGCCTTCTCCGCGTCGGCATGCCACTGCGCTCCGGGGTCGCCTTTCCATATTCCGCTGGCGAACAGATGGCAGCTGTCGAGGCAGAAGGCGATCTTGGAAGGCTCGCGGGAGAGCGAGCGCACTTGCGCCAGCTCCTCCAGCGTCATGCCCATGAAGCCGTGATTGCCGGCTTGATTCTCGATAAGAAGCTTGCATTTGCCGTCCCAGCGGCTTGTGATGTCATCCAGCGTCCCGATCATCAGCCGGTAGCCTTCCAGCGGATCCGCGCCTTTGTAAATGCCGAAATGGACGACGACGCCAAGCGATCCGCATGCCTCCGCGATGTCGAGATCGTTGAGCAAAGATTCGGCTGTCCGCTCGCGGACGGAAGCATCCTCCGAGGCCAGGTTGTTCGGATAAGGAGAATGGGCGATGGACGACAGTCCATGCTCCTGACACCATTCCTTGCAGCGCTGGGCGTCGCGGCGATCGAACGTTTTGACGCCGAGACTGCGAGGATTTTTGGGGAAGTATTGGAAAGAGCCGCAGCCGAGGGCCGAAGCCCTTTCCGCCGCGGCCCGATATCCGCCTCTGGTGCTGAGATGGCAGCCGATCCGGTTGTCTGGCATGGCTCAGGATTCCTTCTGGCAATCCGGACAAAAGAATACTTTGCGCGAAGACATTTCATGCTGCTCGATCGTCCCGCCGCAGCGGTAGCATTCGCCGCCCGGACGGTCATAGACTTTGCAATCGTCGTTATAGCCGCCTGTCGACTCGTCTCCGGCCTGGAACGGATGCTCCATATAACCGCCTCGGGTGCGCGCCTCCAGCAGCATGGAATGCATCGCGTCGTACAGCCGCGAGAAGGACTCCTCGCTCAGCGCGCCGAGCTTGGCGTCCGGGCGCAGCTTCGCTTCCCAGGCGATCTCGTCGGAATAGCAGTTGCCGATGCCGGCGATGACGCTCTGGTCCACCAGCACCGTCTTCAGGGCGCTCCGCTTCTTGGCCTGGAGCCTGGCGGTGAACGCGGCCAGCGTCAATCTCGGATCGAAAGGCTCGGGACCGAGCGCGGCCAGCTTCCCTTCGGTTTCCTTGGCGGAGAGCAGATGCAGGTAGCCGAGCCGCAGCCCGATGAAATACAGGTTGCCGCTGTCGAGGTCCAGCTGAACCTGAACGGTTCTGTCGGGCCGCTCTTCATCGGAACCGTAGAACATCCAGCCCCCCAGCATGAGATGCAGAAGCAGCCTTTCTCCGTTGTCCAAATGAAAAATCAAATGCTTTCCGCGCCGCTCGACGAACCAGATCGTACGGCCCTCCAGCCTGGAGACGAACTCTCCGGCCGGAAGATTGACCGACTTCTCCCGCTCGACGGCGACCTTTCGAATCCGCTGCCCGGCCACGGAAGCGCCCAGCAGCATCCGATAGTGGTCCATTTCAGGATATTCCGGCATGAAGTCTCGCTTCCTTTCCCTCGTGTTGTTCTTTTTATCGCCCTATGTACTTCAATATATACGATTGCAGATCGGCGAGCGAGCCGCAGGCGGCATCGGGCTCGGCATCCGCCGCTTCCGCGTAGCGGGCATAATTGTCCGGGGTCGTCAGTCCCGTCAGCACAAGAATGGTGCCGCAGCCGCTGTTCTTGCCCGCGGCGATGTCGGTCGCCAGATTGTCGCCGACGACAAATGCCTCTCCTGCCGTCAAACCTAGCCTTTCCAGCGAATAATCCATCAGGATCTTCTCCGGCTTGCCGATGACGACAGGCTTTACTCCCGATGCGGCGGCAAGCATCGCTCCGATGGAGCCCGCTCCCGGAAAGAGCCCTCCATGGGAAGGCAGCAGCAGATCGGGGTTCGTCAGGATGAATTCCGCTCCCGCCAGCAGCTCTCTCACCGCTTCGGAAGCCTTGGCGTAGGAGAAGGCGCGGTCGATGCCCTGGACGACGAGATCGGCATCCCGATCGACCAGCATCAGGCCCGCCTGCTCCAGCTCTGCCGCCAAGCCTTCTTCTCCGATCAGGAACACCCTGCCGCCCGGAAAGCGTTCGGCCGCATATCGCGCTGCCGCCTGGGAAGAGGTGCATACTTCGTCCGCTTCCGCATCCACGCCCATCTCCCGCAGCCTCTTAGCGACGGCCTCGGGACTGGAGGAGGAGTTGTTCGTCACATATTTGTAGGGAACTCCACCATCGCGAAGCGCCCTCACAAGAGAACCGGCCCCATCGACAGCCTGCTCGCCCCGATAGATCGTTCCGTCGAGGTCGAGCAGGAGGCCGCCGATCGGCCGGTCCGGCGCCGGCATTCCCGGCAAGCTGTACGTTTTCGTCATCTGTCAACCTCCAGCATGGCGCCGCCCCCTCCGCATTTGCGGCGGAGCCTGTCGCGCCGCTTGAGCAAGGCTTCCTGCCCGGCCCGCTCCTTGGCGCTGCGGTAAGCATGCGGCCTGCACGCGAACAGCCCGATCGCTTCTTCCGCATAGGCGAGAGCCGAGTGGACATCCTTGCGCTTGTGTTCGTAGAACATGGCCAGCTCCACATGGGCGTCCACATTCGGAATAAGCGCCGTCCTCATGCAGGCGGCGGCTTTCTGCCACAATACCACAGCCCGGTCCCAATTGCCAGTTTTCTTCGCCCTCATCGCCAGCGAGTGCCAAGCCGAAGGAGCCGGCTCCTCCGAGGCTTCCACCATGGCGAAAAGACGCTCGGCGTCAGCCGTCCGGCCCATCTTCTCCAGCCATAATCCGGTGCGCAGCCGCTCTTCGTTCTCCTCGGGCATCGGCATCCGCTCTCCGATGGCCCCGGCGAGCAAATGGCCGAAGCGGATGCCCAGGCAGGCAAGGGTGACCATATCCTGCTCGTTATGGCGGAATACGCCCTCCAGCACATCGGGATCGCCTTCCGCCAAATAGTGGAAGTAAAGCGCCGGCGCCAGCGATCCCGGCACATCGTCCGTTCGGAAGATGCCGAGACGCTCTTCTTCGACATGGCTGAGCTTGCAGGAGACAAGCGTGTTTTTCCATATGCTTCTCGACGGGTGGAGAAAATCGAGATGCAGCAGCTCAGGCGTCCCGCGGAAGCCGTTCATAATGAACCGGGATTGAACGAGCGGCCAGTCGAAGGAGCGCCCGTTGTACGTTCCGAGCCAGCGGAAGCGCGGCAGCAGGAGCAGCAGCTCCTGAAGCATCGCCCTCTCCTCGGCGGGATGGCGGATCAGGAACTGACGCAGGATGAAGGCTCCATCCTCGAAATACGCCAGCCCCATCATGAACGGAACGTTGCCCGTTCCGGCTCCGAGGCCGGTCGTCTCCAAGTCGAGGAAGAGGACGTTCTCGGCATGAGGCGCTTCGCCTGCCTCCGGATGGAAGGCGCCGAGCTGTCCCGCCGTTCCGGCCCATTCCGAGAGAAAATGATGCCCGCTGCGGTGGCTGAGCGGCAGCGTGATCCGCCTCTCCAGGCAATCGCCGGCTTCGTTCGCGACGAGCTTCACGCCGTGGCGGTCCCATTCCGGGCCGGCCGAAGCCAGCCCGCCCGCTGCCGCTTCGGATGCAGATGGTTCCTGCACCGGCTGTTTCTCCGGAAGATCAGCAGATGCGGGAGACGCGGCGGCTTGATCCTCTGCGTCTGCAGGCTTGATTCCCTTCAACCGGTTCATTTTCTCGCGCAGGCTGCTCATGAGCCGCCTCCTCTCTTTTCGCTTCCGCTGTCGGCCATGGATCCATGCCGCTCTTGCCGGGCTTCCGGCACAAGTTTTCCGGCCTTCACGAGCCTATTCTTCATTGCCCGCCTTGCGGGCCTGTCCGCCTTGACGATCCTGTAAGCTTTCATAACCGCTCCAGAAGCCGGAGGCTTCTGCGCTTGAGGTCGCTTCCTTCCATTTCCGTGCCGATGCAGGAAGGGCATCCATCCTTGCACGGGCATCCGGAAATCATGTTTAGCGCCGCGTCCCGGACCTCGTCGAACCGCTTGTACACCTCGTCCGCCAAGCCGATGCCTCCCGGATAGTGGTCATAAACGAATATCGTCGGCAGCTGCGTATGCGCCGCCTTGATCTGCGGCACGACATGGATGTCGTTCCGGTCGCACATCGCCAGCACGGGGACGATATGCTTGAGCACATGGGCGATGCCGAGCAGGAGCTGCTCCAGCGTCTTGGCGCCGATATCGTCGTCGACCTGCCTGATCTCGATCCAGGCCGAAGACGTATGCAGCTCCTCCTCGGGAAGATGGATCGGCCCCGAGCCGATATTCTCGAACGTCGACATCTTGATCTTCTTGAAGATCGTCGGGATGGCATTGACGGTGACATCTCCGAAGTGCAGGGAACCGGCCCGCCGCTCCTTCGTCTTGTCGATTTCCAGCACCTTAAGGTTGATGGCTAGATTCGCGTCGGTGTAATACTCCACGTCCACTTCGCGCACATAGGCCTTTTTGTGGTCCCAATCGAGCTTCTCCACCTGGAACTGGACGCCCTCATGAAGGTAGATCGCCTCGTCATGCAGCAGCGTCATGGCGCTGAACCGGTCCATCTCCCCGATGATCCGCACGTTGGCGACGTCGGACTGGTCGACGATGACGACGTTCTCCTGGGATGCGGAGCGCAGGCTGATGCCGCTCGCCGGGAACGACTGGTTGGCCCAGTAGAACGTATCGGCGTTTTTGTGCAGCACTCTCTCCTCGACCAGATACTCCATGATGTCGGCGACATCCAGAGGACCGTATTCCTCATGCTCCTTGAAAGGCAGCTCGTAAGCCGCGCACTTCAAATGGTCGACGAGGATGATCAGATTTTCCGGGTTGATCCGCGCCGCTTCCGGACTCCGCTCGAAAAAGTAGTCGGGGTTGTGGACCATGTACTGGTCGACCGGCGTCGATCCGGCCACCATGACGATCAGCGACTCTCCGTGGCGCCGTCCCGCCCGGCCTGCCTGCTGCCAGCTGCTGGCGATGCTGCCGGGGTAGCCCGTCATGACGCATACCTGGAGCTGTCCGATGTCGACGCCGAGCTCCAGCGCGTTCGTGCTGACGACGCCGAGAATATCGCCGCTCCGAAGCCCCTTCTCGATCTCGCGCCGCTGGTTCGGCAGGTAGCCGCCCCGATAGCCGCGGATCGACTTCGGGCCGATCTCTTTTTTCACAAGCTCCTGGATGTGGCTCAGAATGATTTCGACCCGGACCCGGCTTCTGGCGAAGATGATCGTCTGGATCTTGTTCTTCAGGAATTCCTTGGCTAGATTGTTGACCTCGACGGTCGCGCTCCGCCTGATGTTGAGCGCCTGGTTGACGACGGGCGGATTGTAGAAGACGAAATGCTTCCGCCCCCTCGGAGCGCCGTTGTCGTCGATCAGCCTCATCGGGCTGCCGGTCAGATGCTCCGCGAGCTCCCGAGGATTCGCGATCGTCGCCGACGTGCAGATGAATACCGGACTGCTGCCGTAGAACGCGCAAATCCGCTTCAGCCGCCGGATGACGTTGGCGACATGGCTGCCGAACACGCCGCGATAGGTATGCAGCTCGTCGATGACGATGAACTTCAGGTTCTCGAACAGGCTGACCCACTTCGTATGATGGGGAAGAATGGCGGAATGGAGCATGTCCGGGTTGGTGATGACGATATGCCCGGCCTTGCGCACGAGCTGCCGGATCGCCGGAGAAGTGTCCCCGTCGTACGTGTAGCTTTTGATGTCGATGCCCATTTCCTGGATGATTTCATTCAGCTCGCTCTTCTGGTCCTGGGCGAGAGCCTTGGTCGGAAACAGATACAGCGCCCGGCTCGAATCGTCGTCCGCGATCTGCTGCAGCACGGGCAGATTGTAGCAAAGCGTCTTGCCCGAGGCGGTCGGCGTCACCGCAACCATGTTTTCCCCTTTTCGGACCGTCTCGTACGCGCTGCTCTGATGCGTGTACAGCTCCGCGATGCCCCGCTTGCCGAGGGCGTTCTTGATCCGCGGGTCGACGCTCTCGGGCATCGGCCGGGTCCGCGCCTCCTGCGGTTCGATCTCATGCCAATTGGCTATATGTTCATTTTCGCGCAGCTCCTGAATCAGCTCGGAAAGAGTTTTCTTTTTCATCCTGATGCCGTCACCTCTTCTAGTGACATTTTAGCGAATATCTGTTCGTTTTGCCAGAAGAATAGAAAGAGAGTCCGAGAGAGACGGGAGCCTGGAGCGTCCTTCCGCGCTCCTCATCATTCGTATCGTTTATATTTTATTGTATTAACTATTAATATCGGCAAATATAGATTCCATTTTCGTTGCCCGCACAGCCATCAATTTCGTTGCGGCATTCTCCTTCTTCACGGCGCATACGAGCCGCCGAAAGGCAAACGGCCCTTTTCCGCCGATGCGGAAAAGGGCCGTTCCTGGAACCGTATCGACGGCAGTCCTGCCGCCTTTCGGCTCAAATCAAGCAGTAGCCCCCCGTCTCCTCTTCACCCTGTCTGGGAATAGGTAAGGTCAGCAGGTCGGCTCCCGCATAGGATTCTGCAAATATGCCGCGCGCCTCGGCGACCAGCGCCGGCATGTCCTCATCTCGGTAGCGGCTGCTGAAATGCGTCATGACGAGTCTGCGCGCACCCGCTTCGGCGGCTGCAGCAGCCGCCTGCAGCGTCGTGGAATGGCCGTAGGCTTTCGCTTTGGCCGCCATCGCCCCTTCAAACGTCGCCTCGTGGACAAGAAGATCCGCATCCTTGGCCAGGCGTACGATCGCCGGGCAAGGAGTCGTGTCGCCGAGTATGGTGACGATCCGCCCCGGCAATGCAGGTCCGAGCACGTCGCTGCTGCGGATGACGCGTCCGTCGTCAAGCGTGATGTCCTGTCCTTGCTTGAGCAGCCCGAGCTGAGGGCCGAACGGGACGCCTAATGAACGTGCCTTGGCGGAGTCGAGGGCGCCGGGCTTGTCCTTCTCGACGATTCGGTATCCCCAGCTTGCGACGCGGTGGTCCAGCCTGTCCGCTTCGACGGCATACAGCTCATCCTCGTAGACGATGCCGGGAGCCAGCTCGGTGATTTCGAGCTCATAGTCCAGATGCGAGGCTGTCAGCCTGAATACGGCCTGCACGTACTCCCGGATTCCTTCCGGCCCGAACAGACGGAGCTTGCCTGCCCCGGGGTGGTAGGAGCGGCTGCTGAGCAGTCCGGGCAAGCCGTTGACATGATCTCCGTGCATATGCGTGATGAACACGGCTTCGACCTTGCTCATCTTGAGCGGAGTGCGCATCAGCTGATGCTGGGTCGCCTCTCCGCAGTCGAACAGCCACACCGAGCAGCGCGGCTGCGGAAGCGTCAGGGCAACGGAGGTCACGTTGCGCAGGCGCGAGGGCCTGCCGGCGCCGGTTCCCAATAACGTCAGTTCCATTTATGGCGGCTCCCCCTTCCATTCCAATTCCTTTAGGCTTTATCGACGTTGAAATATTTGGCTTCGGGATGGGCGAACACCATCGCGGACACGGATGCTTCCGGCTCCATCATGAAGCCCTCGGTCAGCTCAACGCCGATATCCTCGGGATGAAGAAGCTCGAACAGCGGGCCCTGGTCCTCCAGATTCGGACAAGCCGGATAGCCGAACGAAACCCGGACGCCCTGATAGCGGGCGCCGTGGCGCTGCTTCATGGTCATGTCCGGAGAATCCGGGATGCCCCACATATCCCTCATCATATGGTGAACGCGCTCCGCCATCCCCTCCGCGACTTCGAGAGCGACCGACTGCAGGGCGTGGGAGCGCAGGTAGTCGCCTTTGTCCTTCCATTCTCCGGCCAGATCGCGTACGCCTTCTCCCGCCGTCACGACGAGGAATCCGACATAGTCCATGATGCCGCTGTCCACGCTCTTCAGATAATCGGCCAGGCACAGGTAAGGCTCGACCTGCTGGCGCGGGAAGCTGAAGCGCTTGAGAATCCGGGAAGGATCCTGCGGATCGTACACGACGATATCGTTGCCTTCCGATTGGGCCGGGAAAAACCGGTACATGCCGTGAGCCCGGATAATTCCTTCTTTAACCGCTTCATGCAGAATGGAATCGACCGTATCCTTGAGCTGCATGACCTTGGGCTCGCGAGCGGCCAGCAGCTCCTCCACCTTGCCGCGCACGCCGAGATGATGGCCGAGCAGCATCTGCATGTTCACATAAGGAACGATATGCGGGATAGGGACGTTGCGCAGAATATGGCGGTCCAGATCCGGCGGCAAATACACGGGAGCATCGCGGTTGACGGTAGAGCGGGCCGCGCGGCTCTGCTGCGGCAGCTGCGGCTTCTCCTCCACGGCGACGGCGCCGCTGGCCTTCGCTTCGGCATGCTCTTCATTCAAGCGGGCGCGATGGTCCTTGTCCATCAGCTTGTTGGCGAGGTCGAGGCCTTCCATGGCGTCCTTGGCGTAAAGCACCAAGCCGTCATATTCCGGACCGATCCGCGTTTTCGTGAACTTGCGGGTCAAGGCGGCACCGCCGACCATGATCGGGACGTCGATATCGGCATTGCGGAGATCCTGGGCCGTGATGACCATCTGCTGCGCGGACTTCACCAGCAGCCCCGAAAGGCCGATGGCGTCCGCCTTTTCCCTGCGCTGGGCTTCGATCAGCTGCTCAGGCGGCACTTTGATGCCCAGGTTGACGATATGGTACCCATTATTGGAAAGAATAATTTCGACCAGGTTTTTGCCGATGTCGTGGACGTCGCCCTTGACGGTGGCAAGAATGATCTTGCCCTTGACCGACGACTCTGTCTTCTCCATGTGAGGCTCGAGATGGGCGACGGATGCCTTCATGACCTCGGCGCTCTGAAGCACCTCGGCGACGATGAGCTCGTTGTTGTTGAACAGCCGTCCGACCTCGTCCATGCCTTTCATGAGCGGTCCGTTGATGATCTGCAGAGCGGAATATTTGCCGAGAGCTTCGTCCAGATCCGCGAACAAGCCTTCCTTGGTTCCTTCCACCACGTAGGAAGCAAGCCGCTCTTCCAGCGGCAGATTGGACACCTTCTCCTTCTTCTCGACCTTCTTCTCCCGGAATGCGGCGACGAATGCGGCGAGCGTCTCGTCGTTCGTGCGGTAGATCAGATCCTCGGCCAGCTTGCGCTCATGCTCCGGAATGGAAGCGTACCGCTCCAGCTTCTCCGTATTGACGATCGCGTAATCGAGGCCTGCCTTGGTGCATTCGTAGAGGTAGACAGAGTTCAGCACCTCGCGTCCGGCTTCCGGCAGCCCGAAGCTGATGTTGCTGATCCCTAGGATCGTATGGCATTTCGGCATCGCCTGCTTGATGAGCCGGATGCCTTCGACGGTTTCCTCGGCCGATCCGATGTACTGCTCGTCGCCCGTCCCGACAGGGAACATGAGCGGGTCGAAAATGATATCCTCCGGACGGAGTCCGTATTTGTTCACGAGCAGGTCATAGGACCGCTTGGCGACCTCGAGCTTGTCCTGCCTTGTGATGGCTTGTCCGCGCTCGTCGATCGTGCCGACGACGACGGCTGCCCCATATCGGTGGATGATCGGCACGACCTGCTCGAATTTCTCCTCGCCGTCCTCCAGGT
>Ga0194137_10000462_pt1 | contig 27531 bp, 35 predicted proteins | sample TARM_MetaG_T3_14_FD_134025 | JGI IMG/M metagenome (GOLD analysis project Ga0194137, IMG submission 134025) | Freshwater microbial communities from Pennsylvania, USA, analyzing microbe dynamics in response to fracking - TARM_MetaG_T3_14 (version 2) | ecosystem: Environmental > Aquatic >... | reverse complement strand
TACCGGCTGCGCGAGGCCGCGGCACGACTGGCTACGGTGCCTGCCGACTCATAATCCTGGCCGTCCTGCCTGGGGGAATTTACGTGGCCACAGGTGGAGGAGTTTGAAGTGGCCATCGGGGGCTGGACCGCGCGGCGGCGCCCGAGCACGCGCAACCGGTCGACCATCTGGTGCGCTTTCTGGCCGCGTCTCTGGAGCAGGGCCTGCCGGTGTCTCAGGTCCTGGGCGCGCAGCTGCTGGCCCAGGCCTGGGGGCCGGGCGAGGTGAGGGCGGTGCTGAGCAGCGGCCGCGCCATCGACTGGGCGGGCCTGCAGCGCTGGCTGCAGCCGCGCCTGGCCGCGCCGCTGACGGTGGCCGACCTGGCCGCCCGCGCAGGCCTGGCAGAGAGCCAGTTCCGCGTCCGCTGCCTGGCGGCCACCGGCTTCACACCCATGCAGTGGCTGCGCGCGCAACGGCTGGCGCGTGCCCGGGTGCTGCGCACGGCCGGCCTGCCGGTGGCGACGGTGGCGCAGCGCGTCGGCTATGACTCCCCGTCGGCATTGACGGCCGCGTTACGGCGGGAGGCGGGTTCGGCCGACCGCTGATTCGCGACGCTCCTTCGGTGTTGCGCGACGACGCCGACCCGAGACTGGCAGGCATGCTGACCCGTGCCGATCTGCTGGCCCTCGCCGCCATCCTGCTCTGGGCCTCGCTCGCCGCCCTGGGCGTGTCGCTGGCCCATGTGCCACCGTTTTTGCTGACAGGCCTGGGCCTGCTGGTGGGCAGCGCGCTGGCTTTGCCGCTGTCACGCTTCAGGCCCAACGCCTGGGCGGTGCCCTGGCGCACCCTGATCCTGGGCGTCTACGGCCTGTTCGGCTTTCACCTGCTGCTCTTTCTTGCGCTGCGCAGCGCGCCGCCGCTGCAGGCCAATCTTGTCAACTACCTGTGGCCGCTAGGCATGGTGGTGCTGGCGCCTTTGCTGCTGCCGGGCCTGCGCTGGCGCGCCGCCCAACTGGGTGCGGCGCTGCTCGGCTTTGCGGGTGCAGCGGTGGTCATCCTCGGCCGGGCCGGCGGGGCGCTGCAGGGCGGTTGGCATGCGGGCTATGCGCTGGCCCTGGGCTCGGCACTGGTGTGGTCGACCTACTCGCTGTTGACGCGCCGTGTTCCAGTCTTCCCGACGTCCGCGGTGGGCAGCTTCGCCGCGATGTCAGGGCTGCTGTCGCTGGCCTGCCATGCGCTGTGGGAGCCGCCCGTGGCCTTGAGCGCACGCGACCTGCTGCTGATCGCGGCCCTGGGTCTCGGGCCGCTGGGCGGCGCTTTCTTCCTGTGGGATGCGGCGCTGAAGGCCGGCGACCCGAGGCGCATCGGCCTGCTGGCGTTCTTGACGCCGCTGCTGTCTACAGCGGTCGTGATGGTTGTAACGCGCCAGCAGCTGTCGCCATCGCTGGTCCTGGGCGGGCTGATGATCGTCGGCGCGGCCGTCTGGGGCAGCCGCAAGCCCGCCACGCCTGGCTAGCGCGCGGCCATCATCCGCACGCCCAGCCCGATGAAGACCGTGCCCGCCAATCGGTCCAGCCATTGGCCGACGCTGGGGCGCCGATTCAGCCAGGCGCCGATGCCGCCCGAGAAATACCCGAGCAGCCCGAACAGCAGCGCGGCCTGGGCGGTGAACAGCAGGCCCAGCAATCCCAACTGCCATTCCACCGGACCCTGCGCTGCGACGACGAACTGCGGCAGGAAGGACAGGAAGAACAGCACCACCTTGGGATTGATGGCATTGGCGATCAGGCCCTTTGCGAAGAGCTGGCGCAGCGGCGTCTCGTCCATGGCGTCGCCGCCCACCCGCACGGCACCCGCATGCCGCCAGGCCTGCACGCCCATCCACACCAGATAGGCGCCGCCGGCCAGCTTCAGCACGGTGAACGCGACCGGCGATGCGGCCACCAGCGCGCTGACGCCGACGACGGCCAGCAGCGTGTGGCTGAGGCAGCCCAGCGCGCAGCCCAGGCCGAAGGCCATGCCCGCGCGTCGGCCACGGGACATGCCCATGCTGAGCACCATCAGGTTGTCTGGCCCGGGCGTGGCGGTCAGCACCAAGGCGGTGGCGAGGAAGGTGAGGGTCTGGGGCGTGGACAGCATGGCGGGTTCAGGCGAATCGCGATTTGCCGCGCAAGCCGTATTGAGTGATGTGGGCGATGGGAACGCCGACGTAGAAGATGTGCGACAGCAGGCCGCTGACGATGCTCCATCCCTGCGGCAGCTTCCAGCCGCTGACGGCGGATGCCGGCACGACGATATAGACCATGGCCGCCCAGGTCAGCACGCCGTAGACGCTGCCCCAGAACCAGGGCCGCGCCGTGAGGGAGCGCATCGGCAGGGCCGCCAGCAGGAAGACAGCGGCCATCCCCGTGGTCAGCGCGAAATGGCACAACAGCCCCAGCCCCGCCATCGCCATGCCGCTCTGCAGGGCGGTGGCGCCGAGCAGCCCGCTGGCGATGTATTTGAGGATGCCCTCGACCGTGGCGCCCTGGGACACATAGCTGGCGAGAGCCGCCAGCAGGTCCACCGCGCCAGCGACGAATCCGGCCAGGACGATGGTCTGAATCCTGCGCATGGGCCTTCCTGACGGTCTGGTGAGCAAAGCGCAGGATCTTAGGGAGGCGCCCCGGCGGCCACACCCGGGGATGCCCTTGGGCTCAGGCGGCCGGTGCGGCGCCGAGGTGTGCCAGAGCCGCGGCGATCTCGCGGGGGCCGCCGGGCCGAACCACGCGGGCGACCTCCCGGCCGTCCTGCAGCACGACGAGGGTGGGCCACAGCTTGATGCCGAAGGAGCGCCCCAGCTGCCGCCCGCGGCCGTCCTCGATCTTCAGGTGGCGCAGCGGCGCGCCATGCGCTGCCAGCGCCTCGCCGATGCTGTGCTGGGCGGCCTGGCAGATGCCGCACCAGTTGGTGCCAAATTCGAGGACGGTGCTGCCGGGCAGGGCGTCGACGTCGGCGCGCGCGGGTTCGTCACTCGAATAGGGCGTGAGGGAAGTCATCGGGGTCTCCTGTTTGAGCCCCTATTTGACGGTGGGAGCGGGCTCAGCCGCATGGACCAGGGCTTTGCGATCCGCTTGCGCAGGGTGTCGATTCTGGAGGCTTCTTCTGCTGACGATGACTCGTCCGCCGCCGCCCGGCCCGGCGCGCCGGCGAATTCATCAATGGTGTTGAACTTCGCTGCTGCGTTGTGTGCAAGGGACGGCGCACTCAGGCGCGCCGGTACACCACCATATGCCAGCGCGTGCCCGAACTGGCCAGCACCGTGTCGTTGATGCTGCTGCGCTCCAGCGTCAGCCCCGATGCCGCCAGCAAGGCCTGCACGGTGGTGGGAGGGTGGTTGTGAAAGCGTCGGCCGTCGCTGTCACGGTCGCCACCCAGCCGCGCCGCGGCCATCTCGGGCAGCGCCAGCAGCAGCGCAGGCCGCGAGCGCTCGGGCTCGCCGGCAACCGGCAGGCGCAGCTGCTGCACGAGCGAATTCAAGGCGCGCGGCAACTCGGCGGGGCCGATGTGCATCAGCACGGCGCTGCAGCCCACGGCGTCGAAGCCGTCAGGGCGCTGCTCGGAGAAGGGGCGACCCAGGTCGGGCAGGGCGGCATCGGCCAGGCGGCCGGCGAGGTTGGGCCGCAGGCGCAGCGCGGTCGCGCGCATGGCCGCGTTGGGCTCCACGCCAAAGGCATCGAAGCCGAGCTCCAGCAGCGCGGCCATGTCCCGCCCCGAGCCCGCGCCCACATCCAGCACCCGCGCGCCCGGCGCCAGCGTGGCCTCGAAGAAGGGCAGCATGGCGCTGCGGCTGGCCTCGGAGGCTTCCAGCTGCGTGGCATAGACGTTGTAGAACGCCGCAGTGCCGGCGTCCAGCGGGTTGGCGCTCAATTGCGGAAGGCGGGGGCCGCGCCCTTGCCGGCCATCATGGCCTGGGTCAGGTCCTCACTCATCAGCATGGCAGCATTCCAGGTCGCAACGTAGTTGAGGCCGTCGGCTACCGAGTGGTCGCGCGCGAAGTTCAGCATCTCCTTGGTGCCGCGGATGGACAGCGGCGACTTGGTCGCGATGGCCGCGGCGATCTCGCGCACGCCGGCCTGCAATGCCTCGCGGCTGTCGAACACGCGGTTGACGAGGCCGATCTCGCGCGCCTCGGCGGCCTCCACGCGGCGGCCCGTATAGGCCAGCTCGCGCACCAGGCCCTGGCTGCCGATGATCTTGGGAAGGCGCTGCAGGGTGCCGACGTCGGCCACCATGCCGATGTCGATCTCCTTGATGGAGAAGTAAGCGTCGGCGCTGCAGTAGCGCATGTCGGCGCAGCAGATGAGGTCGATGCCGCCACCCACGCAGGCGCCGTGGATGGCCGCGAGCACGGGCTTGCGGCAGCGCTCCAGGCTGGTGAGGGTGTCCTGCATGTCCAGGATGACTCGGCGCAGCGCTTCGCGGGTGCGGCCGTCGCAGGGATCCTGGATCTGAGGAGCCAGGCCCATCATCATCGAGAGGTCGATGCCGGCGGTGAAATGCCTGCCTTCACCCTCCAGCACGGCCACGCGGGCCTCGGCCTGGGCGTCCACCCAGTCGAAGGCGCGGCGGATGTCCTGCCACATCGCCGCGTTCATCGCATTGGCCTTGTCGGGGCGGTTCAGTCGCACGATGGCGATGTGGTCCTGCAGGGAGACGGTGAGGGTTTCGAGTTGCATGGGTGCTTAGCGCTTGGCGGTGTGCTCGCGCAGCCATTGCGCGAGCGTGGATTCATCGGTGTCGCCTGCGGCGACGGAAAGCACGGTCAAGGTGGCGTCGGCCTGCGATGCCGTCAGGCGCCAGCCGTTCAGGAACAGGAAGAGGCCGATGGACAGGAAGGCGGCGCGCTTGTTGCCATCCACGAAGGGGTTGTTCTTGGCCAGGCCCACACCGTAGCTGGCGGCGAGGTCGAAAGCGTCGGGTTGGCCGTAGTGGGCAAGATTGGGTGGCCGCGCTAGAGCGGATTCGAGCAGGCCTTCATCGCGCAGCCCGGCCGCGCCGCCGTGCTCGCGCAGACTCTCGCCGTGCAGCAATTCCAGTGCGCGACGGTCGATCCAGACCCAGCTCACTTCGCGAGCTGGTGGAAGGTGTCCTTGAACTCGCGCATGAATTCGCGGCCGGCTTCGATTTGCGCTTCGACACCAGGGTCGTAGGGCGTCAGTGTCACGCCGTTGGCGGCCTCGGTCAGATACAAGGTGTCACCCTTCTCGACCTTCAGCCGCGCCAGCACCTCCTTGGGCAGGATGACGCCGACTGAGTTGCCGATCTGGGTGAGCTTGAGTGCACTCATGGATTGACTCCGTTATAACGTTTGTAATACTAGCTGGCGCAATCAGCCACCACAAGCGCCACGCTTTCCCGCATGAAACGCCGCAACTTCCTCGGCGCCGCACCGGCGCTTTCGGCGGCCACGGCCGCGACCGCTGCAATGAGCAACAACACCGACTTCCGCTGGGCCGAGCTGACCGCCGCCGGCGCGAGCCGCCAGATGGCCGAGGCTGGGCTCACGTCGCTGGCACTGACCCAGGCCTACCTCGCCCGCGTCGCCGCCGTGGACCGGGCCGGCCCGAAGCTGAACAGCGTCATCGAGCTCAACCCCGACGCCGAGGCCATCGCGGCCGAGCGCGATGCCGAGCGGGCCGCGGGCAAGCTGCGCGGCCCGCTGCACGGGCTGCCGGTGCTGGTCAAGGACAACATCGCCACGCACGACCGCATGGCCACGACGGCCGGCTCCATCGCGCTGGTCGGCGTGCCCGTGCCGCGCGACGCAACGCTGGTGGCGCGGCTGCGCGAGGCCGGCGCCGTGCTGCTGGGCAAGACCAATCTGTCCGAGTGGGCCAACTTCCGCGGCAAGGCCTCGGTCAGCGGCTGGAGCAGCCGCGGCGGCCAGACGCTGAACCCCTACGCGCTGGACCGCACGCCCAGCGGCTCGTCTTCCGGCACCGGCGCGGCGCTGGCGGCCAACCTGGCGCTGCTGGGCGTGGGCACGGAGACCGATGGCTCCATCACGTCGCCGGCGGCCGTGCAGGGCTTGGTGGGCGTCAAGCCGACGCTGGGCCTGGTGTCGCGGCATGGCGTCGTGCCCATTGCGTTTTCGCAGGACACCGCGGGCCCGATGTGCCGCAGCGTGGCCGATGCGGCCCTGCTCCTGTGGGCCCTGGCCGGCGTGGACCCGGCCGACCCGGCCACGAAGGCCCAGCAGGGCCGCTTCGACCGCGATGCGCTGCTGAGGCTCCCTGCCGGCGCGCTGAAGGGCACGCGCCTGGGCGTGGCGACCAACCTCGTGGACGGCCATGGCCGCGCGACGGTCGCCTTGTTCGAGGCCGCGCTGCAGGCCTTGGAGTCGGCCGGCGCGACGCTGGTGCGCGAGCCGCTGCCGCAACTGCCTGCGATGAGCGCCGGCGAGCTGGACGTGCTGGTCTACGAGATGGCCGGCGCGATGGCCGCCTACCTGCGCGACTTCGCGCCCTCCGGCCCATTCAAGTCCATCGCCGACCTCGTCGTCTTCAACCAGGCCCATCCCGAGACGCTGACCCTGTTCGGCCAGGAGTGGTTCGAGGCCTCGGCAGCGTCGATCCAGGCCGGCAGCCTCAAGTCGCCCAAATATCTGAAGGCGCTCGCGGCCGGCCAGCGCGCCGCGCGCGCCCAGGGCATCGACGCGATGCTGAGGAAGCACCGGCTCGACGCCGTCGTCGCGCCGACCTCCGGCCCGGCCTGGCTCACCGACGTCGTCAAGGGCGACCAGGACACGACGCCCTCGGCGACGACGCCCGCCGCCGTGGCCGGCTACCCGCATGTGACCGTGCCCATGGGGCAGGTCAGCGGCCTGCCCGTGGGCCTGAGTTTCTTTGGCACCGCCTGGACCGACGCCCGGCTGCTGGCGCTCGCGGCGGACTACGAGCAGCGCACGTGGCTGCGTCGAGAGCCCCTGTTCAAGGCCAGCGCTGGTTGATGCCTCGTCCAAGACCTATCTTGGCCGGTCGCCCAGGGGCGGCCCGGTCCTCGGCGAGGGAAATGCGCCTCGTGCACACTGTGAACCCATGATCCACGCCACCAAACGCATTGCCGGCGGCGCCGGCCTCGCCGCCGTGCTCGTCAAGCGCGCCCCCACCCTCGAACTCGACTGGGACGCCCGCAGCAAGAGCCGCTTCTCCGCCACCGACTCCACCGGCCGCGAGATCGGCGTCGTGCTGCCCCGCGGCACCGCGCTGCGCGGGGGCGACGTGCTCGTGGCCGAAGACGGCACGCTGCTGCGCGTCATCGCAGCGGCCCAGCCGGTGCTGCAGGTACGCCATTGCGCCGAGCATGGCTCTCCCTTCGACCTGCTGCGCGCCGCCTACCACCTGGGCAATCGCCATGTGCCGCTGGAGCTGCAGCCCGAACTGCTGCAGTTCGAGCCCGATGCCGTGCTGGCCGACATGCTGCGCCGCCAGCACCTCATCGTCACCGAGGCCCAGGCGGCCTTCGAGCCTGAAGGCGGGGCCTATGGCGAGGCTGCAGGCCATGGCCACCACCATGGGCATGACCATGAGGGCCACGCCCATCATGCCCACGCGCATGATCCGGCGCCGGCCCGCAAGCCCGTGGCCATTCCTGTCGTTGCTCCCGTTCACGTGCATGGCCCCGGCTGCGGGCACGACCACTCCCATGACCACGGCCATGACCATGCCCATGGGGGCCACGACCACGGGCATGGCCACAAGCACTGACGCCACGCTGCTACACCTGCTCTGGCTGGCCAGCCCCGCGCTGCCGGTGGGCGGCTTCAGCTATTCCGAGGGCCTGGAGGCTGCCGTCGACGCAGGCATCGTGCATGACGAGGCCAGCGCCGGCGACTGGCTGCTGAACCAGCTCGAACTGGTGCAGGCCCGCGCCGAGCTGCCGGTGGCCGCGGCGGCCCATGCCGCCACGCGGACCCTGGACGGGGCCCGGCTCGCTGAACTGAATGCCTGGGTGCTGCAGACCCGCGAGACGGCCGAGAGCCTGCAGCAGGTCCAGCAGATGGGGCGCAGCCTGCTGGCGTGGATGCAGGGTCTGATGCCCGAGGCAGCGGTGCTGCCGCTGCTGAAGGCCCTCAAGCCCGCGCCGACCTGGCCCGTCGTCATGGGCGCCGCGGCGGCTTCGCGTGGGGCCGGACCGGAGCCCGCCCTGCAGGCCATCGCTTTTGGCTGGGCAGAGAACCTGATGCAGGCCGCCGTGCGCTGCGTGCCATTGGGCCAGACCTCCGGCCAGCGCCTGCTGGCACGCCTCGTGCAAGCCATTCCGCAAGCCGTGGCGACGGCCCTGGCCGCGCCCGAGCCGATGGCCTTTGCGCCCTTGCTCGGCGTCCTCGGCGCCCGTCACGAAATTCAGTACTCACGACTGTTCCGCTCATGACTGTTCCTCTGCACGCCATCCCGAATCGCACCAAGAAGCTGCCGCCGCTGCGTGTCGGCGTCGGCGGCCCGGTCGGCTCGGGCAAGACCACCCTCGTCGAGATGCTGTGCAAGACGATGCGCGACAGATGGGACCTGGTCGTCGTCACCAACGACATCTACACCAAGGAAGACCAGCGCCTCTTGACCGTGGCCGGCGCGCTGGCGCCGGAGCGCATCATGGGCGTGGAGACGGGGGGCTGCCCGCACACCGCCATCCGCGAGGACTGCTCCATCAATCTGGAAGCGGTGGACCGCATGCTGGAGAAGTTCCCCGATGCAGACATCGTCTTCGTCGAGAGCGGCGGCGACAACCTGGCGGCCACCTTCAGCCCGGAGCTGTCGGACCTGACCATCTATGTCATCGATGTGGCCGCCGGCGAGAAGATCCCGCGCAAGGGCGGCCCCGGCATCACCAAGAGCGACCTTTTCGTCATCAACAAGACCGACCTCGCCCCCCATGTCGGCGCCGACCTGGACGTCATGCGCAGCGACACGGCGCGCATGCGGCCGGTCAAGCCCTGGGTCATGACCAACCTCAAGACCCGCGAGGGCCTGGCCGACGTCGTCGACTTCATCGAGAAGAAGGGCCTGCTTGTCAGCTGATGCCGTCCGCTGGCCGGCGCGGCTGAGCCTCAGCGCGACGCGCGATGGTGGTGGTGCGACCCGGGTGCATGCCCGCCACGACGGCCCGCTGCGCCTGCTGAAGACCCTTTACCCCGAGGGGCCCGGCGTGGCCCAGGTGGTGCTCGTGCATCCGCCCGGTGGCCTGGTCGGTGGTGATCGCCTCGACATCCAACTCGATCTGCAGGCTGGCGCCCATCTGCTGGTGACGACGCCGGCCGCGACGCGCTTCTACCGCTCCAACGCGGGCGAAGCGGCCCAGGTCGTGCAGGCCTCGGTGGGAGAGTGCGGGCGGCTGGAATGGCTGCCGCAGGAGACCCTGGCCTACCCCGGCTGCATCGCCCGCAACGAGGTGAGGGTCAGCCTGGCGCCCGGCGCCAGCCTGTTTGCAACCGAGGTGCTGGGCCTGGGCCTGCCGGCCGCAGGACAGGCTTTCGACACCGGACGATTGCTGCAGCACCTGGAGATCACCGGCCATTGGCTGGACCGCGGCTGGCTGGATGCGGCGGACAAGGCCTTGCTCGACGGCCCCTGCGGCCTGGCCTGCCACCGGGTGCTGGGCACGCTGGTCTATGCCCAAACCCAGACCCTCGCCGATGCCGAAACCCTTCTGGCCCACAGCCGGGCCTTGCTGGACGGCGTCGCAGGCAGCGGCATCACGCATCTGGCCAGCCCGCAGGGGTCGGTGCTGCTGGCCCGTGTTGTCGGCGACGAGGTCGAGGCCGTGACGCTGGCGCTGCGGCGGGTCAGGGCGCTGTGGCGCGAGCAGCTGTGGGCGCTGCCGTCCAGCGACCCGCGCATCTGGGCGACCTGAGTCAGTGTTCGGACTGCAGCGTCAGCCACAGGCCATGGGTCTGTACCGGCGCGGCGCTCGCCGAGCTGGCCATCACGACGCCCATCAGCGGGTGGCCGGGCACGAGCTGATGTCGCGCCGCCACGATGACGACGCGGCCGCCATCGGCCAGACCGAAGACATGGGCCGGGGCTGCAAGGGGTTCGCGACGCGTCTCCTCGCGCGAATTGGCCCCCAGGGCCCTCAGCAGTTGCACAAGCGGTGCCGGATCATCGGTCGCCACCCAGACCTCCCGCGTTGCGAAGGCGCCGTTGGCGTGGCCGAAGTGCTCGGGTTGGTCGGTCGGCGAGCGGTTGTCGCCGGCGAAGAAGATCCAGTCCAGCCGTGGGTCGGTCAGCGCCAGGCCGTCGGCATCCAGCCGGTGGGGAATGCCGGCCGCATTCAGGGCCGCCGCGGCGCGGATTTCGTCGTCGGCATGCAGGGTCAGATAGGCTGGGCCTTCTCCCTGGCGCAGGAAATCCATATAGCGGCCGCTCAGAGCGTCGCGCGCCTCGGCCGCCGTGATCAGCTCCAGCCCGGCGCCGTTGGCGAACTTGATGTGGGCATTTCGCAGACTGTTGGCATGCGGCCGGCCGGGCTTGAGGGCGAAGCCGAGGGCGCGGAAGTCGGTCATCGCCGCCTCCAGGTCGCGCACGGCGGTGGGAATGTGATCGAGGCGAACCAGAGGCTGGGCCCAGGCTTGCGCGCCGACGAGCAGCAGGGTCCATGCCCAGCGCATCACAGCGCCCGCCAGCTCGGAATGCAGTGCCGGGCCAGGGCCGTGACCCAGTCGGGCTCGGTCGGCACGAAGGCCAGCCCCAAGACCGGGCTGACGAGAAAGCCGGCGCGCTCGAAGGCCTCGGGGTCTTGGGCCAGCACAAAGCCGGCCAGGGCGCCGAAGGGGATGGCCACGGTATCCAGTTGCAGCACCGGCGCACGCAGGGTGATCTCCTCGAGCCGGCCGTTGTCCTGGAAGCGCAGCACGCAGTGGCCGTAGTCGTATTCGTTCAGGGCCACGTGGTTGCGAGAGCAGCGGTTGGGCGGGCCGAGTCTGGCGATCAAGTCCTCGACGCTCAGGCTGAAGGACAGGTCGCCAAAGGCGGTGAAAGGCTCCAGGCGCAGCGCCATCACAGGCGCGAGCCCATGTCGATCCAGGCCGCCGCGATGAGGGCTCGCAGCGCGTTCTCGTCGACGGGCTCGCCGGGCCGGAGCTTGACGTGGCGCATGGACTTGCCCGTGCCCTGCAGCAGGCCGGCCGGGTCGGGCAGCTCGGCGCCCTTGAAGAAGCCGACGTTGACGTGGGACGTGAAGGCGTTGACATAGCCGAAGGCCGCATCGTCCACACAGGCGGTGGGGTGGCCGTCGTGCAGCAGCTCGCGGACGTCGTCGTCGCAGCCGCGCATCTCGTCGAACCAGCGCCGTGCGATGTCGCCCAGTTCGCCACGATGCGCATCCATCCAGGCCGCGACGCCGGCGTCGTGCCGCGTCGCACTGGGAAAGTGGAAGATCCCGTCAGCCTTCATCGTCGGCGACCTTGGTCGATGACCACCGATTGTGCGGCGCTCTCAGACGTCGCCGCCAGGAATCTGCTGGCGCAGCTTGAGCTTGCCGGCTGACTTCTTGCGCATCTTGATGTTCATCATCTCGACGGCCAGCGAGAAGGCCATGGCGAAATAGATATAGCCCTTGGGCACATGGTGACCGAAGCCCTCGGCGACGAGCATAACGCCGACGACGACGAGGAAGCTCAGGGCCAGCATCTTGATGGTCGGGTGCTCGGATACGAAGCGGCCGATGGGGCCGGCGAACAGCATCATCAGGCCGACCGAGGCGATGACGGCGGCGATCATCACGCGCACGTCGTCCACCATGCCCACGGCCGTGATGATGGAGTCCAGCGAGAACACCAGGTCGATGACCATGACCTGCAGGATGACGGCGCTGAAGGCCGCCTTGGCCTTGCCGCCGGCACCATGGCCCTCGTCCTCGCCTTCGAGGGAGCCGTGGATTTCGCCGGTGCTCTTCCAGATCAGGAAGAGGCCGCCGCCGATGAGGATGAGGTCGCGCCCCGAAGTGCCGCGCTCGAGGCCCGGCAGCGTGAACAACGGCGCCACCATGCCGACGATCCAGGCCAACACCAGCAGCAGCGCGATGCGCATTAGCATCGCGGCGAACAGGCCCAGGCGGCGCGCCACTTCCTGGCGTTCCTTGGGCAGCTTGTCCACCAGGATGCTGATGAAGATGATGTTGTCGATGCCCAGCACCAGTTCCAGCGCAGTCAGCGTGACGAGGGCGATCCAGGTCTGCGGGTCGGCGAGCAGTTCGAGCATGGCAAGGCGTCCGTGGTGAGCCTGGGATTGTCCCCAGCGCCTGCTTCACCACGGACAGCCTCAGGCTGATCGAGGCTTCGGTTTTGCCAGAGGTGTCACTTCAGGGGGTCACTTCAGCACCAGCTCCTGCAGCTGCATATTGCCCACCAGCTTGCGCATGGCGCCGCGCTCGCCCGAAGCCGTGTCCTGCTTGCGCGCGTCGGCTGCCAGCGCGGCTTCGATCTTCTTCTGGAAGGCCTGCTGCTGGGCGTTGTTCTGGTAGTCCTTGACCTCGACGGCCAGGATCAGGTCGGGTTCGCCATGGCGTTGGGAGTTCACGGACAGCACGTGATAGGACACGACGACGCCTTCCTTCTTGCCCAGCTCCTGCACCTTCTTCCAGTTGGTGCTGAGATAGTCCATGTATTTCTCGAAATGGCCAGGCTCGACCTGGATGTTGGAGAAGAACCAGACCGAGCCGGGCGTATAGCTCGAGTCCTGGGCCAGGGCCGGCAGGGAGAGGGTGAGGGCCGCGACGGCGGCGCACAGGCTAGCTTTGAAGTTCATCATGCTGTGTTCCTTATGTTGATGTCTGCTCGCCTCGGGAAGCGGGCGGCGGTAGTGTGTGAAGCGGACCGGCGGGCGACGACGGCGATGCGACCGAGTCGGCAAAACAGGTGCCGAGTTCGACGTGGTTGCGACGGGATGTGCCGACAGCTTGGAGACGGGTCGAACTAGGGGATGCGCTTGGTCACGCCTGTCTCCGGCGTGACTGTCGCGTCCACGCATGTGCACGGATGGCGGCCGCGTCGGAATTCGCCTACAACCCCGACATGCTGCCCGCCGCCACCTTCAGTGCCGAGCATCCTCTGCAAGGGGCCGAGGTCGAGACGGCACTGAGCAATTCGCGGTTGGTGTCGGTCTGCGAGACCACCAACCCCGACGAAGCACAGGCCGTGCTCTGCAGCGTCTACGGGCCGCACGCGCTGCGGGTGCAGGACGAATCCACGCTGGCCCTGAAGCTGCGCGGCGCCGAGTTCGCGCGCCTGCACTTGGGCGAGGTGCGCTATGGCACCACCACCCGCATGGCCATGCCCCAGGCCCATGGGCATTGGGTGTTTTCCTATCTGCGCCAGGGCGAGGTCTGGCGCGGCGGCGACCGCGAGCTCTATGGCGCGGGGGACGCCGGCGTCATAGCGCCTGACGAGGTGGATGGGCTGGAGATGTCGGGCGACATGGAGCTCTTGAACCTGCGCGTCGCCGATGCCGACATGGGCAGCGCCTGCCGTTCGCTGCTGGGTTCAGACCTGGCCCACCCGCTGCGCTTTGCCGACCACTGTGGCGCCGGCGACGCGCCGGTGGCGGCCCTGCTGCGGGTGCTGGGTCATCTGGCTGCCACGCCGGCCTATCCGCATGCGGCCGCCCAGCGCATGGAAGCCAGCCTGCGCGATGCGGCGCTGTTCGAACTGCTGCTGGCCTGGCCCAACAGCTACACCCGCGGTCTGGATGCGCCGGCGGCCCTGCCGCTGTCGACCAGGCGGGCGCGAGACTACATCCACGCCCATGCGGCCGACGTACCCTCGGTGGCCGATATCGCCGCGGCCGCCGGCGTCGGCGTGCGGGCCCTGGCGCGCGGCTTCGAACGCCATTTCGGCGTGTCGCCGCAGCGCTATCTGCAGCAATACCGACTGGACCGCGCGCGCGAGGAACTCCGCGCCGCCATGCCTGGCGTCACCGTGACCTCGGTGGCTGCGCAATGGGGCTTCTGGCAGCTCGGCAGCTTTGCGGCGCGTTACCGCGAACGCTTTGGCGAATCGCCCAGCCAGACCTTGAATCGACGCTGAAGTTCCGATTCGGCACAACCGGCTGCCGATACGCCATAGCGGGCCGACAACGGGCTCGCGACCATGCGTCCCACGCCGCCACACAGACGCGGCGACCGGAGACAGAGCATGAGACTCAGCCCCATCGCGCTGGCCGTGGCGTCCACGCTGGCCGCCGCGCAGACCGCGCCCGAAACCAACCAGATCGAACGCGTCGTCATCACCGCCGAGCGCCGCGTGACAGTGCTGGACACCACGCCCGCCGCCATCACGGCGCTGAACGGCGCGCGCCTGGCCGAGCGCGGCGATACGGGTCTCGCCGACCTCGTCATGCTCAGCCCCAACACCTCGTTCACCAACGGGCAGGGGGCCAGCCAGATCTTCGTGCGCGGCATCGGCAATGTCTTCATCCTGGCCGGCGGCGACCCGGGCGTGGCGCTGTACCAGGATGGCGCCTACGTCTCGGATCAGACCAGCTCCAACACCGCCCTGTTCGACACCCAGCGGATCGAGATCCTGCGCGGCCCGCAGGGCGCCCTCTACGGCCGCAATGCCACCGGCGGCGCCGTCAACGTCATCTCGGCCCTGCCGACCTCCAGCTTCCGGGCGTGCCTGGGCCTGCTGCTCGGCAGCGACAACCGCCGCGAGAGCGAGGGCTTTGTCTCGGGGCCGCTGACCCAGGGGCTGGAAGGCCGACTGTCCTATCAGGTCCGCGAGGCCGACGGCTACACGCGCAACCCGCTCGCGGGTCAGAGCGCAGGGCCGGTCATTCCCGGCGGGCCGGGCTCGGTCGGCCCCAAGCGGCTGGACGACATGTCCAGCCGCGCGCTGCGCGCCCAGCTGCAATCGAGCCTGGGCAGCAACGGCACGATCCGCTTCGTCACCGGCCACTATCGCGAGGCCGATGCCGGCATGAGCGTGCCGGTGCTGGCCGACCCCGCGTCCATTCCACGGCTGCTTGCCGGCGCCACCCAGAGCAGCGACCCGCGCGTCGTGAAGAGCCAGGGATCCACCAATCGCGTGGAGGTCAGCACGGCCCAGGCAGTGCTGGAGATGCCGCTGGGCGGCAACACCCTGAGCGCATCCTTGAGCTGGCGTCGTAGCAAGGTGGACCGCCTCTGGGACAGCGACGCGACCGAGGCGCTGATCGCGACCTCGGGCTTCTCCACCGGAAGCACCGACAAGAGCCTGGACGTCCACGTCGCCTCCGACGACAACAGCCCGCTGCAATGGATGTTCGGCGTCACCGCTCTGGACTTCAGCCAGCGCCAGGACATCACCATCAGCACCCAGGTGCCCCTCGGCTTCATCGTGCCGGGCGCGCCGCTGACCGTGCCATTCCCGGGCGGCGTCAACTTCCTGCTTGGCGGCGCGGTGCACACCCGCTCCAGCGCCGCTTTTGCCGACCTGCGCTACACGTTCAGCCCGCAGTGGTCGCTGCTGGCCGGGCTGCGCCTCAATCACGACAGCAAACGCGTCGACGAGTACCAGAACATCGCCGCCTTCGGCCTGACAGGCACCGGCCACCCGAGCGACGGCTGGACCAGCACGCCGGGCAGCGTGGGCATCGAATACAAGCCCGCCGCCGGCACCCTGGCCTATGCGCGCTGGGCCCATGGCTTCAAGTCGGGTGCGGTCAACCTGGGCGCGCTGCAGCCCAATCTGGTCAAGCCCGAGAAGGTCGTCAGCCTCGAGCTGGGTTTCAAGACCGAGTTCCTGGAACGCCGCGGCGTGTTCAGCGCCGCCGCCTTCAGCAGCCGCTACAAGGACATGCAGGTCTCCCAGGTGGGCCAGGCCACGACGCTGCTGGCCAATGCCTCGGCGGCACGCATCGATGGCCTGGAGATCGAGACAGCGGTCAAGCCCGTGGCGGCGTTGACCCTGTCCCTCGGCCTGGGCCTGATGGACCCCAAGTACACGGACTTCACCAATGTCGACCTGCGCAATGCGCCGACGATGCCCGTCAATGTGCGCGGCCGCCAGCTGGCGCAGGCCTCCAGGGAGCAAGTCACGCTGGGTGCGGAATGGGCCGGCAGCGTCGGTGAGCTGCGCGGCACGCTGCGCGCCGACTACAGCTGGCGCGGCCGCTTCTATTTCACCGAGTTCAACACGCCGGACGCCATGCAGGGCGGCTACGGCCTGCTCAATCTGACGGCCACGCTGCGCCCGGCCGCTGGCCACTGGAAGCTCTGGGCCAATGTCCGCAACGCCGGCGACACGACGGCGTTCACCAGCATGAGCATCGCCTCGCCCATCCTCGGCGCGGCCCGCCAGGTCACCTACACGCCGCCGCGCCAGTTCGCCGTCGGCGCGAGCTATGAGTTCTGAGGAGTTCGCCATGAAGCATCTGCTCGGCCACCACCAGGCCCGCTGGGAACCGCTGGCCCAGGCCTTCGACGACTTGTTCGAGCGCGGCGACGACCTGGGCGCCTCGCTGGCCCTGACCGTCGAGGGCGAACTGGTGCTCGACCACTGGGGCGGCTGGTGCGACGAGGCACGCAGCCGGCCATGGGACCGCGACACCCTGACCCATGTCTGGTCCACCACCAAGACCATGACCTCGCTGTGTGCCCTGCTGCTGGCCGACCGCGGTGAGCTGGACCTGGACGCACCGGTGGCCGCCTACTGGCCCGAGTTCGGAGCGAACGGCAAGAGCGGCATCCTGGTGCGCAACCTGCTGGGCCATACGTCGGGCGTCAGCGGCTGGGAGCAGCCCATGACCCTGCCCGAGCTCTGCGACTGGGAGCGCGGCGCGGCGCTGCTGGCCGCCCAGTCGCCGTGGTGGAAGCCAGGCAGTGCTTCGGGCTATCACGCGCTGAACTACGGCCATCTGGTCGGCGAGCTGATCCGCCGCGTGACGGGCATGAAGACCGGTGCCTTCCTGGCCGAGGAGATCGCCGGGCCGCTGGGGGCCGACTTCCACATCGGCCTGCCGCCCGAGCACGACGGCCGCGTCGCCCGCGTCGTGCCACCGCCGCCGACGCTGGTCGACTTGGCCGGCCTGGACCCTGCCAGCCCCATGGTGAGAACCCTGGCCAACCCGGCGCCCGATGCCACCTACAGCCACCGCGAAGACTGGTGCCGGGCCGACATCGGCGCGGCCAACGGCCATGGCCATGCGCGCTCGGTGGTGCAGCTGCAATCCATCGTCGCCTGCGAGGGCACGCTCGCCGGCCGGCGCTGGCTGAGGCCGGAGACGGTGGGCCGCATCTTCGATGTGCAGGCCCGCGGCATCGACCTTGTGCTGGGCGTGCCGCTATGCATGGGCATAGGCTACGGCCTGCCCGAGCCGGCCACGCTGCCCTTCATCCCCGAGCAGCGCATCTGCTTCTGGGGCGGCTGGGGCGGCTCGCTGGTGTTGGTGGACGTCGAGAGGCGGCTCTGCCTCGCCTACATGATGAACCGCATGGCGCCTGGTGTAGTCGGCGGGCCGAATGCGGCGGTGCTGGTGCAGGCGCTGTATGCCTGCTGCGGCTGACGCTGTGGAGTACGGCTCAGGCCTATTCGTCCGATTTCGACAGCGCTCGAATTGCCCTTCGAACGATGAGATACGTCGCTACCAGTGCTATGGCGAAATCGCCGAATTGCTGACCTGACCAAGGTTCAGCGAGGATGCCCAGATAGCCGAAAACGGCCGCGGCGACTAGCAGCCAGACTAGGAACGGAATTCTTTCGACGGGAACCAATAGCCAGAAGCCCATCAGTCGTCTCCTGGGGGCAGGTCTCTGGAATTTAACCGCAGAGTTCTGACCTGGAATCGCCGGTCAGCTGGCATTTAGTCAAAGAAAACCCGCCAGCGGCGGGTGGGTGACTGACGACAGCGCGGGGTTCAGACGATCCAGACGGCCGTCTGGGCCGCGGCGACCGTCGTCGTGTCGCGGCGGCCTTCGATGACGACGCGCGGTAGCTGGGCGACCGCATCGGCACGCTTGCCGACGATGACCACGCGCTCCAGCTTCACGACCTCGGTGGCCGGTGCGGCCGTGTGGTTGGCCAGGCTGACACCGGCAGCAGCGGCTGCGGCGACGGAAGCGAAGGCGACGAGGAAGGTCTTGGCGGCGGTGTTCATGGTGGGCTCCGGTGGGTTGCTGTGTCAGTGAATGCAGTTTCGTCACTGACCCCAGGCATCGCGAGCCCCGAGCGACGGATCGCCAGCGCGGGCGGATGAACTGCGATTCCGCCGGATGAATGCGTCAGCGCCGCGCGCCGGACGGCGTGCCTGGCCAGCCCACTGCGGCCCAGGCGCGGCGCAGCTGCAGCTCGGAGTTGAAGCCTGCCGCCTCGCTGGCCGCCGCCACGCTGGCGCCGGCCTCCAGCGAACGCTTGGCCATCGCCAGGCGCAGGCCGCGTAGGTAGGCCTGGGGGCTGGTGCCGGCATGCTGGGCAAACAGCCGGCTCAGCGTGCGCGGCGTAGTCGCGGCGATGTCGGCCATGCGCTCCAGCGGCCAGTCTTCGCCGGGTGCGACGCTCAAGGCATCCTGAACGCGGTGTAGGCGCGCATTCAAATGCTGGCGATGGGCCAGCAGCGGCGACAGCTCGGGGTCGGCCGGGCCGCGGCGCAGGGCGACGGCCATCTGCTCGGCGACGCGGGCCGCGACCAGCTCGCCGGCGTGGCCGGCAATCAGGTGTAGGGCCAGGTCGATCCCGGCTGTGACGCCGGCGCTGGTGTAGACCTCGCCGTCCTGCACGAAGACGCGGTCCTGCAGCACGGTGCAGCGCGGCGCCAGGCGGGCGAGGTCGTCCAGGTGCTGGTGATGGGTGGTGGCGCGGCGGCCGCCGAGCAGGCCGGCGCGTGCGGCGAGCAGGGCGCCGGAGCAGACGGTGACCAGGCGCAAGCCCTCTCGGCCCGGCGCGAGGCGTGCCAGCCAGGCCACCAGCTCGCGCTGCTCGGCCTTGGACCGCGCCTCGGCCGCCGAGGTGCGGCCGACGAGGATGATCCAGCTGCCTGTGGGCAGGGCCTCCGGCAGCGGCTCCAGCGCCTGCAGCTGGATACCGACGGAGCCGTTGGCCTCGGCACGTGAACCGACGAAGCGCAGCGCAAAGGGTGCGACATCTAGCTTCAGCGCGGTGATCTCCAAGCTCGCCAGGCGCAGGGCCTCGGCCGGCCCGGCCCAGTCGAGCACGAGGCTGTCGTCCTGGAGGACAAAGCAGACCTGGACGGCTTCAGGCAATCGCGGCTTCCTCTTTCGTGACGGCCCGCAGCGCAGCCTCGGCGTCCATCACGCGGGCGAAGCGGCCCTCCAGCACGGCGGCCGTGCGGGCTCGCAGCTGGGCGGGCGTCAGGGGCGAACCGTCGGGGTGTTGCATCGTGAAGGTGAGTGTCGCGTCGGGCACGTAGATGACGTCCCAGCCCAGGTCGCTGGCGTGCCGCGTCGTCGTCTCGCAGCATTGCTCGGTGCGGATGCCGCTGATGACGAGCTGGCGGATGCCCCGGCTGGTCAGCCACACGTCCAGGCCGCTGCCGACCAGGGCGCTGTGGCGGGTCTTGTGCACGGTCAGGTTGGCCTTGAAGTCGCGCAGGCCTTCGAGCGGGCGCACGAAGCCGCTTTCCAGGCTGAAGACATCGGCGCCGCTTGCGTCGGGCTGCACATGGAAGACGCGCACGATAGGCAGGCCGGCGGCCTCGAAGCCTTCGATGAGGCGGTTCTGGGCAGCGAGATAGGCGGGCAGGCCGTCGGTCTCGTAGTAGGGGCGCCGGGCGAAGGATTGCTGGACGTCGATGACGAGGAGGGCGGTGGTCATGCAGGGCCTCGGGGGTGGTGTGTCGAAGTCCTTCAGTGTTGCGACATCGCGCAGCAGCCGCCACGCGCTGCCAGACGGAGATCGATCAATTCAGGACAGTGGGGAGCGTTGAACGAGCCCCCGCGGCGGGCGCATCCTGCCTGTGGGCGTGTCGCGGCGTTGCAAGTCCTCGCCATGGCGGCGGCCATGGCCGAGGCTTGCGGCTTGCGCTGCATCCCACAGCCAGGCGCGCCCATTCGCGGTGACCCATTCAACGTTCCCCGAGGGCGCGCAGCAACTCCGCCGGCGAATAGGGCTGGCGCCGCCGTGGCCAGTCGTTCACCAGGCCCAGCATGCGCTGGTTCAGCGGCGCGCTGCGGCCCAGTGCACGGGCCAGGCGCACGACCTCGCCGCAGAGGGCGTCGATCTCGGTGGTGCGCCCCTGCGCCAGGTCGTCGGCCATGCTGGAGCGGGCCTTGGCGTCGATGCGCAGCATGCGCGCCGCGGCCAGACGGAAGACGAAGGTGGGCATGCGCAGCAACGTCAGCAGCCGGCGCGGCGGCAGCGGCGTGATCTGGGCGACGGCGCGATGGCTGGCGTCGAGCAGATCCAGCGCTTCTTCCTGCAGGGCCGCGAGGGCGCGCCGGTAGCCGCGCTGCAGCAGCTCGTCGCGCAGCGGCTGGCCGGAGAGGGCGTTGACCGGGTTGTTCAGGTTCAGCAGCAGCTTGGCCCATTGCACGGGGGCCAGGTCGGCGTGCAGCTCCAGCCCCATGCCGACGCGGGCCAGCACCGTCTGCCAGGCGGCCAGGGCCAGGTCTTCCGACGATCCTTCGGCCGCGAGCGCGCCGCCGGTGCCGCGGTGGTAGTGGCCGGGGCCGATCTCGGCGACGTTGTAGGGCACCATGCCGGCATGCCAGTGCAGCTGGGGCGCCGCCTGGCGGGCGGCGTCGGCATTGGCGATGCCGTTCTGCAAGCTGACGACGGGGGTGCCCAGCGGCAGGGTCAGTCCGAGCGCTGTCGCCGCCTCGACGGTGGCGCCTGACTTCACGCACAGCAGCACCAGGTCGGGTTTGAGGCCGACTGGCGGCTCCTCGTGCAGGCGCAGTTCCAGCGGCTTGATATGACGATCCAGGCCGTCCTGGTCGGTCAGGCGCAGGCCCTGCTTGCGCAGGGCGGCCAGCACGCGGGGGCGGCCGACGAAGTGGACGGGCACGCCGGCCAGTTGGGTCAGGCCGCCGACAAAGCAGCCGACGGAGCCGGCGCCCATGACAAGAACGCCCGTCATTGCCGCACCCGTTCGAGGGTGGGCGTAGTGAATCTGGCGGGCCGAGCGCCGGGCCGCTCCCTAGCCGGCCCGCTCAGGCGATGCGCATGCCGGTCAATCCGGCATGCATCGCCGTCCCCCCGGGGGCTGAGGCCGGACACATTGCGCCCAGTGAGCGCGATGTACGTGCCGAAGGGCTGCGGCTCAAGCCGCGGCGCGGTCTGCAAGACCGGCCAAGGTACTCCTTGGACGAGGGGCTTCACCCTAGACCGGATGAGCCAGGTCGCGGAGGTGTGTCGGACCCACGCGCTTCTCGATCTCGGCCAGCAGGGGGCGCCCCCAGCCCAGCATGAACATGGCCTCGCCGACGACGAACATCGGGCCGACCAGCAGGCCGACGAGGTCGTCGACGAAGGCGGGCTTGCGGCCCTCGTAGTAGTGGCCGACGAACTGGAAGACCCAGCCGATGACGAAGCTGCCGATGCCAAAGACCAGCCAGCCCGTCGTCGTCGCGCTCTGTACCAGGGTCATGGCCAGGGCGGTCAGCACGCCGTTGACGACGGCGGTGGCGGCGCCGAGGACGAGGTTGCCGCGCGTCAGATACCAGAGGGCCGTGATGCCCCACAGCACGATGGCCGCGTTCATGGGCGTGGCGGCGATGTCGAACTCGGCGCGCGCCAGCAGCACGCTGATGGCAAAGACGATGAGAGGAATGCCGATGAAATGGGTCGCGATATTGCGACGGTCACGGTGATAGGCGGCGTACTGCGCCATCAGGTCGAGGGTGGGGCGGAACAGGCTGGCCATGGTGGGCGCTCCGTGGAGGAGGATGGTGGCTATGCTAGTGCAGCATGGCGCCCGGGCGTTGTGCGCAGGCTGACAAAACACTCCAGAGAACCCCTGAAATGAGCGTGCTCGCGACATGAAGCGGCGCCTGCTGCTGGCCTTTGCGCTGGCCGGTCTGGCCGGCTGCGCCGGCGCGCCGCCGCCGGTCGCTCCGTCTGAGCCAGGCGTTGGCAATGCGCTGCGCATCCTGGTTTTCCGCGGCGGCACGGCGGCTCGGTTGGGCCACAACCATGTGCTGAGCGCCGCCGACCTGCGCGTGGACTGGCCTGCGGCCGGCCCGGTGCTGAGCTTCCGCCTGGACGCGCTGGCCATCGACCCGCCGGCGCTACGCGTCGTCCTCGGTCCGGCCTTCGCCAGCGCCGTGGACGACGAAGCCCGGGCCGGTACGCGGGCCAATCTGCTGAAGGCCCTGGACGGCGCGGCCCATCCCGAGGTCGTCGTACGGACCCTGCAGCAGCTGGGCGAGCGGGGCAGGCGCGCGGTGGAGGCCGAGATCACCCTGCATGGCGTCACGCGCCGGCAGTGGTTCGTCGCCGAGGTGGAGGGCCGGCGGGCGCGCGGCGAAGTGGTCATCCGCCAGAGCGACTTCGGCATCCAGCCTTTCACCGTGCTGGGCGGTTTGCTGGCGGTGCAGGACGCTCTGGTCGTTCAGTTCGACCTATCCGAACCGTAGATGCATCAGGTCCTTGGCCAGGCTGCGGCCGTCGTTGAGCCGGATCGCATCCGGCAGGCAGCCGTAGCGCACGAAGCCCTGGCATTCGTAAAGGCCGATGGCGGTGCGGTTGGTGGATGTCACGCTCAGGGTGACCTGGGCCAGGCCGGGCGTGGCCTTGAGCTTGGCGATGGCAGCGACGAGCAGTGCCCTGCCGATGCCGCGGCCGCGGTGGGTGTCGGCCACCATCATGCCGATCAGATGGGCGATGTGCTGCACCTTGAGCCGCGCCTCGCGCTCGCAGGTGATGGCGCCGACCAGGCGGGCCTCGTCCAGGGCCACCAGGGTGAACAGCGTGGCCCCGTTGCCGCCGCCGGCGAGACGGTTGCGGTAGCTCGACAGGTCGCGCTGGCCCTCGGTCTCGGCGTCCGAGGTGAAGGCCTCGGGATGGCCGGACAGCATGGCGTCGCGCAGTGCCTTGTAGGCGAGCAGGTCGGGCTCGACCATGGGGCGGATGTGGGCCTCAGTCATGTAGGTCGGCGAGGTGGTTGAGGTTGGCAAAGGCGGCTTCGTCGTCGAAGTGTGCGACGCCATGCGGCCGGCTGCGCATCCAGCCGAGCACGGCCCGACCAGCGGCGTCCAGATGGGCCCTGAGCGGTTCGCGCAGGCGGGTGTGCAGCAGCGCATGGGTGGGGTGCTCGCGCTCTGCCTGGGCGAAGGCGAGGCCGTAGGGCTGGGCGGCGGCGAGTAGTCGTCGGGCCAGATCGGCCGGCAGGCGGGGGCAGTCGCAGGGCGCGGTCAGCAGCCACGAATCGTCGGGAATGGCTTCGAGTGCAGCCAACATGCCCGCCAGCGGACCGGCGAACTCCAGGCCGGGCGGGTCGGGCAGCACGCGGTGGCCGAGTGCGACGTAGGCGTCGAGATTGCGGTTGGCGCTAATGAGTAGGGCACTGGCCTGCGGGGCGAGGCGTTCAATGACATGGGCGACGAGCGGCCGGCCTTGCAGCAACTGCAACCCCTTGTCCGCGCCGCCCATGCGTGATCCTCGGCCGCCCGCAAGCACCAGACCGTGGATCTGGCGCACGGTCATTGGTGCTCGCAGCGAGGCTCGCGAGCCCCTCCAACGGGCGCCATGGAACCGGCTTTGCCGGGCCACTGGTGACGCCCCCTTGAGGGGGCCGGCGAAGCCGGTACGGGGGGCGCCAATCTAGCCACCGATGTAGTGCATCTCGACGCGGCGCTCGCCCTCGGGCGTGGCCTGGCCCTGGCCGCGCAGCTGGGAGTAGCGATCGGCTCGGCCCGTCCAGACGCCAGCGATGGCGCTGGCTATCTGGCCGTCGTCCACGGCTTGGTCGCCGCGCAGCAGCCCGCGCAGGTCATGCCCGCGATGGGCGAACAGGCAGGTGTAGAGCCGGCCTTCGGTGGACAGCCGCGCACGGTTGCAGTCGCCGCAGAAGGCCTGGGTGACCGAGGAGATGAAGCCGACCTCGCCGCCGCCGTCGGCATAGGCCCAGCGCTCGGCCGTCTCGCCCGGCGCGCTGTGCGACAGCGGCGTGAGCGCCCATTCCGCGGCGATTCGGTGCAGTACCTCGGCGCTGGGCAGCACCTGGTCCATGCGCCAGCCGTTAGTGGCGCCGACGTCCATGTATTCGATGAAGCGCAGCACCACGCCGCTGTGCCTGAAGTGCCGCGCCATGGCCAGGATCTGGTCGTCGTTGACGCCGCGCTGCACCACCATATTGACTTTGATGGGCCCCAGACCCGCCGCCTGGGCGGCGTGTATGCCGTCCAGCACCTCGGCGACCGGGAAGCCGACGTCGTTCATGCGCTGGAAGACGGCGTCGTCCAGCCCGTCCAGACTGACCGTCAGGCGCTTGAGCCCGGCGGCCTTCAGCGTGGCCGCCTTCTTGACCAGGGTGGAGCCATTGGTCGTCAGCGTCAGGTCAAGCTCGCGTCCGTCGGGCGTGCGCAGCTCGGCCAGCATGGCGATCAGGGTTTCCAGGCCGCGGCGCAGCGTCGGTTCGCCACCGGTGATGCGCAGTTTTTCGACGCCCAGGCCGACGAAGACGCGGGCCAGGCGCGTGATCTCCTCAAAACTGAGGAGATCGGCGTGGGGCAGGAATTCGTGGTGCTTGTCGAAGACCTGCTTGGGCATGCAGTAGCCGCAGCGAAAATTGCAGCGGTCCGTGACCGAGATGCGCAGATCGTGCAGCGGCCGACCTAACGCATCGGCAAGGGGCGTTCCGGGCGATACGGGCAGGGCAGTCAGCGGCGGCGACGCGACCCGGACTGGGCGGGCGTCGTGCAGCGGAATCACGCGGGCTGACATGGAGCCATTGTGTCAGCGACCGAAAGCCCGGGGCTTGCGGCGGGGCTGGAGGCGCGCTTGAATCGGAACGAATGGCTGAGATCCTCCACCCCGACCTGCCGCGGTTCATCGCCTTCGGCGAAGCGCTGACCGATCTGATCCGCACGGGTCCCGATCGCTGGCGAAGCGCCTGCGGCGGCTCGCCCTGGAATGTGGCCGTCGCGGTATCGACGCTCGGCCAGCTCAGCGCCTTTGCCGGCGCCATCAGCCAGGACGCCTTCGGCGCCGAGATCTGGGCGTGCAGCCAGGAGGCCAACCTGGACATGCGCTTCATCCAGCAACTGCCGCGGCCGCCGCTGCTGGCCGTTGTGCACGAGGTCGACCCGCCGCGCTACTTCTTCATCGGTGACAACAGCGCCGACCTGCATTTCCGCCCCGAGGGCCTGCCCATGGGCTGGACGCGCTCGCTGCGCTGGGCGCATTTCGGCAGCCTGGGCCTGATGCGCCAGCCCCTCGCCGGGCGGCTGCTGTCCCTGGCCCAGGCCCTGAAGTCCGAGGGCCGGCTGATCAGCTACGACCCCAATTTCCGGGCGCCGCCCATGGACGCCAGCTACGACGACACGCTGGAGCAGATGTGCCGCATGGCCGACGTCATCAAGGTCTCCGACGAAGACCTGCGCGGCCTGTTCCGCCTGCCGGATTACCGCTCCGGCCTGGCCCAGATCGCGGCCTGGAATCCCGGCGCCTGGTTGTTGCTGACGCGCGGCTCCGAGGGGGCGACGCTCTACCACGGCGTGGAGGAGGCCACCGCGCTGCCGCCGCAGGTGGACGTGGTCGACACCATTGGCGCCGGCGACTCGGCCATGGCCGGCCTGCTGGACAGCCTGATGCGCGACGCTGGCGCGCCGGCCGAGCAGCATTTGCGCTGGGCCCTAGCAGCCGGGGCTGCGGCCTGCACGGCCCCGGGCTTCGCGCCACCCCGTCCGGGGCATGTGGCGGCCCTCGTCGATGCCGTCGAAGTCCTGAAAATCTAGGGTTTTCCCGTGACTCACTTGATCCAGGTCAAGCTCGCTCTTACGATTAACCGACCGGTCGGTAGAGAAATTCCATGTCCGAACATCTGATCCAGATCGAACAGCGCGGCGCCGTGCGCCTGCTGCGCCTGAACCGCCCCGAGGCGCTCAACGCCTTCACGGCCGCCATGCTGGGCCAGCTCCGCCAGGCGCTGGAAGCGGCGGCCTTGGACGGCACGGTGCGTTGCGTGCTGATCACCGGTGCCGGCCGCGCCTTCAGTGCCGGCCAGGACCTGGCCGACCCGCATGTGGCGCCCAGTCGGGAAGGCGCTCCGAAAGACATCGGCTACATGCTGGACCACTACTACATCCCGGTGGCCTTGCGCCTGCGCAGCATGCCGGTGCCGGTGGTGGCCGCCGTCAACGGTGTGGCGGCAGGGGCGGGCGCCAACATGGCCTTGGGCTGCGACGTGGTGCTGGCGGCCGAGAGCGCCGGCTTCCTGCAGGCCTTCTCCAAGATCGGCCTGATCCCGGACTGCGGCGGCACCTGGCTGCTGCCTCGGCTGGTGGGCCGTGCCAAGGCGCTGGAGATGGCTCTGCTGGGCGACAAGCTCAAGGCTGCCGACGCCGCGGCCTTGGGCCTGATCTCCCGCGTGGTGGCCGATGCCGAGTTGCAGGACACCGCCATGGCCCTGGCGCAGAAGCTGGCCGGCATGCCCATCCGCGCCCTGGTCGAGACGCGCCGCGCCCTGGACGAGGCGCTGAAGCTGGACTACGAATCAGCCCTCAAGCGCGAGGCCGCCTTGCAGAGCCAGCTCGGCTTCGCCTACGACTACAACGAGGGCGTTGCCGCCTTCTTGGACAAGCGCCAGCCCGAATTCAAGGACCGCTGATGCAGCCGCAAGCCGTTGCAGAGAAGGTCCGCGACGTCATGCTCGCGGACGACGCCGCGAGCCGAATGCTGGGCATGCGGATCGTGGAAGTCGCGCCCGGCCGCGCCATCGCGACGATGACGGTGCGTGCGGACATGCTGAACGGCTTCGCCATCTGCCACGGCGGCCTGATCGCCACGCTGGCGGACTCGGCCTTTGCCTTTGCCTGCAACAGTCGCAATGCGCTGACCGTGGCTTCAGGCTTTGGCATCGACATCCTGAAAAGCGCCAAACTGAATGACGTGTTGACGGCGACGGCGGAGGAGACATCGCTGGCCGGCCGCACGGGGCTATACGACATCGCGGTCAAGAACCAGAACGGCGAGCTGATCGCCATGTTCCGGGGACGTTCCTACCGCCTGGGTGACAAAAAGGTTTTCGAAGCATGACGGTGAAAACGCCCCGCCCCGGAGATCTCGAAGCCATCGAGACCGCCAGCCGCGATGAGCTGCAGGCCCTGCAGCTCGAGCGCCTGCGCTGGAGCCTGCAGCACGCCTATGAAAACGTGCCGCACTACAAGGCCAGCTTCGACAAGGTCGGCGTGCATCCGTCCGATTTGAAGACGCTGGCCGACCTGGCCAGGTTCCCGTTCACGACCAAGCACGACCTGCGCGCCAACTACCCCTTCGGCCTGTTTGCCGTGCCGCGCGGCCAGCTGGCCCGCATCCACGCGTCGTCGGGCACGACGGGCAAACCCACGGTGGTTGGCTATACGCTCAAAGACATCGACCACTGGGCCAACCTCGTCGCGCGCTCCATCCGCGCCGCCGGCGGC
>Ga0194137_10000461_pt1 | contig 27711 bp, 29 predicted proteins | sample TARM_MetaG_T3_14_FD_134025 | JGI IMG/M metagenome (GOLD analysis project Ga0194137, IMG submission 134025) | Freshwater microbial communities from Pennsylvania, USA, analyzing microbe dynamics in response to fracking - TARM_MetaG_T3_14 (version 2) | ecosystem: Environmental > Aquatic >... | reverse complement strand
GAATGTCGAGTCGTCCCCTTGTTATCTTTGCGCGCGCATGCGCAGGGGCAGCCTGTACCAAAAAGCCCAAGAGCTCGGCTGCAACAAGATCGCTTTGGGCCATCATTTCGATGACGTCATCGAGACGATCCTGATGAATATGTTCTACGGCGGGACCATCGAGACGATGATGCCGAAACTGCACAGCCGCAACTTCGAAGGGATGGAGCTGATCCGGCCGCTCTACAACGTGAAGGAAGCGGACATCATCGCCTGGAAGGATTACCATCAACTGACCTTCCTGCAGTGCGCCTGCCGGTTCACGGAAATGTACGATAACCAACCGAGCGATCTGGGCGGTTTCAAGCGCAAAGAGGTGAAGGCGCTGATCGGACAGTTGCGCGAAACGAGTCCGCTCATCGATGCGAACATCTTCCAGAGTGTCCAGAGCGTGAACCTCGAAAAGATCATTTCTAGCCGCGATGGGGACGGCAGGCATCATTTTCTGGAAAAATACGCTGATGGGGCTGATAGGCCGCGGCCGGATATGGTAGAATGAACCGAACCTCCGCAAAACGGAGAACATTAACGAGGAGTGAAGAAAATGACCTTGTCATTCGAAGAAAAAAAAGCGATATTTGATGATTATGAAGAACTGACGGCTGTCCCGGTCTCGATGAACCGGATCAATTATCATTTCAATGCGAGTGCGGTGGACCACAAAATCGTTGTCCGCTTCCTGCACCCAAACGGCAATGCCTTCATTTATGCAGGCTACCTGCCGAAAGAAGAGACGGAGAAAGGCTATATTTCCGTTTTGGAAAGCGATGAAGGCACGATCCGCTTCCTGTTGGAAAAGGCGATCTCCTTCCTGAAAAAGACAGCGGACGGCTATGTCGAAGGCTATTCGGAAAAATGGGTGGATGCGTCCGGAGACGTGCTGCTGCTGATCTACGACAATCCGATGTGGTCGGTGGCGTTGAAGAACGGTCAAATCGAAGGGATCTTCAAGACCCGCGATGCGGCTGTCGGTTATCTGAATGATGAAGGCTTCTCGCGGACCAATTGACCGCCAAAAACATGCGAAAGGAAGGCTGGCATGGGAATCAGACAAATGCTTGCGGACTATTCCCCTTTTAACGAACAGGAGGAAAAGGACCGCGAGCTGATGCTGCGGTATCTGGATCAGTTCGCTGATCTGTTCAGGCGCGAGAATGAATTCGCCCACTTCACCGCTTCAAGCTGGGTCGTCAACCGCGAGCGGACCAAGGTGCTGATGGTCTACCACAATATCTACCGCTCCTGGTCCTGGATCGGCGGCCATATGGATGGCGAAACCGACTTTCTGGCAACAGCCATCCGGGAAACAAAGGAAGAAACTGGTATCGAAGAGGTGCAGCCTGTATCGCAGGAGCTCTTTTCGCTGGAAATCCTTAGTGTCGATGGGCACGTCAAAAACGGCAAGCGGATAGGGACGCATGTGCACTTGAATCTGACCTATCTGCTGGAAGCAGACGAGACGCAGCAGACAAGCATCAAACCGGACGAAAACAGCGGCGTCGCCTGGATGGGGCTGGACGAGGCGCTCACCAAGTGCAGCGAGCCTTACATGAAGGGCATTTACGCCAAGCTGAACGCCAAATTGAAGACGATGAAATAGCGAAAAATAGCTGCTTTTCGTTGCCGATGGTTCTCATTTTCCAACGGCAAGGAAAAGTGGCATAATGACAGTGGGAAGCACCGGTGTTGCTGAAAAACGACTTCAGCAGCCGGATGCAGCCGCTGTTTTTTTGTGCGCAATTGTATCAGTCCGTCGCAATCATCGGTTCAAAAATAAGGGGGAATTGAAATATGCAAAAAATTGTTCCGCACTTTTGGTTCGATACACAAGCTGCAGAAGCCACCGCATTCTATACCTCACTGTTCGATAATTCCCAAATCACAAGTGTCATCCAAATCCACAATCCACCCCCATACGGAACGGCCGAGCTGATCTCGATGACGTTGGCCGGGCAGGATTTCATGGCGATTTCGGCGGGTCCTTATTTTCGCTTCAATCCGTCCATTTCCATCCGGATCGACTGCGCATCGATGAAGGAAATCGATTTCCTTTGGGAAAAACTTTCGGAAGGCGGCGCGGTGCTCATGCCATTGGACGCATATCCTTTCAGCAAAAGATATGGTTGGACTGAGGACCGCTATGGGCTTTCCTGGCAAATCATGTACGTCGACGACCGGGAAATCGAGCAAAAATTGACGCCAACGCTGATGTTCACAAAAAAACAATGCGGCAAAGCCGAAGAAGCGATCCTTTTCTATGAGTCGGTATTTTCGGATACCGAAATCGATGGCATGGATTACTACGGAGTTGGGGAGGAACCGGATGCACCGGGAACGGTCAGGTTCGCTTCTTTCAAGTTGGAAGGCCAAACGTTCGCAGCCATGGACAGCGCTCAGGCCCATGATTTTGAATTCAATGAAGCCATCTCTTTCATCGTCAATTGCGAAACGCAGGACGAAATCGATTATTATTGGGAAGCCCTGTCTTATGTCCCGGAAGCGGAAAATTGCGGATGGCTGAAGGATAAATACGGGGTATCTTGGCAGATCGTTCCAACGGACATGAACGAGATGATGGAGACAGCGGATCCTGAAAAATTGGCACGCGTCACAGAAGCGACTCTGAAAATGAAAAAATTGGATCTTGCGGAACTGAGAAGGGCTTATGAAGGATAGTCACTTGCGGTTTGTCTGAAAGAAGGATGCAGGATGAAAAGTGTGAAAAAGACGGTTTGGTGGAAAGGCCTCTTCTGGATCATCAACTTGGTTTTTTTGACGATTTTGTTGGGATTTTCGGGTGTTGCTTCGGCCACGACCATAAATGCGGAGAACATGGATCATTTGGCTGCCGATGAAACAATCGAGGGACCGGGTTTCTTTGCGGGTAATGTGGTGAAAGTCGATGGCAATGTGGAAGGGACGACATTTGTGTCAGGGCAGGATGTGCGGATCAACGGCAACATCAACGGCGATCTTTTTGTGGCATCGCAGACGATCACCATCAGCGGGACGGTGACCGGCAATATTTATGGGGCGGGCCAGTCGCTCGACTTTGATGGGCAGTCGGAAGGCGATGTTTTCTTTGCCGGCCAGAACATCTCCATCGGACAGGATGCGTCTGTTGGCAGGGATCTGTTTGCGGCAGGGGCGACCATCCTGCAGGAGGGGACCGTTCAGCGCAATCTGTTCGGGGGCGCTGCCGAAATCGTGCTCAGCGGACAGATCGGCGGGGACGCCAACCTGCAGACGGACAGCCTGAAGCTTCAGGGTGGCGCGAACATAACGGGCGACCTCAGCTACAAGGGTGAAAACGAAGCTGACATCGGCACCGGCGCAACGATTGGCGGAGACACCGATTGGGAATTTGCCGAAACGATGGACAGGGAAATAACCGTGCGGGAAACAAGAAGGCCATTCATGAAGGTTGGCTGGTTTATCTGGAGCTTGGCGAGCGCTTTATTGATTTGGTTCCTGATCCGGATTTGGCGTCCAGCGTTCTGGAACAACACGGCCCGTCCATTGGCTGAAAAGCCATTGAAGACGCTAGGAGTGGGATTGCTGACGTTGCTGGTGGTGCCGCCGATGATCATCTTGGCGATGATCACCGTCATAGGGATCCCAATTGCGATTATCCTTGGGGTCGTTTATCCAATCGCTTTGTATCTGTCACGGATCGTTGTGGCGGTATTCATCGGGCAATGGTTGGCGAAACGCTTCAAATGGCCCGAACTGCATAAAGGCGTCTGGCTGGTATTGCTGGGATTGGTAATCTTGGGTCTGTTGAAGATGCCGCCGTACATAGGTTTCCTGAGTTCCTTACTGATCGTAATGGCAGGACTGGGAGCGTTGGTGATGGCCCACCATCGAGCTAAGCCTGAAACGGCAAGCGAACAGACCGAATTGGATCTGTAGCAGGATCAGCAGGAGGAAAGTTGGAACAGAACCACGAACGCTTCATTTTCTTTTCCCAAGAATGCGCTCCATTTGCTATAATGGACCCTGAGGTGAATCTATGAAATTCGTAGTGGCAAGGACATTCAAAAAGAACGGCAGTGCGGCGATCGCAATCGACGCGGTGCCATCGATCATGGGCTATTCGGAAGAATTGGAGCAGCGTTTCGGACGGAAAATCGAGGTGCTCCTGCTGAGCGGGGACTCCGCGGAGGCATTGGAAGAGGCGTGGCCGGAATACGCGCCCATCGCGGTGACGGACAACAAAGAAAGCTTCGAACGCACGATAGAGGAAAAAGTAAACCGAAAAAAATAGTTTTGGACGGGGCTGTCCCAGTGCGGGATGGCCCTGTTTTGCGTGCAGAAAGCCATCTGGTATAATCGAGTCAGAAACAAAATGCAAAACGAATAAGTGGATTTACGACAAAAGCAGCGAGAGGAGAGGAAAGACAGATGACCCTAAAACAATTGAGATATATGCTGGCAGTCGCCCAATACAAATCGATCAACGAAGCCGCTAAAAAATGCTTCATTTCGCAGCCGAGCCTCTCGAATGCCATCAAGGACCTTGAGGAAGAAATCGGCTTGGAACTGTTCTTCCGGACAGTAAAGGGCATCACGCTCACAGCTGAAGGCAGCGAATTCCTGAAGTACGCCCAACAGGTGATCGAGCAGGCGGAATTGTTGGAGCAGCGCTACCTCGACAAGAAACCGGCTAAGCAATTGTGCTCCATTTCGACTCAACACTATGCGTTTGCCGTCAGCGCGTTCGTGAATATGATCAAAAAGAGTGGCGCGGATGAGTACAAGTTCACCTTGCGCGAGACGCGCACGCATGAAATCATCGAGGACGTCAAAAGTTTCCAGAGCGAAATCGGCATCCTCTATCTGGATTCGTTCAACCGCAATGCGCTCCAGAAAATTCTGCTGGAGAGCCAATTGGAGTTCCATCCTTTGTTTGAAGCGGAACCGCACATCTTTGTCAGCGTCCGCAATCCGTTGGCGACCAAACAAAGCGTCACCTTGGCGGATCTCGAGGATTATCCCTACCTGTCGTTCGAACAGGGCGAGCATAATTCCTTCTATTTTTCGGAAGAGATCCTCAGCACCGTCTTCCATAAAAAAAGCATCCTGGTCAGTGATCGCGCGACCTTGTTCAACTTGGTGATCGGGCTGGACGGCTATACCATCTCCACCGGCGTACTTAGTGAAGAGCTGAACGGCACCGATATCGTTTCGGTTCCTTTGGCTGTCGAGGACCGGATGGTGATCGGCTGGATCGCCAACAAGAAAGCCGGGATCAGCCGGCAAGCGGCAGCCTATATCAAAGAGCTGAAGGCAGTGATCCGGACCTACGGAAACTAAGCGGGTCAGCCAATATGAGCTATAGTTTTTTGCTATAGCTCATTATATTTTTTTGGTGTTACTCTATATCTTCATTCCATGGCATACTATTGGAAATAAATGACTTTTTGTGGTAAGTCATCGATAGACATGATCAATTGTACACAAAGTAAGTGCGCCTAGAAATCCGCACATTGAACAAATTGGAGGAGGACATGATTATGAAGATTAGAGAAATGCTCGAAAAAGGGGAACCAACCGTATCGTTTGAAATTTTTCCGCCGAAGAGCAGCTACGCCCTTGAAACGGTATTCGATACTTTGATCGAACTGAAGGACCTGCATCCCGATTTCATTTCCGTGACTTACGGAGCAGGCGGGACTGCCCAAAGCAATACCGTCGAAATCGCATCGCGCATCAAAAAGGATTTCGGTATCGAATCGATCGCCCATTTGACCGGCTGCACCTCCACCAAAGAGGGCATGAAACGGACGTTGGCATCGATCAAGGACAGCGGCATCGAAAACATACTGGCTTTGCGCGGGGATATCCCGCAGGAAAAGCTGGCGGACAAGAACTGGAATCCGGAATACCGTTACGCTTCCGAGCTCATCGACGACATCAAAGCGGCAGGCGATTTTTCGATCGGCGCGGCCTGCTATCCGGAAGGGCACGTCGATTCCATCAACAAAGTCGACGACCTGAAAAACCTGAAAAAGAAAATGGACCACGGCGCGGACTTCATGATCACGCAGCTTTTCTACGACAACGATCTCTTTTACCAATTCAAGGAAAAGTTGGAGCTTGTCGGCATCGAACAGCCGGTCATCGCGGGGATCTTGCCTGTCCTGAACATCAAACAGGTGAAACGGATCCAGGAAATCTCCGGCTGCAATCTGCCTCCGAAATTCCTGCGGATACTTGACAGATACGAACACGATCCGGCATCGCTGCAGGAAGCCGGCATCGCTTATGCAGTCGATCAGATCATCGATCTGCTTTCTTCCGGGGTTGATGGCGTCCACATCTACACGATGAACAAGTCTGACGCAACCAGAAGGATCATGGAGAACATCTCTTGCGTCCGCAAGGCGGTCTGCAGAAAAGAGCCGCAACGATGAAGACGGATCTGAAGCTGGTCGCGAAGTACCTTGGCTTCGGCAACAAACAACCGGATGAACGGACAAGGAACGACATGGAGGCCATCGCCGCCCAGTTCGAGCAGGCAATCACCGGGAAATGGACATATGGGCACTATCTCCTGGACCACTCAGTCGAGGGCGTGATCACGCTGGAGGGGACCGCTGTGGTGCTGGAAGGGAAGAGCATCACCCGCACGCTTAAACGCTGCAAGGAAGTCTACATCATGGTCTGCACGTTAGGCGCGCAGGGCGACCGCATCATCGAGCGCAATAAAATGATGTCGCCTACCTTGGGCATGATCGCGGATGCCTGTGCGTCCGCATTCGTCGAGACGATTGCGGACACTTGCCAGCAGGAAATCGAAAACCAACTGCCGGCGGGAGCCGCATTGACTTTCCGCTACGCGCCCGGATACGGGGACCTTCCGTTGGCAACCAACAAAACGCTGCTCGGGGAATTGCAGTCCGACAAACGGATCGGCGTCCATCTGACGGATTCGATGCTGATGACGCCAAGAAAGTCGATCGTGGCGATATTGGGCGTTCTGGAGGAAGGCACATCCAAAGGGAAGAACCATCGCTGCGGGAATACCAGCTGCAGCGAGTGCGATCTGAACGACAGCTGCACGGCCAGAAGTTAAGCCAGGGGGGAAAAAAGAATGGATATCAGAAAACAAATTGGGGAAGAACTGCTTCTCTTCGATGGAGCGATGGGCACGATGCTCCAGACATACGGGATGAAAGCCGGCCAAAATCCGGAAGCGTTGAATCTGGAGGATCCCGAGCTGCTCGGCCGGATCCATCGGGAATACGTCGAAGCCGGCGCCCAGTTGATCACGACAAATACTTTTGGCGCGAATGCCTACAAACTGCAGGAAACCGGCTACTCCGTCACTGATGTGGTGACGGCGGCCGTCGAAATCGCCAAAACCGCAACAGCAGGAACCGCGGCGAAAGTGGCGCTCGATATTGGACCGGTCGGGAAGATGATGAAGCCGATTGGGTTGCTTGATTTCGATCAGGCATACGAATATTTCCGCGAGCAAGTGACGGTCGGAGCCGCGGCCGGAGCGGATCTGATCCTCATCGAAACGATGTCGGACCTGGCGGAAATGCGCGCGGCCGTTTTGGCAGCAAAAGAAAACAGCAACCTGCCGATTTTCGCGACGATGACCTTTACGGAGGACGGAAATACGCTGACCGGAACCGAGCCGGAAATAATGGCACTATCCTTGGATGCACTGGGTGTGGATGCACTGGGCGTAAACTGCTCATTGGGACCGAAGGAACTGATCCCGATCATCAAAAGGATTTTGGACGCCACAAACACGCCGGTGATGGTGCAGGCGAATGCCGGCATCCCTGTGACGGAAGCCGGCGTCGCCAAATATTCCGTCACTGCCGCTGACTACCTTGCCGTCGCGAAGGAACTGGCCGGCTTGGGTGTTTCCGTGATCGGTGGGTGCTGCGGTACGACACCGGAATACATCCGCGATCTGCAGCAGGCCAAAGCGTTTTTTGCGAAAAGGGAAGCCAACCAATTGAAACGTTACGTCTGCTCCGCGCAGAAAAAGGTTTGCTTGGACGGCCAGATTACCCTCATCGGTGAGCGGATCAACCCGTCAGGCAACAAAAAATTGAAGGAACAATTCGTGGCAGGCAATCCATTGGCTGCCATCAAAGTCGCTTTCGAACAGGTCCAAAAAGGTGCGGACGTGCTGGACGTCAACACTTCCTTGCCGATGATCGACGAAACGGACTACATGACCAAAATCATCGATGGGATGAGCGGTCTGGTTGAAGCGCCGCTGCAATTCGATTCGACCAAGCCTGATGTGCTTGAAGCAGCTTTGCGGCGCTACAGCGGCGTCGCGATCGTCAATTCGGTCAACGGGAAAGAATCCTCGATGGCCGAAATCTATCCGATCGTCCAGAAATACGGTGCTTTTGTCGTGGCCTTGTGTCTGGATGAAGCGGGCATCCCAGATGATGCCGCAGGCCGGACCAAGGTCGCCCAAAAGCTGATTGACCGGGCCGGAGAGCACGGCATCGGTGCGGAGCGCTTGCTGGTGGATTGCCTTGTGCTCACTGCGGCTGCCCAACAGAAGGCGGTAATGGAGACGTTGAAGGCCTTGCGTTGGGTCAAGGAGAATACGCCGGCGTTGACGACTTTGGGACTGAGCAATGTCTCCTATGGACTGCCTTTCCGGGCCTTGATCAACCGCACCTATTTTGCGATGGCCTTGACTTCGGGATTGGATACGGTCATCATCAACCCGGGAGCCGACGGAATCGTGGACACGATGCGCGCCTTCAACGTTCTCTCAGGCCAGGACGAAGGCGCGATCGACTATATCGAATACAACAACAAAAAGGCTGTCGTCAAATCCGATGCGCCTAAAAGTGAGAATGTCGTACGCTCCTACCGGGAAATGCTGCTGGAGGGCGACGAGTCCGGGATCATGAAGGCAACAAACGCCCTTCTGGAAACCAATACCCCGCTGGCCGTCGTCGACGACCATATCGTGCCGGCCCTGGATGAAGTCGGCAAGCTCTATGAGCAGAAGAACATCTTCCTGCCCCAGCTGATCCGCGCCGCCGAAACGGCCGGAAAGGCCTTCGAAACGATCCGCGCGAAACTTTCGGACAGCCATGAAAAGCTGGAATCGAAGGGAACGATCATTATGGCGACCGTAAGAGGGGATATCCATGATATCGGCAAGAATCTGGCGAAAGTCCTGCTTGAAAATTACGGCTACGATGTCATCGACTTGGGCAAAGATGTCCCGATCGAGGAGGTTGTCGCGATGGCCAAGCAGCGACAAGTCAAGTTGGTCGGACTGTCGGCTTTGATGACGACGACAGTCACTGCGATGGAGGATACGATCACAGCTTTGCGCGAGGCGGATCTGCCTGTGAAGGTCTTCGTCGGCGGAGCCGTACTGACGGAAAAATACGCAAAAGCCATCGGTGCGGACTATTACTGCAAAGATGCCCGCGCCGGTGTCACGGTCGCGGAAGAAGTATTCGCACAGGCATAAGAAAAATCCGGCGACGAGCCATTCAGGACTCGTCGCCGGATTTTTGTGGTATCAGTGATGGACGGGATGTCTTCTTGTCTCATCCGGTTTTGCCCGCAGCAGGAACGCGCTGATGAAGAAGGCGACGGCATACATCGCCAAGATGGCGTACAGGACATTGTTGTAGGAGCCGGTCTTCGCGATGATGAAGGCGCTCAGCTGGTTGCCGGACAAACCGGCAAAAGCCCAAGCCGATAAAGCCAGCCCATGCACTGTGCTGATGGTCTTCATACCGAACCGATCCGCCAACAGCGGCGGTAGACTGGAAAACCCGCCGCCGTAACCCGCGTTGATGATGCACATCAACAAGATGATCAGCGGGGCGATGGCATTATTCACGCCGTTCGCCAAAAGGGTGATTGCTGTTGCGGCAATCGATAGACCAAAAATCCAAATATAGATGGTATTCCTGTCTTTCAGCCTGTCTCCAAATGCTGAAAAGGCGAGTCGGCCAGTTGCGTTGAAAATCGCGGTCAAGGAACTGATTGTGGCGATTGCTCCGAAACCGATGAAATGCAGCAGATCCTTTTCCTGGGAGATGAGCGCCAATCCGCAAGTGATGTTGAGGTAAAACATCAGCCAAATGCCGATGAACGTTCTGTTCTTGAAGATATCCAGCGTGTGCCCGCGTTCCGTCTTCGTAGCCACTTCCACCCAATCCGCTGGTTTCTTCAAAAGAAGATGCCCGCTGAACATCATGATGAAGTAGGCTACAGCCAAGATATAGAACAGTTTTTAGAGACGAGTCGGGTCAACCAGCGTGCCGTCAGCGTTCGTTGCGCCCAGCAGCATCTGGATGATCGGGCTGGCGATGACCTTTGCCAAACCGAACCCGGCCACCGCTATTCCGGTTGCGAAGCAAACCGCTGCAATCAGCGAAGCTTTATGGATATCCTTTTCGACGATCTTGCCGGCGAAGGCGGCCGACATCCCGAGGAAGAAGATAGCGAGGCTGAAGGCCCACTCGACTTCGGGCAACGGCCGGCCGATGTATTCGGCGATGCCGCCTTTCAGCAACGACCAGCAGTAGACCGTCCCGATGCTACAGTGAATCAGCAGTGCCGGGACGGCGGCACGCATCCATTTGTTTTCGATGGTGTTCATTTTGAAGCCCCCCTGTAATAATGAAAAAAATAGCGAATAATTAATCAAGCTATCGCAATCATACTATCGTTCCATTGTGAATGCAATCGCTTTCCGGATTATTGGCCCAATATAATGTGTCCGATCCGACAAAATTAGACCAGGGAACTCTGCGCACAAATAATTTTTCTGGAAATATAAGTTGCTTATCGGTAAGATTAACTGATGACAGAAAAGAGGGATCCAAAGATGCAAATTGAGATCAGGAAAGCGGTGCTGCAAGATTTGGCTACCGTAAAAAAAATCGAAGATGCTTGTTTTCCGGAAGCCGAGGCGGCGACGCTTGCATCACTCAGCGAACGGCTGCAGCTGTTCCCGGAGAGCTTTTTGATTGCCGAAGCCGATGGCGAATTGGTGGGATTCGTGAACGGGGCTGTCATCGATGAACCGATCATCCGGGATGCCCATTACCACGATGCAGCCCTGCATAATCCGGCTGGCGCTTATCAAAGCGTATTCGGATTGGATGTCTTGCCGGAATACAGAAAGCAGGGAATCGCAGGGGAACTGTTGACGACACTGATCGATTTGGCCAGGCAAGCGGGCAGAGAAGGTCTGACGCTGTGCTGCAAAGAAGAAAAAATTCCTTACTACGAGAAATTCGGGTTGGTGAACAGCGGAAAATCAGCCTCGAAGCACGGGAATGCCGTTTGGTATGATATGATTTTGCATTTTAAAGAAAAATGGGAGAGTGGAAAACAGATGAATCCGAAAATAATATTGGCGAGCCAATCGCCAAGACGCAGCGAATTATTATCGTTGTGCCTCAAGGACTTCGCGGTCCAGGCTGCGGACATCGACGAAAAGGTGATTGAAGAACGCGTACTGGCAGAAGCGGGACACGGAACATTCTTGGACACCGCCAAGGAACTGGTGGAAACGTTGGCGCGGGAAAAAGCAGCCGTCATCCACAGCGAGAACAGGGAAGCGCTGGTCATCGGTTCAGACACTGTGGTCGTTTTGGACGAAAAGATCCTCGGCAAACCGGTCGATGAGGCCGACGCCTATGCGATGTTGCGCGCCATGGCGGGCAAGACCCATTCGGTCCTGACCGGCGTCAGCATTTTGTGGGGAGAAAAGGAAACGACTTTTGCTTCGGAGACGAAGGTCAGCTTTTTCGAATGGGACGATCGGATGGCGGAGGAAGTGCAGGCATATGTCGCATCAGGTAAACCGATGGACAAAGCCGGCGCATACGGTATCCAGGAGGAAGCCGCGCTCTGGGTTTCCGGTGTCGAAGGGGACTACAACACGATTGTCGGGTTTCCGATCGCATTAGTCGACAGGGCGATCCACCGCTTGCTGGCGGAAGCTGGAACCGAGAAATAGTGTTGCCGCCCTTCTTCTCCGGTGAAGCGGCTTTGGCCGGAGGAGCGCATTAGCATGAGAGCGTGAACTCCGGCGAGGCTATGTTCACCGTAGTACAGTCTTTGAAACGCCCATCAACTTCGATAAGGCTCCGTTCACCGGAGTTAGCACGAAAAGTAGAACACAAAAACCCGACGAAGCTTCCTCGCTTCGCCGGGTTTTTCAACATTTGTCACTTAACCATCGTAATCAGGACGGATCGGAAACCTCGATCTGGCGGATCACACGCGCGGGATTTCCGGCGATGACGACATTGTCCGGGAAGGATTTGGTCACGACGCTGCCCATTCCGACAACGACATTGTTCCCCAACGTCACGCCCGGACCGATCACGGATGAGCCGCCAATCCAGACATTGTTGCCGATCGTGATCGGTTTGCCGTATTCCCAGCCGCTGTTCCGTTCGACCGGATCGAGCGGATGAGTAGCTGTATATAAGCTGACGTTCGGCGCGATCATCACATTGTCCCCGAATGTGACCGGACACGTATCCAGTATCGTGCAATTGAAGTTCGCGTAGAAATTCTCGCCGACAAAGATATTGGAGCCGTAGTCCAGCGAAAATGTCGGTTCGATATAGATATTCTTGCCGGTTTTTCCGAACCAGCTTTTCAGCAGTTCGCTGCGCTTGCGGGCATCCGTTTCGTTGTTGAAGAGACGCATCTTTTCGCGGGAACTTTGCCGCATTGCGGAAAGTTCCGGATCGCTGGAAAAATAAAGTTCTCCGGCGATCATTTTTTCTTTTTCTGATTTCATCTTTTGCTTACGCTCCTGTCGTCAATGATAGTAATTTTTCGATCGAGAACAGCACGCCGTCCTCATCATTCGTCTTCGTCACAAAATCCGCATGGGCTTGGACTGCGTCGAAGGCATTGCCCATCGCGAAGCTCAAGCCGGCCTCATCCAACAGTTCGAAGTCATTGAAGCCGTCACCGAACGCAACTGTTTCCGCTTTTGTGCAGCCGAGGATATCCTGCAGGTGTTGGACGGTGGCGCCTTTGTGCTGGCCGTAGTTCGTGATGTCGATCCAGGCCGCCTCGCTTGCGACAAGGTACAGACGGTCGGAAAAATCCTGAAGCAGCTTGACCGTTTCCAGACAGCGCTTTTCGCCATCGAAGATGGTGATCTTGACGATATCTTCCTCGATTTCGTTGAATTCCGCCACTTCCTTCACGACGGCATAGCTTCCGCGCACGATTTTCTGTTCGAGTTCGCTGCGGTTGTTTTTGATGTAGGCTGCTTTATCCGTGCAGACGATGATCGTGAAATCGAGACCCAAAGATTCCAACTTTGCGATCATTTCTTTGCCGGTTTCGTTCGGGATCAGCGATTGGAAAACGAACTCCCCTTGATGTTTGATGCGGGTCGCACTGTCGCCCAGGATCCAAATATCTTTTGCGTCCTCGCCGAACAATTCCTCGACCCGTTCGCACTGTTTGCCGGTGCAGGCGGCAAATTTGATGCCACGCGCATCCAAAGCGGCTTTCACACTTTCGAAACGCTGTTTATTGAAGGAACCTTTGCTGTTCAAAAAAGTACCGTCCAAATCCGTGATCACTAACTTCATCATTTAACATTCCTCCTCATTTTAAAGGGCAGCTCTTTTTGAGCGAGCCACATAAGACCGATATAGACATGTTCTTCATAATCTTCCGATACGAGCAGTTCCGGTTTGACGGGAGTGCCTGTTTCCTTCAAAGCGGCAGCCAATTCCTGTCTCAAGTCCATCTCCGCGACGTCTTTGATGTGCACCAAAATATGTTTGGGCGCCAACAGGACGGTGTAGAGCACCAGGATGCGCACTGTAAAATCAACTTCCTGCTCCAGCGTGTAGGCGTCGGTTTGTGCGCTGGAAAAGAAGGGCAGATATTTGACTTCACCTGCCAAAGAATTCGTTCCGCTGATCAACTGTTCGTCATAGAAGACCGAGGCGCCCGGACGGCTCAGATGCGGGTAGTAGAGGCCGACCACGCCTTCTTTGGAGTCGATCCCAAGACGGTGGGCGAACCCGATCGTGGCCAAGTTGGCGTCGTTTTCGATGTGCGCCGGGACATGAAAAGATTCAGTCACGGCTTCTTCGATCCGCCACCCGTTCATTTTGTCCCACCAGCTGATTGCCACCATTCCATCGACACTCTTGCCCGGAATGGCGATCGCGACCGACAATGGTGGGTTGAGGGATTCCAGCAACAGCCCTTTGATGAAATCAAGCAAGGCGGGAAGGGTGATGTCCGGATAATCCGTATCCCTTTGCGCCACTATTTCTTTGCGCCCGTCGATCAGCCGGCCTTCCAACCGCAACGCCTGATCATGCTCAACGATGGATACCAAAAGGTAAGTGAATTTTTCGGCATTCAACCGGTATATAGTGGAAGGCCTGCCGACAGTGCTTCTTTCTTTTCCGTCCGCAACGATTTCCCCATCCTGGAGCAATTCATCGATCAGGATGTTCATCGTCACAGTGCTGACGCCAATTTGCTTGGCCAGCAAAGGTTTTGTCCAGGACGGCTCCGACAGGAACAAGGAGCGGATCAGGTTTTTTTTGCTTTCTTTACGGTCCATTTTGCCCCCTTCAGTCAATGGTGTTTTTTATTAATTAACTTAATTAATTAATAAGGATTATGATACCGTTTTTTGTCACCGTTTACAATATTTTTCTTGCCGTTGTTTTTGGATTGCCGACAAAAATGCAGTACTATATATGTAAACGGTACCATTATCGAAGCGGATGATTGGAGTTGATGAAATGAAGGAAGCCATGCTGTACGAAAAATTGGAGGACGGCAGAGTCCGCTGCGGCGTCTGCCCGCATCACTGCATCATCGCTGAAGGCAAGCGGGGCATCTGCGCCGTCAGGGAGAACCGGGAGGGGACGCTGTACGCATTGAACTACGGGAAAGCGATCGCGGTCGCCATCGATCCCATCGAGAAGAAGCCGCTCAATCATTTCCTTCCGGGCACCACAGCCTATTCGTTTGCCACGATCGGCTGCAACCTGCGCTGCCTTTGGTGCCAGAACTGGGCGATTTCGCAGGCATCCAAACCGGATCGTCCGATTTACGGGGAGGACATCAGCCCGGCGGAACATGTGCGGCGGGCGTTGGCAGCCAAGTGCCCTTCCATCGCCTACACTTATACGGAACCGATCATCTTTGTCGAATACGCGCTCGACACGATGAAGCTGGCCCGTGAAGCCGGCTTGAAGAACATCTGGAAAACGGCCGGCTATGCGACGAAAGAGACTTTGGACGCCATCATCCCGTACCTGGATGCCGTCAATGTGGATCTGAAAGGGACTGATGACGAAGTCTACAAAGAATATTGCGGCGGGACCGCGCAACCGGTATTGGACACGATTAAACATTTCCATGCAGCAGGAGTGCATCTCGAAATCGCCACGCTGGTCGTCCCTGGGGTGAATGACCGCCCCGACCAACTGGAACGGATGGCGCGCTTTATCGCCGAGGAAGTCGGCAAAGAGATGCCTTGGCATGTCAACCGCTTCTTCCCGGGCTGGAAAATGCCGGACACAGCCATCACGCCTATGGAGACGTTGGAAAAGGCCGCGGCGTTAGGCAAAAAATTCGGCCTGCAGCATGTGCACATAGGCAACGCCTGAAAAAGGAGGAATCGTTATGCTGGTTTTTGGCGTCATCAGTCCGCATCCGCCGCTCATCATTCCGGAAATCGGGGGGAAGGACATCGAAAGGGTCAAACGGACAGTGGCGGCTTTGGAGATTGCGGCCGAAAAACTCGCCGCCGCAAAACCGGAGCGTCTGCTCATCATCTCGCCGCATGAAGGCTACGGCTTCGAAGTGCCCATGCATTATCTCGGCAAACAGCTGCCGGCCGATCTGGAGACGGAAATGATTCTGGTGACGGAGCCTTCCTACGAGCACTACTATGAATGGGGAAAGCAGTATGGGGACGCCTGCGACCGGTCGGATCGGCGCACGGCCGTCATCGCCTCCGCCGATCTGTCGCATGTGCTGAAGCCGGAGGGGCCATACGGCTACCATTCGGCAGGGCCGCTGTTGGACAAATTGGTCATCAAAGCTGTGCAGGAAAAGGATGCAGCCCAACTGTTGCGCTTGGATCCCGGGTTCCTCGAAAGGGCGGCGGAATGCGGGCTGCGTTCCATCCTGTTCCTGATGGGAGCGTTCGAAGGAAAGGCGTATGAAGCGGAGGTGCTCTCCTATGAAGGTCCGTTCGGGGTCGGTTACCTTGTTGCCACTTTCTCGTTATCCTGATGCAGAAAAGTAAATTTAGAACAAGAGGCGATTACATATGAAAAAATCATTTTTCACCTCGGAATCCGTCATGGAGGGTCATCCGGACAAACTCTGCGACCAGCTGGCCGATGGGATTCTGGATGCCATTCTGGCCGAGGATCCGTTCGCGCGGGTGGCCTGCGACGTTTCCGCCAGTACCGGTCTGATCACGGTCTTCGGCCAGATCACGACAACCAGTGTAGTGGATATCCCAGCCATCGTGCGGGCCATCATCCAGGATGTCGGCTACACCGACAGCGACTATGGTTTTGATGGGAAATCCTGTTCCGTGCTGATCGGTCTGGACAGGCAATCAGCGGATATCGCCGCAGGGGTAGGCTCATCATTGGAAAACCGGCTGGGGTCAAACGATGAATCGGACCGCTTGGGCGCAGGTGATCAAGGGCTGATGTTCGGCTATGCCTGCAACGAGACGGCGGAGTTGATGCCCTTGCCGATCACGTTGGCGCACAAGTTGGCAAAAAAAGTTGCCGAGTTGCGGAAATCAGGTGAGCTTCCTTACCTGAGGCCGGACGGCAAAACCCAGGTGACCGTAGAATATGCGGATGGCCAGGCCAAACGGGTCGATGCCGTCGTCATCGCCTGCCAACATGACGAAGCGATCACGCAAGACCAGATCAGACAGGATATGCTCAGTAAGGTGATCCCGGCCATCATCCCTCTGGAGCTGTTGGATGACCGGACGAAATATTTCGTCAATGCGACCGGCCGTTTCGTCATCGGTGGCCCTGCCGGCGATTCGGGTTGGACCGGCAAAAAAATCATCGTCGACACTTACGGCGGTTATGCACGCCATGGCGGAGGCTCCTTTTCCGGAAAAGATCCGACCAAAGTCGACCGCTCCGCTGCCTATGCCGCCCGGTATGTGGCGAAAAACGTCGTGGCTGCGGGCTTGGCGGCCAACTGCGAGATCCAGATGGCCTATGTCATCGGGGTGGCCAGGCCCGTTTCTGTCCGCGTCGAAACGTTCGGGACGGCCAGCATTGCCGAGGAGCAGATCGAAGAATTGATCGAAAAACACTTCGATCTTCGTCCGGCTGCGATCATCCGTGAGTTTGACCTGCGGAAACCTATTTACCAAAAGCTTGCCTGCTACGGCCATTTCGGAAGGCCCGAACTGGACTTGCCTTGGGAGCGGATGGACAAGGCTTCCGTATTGGCGGAGGAAGCGATGGAGTTGAAACGATTGCTGAAACGTCAGACAGGGGATGAATTTCATGGATAGAAAGCAGGTTCGGAAGGAAAAGAGCAATTTGCTTCAGTTGGTCCTGTTCCGCCTTTTTTCAGGTTTGCTTCTGATCGGAGGCATCCTGTTCGCCTTGGCGGGCACCTTCCGCTATTGGCAGGCTTGGCTTTTTCTGGCGGCATTGGCGCTGCCTTTGGTCATGACGCTTATCTTTTTGTTGCGGAAGGATCCTGCCTTGCTGGAAAAACGGATGAACCTGAAGGAACCGCGCAAAGAGCAACGCAAAATTATTCAAATTTCAGGGTTGTTCATGCTCGTGGGCTTTTTCCTGCCGGGACTGGACTACCGTTTTCAGTGGTCCGATGTCCCGATTTGGCTGATTGTTGTCAGCGTCATTGTGTTCGAATGCGCCTACGCGATGGTGGTCGCCGTTTTTGCCCAGAACAGCTATGCCTCCCGCGTCATCGAAATCCAGGAAGGGCAGCAGCTGATCGATACCGGGCTCTATGCGATCATCCGTCATCCGATGTATTTGGCGTCCATCATCCTCTATCTGGCCATTCCGTTGGTACTGGGTTCCTACTACGCCGTGATTCCGATGGCGCTGAGCTGTTTAGAAATCATCGTGCGGATCAAGGACGAGGAGGAGATGCTGAAGGAAGGGCTGCCGGGCTACACAGCCTATACCCACCGCGTCAAATACCGTTTGCTTCCGTACGTTTGGTGATGTTTTGACCGCAAACAAATAACCCTCAAGCTGACCTGCAGCTCAAGGGTTATTTGTTTGCTCACTTGCTAAGATATTCGGCCAGTCCCGCGTTCCGGAGTTTGCAGGAAGGGCATTCGCCGCAACCGCCGGGGACGCCCATATAACAGGTATGGGTATGTTCCTCGATGTAGGCGAGGCAACCCAGCTGATCCGCCAGTTCCCATGTCTGTGCTTTGGTCAGGTACATCAACGGCGTTTCGACGTTGAAATTGTAATCCATAGCCAGATTCAGGGTCACGTTCATCGATTTGACGAACACATCCCGGCAATCCGGGTAGCCGCTGAAGTCCGTTTCGCAGACGCCAAGGATGATGGTGCGGATGCCCTTGGATTTGGCGAAGATGCCTGCCAACAACAGGAACAGCGCGTTCCGGCCGTCGACGAAGGTGTTCGGATAGTCTTCGGCATCGGCTTCCTCGATTGTCTGCGATTCGTCCATCAAGGCGTTCGTCGTGACTTTGCCCATGACAGTCGCGTCCAGGATATGGTGTTCGACGCCAAGATCGTTGGCGATCCAGGCTGCCCGCTCCAGTTCGATGTTGTGGCGTTGGCCATAGCTGAAGGAAAGGGCCACGGTGTTTGCCGCACCGTACTTTTGGATGGCTTGGATCAGGCAAGTCGTGGAATCCTGACCTCCTGAAAAGGTGACCAAGGCTTGTTTTTGGGTTGTTTCGTTCTTGTTTTCCATTTAGCGGTTGTCGACTTTCTCGGGATAGAGATCGTGCTGCGCCAAACGTTGCCAAGCCACGTCCGCCCATTTGGTGTCGGGCTTGCCGTAGTTGCAGTACGGGTCGATCGAGATGCCGCCTCTCGGTGTGAATTTGCCCCACACCTCGATGTATTTCGGCGCCATCAATGCGATAAGATCCTTCATGATGATGTTCATGCAATCCTCGTGGAAGTCGCCGTGGTTGCGGAAGCTGAAGAGGTAGAGCTTCAGCGATTTGCTTTCGACCATGATCTCTCCGGGTACGTAGGAAATGTAGATGGTCGCAAAATCGGGCTGTCCCGTCATCGGACACAAGCTTGTGAATTCGGGACAGTTGAATTTCACAAAGTAATCATTGTCCGGATGCTTGTTCGGAAACGTCTCGAGTACTTCCGGAGCGTAGTCCTGCGGATATTTTGTCTGTTGGTTGCCCAGTTGGGTGATGCCGTTCAGATCGGCTTCATTTCTGCCTGCTGTCATGTCTATTCCTCCTTGCGCTCATGATTTCAGAAGCGCGCTTTTATAGAAGCGTTTTTCCAGGGCCTGCACCAAAAAGTAGCCGACGAAAGCCGGTACCGATTGGCCGATGCAAAGGCTGACGACAAGCGGCAGGAATGGGATGGCCAACAGCTGCGACAGGTAGATCGGCACGCCGATTCCAGGGATGAAAATGATCGGCAGGATCAGGCACCACTTCGGGAGGTTGTATTTGCGGACAGCGTAAACGAGCGAAGCCGTCACGATGCCGACGAGGGTCCCGCCAAGCATGTCGATGATCCCGAGTCCGCCGAAGAACAGGTTCGACAAGAGATTGGCGAGGCCTGCAGGGATGATCAGGAATGGGTTAAAATAAGCTAGGGCGTAAAGAGTTGTGGCGATGCGGATTTGATATTGTCCAAAAGCGAAAGATTGTGTCAGAGCCATGATGACGATGTACATAGCGATATACATTGCTGATAAAGTTAATTTTTGGGTTTTTGTGAATGATTTTTGCATCGGTCCACCTCCTAATTTTTTTTACAACGCCTTACAGGAATCTGCACAAAAAAAAGACGCATGAATGCCGAGAAGGCCGTCTCTAAGGAGAAAACAAGCCAACTCAAAAAACATTTCTGCGTTTTGATTGCGTGATTCTGTTACCCTAGTTTTATTTAACGACAGGATGGTTACGAACTGTCCCGAATAGTTTAACAAATAACCGAAGAATTGCCAAGTGCGGTTTTCGAAGTTTGTCGACCCAAGTTTGTATAAGGGGGTTCAATTGATTATAATGAAGCTAAAGATAGCGCTGTCAAAAATGCGTGTGAGAGTCAGCAGGTTCAATCAGCAGGAAGGATGGATAAAATGGACTACATCAAGAGCCACATCAAGAAAAGCATCTTTATCGAAGCGCCGCTGGGCAAGGTATGGCAATACGCCGCAAATGTCGGGAATTGGGGAGACATTCATGATGGCCTGAAAATCATCAATCAGATCAGCGGAAACGGCGGGCTGGGCAGTGTCTACAAAGCGGAATACGACATGTTCGGGAAAATGGTGCCGGTGAACATCGAAGTGCAGCAGTCGGAATTGTTCCCCGAGGAATTCGTCATGCGCGCAGCCATCCGGGTGGACACGTTCGATCCGAAGGAAGACTCTTTCGTCCGCCAAAATTACACGGCCAAAGAGGAGGAAGGCGGAACGACCCTGCACTTGGAAAGCATCCAGAATATCCCTTACGTCGATAAGCACAAAACCTTCGACAAAGCAGCGTATCTTGAAAAACGGGATGAGATCGCGCAACAAGCTGTCGAGCGGATCAGGCTGTTCTGCGAGGAATGACGGCGGGAAAGGAACGGAACTGTCATAAATGTTTCGTTCCTTTCCCATTTTTCTGTTATACTGAAACGGCAAATAAAGTTGAAAGTAGGACAAGATGGATTATACAACATTTGAAGACTTCGCGATCAGCGAAGAAATTGTTACGGCACTGAAGGCATTGCGTTATTTCAAACCGACGGAAGTGCAACAGCAGGTCATCCCGATGGCCTTGCAGAACAAGGACATCATCGTCGAATCCCAGACGGGCAGCGGCAAGACCGTCAGCTTCGGCGTACCGTTGTGCGAAAGTGTGGAATGGGAAGAAAACCGTCCGCAGGCGCTGATTTTGGTTCCGACCAGGGAGCTGGCTTTGCAAGTGAAAGAGGACATCACCAACATCGGAAGGCTGAAGCGGATCAAGGCCACTGCTGTTTTCGGCAAGACTTCCTTCGATACGCAAAAATCGGAATTGAGACAGAAAAGCCATATCGTCGTCGGCACTCCGGGTCGGGTATTGGATCATCTGCAAAAAGGGACAATGAAATTTGACAAGATACGCTACCTGGTCCTTGATGAAGCGGATGAGATGCTGAATATGGGCTTCATTGAGCAAGTGGAAGCCATCATCGATTTCCTTCCGAAACAAAGACAAACGCTGCTGTTCTCCGCGACCATGCCGAATGAAGTGGTGCGTTTGGCCAGCTTCTACATGAAGAACGACCGCGTTTCGGTGAAAATGGAAAGCGATGAGGCATCCAAGCCGAAGATTCTGCAATCTTTCATCCGTGTCCAAGAGTCAGGTAAAGCGAAGCAACTATTGGATCTGCTGACCGTTGAGAATCCGTACAGCTGCATCATATTCTGCAATACGCAGGAAGCCGTAAACGGACTGTACACATTCTTGAGCAAAGCCGGGTTGCCGATCGATAAGATGCACGGCGGTATGGTGCAGGATGACCGCACAGCCGTTATGGAGGATTTCCGCAAAGGCAGACTGCGCTATCTGGTGGCTACGGATGTGGCTGCGCGCGGCATCGATGTCGACAATGTGACGCATGTCGTCAATTATGATGTCCCCGAGGAGAAAGAGAGCTTCATCCACCGTACCGGCAGGACCGGACGCGCCGGTAAAACAGGGATAGCTTTGACCTTGGTTACGCCTAATGAGGAAAGAATCTGGCAGGGAGTGAGGGACTTCGCTCAGCAGGAAATCACCGAAATCGATCCGCCAAGCACCCGCTTCGTGCAGCATCACAAAGCGGCTTTCGAAAAGAAACTGCAGGAACGCCCCGTCATCAAACGGGCACGCAACCGGGAGCTGAACAAGGATATCACCAAGGTCTATTTCAACGGCGGCAAGAAGAAAAAATTGCGCGCCATCGATTTCGTTGGTACGCTGACGAACATTCCCGGCGTCGATGCGGATGACATCGGCATCATCACGATCCAGGAAAACGTGACCTACATCGAAATACTGAACGGCAAAGGTCCGCATGTGATTTCCGAGATGCAGACCCGGACCATCAAAGGCAAGACGCTGAAAGTGCATAAAGCAAGGAAATAAGATGGGAAACGATCCGCACACCCGCAGAAAAAAAGGGTGTGCGGATCGTTTTGCTGTATTCCTTTGCGATTTCGGGTGGTATTCCCGACTGCCAGAGGCTATACTAAGAGTCAGAAAGTGGTGAACCAATTGAAACCATTCGCAACGTATGAAGAAATAGAACAGCAACGCGGAGACAAATCGATTTTGTATGTGGACGTCAGGAGTCCTTCCGAATATGCCAAATCAACGATTCCGGGCGCCGTAAATGTGCCGGTCCTGGATGATGAGGACCGGAAAGTGGTTGGGACGCTTTATGTTTCCGGCAAGATCGACGAAGCGAAAAGCCATGGCATCCAAGTCATTTCCCCAAGATTGCCGGAAATGTTCAGCCTTTTCCAGGAATACACGAAGAAATACGACCAAGTCGTCATCTTCTGCAGCCGGGGAGGATTCCGCAGCAATTCGATTTTTTCCTTGCTGAAATCCTTGGGAATGACTGTTTACCGGATGGAGGGCGGCTACAAAAACTACCGGAGCACGATCAACAGCCTCATCCCTGTCCTGTTCGAAAAGGTCCGATTCGTTACCCTCTACGGCAATACCGGGAGCGGAAAAACGGACATCCTGGCGGAACTGAAAAAACGCGGGGCCAATGTGCTTGATCTGGAGGCTTGCGCCAACAACAGAGGATCCGTCTTCGGAGGCGTAGGCCTTAAGAAGCCGCAGCCGCACAACCAAAAAATGTTCGAAAGCTTGTTGGCCGAGAGCGCCGCTGGCTGGAAGGAGCCGCTGATTGTCTTTACCGAAGGCGAAAGCAAGCGGATCGGACAGGCCGTATTGCCGCCTTCCTTGGTGGATGCGATGTACAAAGGCCTTAACCTGAACATCGAAGCCTCATTGGATTACCGGATTGCGCAGATCAAGAAGGACTATCTCCACAGCAATGAAGCGGAGCTACTTGCAGCGCTCGAACGCCTGAAACCTTATCTGAACGAAGCGCGTGTCGAAGGCTACAAGGAACAGGTGCGCCAGCACGATTTCGACGCAGTCATTGAAGATCTGCTCGTGAAATACTACGATCCCCGCTACAACTTCAACAAGAAGGAATTTGCCGCAACCTTCCGGAACGAAGACGCCGCAAGGACGGCCGAAGCCATTTTGGAATGGATGAAGCAGAGCAACGATTGATCAGCAAAAGTAAAACAGAGCAGCCGCACCTGGACGGGGTGGCTGCTCTGTTTTTTGTGCGTATTATTCAAGAATGGTGTTCAGCATGTCAGATTTGCTGCACACAAGTTGTCGGATACTTTCGGTATATCGGACAAGTCCGGAAACAATAGTGCTCTGGTTGTCCGATTCTTTCGGTATATCGGACAAGTCCGGAAACAATAGTGCTCTGGTTGTCGGATTCTTTCGGTATATCGGACAAGTCCGGGAACAACAGTGCTCCGGTTGTCGGATTCTTTCGGTATATCGGACAAGTCCGGGAAAAATAGCGCTCAAGTTGTCCGATTCTTCGGGCTTATCGGACAACCTTTGACTATTATCCTTCTTCGGCTAATTGCCGCAACGCTTTAACGGCATAGTCGATTTCTTCCGCGGTATTGAAGCTGGAGAAGCTGAATCGGACCATGCCGTTTTTTTCCGTTCCGAAGGCTTGATGGATGAGCGGCGCGCAATGGGCACCAGGACGCACCGCAATCCCGTAATCCATGAAGAGCGCATCACTGAGGTCGCCGGAATCCCAGCCATCGAGATTGAGCGAAACGACAGGTGCGCGCGTCACGTCAGCATCGAAATTGCCGTAAATGGTGATTCCCGGGATATCCTTGATTTGTTTATGGAAGCGGAAAGTCAGATCCTGCAGCTGCCGGCTGATTACCAGCAGCCCTTTTTGTCCGATGTAATCCAAACCGGCGGACAGGCCCGCCAAGCCATGGACGTTCTGGGTGCCGGCCTCGAAAAGCGTCGGCATCTGCGCAGGGTACTTTTTGTCGAAAGAACGGAAACCGCTGCCGCCGGTGAACACCGGCACGAACTCTAGGGGCCTCTCGCCGAGGCAGATGCCGCCGGTTCCTTGCGGGCCGTAGAGGCTTTTGTGGCCGGTGAAGCAGAGCACGTCGGTGTGCTGCTGGACCATGTCGATGGCAAGCACACCCGCACTCTGGGAAGCGTCGACGATGAAAATCAGATTGTGTTTCCGGCAGAAAGCACCGATCCGTTCCAGATCCGCCGCATTGCCGGTGATATTCGAAGCGTGGTTGACCACGACCGCGCGGGTAGCAGGGCGCAACAGACGCTCGAAATCGGGATAAAGGAGCGTTCCAAATTCATCAACGCCGACAAAGGATAGGACAGCGCCTTGTTCCTCCAGCTGGTAAAGCGGACGCAGGACAGCGTTGTGTTCCGTAACGGTCGTGATGATATGGTCGGTCGGCTTCAGCAGGCCCTTCAGCACTAGGTTCAGCGAGGCGGTGGCGTTTGCCGTGAAAGCGACGTTGGCCGCATCCGGCACGCCGAACAGGGCCGCCGTCTTCTGGCGCAGTGTCTCTGTCAACCGCAATGCGTTCAGGGAAGCGGTATGGCTTCCGCGGGCCGGGTTGCCCAGTTGCCCGTCGGCGATGGCGTGGTAGACAGCTTCAGCTACCGCGGCAGGTTTTTTCAGCGTGGTTGCGCTGTTGTCGAAATAATAGGATTCAGTCATGCCATGCCTCCACAGATTTTTTTCGGTTTTCAAAACGGACTTCATAGCAGCCATCATTGGAAATGGCATGCTCCGCCAGCAACAAGCGGACAGCAGTCAGCTCCCCGAGGTGTGTCTGCAGCACCAACCCGCAGCCGGCCGAAATCTGCTCCGGCATGGGTATCAGCCGGCATTCCCACCCGGCAGCCAGTACGACAGCTTCGGCGGCTGCCGCGGCCTGGGAAGTCGGGAACGCGATGATGCCGTAGTGTTTGCGGTCGATCATGGCGATACGGTCTTGCTGGTGCGCAGGATTTCGACGATGCGGTACATGTTCGTGAAAGTCCCGACCGCCAATTTGTCCTTCACGCCATAAAACTCACCGCAGATGCCGCAAGTCAGGACCTCGACGCCGTCTTCCTCCAGCGCTTTGAGGTCTGCAAGCACAGCCGAGCCTTCCGTCGTCAGCAGCGCGCCGGCATTGTAGCAGAGCACTTTTTCAGGCAGTACTTCCTGTTCCGTCAGGGAGAAGAGGAAACTTTTCATCAGTGTGCGGCCCAATTCTTCGCTGCCGTTGCCGATGAAGTCGCTGTTCAATACGACGACATAGCTTGTGCCGGCTGGTGCGACTGGGTCGGCGGCTTGCTCCGGAAGCACGGAATGTTCGGAGGCGTGTGGTTCATTGCCGGCATGCGGATCTGAAAGTTTTACTTCATAAAGGGAATCGTTGATTTTTTCGACTTGGACAGAAAGCTTCAGCTGCTCCGCCATCTTGGCGAGGTTCTGCGTCGCGATCTCATTGTCCACGCTGATGAGCACGGTCTCCCCGTTGCTCTCCTTCAGAGCCCTTTTGGTCAGGATGACCGGCATCGGACAGGCTTGTCCGGTTGCATCTATTTTTTTCATGCTTGTTTCCTCCTGGTTAAGTCATAGTATTTTGAATGCAGAAGTGCATCACTGCAATTGTTTTACAGATTGGTAAAATATTCCATGCATTCCAAAGTGTTGGCTAGCTTCACGGGTTAGCCCTTCGGAAATTAGGAAGGAACCCCTTGTCTCTGCGAGCCAAGGATACTGTTCGACTAACCTGCTGACGCAGGAAGTCTCTCAGCATATTGCGCTCTACGATGCTCAGTTGCATGGGGCTCTTAGGGATTCATCCCTTAGAGCCCCAGTACAAGGTGACCGTAGGGAACGTTGCGGCACGATTTCCTAAATTTCTTTCAGGGCTGAACGAACCCGTTCCGCTTTTCTTGTTCAATGAACGACTGTGATTTTTTTGTCAGCTTTTTCGGCCACTTCGCCGATGATGCCGCAAGGCAGGCCCAATGCTTCGATTTCGGCAAGCAGGGAAGCCGCCTCCTCGACAGGGACGCTCACAAGCAGGCCGCCGGATGTCTGCGGATCGAAAAGAATTTCTTCCAAAGCGTAGTCATCGATCCGGAAGTCTACATCGGCTTCCAGATGATTGCGATTGCGCTGTCCGCCGGCTGTAATCAGGAATTCCTTGGCTCCCTGATAAGCTCCGCTCAGGCAAGGCACGCTGTCGGCATAGACCATCGCGGAACAGCGGTCGCTGACCATTTCCGAAAGATGCCCCAACAGGCCGAAGCCGGTGATATCCGTGCAGCTGTGGACAGTGTATTTTTTCAGGACTTCCGCCGCATAACGGTTCAGCGTCGTCATCGAGGCAACGGCTGCGTCGAAGGCTTCCTGAGCCATTTCCCCAGCACTGTAGGCCGTCGTGATGATGCCGGTCCCCAATGGTTTCGTCAGCAAGAGGACATCGCCCGGAATGCAAGTGTCATTCCGGTAGATCCGATCCGGGTGGACCCGTCCCAACACCGACAGGCCGTATTTTGGCTGGGGATCGTGGATCGAATGCCCGCCGACCAGCACCCCTCCTGCCTCCTGGACTTTCCTGAAGCCGCCCGCCAGAATTTTTCCGAGGATATCGGTGTTTTTTGTTTCGGGCCAGCAGACGATATTCATGGCCGTCAGCACTTCGCCGCCCATCGCAAACACATCGCTTAAGGCGTTGGCTGCAGCGATTTCCCCGAAAAGCGTGGCGTCCGCGACCATCGCGGGAAAGAAGTCCAGCGTCTGGATCATGGCCGTCTGATCTTCGATGCGAAACACTGCGGCATCATCGGATGAATCGAAACCGACCAAAAAATCCGGATGCTGTTGTTTCGGAAACTGGCTGAGCAGGTCGCCCAAAACGCCGGGGCCGATTTTCGCATTGCAGCCCCCGCAGATAAATAATTCGTTTGATAATTCCTGTTCCATATTTTTCACTCCTGTAGGTCATGACTTATTCACCCTATAATTATATACCACACGTCAAAGCATAAGGCCGATAATCTGCATATTTAATAAGTAGGGGATTCGGTTTGGGGTGAGCCAGGACATATTTTGTGCGAAAAAAGAGGCCGCGGATGTGATATGATGGAGAAGTCATTCCTTATCACTGTTCAGGAATATTCAGTTAACGGAAAAAGATAAACAATTAAGGATGGATGCAAGTGGTTGATAAAGAATTACTGTACGGAACGCTAAAAAAATATTTCGGCTATGACAGCTTCCGGGAAGGCCAGGAGGAATTGATCACAAACACGCTGCAGGGGAACGACGTGCTCGGGATCATGCCGACGAGCGG
>Ga0194137_10000458_pt1 | contig 27840 bp, 23 predicted proteins | sample TARM_MetaG_T3_14_FD_134025 | JGI IMG/M metagenome (GOLD analysis project Ga0194137, IMG submission 134025) | Freshwater microbial communities from Pennsylvania, USA, analyzing microbe dynamics in response to fracking - TARM_MetaG_T3_14 (version 2) | ecosystem: Environmental > Aquatic >... | reverse complement strand
TGCCGTCTTCCAGACTCTCGAGCATTGCCTTCAGACTGGCCAGTGCCCGGTCGCTCAGGCTGAGCAGGATTGTCTGGTTGCCGGCCCCTGAAATCAGGGGGTCGAGGGCATCAGACCAGGCTTCGGCCAGATCGGCAATCGGAGCCACGTCTGACAGTCTTGCTCCGCCCTTGAGAGTATGAAGCTCCTGCTGCAGCTGGGTTACACCGGTCAGCTCGTCCGGTTCCTCCCGCCACTGGTCAAGACACTCGCTGATGGCGTCCCGGATTTCCAGACCTTCATCCAGGAAGATACCGATCAGGTCGTCATCACTGGCCTGTGCCAGCGTATCGCTGAGGCTGGTCGCTTCCGGTGCTTCTTCGGCCGGGGAGGCTGAAGGACTGGCTTCCGTCGGTTGTTCCGGTTCCGCTTCGCGGTCGCCAGCCGGCATGGCCTCGCCCCGAAGGATGGACTGAACCCGGGCAACCAGTTCATCGGCCGGCGGGCAGGGTTTCTGGGTGGCCACCTGCTCGACCATCTGGGCCAGCCGGTCATGGCAGGCAAACAGGAGCTCGTTCATGTTGTCGCTGGCGTCGAGCTGGCCTTCGGCGACCTTCTCGAACAGATCTTCCAGGACATGGGTCAGGTCGCCGATGGCCTCCACGCCTGCCATCCTGGCGCCCCCTTTGAGGGTATGCACATCCCGCTGCAATTCGGCGGCAACCGCGCGATCCGAGGGATCTTCGGTCCAGGTGTGCAGGGCACTGCCGGTTGAATTGATCAGGTCGTAGGCTTCTTCCAGGAAGATACCCACCAGCTCCGGGTCGAGATGAGAGAGGTCGGCAATGCCGTCGCTCGCAGCGGGCTCCTGCTGATCAGAAGCCCCGGTATCGGGCTCCTCTCCGAAGGCGGATTCGGGTGCTTCCGGTTCTTCCAGGGGAGGCTGGTCGTCGGTGTGGTCTGCCTGATCGGGCTCATCGTCCTGGCCACTGACATTCGTCACCGGGCGTGTCGCGGTCGAGCTGTCCATGTAGGCCTGGATTTCGCCGATCAGATCCGGCGCCGGGCGCGGTGCTTCGCTCGCTTCCAGGTTTTCCACCATCCCGGCCAGACGATCGTGGCAGCGGAACAGCAAGTCAGACAGCTCGTCGTTGATCGACAGGCGCTGTTCGGTCAGCCCTTCAAACAGATTTTCCAGTTCGTGGGAAAGATCGCCAACTGCCGGAATGTCCGCCAGCCTCGCGCCGCCCTTGAGGGTATGCAGATCCCGCTGCAGAAGGCGCAGGAGGTCGAGGTTGCCGGTGTTCTCACTCCAGCTCTGGAGTGCCTCGGCAGTGCTGTCGATCAGGTCCCGGGCCTCTTCCAGGAAGATTTCCGCCAGTTCCGCGTCCATGTCGTTATCGGGTTCGGACAGGTCCGGCAGGGGCGGCTGCTCCTCGGCGGGCGACTCCTCTGGCGTCGGCGTCCCGATCTCCTCCATATCAAAGCTGAGATCGATCTCTTCCAGGTCACCGGTAAATTCCTGGTCGAAGGCATCGGCTTCGGCTTCGGCGGTCTGTTCCGTGCCGGTGGTTTGCAGTGCCTCAAGCCGGGCAACCAGCTCGTCACTGGACTCGGTGGCGAGTCCCGCGGCGACCTGATCCATCATGTTGATCAGTTGCTCGTGGGCGGCGCGAATGGTCCCGAAAAACTCCTCATCGGGCGTCTCGTCGTTGGCCGCCATGGCGTCGTAGGTATCTTTCAGGGCGCCCGAGAGGGCGGCCACGTCCGTCAGGCCGGCGTCGGCAGCGCCGCGGGTGAGCTGACCCAGTTCGGAGCGGAGCTGTTCCAGGGCACCGGTTTCATCCGGGTTGGCGGCCCAGTGATCAAGGATCCGGTCAGCATCCAGAACAATGTCCAGTCCTTCGTTGAGGAACAGCTGTACCAGTTGTGAGGGTGCCTGCTGCTGATGCTGGTCCGCGGCCTCTTCGTTGCGGATGCGCAGCGTCTCTTCGGTGAGGCGATCCAGTTTTTCGAGGAACTCTTCGGTACCCGGCAGGGATGCCTGGGGGTTCTCGCGAATCTGCGCCAGGCCCCGGGTCAGGAAGTCACAGGCGGACTCGATCAGCGAGAGGACCTCGCGGTTGGCCCGCTTGTTCTGGGCCCGGGATTCCTTGATGAACCGTTCCAGCGGCGCGATGACTGCAGCGATCGGTGCGATACCGGCAGTATGGGCGCTGCCTTTGAGCGTATGCAGAGCGCGGGACAGGTTATCGGTGTAGGCGACAGAGGTCTTGTCGCCAGCAGCCGCGAGAAAGTCCTTGAGTGTTTGCAGATGGGTCTCGGTCTCGCTCTCGAAGATGTCGAGCAATACCGGATCAACAGCGTCGTCGTCGGCGTAAGCGGTGTCGGACTCGATGGCCCCGGCCTGAGCGTCGGTTTCTGCGGCAGGCATGATGCTGGCGTCAGGAATTTCGCCATTGGCCAGTGCGTTGGCCCGGGCCTCCAGGTTGGAGGTGTCCAGCGACGCGGTGCGGCGCTTTTCAAAGTCCTCGACCAGGCCGGGAAGGCTGGCGGTAACGTCCTCCAGAAGACTGGCGATATCGTCGTTCATGAAAATGCTGCCGTCGATAACCCGGTTCAGCATGTTTTCCACCGACCAGGCCAGTTCCCCGACAACCAGGGCGCCCACCATCCGGCCGCTGCCTTTGAGGGTGTGGAATGCCCTCCGGACTTCTGACAGTGCGCTACGGTCATCGTGCTGGCGCAGAAGCATCGGCAGGTATTCGCGGATGGTTTCCAGTACTTCCCCGGCCTCTTCGACAAAGATTTCAAGAATCTCGTCGTCAATCAGGTCGTCGTCATCAACCGGCTCTTCGGCGGCGGTGTCTGCTGTTTCCCCGGCGTCAGTGGCGGCGACTTCTGCCGCCTCGCCGGAGGCTTCCGGCACCCCGGGTTCTTCCTCCGACGCGGTCATTTCCGCTCCGGCGGGCACCCCGTCATCGGTACGGCGGGTAGTGGCCATGGCTTCGGCGCGCTGAATCAGGCCATCAACGTCTCCGGCGGTCTCGCCGGCTCTGAATTCACGAATGAGCGAGGGAATGCGGGCATTGACCTCGTCCACCAGGGTAAACAGGTCATCGGTGGGGCGGATGGTCTGGTCGATAACCCGGTTCAGCAGATTTTCCACCGACCAGGCCAGCTCGCCAATGCTGGTCGCGCCTACCAGGCGACCACTGCCTTTGAGGGTATGGAAGGCACGGCGGACTTCGGTCAGAGCTTCGTGGTCATCGTGATTCTGGCGCAGGCGCGGGTAGAACTCGTGGATCGTTTCGAGAACTTCCTCGGCTTCCTCGACAAAAATACCGAGAATCTCATCGTCCAGCAGTTCGGCATCGGAGCCCCGGGTTTCCCCGGTGACAGTCTTTCCGGTTTCCGGTAGTTCCTGCGCGGGCTCAACCACGGGGATGTCCTCCGCCGCGGCTTCTGACCAGGTGGGTTCTGCACCCACAGGGAAACCCAGGGAGTCCAGGCTGTCTTCCGCTACCCGGAGGATGGAATCGTTTTCACCGATACCCTCGGCAAGGCGTTCCAGGTAATACTCAATGCTGGTGACCGCATCAGCCAGGGTGTCGAGCTGTTTCCAGTCCGGAACCTGTTTGCTGCCCAGCAGCACGTCGGTAATGTAACGCTCGGCCGAGGCCAGCATGTCAGCCACGCGGTCCAGGGGAATCAGGCTGAGGCCGCCGCGGATGCTGTGCAGAAGGCCGGGTACATGCTCGATTTCCCGGGTATCCCATTGCGAGGCAATGAAATTCACGATCGCGGATTTGACCTGCTCCAGAGTATTTCTGGATTCCCGGAGCAGCGCACCACTGGCTTCACCGAGTTCACGTGAGCCGAGGTTGACCGGGCTGTCGGCGGTCCCATCGTCGGCTTCTTCCTGGTGGCCTTCGGCATCGAGGCCGGCGAGGCTGGCCTCGACATAGAGCAGCGCACCGGCGATGTCCATCAGGGTGCCGTCATCCACCTGTTCCGTCTGGGCGCTGAGTTTTTCGACCAGTTCGACCTGCTCGGTCACCACCTTCCGGGGAATGCCAAGGCCAAGGACCGCAAGGGTATTGGCGACCTGACGCAGCCCTGGCAGCAGGTCTTCAAGTTCGCTGTTCTGGCGCAGTTCGGAACGCACGTAAAGATCCAGCTGGTCTTTGAGCTTGGCCAGTTCTTCATTGAGCGCGCTGACAACGGAATGAATGGCTTCCCGGCCCGGGCCGGAAACCCGGGTTCGGGCTGCATCGACATCGTCTTCCGATGGCAGGGCCTGGTTCAACTGGTAGGCCTCGCGAAGGGCGCTGACCTGGGGCGAATCGAGATCCCGGGCACGGGCCACGTAATACAGCAGATGCTTGAGCAGGGCTTCGGGCACCGGTTGCTGAAGAATGTCCGCGTGCTCATCGGTTAACCGGCGTACCTCACTGTCCAGCTCCCTGAGCAGGGACTTTACCGCCGCGTTTACCGGATTGACGTGTGCCTGCAGCGTCTCCACGAACGCGCTCGCGGCCTTCCAGAGCTCACCTCTGGGCGTCTTCTGACACAACCGGATCAGCCGCTGGATGACCTTCTGCATGTAGTCGAAGTGGGCCTCGAGATCGGCTTCGCGGATCACCCCCGCCAGGGCGAACTGGTACATCTGCCGGAGTTTGCGGAGATGGCCGAGAACCGTCGGGTCCTGTAATCGCTGCGATACCTTGCCGGTGACACTGATCCTCGAGGGGCTCAGATCCGGCTTGAACAGGGACGTATCCGACAGCAGGGATTCGCCTCGGGCGGCCCGCAAATCATTCAGCAGGGGCAGAAGCACCATCGGGAAATCGTCCTGGCTGCTGGCCAGGTGCTCAAGGTACTGGGGCAGCTGAAGGATGGACTGCATCAGGACTTCGACGGCTTCGTTGGTGTTGGCAACGGTGTCGTTGAGAAGCGCCTGGGTGAGCTTTTCCATTTCCTCGGTGAGCAGCGCCGCACCGTAAAGCTCGACCATTTGCAGGGTGCCATGTACCTGATGGAGATAATTCAGGCAGAAGCGCAGGCGCGCAGTGTCGTCACGATTCTCGACATACGCTTCCAGTGCATGCTGACCCTGGGTCAGCGTGTCCTGTATTTCGCCCCGAACCCAGTCGAGGGCGATGCTGTCATGGTGATTGCCCATAACCACTCCGGTTATTCTTCGTCAGTCTGGCGTTTGATCCACGCCAGCACATGTTCCGAGGGAACTCTCTGCAAGCCGGGGGGCTGCCAATCGGTCAGCTCCCCCTGGCCCAGCACCAGTAATCCCCCGGGCGCCAGCCGCTCTGCGAGTCGCTTGACAATTTCCCGCCGGCGCCAGCGGCGAAAATAAATCAGCAGATTCTGGCAGAAGATAATATTCATCCCGTGCATGGGCGCTTTATCGAGATCCAGAACATTCAGTCTGGTAAAGCACACCCGGTCACGGATGCTGTTCACAATTTCGACGGTATTCCGCTCGGCCGGGCGGAAATACCGGGATTTCATGCCTTCGTCCATTCCCAGCAGTTTGCGGGGATTGAACTGACCGTTCCGGGCCTTTTCGATCACCGGTTTGCTGATATCCGAGCCGGTGACACCAAACAGGGGTTGCAGTGCCAGCTGGCTCATGCATTCGTTCAGCACCATGGCCAGCGTGTAGGGCTCTTCGCCCGTGGAACACCCGACACTCCAGGCCTCCACAGGGCGTTTTTTCAGCTGCTCCCGGGGGCGTGTCAGAACGTAGTCGGAAACCAGCCGGAACGCGTCCGGATCCCGGAAAAACCGGGTTTCCTGGACGGTGAGCCGGTCCACCAGTGTTGACCACTCCCGGACCGCATCCGGCCCGGATACGATTTTCTCGTAATAGGCCTGATAGCTGCTGCAGCCGATCTCCCGCATCCGGATGCCGAGGTTGGTCTCCAGAAACGACCGGCGCTCGGCGGACAGGGTTATACCGGTTCGGTGTTCCAGCAGGGTCTGCCACTGGCTGAACTGCGCCTCGTCCATAGCCGGGAGTCGGCGCAGTGACCAGATGCCCTCGGCGGGTGACAGGTTGTTATGCATCTGTGCCATAAACCGTCAACAGCCCTGGACCGGAAATCAGCCCACCACCGGAACGTCGCTGTCTTCCTCTTCTTCCTGATCCGCCAGGTCTTCTTCCGGCAGGGTGAAGCCGGCAACGGAGGACCGCAGCTCGGACGCCATCTCTGCCAGGTTACCGATAGACTTCGCCGTGGCGTTGGTACCGGAGGACGTCTGGGAGGTGATTTCCTGGATGACGTTCATGGTGTTGGAAATGTGCGCCGCCGACGACGACTGCTGACGGGCTGCGTTGGAGATGTTCTGGATCAGTTCCGCCAGGGACATGGATACGTTCTCGATTTCCTCGAGCGCGATACCCGCGTCCTGGGCCAGACGGGCACCACGGACCACCTCGGCGGTGGTGTGTTCCATGGAGATAACCGCTTCGTTGGTGTCCGACTGGATCGTCTTGACCAGCGCTTCAATCTGCTTGGTGGCCGCGGAGGAACGTTCCGCCAGTCGCTGAACTTCGTCCGCCACCACCGCGAAGCCCCGGCCCGCGTCACCGGCCATGGAGGCCTGGATGGCGGCGTTCAGGGACAGGATGTTGGTCTGGTCGGCGATGTCGTTGATCAGGGATACGATGTCACCGATTTCCTGGGAAGACTCACCCAGACGCTTGATCCGTTTGGAGGTTTCCTGGATCTGCTCCCGGATGTTGTCCATGCCGCGGATGGTGTTCTGTACCACTTCCGCGCCTTTCTTGGCGATCGCAACCGACCGCTCCGCAACCGCGGAAGATTCGGCAGCGTTCGAGGATACCTGGTCGATGGACACCGCCATTTCGTTAACGGCGGCGGAGGCGCCGGCAATTTCCTGGGCCTGGTGCTCGGAAGCATCCGCCAGGTGCATGGCCGTGGCCTGGGTTTCCTGGGCCGCCGAGGCTACCCGCACGGCAGTACCACGAATCGCCTGTACCAGCCCGCGCATCTGGTCGATGGCGTAGTTGATGGAGTCGGCGATGGCACCGGTGAAGTCTTCGGTGACCGTGGCCTCGGTGGTCAGGTCACCGTCCGCCAGGTCGGCCAGTTCGTCCAGCAGTCGCAGGATCGCGTTCTGGTTCTGTTCATTCTGTTCCTGGGTGGTTGCCAGGCGGGCCTGGGCTTCCCGGTAAAGGGCCAGACCGATGAAGACAACAATCGCAACCATGGCAGCCAGAATGGCAAAGGCCAGGGTCGGGCTGATCAGACGGGAGCCGGACTGGTTGCGGAAGTTTTCCGCCAGTACGGAAAGCTCGGAAAGCAGGACTTCGGAATTCTGGAAGATGTCGCTGGCGGCGGTACGCACCTTGAAGAGGTCGGGAGAGGCTTCAAGGATGGCGTCGACGTTCTGGGACACGAATTCGAACAGTTCGGCAACGGCTTCCAGGCCGTAGATTGCGTCTTCATCGGTTACCCGGGAGATGCCCATGGCCTCGTTGCCATTGAGCTGGCCCTCGAGTACCCGGCCAAACAGGCTGGCGTCACGGCCGAAGCGGTCGGCGGCGATAACCGCGTCTTCGTCACCGGACAGTACGTTGTTAACAGAACGCACGATACGTTCTGCCAGCAGCGACTGGCGCTGTGCCAGGGCGATCTGCTCGGCCGGAGCGCCGTTGTCCAGCAGGATCTGTACGATGTCATCGTACTCCACTTGCAGCTGGGGAATGGTTTCGTTCAGGGTCTGGGCAACCTCGTGCAGGCCGAGAACCGCGTCCTGGGTGGAGAGGATGCTATCAGCGTTTTCCCGAACGGTATTCCAGTTTTCCTGTACACCGCTCTGCTGCGCCAGTTCACTCGGCGGCAGGCCGGTCTCCGGGTTACCCTCGGTTATGTTGGTCCAGAGCTGCTGGAATTCGTCACGGGAGCGGCGCAGCTGGTTGAACGCTTCGGCGGTACCGCCGGCAGCCTCGGTCGCGTTTTTCGCAATCTGCTGCGAAAGCACCCTCAACTCGGCGGTGTTGGCGATATATTGCTGATCGTTCTGGCTGTTTTTGTTGATAATGAACAGCACCACAACGAGCAGGACGGTGAGTGCGATCAGTGCGGCAATCAGGCCGGCAACCAGCTTGTTGCCTCCCTGTCCCATACTGAGTCTTCCGGCTCTGTTCTTCATTTTCTGGCTCCCGGCCTCTTCAATAAATTGGCAAGTTTGTTTTTTCGGGTATCAGGCGGTCAGGGTGATGTTCCTGCCATTGTCACCACCCTTACCACTGTGCGACGTCCAGGAAGCGTTCGTCCTCGAGCAGGTCGACGGCCGAAAACACTTTCCAGACTTCCTCGTTGCGCTCGTAACCGCCTGCGACAAACGGCCGAACGTTTTCAGGCACGCCTTCCGGCGCATCCTTGAAACTGTCTGTGGCGAAGTACTGCATGCCCAGTACGCTGTCGACCACGAGCCCGCTGAAAATGTCTCCCTGTTCAACCACGAGTACCCGGCGTTCCCGTTGGCTCCGGGAGGAGCGGGGAATATCAAAAAAACCGGCGAGATCGACCAGAGGCAGGAGGCGGCCACGTACGTTGGCGGCTCCGAGCAGAAACGGGCGAACCCCCGGAATGTGCGTAAACCGGGGGACGTGGAGGATTTCGGTGACTTCACCCATCGGGGCTACGTAGCGCTCACCTGCGAGAACGAAGCCGATGCCGTTCCAGAGCTCGACGGCTTCCTGTTGCTCCGGCAGGCCGGCGGCCATGGACCGGCTGCGCTGGGCGATATCCGTCAGAACGGCGAAAGGGGCGGCCTGGGCGGACATGCGTACTCCACGGTTGGGGATCAGGCAATCAGACTGTTGATTGTTTTGATCAGATCGTCTTCGTTAACCGGCTTGACCAGATAACCCTTGGCGCCCTGGCGGGTGCCCCATACGCGATCAGTTTCCTGATCCTTGGTGGTTACAATCACCACCGGGATGGAGGCGGTTTCCGGCGCGCGAGTCAGCTGGCGGGTTGCCTGGAATCCATTAAGGCCGGGCATGACCACATCCATCAGCACCAGATCCGGGGTTTCAGCACGGGCCTTGGCCACGCCGTCTGCGCCATTGTCGGCAGTCAGGACTTCGTGCTGATGCTTTTCCAGAATGGTGGAAATCTTCTTAACCTCGGTAGGGGAATCGTCAACAATAAGAATGCGGGCCATGGTTTCCTCGATGGTTCTTGGTGTCAGCAGGTTTACTGTTCCGCCTGTGGAACATACTGGCGGATGGTATTGAGCAGCTCGTCCTTACTGAACGGTTTGGTCAGATACTGGTCCGAGCCGACGATCCGGCCTTTGGCCTTGTCGAACAGCCCGTCCTTACTGGAGAGCATGATAACCGGCGTCTTTTTGAAGGAGGAATTGTTCTTGATAAGTGCGCAGGTCTGGTAGCCGTCCAGGCGGGGCATCATGATATCAACAAAAATGATGTCCGGCTGGGAATCGGCAATCTTGGCAAGAGCGTCAAAGCCGTCAGTCGCGGTGATGACCTCACAGCCAACCTTTTTCAGAAGGGTTTCTGCGGTGCGACGGATGGTTTTGCTGTCGTCGATCACCATGATCTTCAAGTTCTCGAAGTTGTCATCCATTGTCCAACTGCCTTGCGCTCAGCGACTGTCATTATTTTAAAACGGGGGTTTTAACACAAACCTTAAGGTTGTTCTATAAACCCCGCTCATTTATAGATTATCAATGGCCGGATAAAAAGTATTAGTTTGTGACCAAATGTACTTCTGCCCGCAACGTCACGTAACTGACTGAGGATTTCTCCGGATGCATTCGCAGCTCGGGTACAATACCATCTGATTTCTCAGCATAGCACTTAATGTCCGGTGCACTCTGCAGACCGGTTCGTGTTTTTAACCCTCAGGAGCGCAAGAGAGCCTATGACCGTCAGACTCGGAATCGTGATGGATCCGATTGAAGCTATCCACTTCAAGAAGGACAGTTCCCTGGCCATGTTGCTGGCTGCCCAGAACCGTGGCTGGGAAATCGAATACATCGAGCTGCCGGACATGTATCTCGAAGGCGGCCGGGCCATGGCCCATACCCGGGACCTGACCGTGCATATGGATCCCGAGAACTGGTTCAGCTTCGGCCCGGGCCAGGACCGGGCGCTGGGCGACCTTGATGTCATCCTGATGCGCAAGGATCCGCCGGTAGACCGGGAGTTCATGATGGCCACCCATATCCTGGAGGCGGCCGAGCAGCAGGGCGCCCTGGTGGTCAATCCTCCCGCCACGCTGCGTGACTGCAACGAAAAGCTTTTTGCTGCCCAGTTTGAGGATCTGACACCGCCACTGCTGGTTAGCCGGTCGGCGAGCCGGTTCCGGAAGTTTTACGCCGAACACGGCGATGTCATCATGAAACCGGTGGACGGGATGGGCGGCCATTCGATCTTCCGGATCCGGGAAAATGACTTCAATCTCGGGGTAATCATTGAAACCCTGACCAATTATGGCACTCACCAGGCCATGGCCCAGAAATACATTCCTGAAATCAGCGATGGTGACAAGCGCATCCTGTTGATCGACGGTGAGCCGGTGCCCTACGCCCTTGCGCGCATCCCGTCCCACGGAGAGAATCGGGGCAATCTTGCCGCTGGTGGCCGCGGCGAGGGTCGGGAGCTGACCGCCCGGGATCGGGAGATTTGCGAGCGCGTTGCGCCGGTGATCAAAGAGAAAGGCCTCATTTTTGTCGGCCTGGATGTGATCGGTGATTATCTGACCGAGATCAATGTCACCAGCCCGACCTGTATCCGGGAACTTGATGCGGCCTTTGGAATCGATATTGGTGGCCTATTGATGGAAGCCATTGCAAAGCGGCTGGGCCAGGCATAATCCGGTGATGGCTTAACGACAGGATCCGTATCAGGAATGGCAGTTCAGGTAAGCGACTTCGACCGGTTTTCCTTCACCCTTTTTATGGCGCTGGCGGTGCACGCCATTGTTGTGCTGGGCATCAGTTTTGCGCCTGAGCCACCCAGGTCGTCTGCCCAGACCATGGAGATCACGCTGTCGCAGTTTGACGACGAGAAAGCACCGGAGAAAGCGGACTTTCTGGCTCAGACCAGTCAGCAGGGCAGCGGTACTGAGGAGGAGGTTCAGGAAATGACCACGCCTCAGCCCGCCGAAGTCAGCCAGCCGGAAGTGGCGAAGGTTCAGCCGGAACCGCCTGCCCGGGCCGAGCCCGAGCCGCGCCAGGAGAAAACGGTGGTGCAGACCGACAGCCCGGCCCGTCAGAAAGTGCAGCAGCCGGAGGAGCGGACCAAACCGGAAGAAGAGCCGCTGCCGGTTCGCAAGAAAAAGAGCCTGATGGAGCGCAGTCTCGAGATCGTCAGCCTGGAGGCCCGTTTTGATGCCCAGCAGCGGGCCTATGCCCGCAAGCCGAGGGTGATGCGTGTTACCGCCGCATCCACCCTCAAATCGACCAACGCCTGGTACGTCCAGAACTGGGTCTCCAAGGTTACGCGGGTCGGCAACATCAACTACCCGACCGAGGCGCGCCGCGCCGGAATCTATGGCACACTGAGACTGCTGGTGTCGCTGAAGAAAGACGGCACCATCAAAGAAGTGGCGATTCTGCAATCCTCCGGCAGCACGGTTCTGGACGACGCCGCCATCCGGATTGTCAGAATGGCGGCACCCTTCGCCCCGTTCCCGGAGGAGATGCGGCAAGAGGTGGACGAACTTGAAATCATACGTACCTGGTCCTTCCAGCGTCGGGGGCTGACATCCGGATGACAGCATCAAAACACTCTCCCCACAGTCTGCGGCACCATTTCCTGGTGGCTTCGCCCTACCTTGCCGATCCGCGTTTCCATGGTGCCGTGGTCTATCTTTGTGAACATTCTGACGACGGTGCTCTGGGGCTGACGATCAATCACCCGCTGGACATCCATCTGGGCGAGATCCTGGAGCAGCTGGATCTGCCCGGTGGTGAGCTGGATCTGCCGGTTTACAGCGGTGGCCCGGTCCAGCCCGAACGGGGCTTTGTCCTGCACCCGCCCGGAACCAGCTGGCAGAACACGGCGAAGGTGACCGAAGAGGTTCTGCTGACCACCTCCCGGGATGTACTGGCGGGTATTGGCCGCGCTGAAGGGCCGGAAGAGTTCCTGGTAGCGCTTGGCTATTCCGGCTGGGGTGAAGGCCAGCTGGAAGACGAGCTGGGCAGTAACGCCTGGCTCACCTGTCCTGCTGACACGGACATCCTGTTCCACACCCCGTGGGAAGAACGCTACAAAGCGGTACTCCAGCTGATCGGTGTTGATCTTAACCAGCTCAGCGAGTCGGTCGGCCATGCCTGAGGGCGGGAACCGCCGGGTGATGGCGTTTGATTTCGGTACCCGCCGGATTGGTGTCGCCACCGGCCAGGAGATGCTGGGCAGCGGACAGCCGGTGGCGTTGATCCCGGCCCGTGATGGTATTCCGGACTGGCAGAAGATCGAAGCGTTGCTGCAGGAGTGGCGTCCCGATCTGGTGGTGGTTGGTTTGCCGCTGAATATGGACGATACCGAGAACGACATGTGTGCCCGGGCACGAAAATTCGGTAATCGGCTCCACGGCCGTTACCACGTACCGGTTGAAATGGTGGATGAGCGCCTGACCAGTTTTCAGGCCAAGGGCGAGGTGCTTGCGGCTGGTGGAAGCCGTGACTTTGGCCGCCACGGCGTCGACGACCGGGCCGCGGTTCTGATCCTGGAAACCTGGTTTGGCCTGCAGGACAACCGTGCCGGTGAATGAAAGTATCAACAGTCTCCGGCTTATTGAAGACAGCGAGGACGTAATGACCGCATTGCTTGATATCGACCAGCTACTGGATCAAATGGAAACCGGGTTGCGTCAGGTTCTTGAACAACGGGGCATTGAATCCCCTGCGTTGATCGGTATCCGGACCGGTGGTGTCTGGCTGGCGGACGTGCTCAGCAAGCGCCTGGGTATGGAAGAGCCGTTCGGCGAACTGGATATCTCCTTCTACCGCGATGATTTCAGCCGCATCGGCCTGAATCCAAGGGTCAAGCCTTCCAGCCTGCCCTTCGATACCGAAGGCCGGGATATCATCCTGATTGACGATGTCATCATGAGCGGCCGGACCATCCGGGCCGCCATGAATGAGATCTTCGATTATGGCCGCCCAGCCAGTATCATACTGGCCACCCTGATTGACCTCGGCGCCCGGGAGCTGCCCATCCAGCCTGACGTGGCTGGCAGGACGATGGCGCTGGAATCCCATCAGCGCGTCAAGCTCCGTGGCCCCGATCCGCTCCGCATCGAGCTTCAGGAAGCCGGACAGTAAACCTCCGAATCAGAGAACAGGCGACCCATGACCGCAAACGACGCTTCCCCGCACCACTTGCAGCTGACCCGGGAGGGTCAGTTGCGGCACTTTCTCACCCTCGACGGCCTCGACCGCGCCCTGCTGACCGATATTCTGGATACGGCTGATTCCTTCATCGAGGTGGGTGAGCGCACCATCAAGAAAGTGCCGTTGCTGCGGGGCAGGACCGTGGTAAACCTGTTCTTCGAGTCCAGCACCCGCACCCGTAGCACCTTTGAACTGGCGGCCAAGCGCCTCTCTGCCGATGTGCTCAATCTTGATATCAGCACTTCTGCCACCTCCAAGGGTGAATCCCTGTCGGACACCCTGCTGAACCTCGAAGCCATGGCCAGCGACATGTTCGTGGTCCGGCACTCCCAGAGTGGCGCACCGCACTTTATTGCCGAGAGCGTTACCCCCGGTGTCGCCATTATCAATGCGGGCGATGGCCGCCACGCCCATCCAACCCAGGCGATGCTCGACATGCTGACCATTCGTCAGCACAAAGGCGGCTTTGAGGGTCTGAAAGTGGCCATCGTGGGTGATGTGCTGCACTCCCGCGTAGCCCGCTCCCAGATCCGGGCCCTGAACGAACTGGGTGCCGAGGAAGTGCGCGTCATAGCCCCGGGTACCCTGCTTCCCAAAGATGTGGAAAGCCTGGGTTGCACCGTCGAATACGATATGGCCCGGGGGATGAAGGATCTGGACGTAGTGATCATGCTGCGTCTGCAGAAAGAACGGATGGAAGGGGCGTTGCTACCGAGCGAGCGGGAGTTTTATCGGCTCTACGGCCTGAATCAGCAGAAGCTCGCGCTGGCTCACCCGGAATGCATCGTTATGCATCCCGGTCCGATCAACCGGGGCGTTGAGATTGAATCGGCGGTGGCCGATGGGCCGCAATCGGTGATTCTGAACCAGGTCACCAACGGCATTGCCATCCGGATGGCGGTCATGTCCATGGCTATGGGTGGTCAGGTGGCAGAACGCCAGCAGAAACTGAGTGAGAGGGGCCAGGCATGAGCAGTGTCAACACATCCGGAAGCAGTCTGAAAATCACCGGAGGCCGACTGTTCGATGGTCAGGGCGCGGAGCAGGAAAATACCGCACTGCTGATTCGGGATGGCCGGATTGCCGCCATCGGCGAAGCGGCCGCCCGGGAATCGGCCGACGAGACCATCAGCGCGGAAAACGGTGTCATCACGCCGGGGTTTGTGGATCTGTGCTGCAACCTCCGTGAGCCGGGCAATGGCCAGAAAGGTAATATTGCCTCGGAAACGCTTGCGGCCGCCCACGGTGGATTTACCACGGTGTGCGCCTCGCCGGAGACGTCGCCGGTGAACGATTCCAGTGCCGTCACTCACCTGATCCGTGATGGCGCTGCCAGCCGGTCGCCCATCCGGGTTTTGCCCATCGGGGCCATTACCCGGGGCCTTGAGGGCGATCTGCTCAGCGATATGGCGGGTCTGGCCGCCGCTGGCTGTGTTGCCGTGGGTAATGGTTCCCGGGGCGTGCGCAATGCCCGCATCTTGCGCCGGTGCATGGCCTACGCCCAGACCTTTGGTTTAACGGTGATGTTCAGCCCCGAAAACCAGGCTTTGGCCGCCGACGGCTACGCCCACGACGGCCTGGTGACCTCCCGTCTGGGCCTGCTCGGCATTCCGGAGGTGGCGGAAACCGCGGCGGTGATGGAAATGCTGTTGCTGGCGGAGGAAACCGGGGTTCGTCTGCACCTGAGCCAGCTATCCTGTGCCCGCAGTGTTGAAATGCTGGCCGATGCCCGTAGCCGGGGTATTGCCGTGACCGCCGATGTGGCCATGCACCAGCTGGTGTTCACCGAAGACGCCCTGGCCGGATTCGACAGCCGGTTCCACGTGCGTCCTCCGCTGCGCAGCGAAAGCGATCGCAAAGCCCTGATAGCCGGTGTGCGCGACGGCATCATCGACGCCATCGTCAGCCAGCATCAGCCCCATGATACCGCGGCCAAGCAGGCGCCCATGGCAGCAACCGAAGCAGGACTGTCCAGCATCGAGAGTGTGTTGTCCCTTGGCCTGGAGCTGGTGGAGATGAATGAGCTGGCTCTGTCTGACCTGATCCGTGCCCTGACCACGGGCCCGGCCTCGGTACTCGGACGTACCGCCCGCCTCGCAGAAGGTGAGCCTGCCGACCTGTGCCTGTTTGATCCGGACGCCTTCTGGACCCCGGGGGCCCGGACCCTGGTCTCGGCTGGCCGTCACGCACCGGTAACCGACCGGGAATTGCCGGGTGTTGTCCGACTTACCCTCGTTGACGGTCATAAAGCCTGGGAACAGCCGGCGACCTGATCCGCGCCTGCCGGCGCAAAGTGCGGCAGAGGTTGCGGTACCTCTGTCGACACCGTCACAGAATCTCCCTTCCTTGCTGAAAAACCCTTGATGGCAGGCACCGGTGCCAACGTATTCTTGTTGCCATCGACCTGGCAGCCTGTCGGATTTAAGCCATTTTCCCGCCGGCGCAGTAGGTTAATCTTTAGTCCGACAGGCTGCTGGGGTCGATCAAGGAAAGTGTGGCCTGGCCGGTACACAGGAACGTATCGGTGCCCGACAATAACAATCAGGAGTCATCCCGTGAAACCAATAAACATCCCCCAGCGGGTGGCCATAATGGCCGCCCTCTGCGCCAGTCTGGCGTTTCCTTCACTGGGTTTCGCCCAGGCCCAGGGCGAGATTCTGGAGCGAAGTTTCTGCGCTTTCGATCCGGTGGGCGCCAATGGCCCATTGTTCGCCATCACCAAAACCTTCCAGCCGGTTGCCTTGAAAAACGGTATCAAGCTGGATCTTCGTGCCTACACCGACGAGAAAGTTGCTGCAGAAGATTTCAAGGCAGGGCAGTGCGATGCGGTCCTGCTCACCGGCACCCGTGCCAGAGAGTTCAACAAGTTTACCGGCAGCCTGGAGGCCATGGGCGCAGTGCCCGGTGAAGAGGAAATGCGGCTGCTGTACAACACCCTGAGCCAGCCCAAGGCCCGGCCGTTTCTGATTGATGGCCCTTATGAGGTGGCGGGAGTGTTCCCGGGCGGTGCCATTTATCTGCACACCCGTGACCGCAGCATCGATTCGGTGGAGAAGCTGCAGGGCAAGCGAATCGCGACGCTGGATTACGATGAGGCGTCTGTTCGCATGGTTCGCCATGTTGGCGCATCAGTGGTGGGTTCGAACTCGGCCAACTTTGCCGGCAAATTCAACAACGGCAGTGTCGATCTGGCCTATGCTCCGGCGGTTGCCTATACCCCACTCGAACTCTACAAGGGCGTGGAGCCCAATGGTGCGGTGGTGAAATACGCCCTGGGCTATATGAATTTCCAGGTGATCATCCATCGTGACCGTTTCCCCGATTCCGCCGGCCAGATGGTCCGGGACCTGGCGATCAAGCGCATTGATGAGGCCTACGACATCATCGCCCAGGCTGAGGCCGAGATCCCCAAGGATGTCTGGATGCACCTGCCACAGGAAGACACCGCAGAATACGACAAGATGCTGCGCAAGGTGCGATTGTCACTGCTGGAGGATGGCGTCTATGACGAGCGCGCGATCAAGCTGATGAAGGCAATCCGCTGCCGGGTTGATGCCACCCGTTCCGAGTGCGCATCGGTCGCCCGAAACTGAAACCCTGGACAGAGTTAAAAAGGCCCGCTCCTGCGGGCCTTTTAGCACCTAGCCGATGGCGTCCTTCAGGGCCTTGCCGGCCTTGAACCCGACGGTTTTGCTGGCAGGGATGCGAATGGTCTCGCCGGTTTGTGGATTTCGACCGTCCCGCGGCTCCCGGCTGCGGATATTGAACGTGCCAAAGCCGATCAGGGTGGTGTCTTCGCCCCGGGCGGCAGCGGCCGAGACCTGATCAGTAAATGCGGTAATCACTTCGCTGGCCTTGTCACGGGTCAGGCCGGTGCGGTCGGCAATGGCCGCGGCGAGTTCGGGTTTGCGCATCGGATGCTCCTTTTTTGTAATTTTCTTTTCAGACGGTGCCTGGCCGGAATCATAACGACTCGCGGCTGCTCCAATCTATAGTGGCTCCCGCCCGATTGTGCAAACCAGGGGCCGGCGCAGGTCTGTGTGAATTAGCGTCATTTGCGGCATCGGTCGCATAAAAACAGGATCTTGTGCGCCATAATGCCCTCCTCTTTACAGTCTGTAACAAACCGATTCGTCTGTCATTGTGCGGTCGGTATGATCGGGCCGAGAGTGTATGAGAATAAAAACGTAAAAGGTGAAGAAGGTATGACTCATTCCCGGAATCCCTCCTGCAGGGCGCTTTTTCCCAAACGCCGTTTCCGTAGTCTCGTCGCGGCCTGCGTGGCCAGTGTGGCCCTGAGCGGATGCGGAGTGGTCAACAACATGATCTATAAGACCACTGGCGATGTCATGCAGGGTTTTTCCCGTAATCACACGGTTCCGTTTCTTATGGAAAGCGACGACCTGGCCATGGGGTGCGCCATGAGCGAGGCGACCGCACCGTTACTGATGTCGTTCGGCCGGGTAACCAGTGAACCGGACCAGCTTGCCGTCATGCTTTACCTGTCGGCCGGAGGTTGTGCCGATGAGCAGGCGCGGGAACATGAACTGGCGGCGCTCGCCGCCATGCACGCCATGAACGGAAATGCCGCGCAGGATGCGATGATTCGCCAGAAGCGGGCCCATGCCCTGGCGGCGGAGCGCTATTTCAAGGGCTGGCAGCATCACAACGCCCATTACGGGAACCCCGCAGATGGCGAATGCCCCGACTTTGATGATGACATGGACGAGTTCATCTACATGGCCGGCCTGCTCTCCGGTCTCCAGGCCCTGAATGCCCAGATCCAGTCCACTTCATCCATTGGGGTGCCGGCCAATATCGGTTCCATCGTGGCCCGGGCCACCAGCTGTCTCGAGAACGATAAATGGTGGGGCGCCCCGATGGCGCTGCGGGCCACTGTGTGGGCCATGATTCCCGGCGCCCAGCCCGAGGGTGAAGATGCCTTTGAACGGCTGGAAATTGCTGACGCCCAGGGTGAGGCAGCCGGTGTGCGGCTGCCCCACGTGTTTCACGCTATCGCGGCCCTGAACAAGGGAGATGAGGCGATGGTCCGGGAGGTGATCCGGGATCATGCCGAATCCATTGAGCAGACACCGGCCAATGAGGAATGGCGGTTCGTGGACGCCATGGCAACCAACATGATTGTCGCAGTTTCCGATCGGCTGTGGGTCGAGAATACCGGGCACCGGACGCCACTCGGACAGCTCGGTACCTTCTGGGATGACCAGCAGGAAGAGGTTGAAACCATGGATCTGGACGATCTGCTGTAACCAATTCCCACCCAGAGTAATCAGTTATGTTCAAGGGCGGTTTTCATCGTAGCAGGCTGGAGTGGTTTTCCTCGCTGCCTGCATGCCTCCTGTTGCTGGCAGTCGTCATCTTTTCCACCAGCAGTGATATTCACAACCAGATGTTGCGGGGCGGCGAGCAGCTCTGGGGTGGCTATTACAAGCTGCGGATGGATCCGGTGCGGCCAACCTGCGACCCGGATCCGGATATCGATGCCGCAGTGGCTGCAGAACTCGCCGCTGAAGCCCCTGCAGATGACCCCATGGCGGCCTTGCTGGGCGCGGAGGACAAGGATCCGGAAGACGTTCGTACTGCCATTGAACGCTCTGTGGCCGACTGCCGGCAGGCCCACCAGAGTTTCCGTAACCTGCAGGACAAACTGACCCCGGGAGTCAAAGCCTACCGGGCAGTGGAGCTGTTCCTTGCCGATCTGATTGCCTTTGGCCTCGAATCCCAGCGCTTCATTCTTGTGGTTCTGGTGATGCTGTGTGCAGTGACCGCGACACTGACCCGGCATCACATCGCCATGCGCGCCATGGAAACCCGGCTGGACTACACCGTCTCGCACACCCTGCAGACCATTGCCAACGCCATGTTGCTGGGCTCCAGCGCCATCTTTCGGCAGTCCAGCCTGGGCTCAGACACTGCGGTCTCATCGGAAGAACTGCTGTTGCATGATTTCTGGATTGTCGGTTTTGCCTGCCTGACCCTGGCCAGTCTTTACCGCCTGTTCCGGGTGCCGGATGGTCTGCAGGAAGGGGGCGGCCTGAACAGGGCGTTCCTGGCGGTCCCACTCTACACCGTGATGTGCCTGATTTCCGGCACCTATTTCGCCCTGATAGGACACGCCTCCGGTATTGGTATCTACCTCGGCAAGATGATGGAGCTGTCGGACATGTTCCTGAATGTCGGCCTGTACGTCTGGGTGGGCATGATGCTCAAACAGACCCGCCTTGCCACCCTGGTGTTCAATGTCTTCCGGCCCTGGCGCATGCCACCGGAGATGCTGGCGGTTGTGGCGGTTCTGGTTGCTGCCGTGCCAACCGCCTACACCGGTGCCTCCGGCATATTCGTTATTGCTGCCGGCGCAGTCATCTACAGCGAATTGCGGGCGGCGGGGGCCCGCCGCCATCTGGCACTGGCAGCGACCGCCATGTCCGGTTCTCTGGGCGTGGTTTTACGGCCCTGTTTGCTGGTGGTTGTCATCGCCTATCTGAACCGGGAAGTCACCACCGACCAGCTGTTCGGCTGGGGTATCTGGGTCTTTGTGCTGACCGCCACCATGTTTGCGCTTGTGGCCCTGACCGCAAACCGCCAGAGCCAGTTCAATCTGGCACCCACTGCTGAGGCGTTTCCGGCCATGGGCCGGGCGTTGTTGCCGCTCATTCCCTATGTCCTGGTGATCGCGGGGGCGGTGTTGTTCTACCGGCTGGCCCTGGATGTGAGCATGGATGAATTTTCGGCGCCAAGGCTGCTGCCGGTGATCATGCTGGCGATCCTTGTGTACGAGCATTTCAGCCTGAAAAACCGGCAAAGAAAGGCTTCGGGGGAGATCAACCATCAGGGGCTGGAACCAAGTCTTCGTGGCGCCACCAACGATACGACGGCGGAAATTGGTGCGCTGTTGCTGCTTCTGGGCCTGTCAGTGAGTATTGGTGGCGTCATCGAACGCTCCCATATCATGGCGACCTTCCCCCAATCCTTCGACAGCGCCTGGTCGGCAATGCTGCTGATGGTCGTGATCCTGGTGATCCTGGGCATGATTATGGACGCCTTTGGGGCCGTGATCCTGGTGACCGCCACGGTGGCCACCATTGCCTACTCCAGCGGTATCCACCCGGTTCACTTCTGGATGGTGACGCTGGTGGCGTTCGAGCTCGGCTACCTGAGCCCGCCGGTGGCTCTGAACCATCTACTTACACGGCAAGTGGTCGGAGAGGCGGAAGTGCTGGCGGCACAACAGGAAACCGGGACTTTCTACCAGCGTCATGAGCGTATCATCATGCCGTTGATTGCCATGGGGATTTCGCTGGTACTGGTGGCCTTTGTGCCATTGATGTTTTACGCCTGAGCATGAAAAAGGGTCGGATGAATTTCTTCATCCGACCCTTTTCTGGTTATCAGCCCAGCACCGGGCCGGACTGTGAACCCGGGGTCAGATGAACGCTTTCATCTGACCCCTTTTTCAGTCTTCAGTTCAGCGTCGGGCCGGCTTCAACAATCGAATCTGCCACGTCGAACTTCCTGAAGTTCTCGACGAACTGGGCAATGAGTTCCTGAGCCTTGCCATCGTAGTAATCCGGGCTTACCCAGGTGTTACGAGGGTTCAGCAGTTCGGTATCCACGCCCGGAACATGCTTGGGCACGTCCAGGTTCAGGGTGGGCAGGTGCTCGGTTTCCACATCGTCCAGATCGCCGTTCTGGATCGCGGCGATGATGGCGCGGGTGGTGGGGATGCTGAAGCGTTTACCTTCACCGTAGGGTCCGCCAGTCCAGCCGGTGTTCACCAGGAAAACCTTGCTGCCAAACTCGTCCATGCGCTTCATCAGAAGCTCGGCGTAAACGCCGGCCGGACGCGGAAAGAACGGCGCTCCGAAGCAGGTAGAAAAAGTGGACTTGAGCTTGGAGGAAGAGCCCATTTCGGTGGACCCGACCAGCGCAGTGTAGCCACTCAGGAAGTGGTAGGCGGCGCCTTCGCGGCTGAGAATGGACACGGGGGGCAGAACACCGGTCATGTCGCAGGTCAGGAAGACGATGTGTGACGGCTCACCGGCGCGGTTCTCGATCACACGCTTTTCCACGTGCTCCAGCGGGTAGGCGCAGCGGGAGTTCTCGGTCAGGGACACATCGGTGTAATCCGGCTCACGGGTCTCCGGGTCGATCGTCACGTTCTCGACAATGGCGCCGAAGCGGATGGCGTCCCAGATGATCGGTTCGTTCTTCCGGGACAGGTCGATGCACTTGGCATAGCAGCCGCCTTCGATATTGAACACGGTGCCCGGGCCCCAGCCGTGCTCGTCGTCACCGATCAGGAAGCGGTGCGGGTCGGCGGAGAGGGTGGTCTTGCCGGTGCCGGACAGGCCGAAGAACAGGCAGGTCTCGCCGTCTTCACCGACGTTGGCGGAGCAGTGCATGGGCAGCACGTCTTTTTCCGGCAGCAGGAAGTTCTGCACCGAGAACATGGCTTTTTTCATTTCACCGGCGTAGTGCATGCCGGCCAGCAGAACCTTGCGCTTGGCAAAGTTGATCATTACGCAGCCATCGCTGTTGGTGCCATCACGCTCGGGCACGCACTCGAAGTTGGCGGCGTTCAGAATCTGCCATTCCTGCTTGTTGGCCGGGTTGTAGCTCTCCGGGCGAATGAACAGGTTGCGGCCGAACAGGTTTTGCCAGGCAGTCTCGGTGGTCATCTTGACCGGCAGGTAGTGTTCCGGGTCAGAGCCGACATGAACGTGGGACACGAACTGGTCTTTTTCGGCAATGTAGGCCTCAACACGGTCCCAGAGGGCGTCGAACTTTTCGGCGTCAAAAGGACGGTTAATCGGACCCCAGTGGATATCGTCCGAGGTGCTTGGCTCCTCGACAATATAACGGTCCTTGGGAGACCGGCCTGTGCGGTCACCGGTTTTTACGACCAGCGAGCCGTTGGATGCCAGCTGGCCTTCGTCACGTGCCAGTGCCACCTCGACCAGTCGTGCAGTACTCAGATCATTATAAGTGTTGCTCACTTCGACCTCGCCCTCGGGATGTCTTAGTAATTGCTCAGGCCGCCCCCTAAAATTGACGGAAATCTGAGCAATCGGGTCAATTCAGGCGCGCTATTATGCCAGAGACGCCGGTAAAAAACGACTGCCCTGGAAGCCTTGCTGTCAGCGGTTTCCCGGCCAGTCGAACCTACGTTTAGTGTAGCGTATGACCGGTGAAAAGATGATCAATATCATTTCTATCGAAGCGATAGTGAGCGTGACAGAACTGGCAGTCCATCTCGATCGAGCCCTGTTCTTCCAGAATGCTGTAGCACTCTTCACTGCCAATGGCTTCCAGGGCACCGAGGGTGCGCTCTCTGGAACAGCTGCACCGGAAGGCCACCGGTTCGGCATCGAACAGGCGCACGGTTTCCTCGTGGAACAGGCGGTGGAGCAGGGTTTCGCTGTCCAGTTCCAGCAGCTCGGAGGCTTCGACCGTGCGGGCGAGGTGATTGACCCGGTCCCACAGATCGTCATCCTCGTCGGTAGCACCCGGCAGGCGCTGCAGCAAGAGGCCTGCGGCAGCGTTTTCGTCGGCAAACAGGAACAGGCTGGTAGGAATCTGTTCCGAGCGGTCGAAATACTCTTCCAGGCAACCGCCCAGAGTATCCTGCTCCCGGGGTACCACGCCCTGGTAACGGCTGCCCCTGTTCGGCGTGATGGTGATAGCCATACGGCCTTCGCCCAACAGATTGTGGAAGCTGTCTTCGCTGACCGCATGTTCGTCATAGCGGGCCAGGCCCCGGATATAGCGGTCGTGGCTGCATTCGGCCATCAGTGTGCGAAGGGGGCCTTCCCCCTGGGCCTGGATGGACAGGTTGCCCTCGAACTTCAGGGTGCTGCTCATCAGGATGCTGGCGACCAGCGCTTCTCCGAGCAGGCTTCGGACACTGTCGGGGTAGGGCGCCTGGCCGCCAATTTCGCGATAGCTCTCTCCGAGCTGGACCCAGGCCCCCCGCAGCTGGCTGTGCTCGAAGATAAAACGCTGGAACTGGTCGCGGGATGCCATGGTTGTCTCCTGAAAACTGAGTGCCGGTCTTGGCAGTGATGAGTCCGCATCAGCTGCGGGAAGTCGGTGAGAGGGTTCAGATGCCGTTTTGTTCGCGGAAGCGCTGAATGTCCCGGCGGTCCTTCTTGGAGGGCCGTCTTGCTGGAGGAAGCTGCGCCGCCTGCATGGTTTTCCGTTGCCAGGCCATTTCCTCTCGCTTTTTAACACTGTCTTCGGTTTCGTGGTAAAGCTTCTGGGCTTCCGGCGCGCCCCGGCGTCGGTCGCTGATGTCATCAACAATCACGATTTTTTCCTGCCAGCCCAGGCGCAGAGTCAGTTTGGCCCCGGTTTCCACCAGCTTCCCGGGTTTGCAGCGTTGATTGTTGTAGTGGACCTTGCCACCTTCAATCGCCTCCTTGGCCAGCGACCGGGTCTTATAGAAACGTGCGGCCCAGAGCCATTTGTCGAGCCTTATGCGTGGGTCGTCCGGGGTTGATGCCGTCATATCTCCTCACCTGAAGGGCTGTATGGGCCAATTATAACCCTGTCACCGGCCGGATGGCAGGGGTGCATTCTGGCGGAGGGCCGGGAGGATTTCATCAAAATGGTGGATGCAGGGGATATCCGGGTGCCGGGCCCGGGGCTGCTGTCGGCTGTCCGGTGCCAGTATGGCCAGGCATTGTCCGATACCGGCGCTGCGGGCGCTTTCCAGTACCGGGAAACTGTCGTCGACCATCAGGGTGGTTTCCGACCGGTAGGGCTCCAGGCCTCGCAAATCCTGCCAGAAAGCCGGTTCCTCCTTGGCTTTGCCAAGCTGATGGCTGGAAACAACACCGTCAACCCGGGCGTCAAGACCGGTGCGTCTGAGTTTCAGGGCCAGGGGGTCGGGGTGGCAGTTGGTCACAATCACTGAGCGAAGGCCCGAGGCCCGCAGCGCGTCGAGAAAATCCATCACATGGGGCCGATAGCCGATTCGGTCACCCACTTCCGCTTTCAGGGCAGTGATGTCGAGGGAAAGCCGCTCGCTCCAGTAATCGGTGCAGTACCAGTTCAGGGAGCCACGTTCCGCCATGATCATCGGAATCAGCCGATCTTTGGCTTCCTGGAGATGGAGGTCATAGTGGTCGGCATAGCGCGATGGCAGGTGCTCGAGCCAGAAGTGGTTGTCGAAGTGAAGATCCAGCAGTGTTCCGTCCATATCAAGGAACACAGTTTCCAGTGATGACCAGTCAACCATATACAAAAACAGCCTGAGGATTTTTCGTCAGGCTGCCGGAGTTCGTTCGCCGGGGCAAGCCGTGATAGTACGGAGGCCCGCCCGGTGGCCGTAATCAGTCGCCGGTCTGTTCCATTATTTCCGGCTTGCGGCCGGTGAGGGTGCAGCCCAGGCAACGTACAAAGGTGGCTCTGGCGGGGCCCATCACCAGTACTTCACCGGCTTCGTCGGCGTTACCACCCAGAAGAGAGAAGGGCAACGAGACCAGGTAAACGGCACTGCCCACAATAGTGGTTGCCAGCAGGGCCGGGCGGACAAAAACGGCGTCGCCGGTCATGGCCAGTGCTGACGGCTTCTCATCAACGGTGCGGGCGTGGCCAATGGATGAAAATGCCAGCAGGCAGGCTGCCACAGTGGCCACCAGGGTGCGGGAAATCTTGCGGGTCATCGTACTGTCTCCTGAGCTTTTGGCCCTTGTTGACGCTGTCTTCAGGTGAAGACAACGCCACTGTCGAATCACGTTGATCCGACCTATTGTAACCGGTGGGCATTAATCCTCTGTTAACTATGAATCATATTTGCGTATTTTCAAACGATTTTTCGTTGCAGAATGTGCACTTTCATCAGCCTTTATCGTTGGCAGCGGGGGCAGTAGACGGTGGCGCGGTTGTTCATGCGGATCTCCCTGAGCGGTGTTTTGCATTCCTTGCAGGGCTCTCCGCCGCGGCCATACACCAGCAGCGACTGGGCGAAGTAGCCGGGCTTGCCGTCGCTGTTGACAAAATCCCTCAGGGTGGTGCCCCCCATCAGAATGGCGGCGCTGAGAGTCTCCTTGATGGCCTCGGCGAGCCGGTGATACCGGTCCAGGCTGATGCGGCTTGCCTTGCGGCGGGGATGGATGCCCGATTTGAACAGGGCTTCGTTGGCGTAGATGTTGCCAACGCCCACTACAACGTGATTGTCCATGAGGAAGGATTTCACCGGGGTGCTTTTGCTCCGGGAAAGCTGGAACAACGTGGTGCCGTTAAAGTCCGGCGACAGCGGTTCCGGGCCCAGGTGGCTGATCAGCGGGTGGTCCTTTGCGGAGTCGGTCCAGAGCCAGCAGCCGAAACGCCGGGGGTCGTTAAAACGCAGGATAGTGCCGGAATCCAGTACCAGGTCAATGTGATCATGGGGCATGGGTGGGGTTTCGTCGGTAATGATCCGGAGGCTGCCGGACATACCCAGGTGAACAATCACAGTGCCCTGTTCGATATTCAGGAACAAATATTTCGCGCGCCGGTCTATGCTTTCTATTCGTTGCCCCCTGAGCCTCTCCCCCAGGTCCGCCGGAACGGGCCAGCGCAGGCTGCCGTTGCGGACAGTAACACCAGTGATGGTCTGACCTTCGCAATGCGGCGCTATACCGCGGCGGGTGGTTTCCACTTCAGGCAGTTCGGGCACGGGCGAGCATCTCCGATGGAAAAGGAATAAGTGTAATCAGTAACAATTCTGCATCCAAATGCGGTTGTTGTGGCTTACAGCTGTACGCTAAAGTGGGGATATTGGCCTTGCGCCAAAGATAATGATTTCGAGGATTTTCTATGTGGTTTAACGGTCTTCTTGACCTGTCGTGGATGCAGCTCATTCTGGTAACACTTGGAATGACCCACGTCACTATTGTCAGTGTAACGCTCTACCTGCACCGCCACTCGGCGCACAATTCGCTGGATTTGCATCCGGCCCTGAAACACTTCTTCCGGTTCTGGCTCTGGTTGACCACCGGCCAGAACACCAGGGAGTGGACGGCCATCCACCGTAAACACCACGCCAAATGCGAGACCGAGGAAGATCCTCACAGTCCGGTGGTGTTGGGTATACGTAAGGTCCTGTTCCAGGGGGCCGAGCTCTATGCGGAATCGGCAACCCCGGAAACGCTCGAACGCTACGGCCAGCGCACCCCTGAAGACTGGGTAGAGCGGAATGTCTACAGCCGCTACAAAATGCTGGGCATTGCATTGATGGCGGTGATCAATCTGGCGCTGTTCGGCGTTCATGGTATCTGGATCTGGGCGGTTCAGATGATGTGGATCCCGGTATGGGCTGCCGGAGTGGTCAACGGTATTGGCCACTGGATGGGGTATCGCAACTACGAGTGTGCCGATAACGCCCGCAATATCTCGCCCTTTGGCCTGCTGATCGGCGGCGAGGAGTTGCACAACAACCATCATACCTACCCGAACTCGTCCAAGCTTTCGCGCCGCTGGTTTGAGGTGGATATCGGCTGGGGTTATATCCGCCTGTTCCAGTTATTCGGGCTGGCAAAGCCGAAGGGATTCCGCCCTATTGCCCATTATGTCCCCGGCAAGCTGGATGTCGATGTCGAAACTGTTCAGGCCATTGCCAATAACCGGTTCGATATCATGCGCCAGTATCGCAAGCGGGTCATGGAGCCGGTGTTACGTCAGCAGAAAGCCCTGATGGACGATGAAATCCGCCCCCGCTATCGGAAGCTCAAACAGCTCCTGTCCCGTGAAGTCACACTGATTCAGCCCAAGGAAAAGGAAACCCTGGAATCCGTGCTTGAGCGTAATCCGGTGCTGCGTCAGATTTATGAGAAGAGTCATGAGCTGCAGGCGCTCTGGCGTCAGCGTGGCCTCAAGCCCCAGGACAAACTCAATGCCCTGATGGAGTGGTGCCGGGAAGCGGAGGCCAGTGGCATCCGTTACCTTGAGGAGTTTGCCGAGCACCTCCGGGCCTATTCGTTGCGGCCGTCGGCCTGATCCGGAGCAGAGGACCGACCTGAATTTGCCTCGGCCATGAACCTGGGGTCAGATGAACGCGTTCATCTGACCCCTTTTTCATTCGGGTCCGGGAATGACCCGAAACAGGGAATAGGTCACCTGGCCAGCGCTTTTCTGCCGATGCAGGTGCCATGAGGACGGCACTGACGGTGTCGGCAATTCGCTCTCGTGTTCCACGTAGACCCAGCCGCCGGGTTTTATCCAGGCCTGCTTCTCCAGCAGTGGAAACAGTTTTTCCAGCCAGCCCTGACGAAACGGCGGGTCCATGAATACGATATCGAATGGCGGTCGGCTTCGCTGGCGCAGATAGCTTTCGACGTCTGAGCACACCACCTCTCCCCCATCCGATTTCAGCAATCTGAGATTGTCCCGGAGTGCTTTTGCCAGGGCCGGGGTGTGGTCCACCAGGGTTGCACTACT
>Ga0194137_10000457_pt1 | contig 27873 bp, 30 predicted proteins | sample TARM_MetaG_T3_14_FD_134025 | JGI IMG/M metagenome (GOLD analysis project Ga0194137, IMG submission 134025) | Freshwater microbial communities from Pennsylvania, USA, analyzing microbe dynamics in response to fracking - TARM_MetaG_T3_14 (version 2) | ecosystem: Environmental > Aquatic >... | reverse complement strand
CTGGGCTGGACGCCCATCGTCACCCGTCAGGGGCGCCGCTGCCTGCACGAACCACCGCCTGGACGTCGGCGGCACGCGCAGGAAGCCACCCCGCGCCATGAGCGCCTGCCCAACGTGCCGTTGTTCAGCCTCGATGCTGGACGCCTCGTCATCGCCCGGGGTGGCTTCCTGCGCTGCGCTCCGTCAGCGGCGGGCTTCGGCCAGCTTCGCTGACCTGCACCCCAACCTCGTTCTTCGCGTGGGCGCGAACCGGCGCTAGGACCGCGCCTGAACAAGGTCGGCCCCCGCAGCGCTGCGGCAACCCGCCTGGGGGCAGGTGCGCCTTCGCGTCAGGTCCAGCGCCTGCTGAACCTGCCCGCTGTCCTGCGGCAGCGGCTCCTCGAATTACCAAATCAAATGAAGCGCTGCAAAACTATGCCAGCGAGCGCAAGGAGTGCAGCGAGCCCCAGGAATGGCATTGCGAGATGCGCATAAGACAACATCGACTTGGGGGCAGTTACTCTTCCAAGGGCAATTCGGACTGCCGCAAATGGATTACACGCAGCCGAAGCAGACAGGGCAGCAATGGAGAATTTGTAGAGCGCCATAATTTTATTCTTATCCATTGCATCCAATGCTCCACCTATGGCAAGCGCGCAGGAGCACACAAAGAATACTATTGACAGCAGCACTTCGACATGCAGCTTGCCGTTGTCATCGCCGTTGGACTCTTGCATGCCCTCGTTCAATAGTAAACGCCATTGATAGGCCCATATACCGGCTCATCCATTCGGATGGATTGACGATACTCGCGGAGACGCTGCCACGCCCCTGGGTCTTGCTTTTCAGCACAACTGCAGCGAGTTGCAACAGTTGCATTTTCCATGGTCGCCGCAAAGGTAAGAGGCGCGGAAACATATTCACCAAAGAAATGCAAGCCATTAGCCCCCCATCTGGCCAGAGTGCCTGGCGCAGCTTTGAGGTACCCATAAACTTGCATCTTCCCGTAAATTCCCGCGCCGGTCACAATGTCGGATTCAAAGAAGTGGTTGTCAATATTGGCATTGTTTGGAAATAAGCTAAGAAGGCTAAATTCCTTGGTTGGACCAGCCAGCCAAGAGAAGCGCCCTAAGTCTGCAGCAAGCAATTCCTCCATGCATTCCCTATCAGGGGGCGGAAGATTCTGCTCCAAACCTTTGAACATATTCTGACTCGGCTTCCATCCCGAATTTGCAAGGCCAAGTCTATCGGTATACATCAGCGGACTTCCGTTGACGTAGCCATATGTCGTCATGCTCCCGCCGTTGAGCCCGATGGGGTCACTTTGGACATATCTGCCAATGGTGGGGTCATAGTCTCTGAAGTAGTTGTAATGGCGGCCGCCGAAGGGGTCGTACTGCTGACCTGGGAAGCGAAGGTTTTGCTGCAACGCCGTAAGCCCAGCTGTCGGCTGCTCCTCCGCTGGGCTATTGCCAAAGGGCTCCCCCAACCAGCGCCAACGCACTTGGTTCTGTGCATCCAGAATGACGCGAGGCGTGTCCAGGTGATCCGTATGAATTGCATAGATAGCGAAGCCGCCTGGCGAGGCAGCGTCGGACTTAACGACCGCGACTGGCGTGTCACCCAACCAGACGTACTCGCTGATCGGAGCGCCACTGGCGTCGTATTCGCCAATCAGGTGATTCGACCCGTCGTAGGCGTAGAGCGTGTAAGTCCTCGGGTTGCTTGAACTGCCAGTCCACTGGCCCCGTGTGACGCGCCTACCCATGGCGTCGTAGCCGAAGTCCACGCCGGCGGTGCTTCCTTGTGCCATGGCAGCCCAGCGCCCCTCGAGGCTGTAGGTCGCGGTGTAGTTGCTGCTGGATCCGGCTTGCGCATCACTGGTCGTGTTGCCCGCGGTGTCGTAGCCCCAACTGCGTGCCGGATTGGCCAGGCCGTCTACGCGGTTGCTGATGGCGGAGACTGTGAAAGTGCGCGTCGTGCTGCCGGCCTGGGATGTCAGGCGGTTGCCGTTGGCGTCGTAGGTGTAGCCATAGCTGATGCTGCCCGTGACACTGGTGAGCCGATTGAGCTCGTCATAGCCAAAGACCTGGTCGTAGTCGGGCGCCGCGGCTGCTGTTGCAGCGGTGTAGTGGGTGTAGTTACTGATGCGGTCAGCGTCGTCGTACGTGACGTCGCGAACCAGAAGGCCCAGCGGGTAGCGGACCAGGCGACCGTTGGTATCGAACACTCGCGCGTGGGCCTTGGCCGTGCCGGAAAACTGCCAGACCCAGCTTTGCAAAGCGCCAAAGGGAGTCAGCGTGACCTGGTCGAGCACCGTCTTGGCGGTGGTACCCATGGTGATCTTGACGGACTGGGGGCGACCGTTGGCCCAGCCAAAATCCACGACGCGCCCGGAGGGGTAGGTCAGCTTGGTCACATGCCCCGCGTCGTCGTAGTCGAAGTTGACGACGAGTGCATTGCCAGCCGACGCGCTTTGCACAGTCATGGTGACGCGGCCTTGCGCGTCATACCGGAACGTGGTGCTGGCATCCGGCGTGGCGGCAGTGGTAAGGCGCCCGACCCCGGAGCCGAAGCTCGCACCTGTCTGGTCATAGGTCCAGCTGATCGTGCGGCTGGTGGTGCCCGACTTGCTGTAAACGACCTGCTTGGGGCGATTGAGTTCGTCGTAGGTGAACGTGGCCAACACGCCGCGCGCGTCGGTGCGGGTCTTGAGATTGCCCAGTTCATCGAACGTGCTATTGGCCGTGCCAGTGTCTGGGCTGACGAGCTGCTCGACATCGCCCAGGCCAGTCGGCTTGTACTGCGTGTTCAACCTCTTGGGGTCCGTGATCGACGTGAGCTGATCCAGCAGATCAAAGCCATAGTCAGTCAGGCCGCTCTTCGCATCCTTCGTCTGCTTTACTCGACCCAGAGCGTCGTACTGATTCTGGGTCGCGTAGGCACGAGTGCTGGGGGCGACGATGGTCTTGGTAGGCAAGCCCTCTGCGTCGTACTCGTAGTTGACGATCGGCGTGGGCGAGACCGGCGGCGCCGGCAGCGTTTGTGCGCTTGCGGCCGAAACCATCGCTGCGCCGAATGCCAGCACCGGCAACGTCTTGGTGGATTTCTTGTGCATCGCTCACTCCCTCCCAGTCACTTGTTGGATGCGGTTGAGGGCATCTGGGAGTCGAGTGAGGGACTTGGCCAGGGCTCCTGTTGGATCGGTGATGGTTTCTCCAGTCCGAACGCCGCTGTTGTCCAGCGTGTACGTGATGGTGTTGCCCAGGTTGTCCGTGATGGTGGTCAGGCGGTGGGCGTCGTCGTAGCCGTAGCTGAGGCTGCTCGTGTCGGGGAAGGTCACGCTCTTGAGCAGACCGGTGGGCCAATAGTCGTAGCTCGTTTGGGACGTGCCCACCGTGACCGTCTTCAGGCGCTGGCGCGCGTCAAAGGTTCGAACCGTCTGGACGTTGTTGACGTCCGTCATCTCCAGCCACTGGCCCGAACTGTTGTACTTGGTGAAGTGCGTCGCCTGCTGCTTGGCATTGGTGATGGAGTCCAAATCGCCTGGGGTGTGATCGGACGTCGTATCGGCGAAGTAGGCGTAGGTGGTCACGTTGGAGCGCGGGTCGCTGTAGGTGAGCACCCGGCCGTACCCGTCGTAAGTCCACTTCTCTTCACGCTTTTGCACCCCCGCCACGGTGTCCAGCGTGGCGTTGAAGCCCTTGCTGCCATCTGCGTCGGTGGTGGCTTGCTCGACACGCTTGCACAGCACGACGATGGCGCTGCCGTCAGGTAGTTGCGCGGTGCTGGGCGCGCAAGATGCGATGGCGTTGCTGTTGAACGGATCGGGTTGACCGTTGTAGACCTTGGTGACCAGGCGGCGGGGTTCTGCCACCTTGGTCTCCATGTTCCAGACAGGGTGCCAGGCTGTGGTGACTTTTCTGGATCCGGCTGGCAAGGTCGCGCCGTCAACCAGGAGCGAGGCGCATGCCGTGCCGGTTGCCAGGCCCTCGACTCGGGCCTTGCCGAGGTTGCGAGTCAGGTCGTTGGCATAACAGGTCCGGTATCCCTTGAAGTCTTCTTTCCAGTTCAGGTTGCCGTTGGTGTCGAATTCCTGGGATCGGGTGCTGGCCACACACCCCGAGCCCGCGGGCTGCGACTGCGAGACGGGCACGTTCAGGCCGCGCACGCTTGCTGAGGAGATGGTCACGCTTTGACCATTGGGCCCGGTCACGCTGGCGGATGACGGCGCCGACAGCTTGAAGGACTGGGTGTACATCCCTGACGCCGCGTCATAGTCCTGGACGGCCTGCAGTTCGGGTCGTGTCGTGAAGCCGCTGGTGTACTTGAGCGTGCCACCGGCCCGCTCCGTTGATGTCGCGTAGCCGTCGGCATCGTAGGCAAACGTGCTGAAGCGCTTGCCATCTTCATCTGTCACGCCAGTGAGCATTGGCCCCACGCCGTTTGCCGTCGATTCGAGGACCAGGCCCTGCGCATTGCCGTCCGGCCAGGTGAGGCTGTTCAGCTTGCCATCGGCGCTGTAGCCGAGATCCACCGCCCCTGACGTAGAGAGGATCTTGGTGACCTTGGCGTCAACTTGGGCGTCGCCCGTTGCAGGAAGCTGGCCGTACCTGAAAACGGCATACTGGCCAAAAGGATCACTGACGGAGATGGCCAAGCCGTTCACCATGCTGTTGCCGACGGACATGGGGTCCGCCGGCCCTGAGACCCTGATCGACACCTTGGAACCATCCGGTCGCCAAAGCTCGCTCATCGCGTAGCGTTGCGATGTCGCGCGAACGAAGACGGCAAACACTCCCGCGGCCGGGTCGCGGAGCCACCAGGTTCCGTACCCGTCAACGACCTGGAGCTGCGCTTGGGGATCGTTCATCGAGCTCAGCGTGGCGCCAGTCCCGAGCGACGTGCCTTGAAAGGTCGAGATGCCGCCACGATTGTCGAAGTATTGAACAGCGTACTTGCCGGATTCCTGGTCCGGACGCTGGTAGAGGCTCGCAGCCCAGCTCGGCGTCCATTCACCTCCGACAGACGGGATCGCGCCAAGGGCGTTCACGGCCTGTGACTGCTGCTTTGCCAACACGACGCGCAGACTGTCGTAGGCCAGGGAAAATCGCAGATTGCGAACGCCAATGCCGAGATCGAAGTCCTGCGCCTTCTTGCCATTCAGCGGCTCGATGGGGTTGCCAAAGGGCGCCTTGGTGGAACAGCTGGGCAGGGTCTGAGAAAAGCTGTAGAGCTTCTGCAACTTGATGCAGTTCTGGAGCCCCGTGTCCCAGGAGTAGCCGTTGTCGCAGTAGTAGTTGATGATGAAGGTGAAAGTGCTGTTGGGCCCGGTGGCCCATCCGGCGCTCACTTCACTGGTATGCAGGCCTGGCCCCGCTCCACCACCGCATGACAAGCCACCTGCCCATTGTTGGCAAGCGGCCATCGCCTCATCGGCGTTGTCGTACCAGCTCTTCGTGACCATGTGCTGGGGATCTGGATCCGCCACAGTGACCGTCTTGCGCAGTCCCGCCAGCGCGTTCGGCGAGGAGGCAACTAAGAGGACGGCCAGGGGCAGATAGACCTTCAGCTGGACGGCGGATTGGCGCTTTTCTGGCATGGGTTGGGCCCTAGGTGAGGTGCAAAAGTTCGACGTTGCAACTGGCGATTGCTGCGGATGCTAGCTCACCAAATGAGCGGAATAATTACCACCAACATGTTGCAAAGAATGACAACTTATCCGGTCGAAAAATGCCATCGCTGCGAGGCTTCCGGCTGAACACCAACTGGCCTCCGACCGCGATCATCTGAAGGAATGCGAACACTACCTCTGCCATAACGTCAACATCATTGGAGAGTTAGTGGTGAAGTCCCAAAAATCAGGTTCGCGTCTATCCCGATGGCAGCCAAGGCGCGCACGATTCGCAACCCACGCCCGTTCCCGCATGGCCGGAATGTGGTCGTTGGCTCTACATCGCCAGCTACGTCAGTGTCACGATGACGTTCGTCGAGCCAGGCCGGCCACGGCTCACGCGCGACCGCCGCTGGCATTCGAGCAACAAGCACACGCGCATCCGCGTCGGCTCTATCGCGTTAAGGCTGAGCAGGCCAATGGTGCGACGCTCCCGCTCCACGTGCAGCTCAAGAACTCGACCCTTCGCGGGAGCGATCAAGCGACTGCGCTTCCCGCTGGAGGTGATGCTGGTGCGTGTGCGCTGGTATGCGGCCTACCCACTGAGCCTTTGCAACCTCGAGGAGATGATGGCCGAGCGCGGCGTGCTGGTCGACCATGCCACGGTTCACCGCTGGGCGGTGAAGATGCTGCCGGTGCTGGCTCAGGTCTTTCGCCGGCGAAAGCATCCCGTGCGCACGTCGCGGCGGGTTAACGAGACCTATTTGCGCGTGGACTGCCAGTGGAAGTACCTGTACTGGGCGGTCGACAAGCTGGGCCAGACCGTGGACTTCCTGCTCGCGGCCCGGCGTGATCTGGCTGCGGCGCGCCGCTTCTTCGAGCGAGCGATCGGTCTTCATGACGCACCGCACAAGATCACGATCGACAAGAGCGGTGCGAACACCGCGGCCGTGGAAGCTTGATCGCCGACAGCGGCTTGCCCATCGAGCTGCGCCAGTCAAGATACTTGAACAATGTGGTCGAGCAGGACCATCTGGCCGTCAAACGCCGAACCCGACCGATGCTGGGTTTCAAATCGTTCTGGTCGGCGGCCAGGATCATCGCCGGCATCGAGACCATGCACATGATCAAGAAGGGGCAGCTCGGCTGCCACCAAGGTTTGGTCGTCTCCGATGCCGATCGGTTCTACAGCCTGGCGGTTCCATGAGCGGTTCGGCACCGCGCTCTGTTTCGACCGGATCCCTTAACGCGACTGAGCCCAAGAAGATTCACGACGCCCCATCGACGTCCGAACGTGACACAAATAACCCATAGACTGCGCTGACATCAAAATCCATCGGCTGACGACATCGTTCGACGCGGCCGAAAGCAGGGGAGAGTAGGTATGCGTGGGTCCGCAAAAAGCCAACATTGTTCGGCGGGGCCGGCCTCAGGTGAGGCGGTCACGTGCTGCCATGTGATCTTGGGAATCTGCGCCACATTCAGGTCGTGAAAGTGCACGGGGCCGAGGGGCGGTCGGTACTCTGAAAGATGCCAACTGTGGTCAGGCAACTAGTTGCCGCCGACAACCACGGTCGCCACCGCCGTCACGTTAGGGTAGTTTTTCAACGAAGCCGTTATCACATATTGACCAGGCGTGGCTGGCGCGTAATAAACAGCAGTTGAGCGCATGCCTGCACTCAAATCTTGCGGCAGCACTTGAAGCGTGCCCGCACCGGACGGAACGCTCCACTGAACTTCCAGGAAGGCGCTCGCGCCCCCACCAGTTGGATCGGCTGTCAACGAGATGTTCCCGCCGGCCTTAATTTGCGATGTACTTGGCGACACCACAATGCTCGGAGAAGACTGCCCCGGAACAAGTCCCTCCGGAGCGCTCGTGCCGCCTCCGCCACATCCAAACAAAACCGTGACAACAGCAGCCACCGGCAAGGCTGCAAATATCCTTCGGGAGAATGTCCTCATGGAAACCTCCGTCGACACTACATGCCACTCACACACGAGCCGCCCCCGCTATTTATCCACAGCTTCTGCACGAGAAACCTCATACCACCCCACGTCTGGTTGTAGTGGGACCCGTCAGGAAGAGAAAGAGGTGATCCAAAATCAAAACTGCACTTGTCGCCAACCTCATTACCGGCATCGTCATACCAAGCATTGGCCAAAGGATCTGTGATTGTTTCGGCAACTTCATGCGCAAGGATATTGACCATGGCATCGACATTGACGTAGCCATTTGGGCTGCGAGTATAATTATACCCGGATATGCAAGCTTTCTCTTGGACAGGATTTGCCACTATTGCCCATTTAATTTGGCTCACAAATCCTGCATGGCTCCCCCAATTGGTATGGTTGTGCATGCCGCACCAACCGTTTGGATAGCCCCACGTATTCGGAGTTCCGTCAATACTCCAAGTCACATCATCAGAGCTCAAGACAATGAATTGGGCTTTGGTCTTGTCGCCAACGACACCTCCGTGCAAGACCGCGTACATGACGATGTCAGAAATATCAGAGGTACTGAGGTTGGTCTTGTATGGTGAATTTGGAGGCCCTAGCACATCAAAGTTGACGATCAATGATTGGACAGTCGATGTGGCGAAGTTCTGAATTGTCTGGCCAAACTGAGTCCCGGTTGTGCTGTATGTGGTGAGGGTATTGGACCAGGCTGTCCCACCGATTCCGCGCAGAGCCCCTTCGATGATGGGTTGCGCGCTAGCAAAATTGCTTGCCGCGGTTGACCAGTTGCCGTACCAAATTACATAGTACGAGATGGGTGTGTCACCCATAACAGGACCGCCGTGAAAGCTGATTCCATTGCCCGTGGAAATTTGCGCCGCTGCAGTAGCGAGGCTTGATTGTGGCTTTGCACCAACATAACTGCGCAGCCTTGGGGCCGCGCCCTCGAGAGCAGTCGGGAATTTCGACAAGTCTGCCGAGTCATCAAGGAAATAGATTGGGCTGAAATTCGGTCGCGTAAATTTTTTCCCTTGAGCAACAGTTGCTGCGCCCGCACCGGTGGCGGCCATTGTCAGCGCAAGCACAAGGGTGATCGTTTTCAGAATGCCATTCATTTAAAAAACTCCCTTCCTAAAATTTTCAAATATTTGGATAAATCAGAAAACTCTACATGTGGATGTGTCAGGACATAGCCTCGCCGACGCTGAAAGTTGGCCTTCAGGGGCGGGGCATGATTCGAGGAAGATAAGACGGCCAGGTAAGACCTTAAAACCTCGCCGTTCAAACTCCTGAACAAGCTGCGCCCGGAGACTATTTGTCAGCCACATTCGGTCAATATTGACCATAGCGCTGGGACATAAAGCGAACAGCTCGGTCCCTGACAAGGGCAGCCACCATCTCCTGCTTGACTAGCAGTGGCAGCTCCGGCCGCCGCCCCCCGCGTATGCGCCGGCCCTCTCAAAGAATGGATAGTCATTGGGCTCCTCCACAAGTCCAAACGGATCACGCAAGACCTGACCCTTCGGTCTTCATCTCAAGACCCGGGCAACCTGCGTTGCGAACTCCGCCACTGGCTCTTGCGGCCCTACGCGACAGTCCCCACTCTGCCGAACAGCGATATATACGACGAACTTGCTAGCGACGGCAGCCCACTCAACTAGTACGCTCTATGGCGTAGTTAGGCCCGCTGTCGGCGTCATGCTAGCCACACCTTCCGTAAGCGCCTAGCGAATTGCGAACTTCAAGTTAGGGGTGAGCGCCGCGACGACGGAGTCCCTGAATTTGCCCCGCGCGTGGCGAAGTTCAACGGCATTGGCAAATCCTGACCCCATCGTGTGGCGCAGCCAATGCGCTGACGTTGCCGCGAACGGTAGCGCCTGCACCGAGGCCCCCAGCCTTGCGTACTCGGTTGCTCGGCTGTTGGCGCCGACCGAAAACTGAGCCACATGGCTTCACGGGATGTGCTGCTGCTGGCGCAGCAGGGGCAGCAGCATGAGCCGCGGTCAACAGCCTAAGGCTTGCGCCACTTGTCGGGCTTGCCGACGCTGGTAGTGCGAACACGCTCGACCAACACCGGGCCATTGGGGTTGAGGCGCTGCGCCTCGGCGATGGCCTCGGCCTGGGTCGGCGAGACGCTGCTTGCCCGTTGAGAGTTCGGGCGGCGAACCGCGTAGTCGCCCTGCGGGCGGCGTTCAACGAAGACTTTGTTGGTCATGTTGATTCCTTTCGATCACATGTTGGGCAGGGACAGCAGGTTGTCCGTCTTGCGACCGTCGGCGACGGTCTGGACGTACTTGATGCGCCCGTTGTTGTGGACATGCACCCAAGCGCCTGTGAGCTTCAGGTTGCGGTCGGGGCACCAGACGGAGTTGTTCCGGTTGGCCTCGATGTACGCCCAGGTTTCAATTGGCTTCGTGTAGCCCGCAGGGAGCAGGCCGATTGCGAGATAGCAAAATGCACCGAAGGCCGTTGATCCAACGATGGCCATAAAAAATTTTTCAGCGTTGGTCATGTTGCAGTCGGCTCCCGTGTTGTGGCCGCCCGGGCCGCGCTGTTCAAATGGCCGTTAATGCGCTTTTCTGGATGCCGTCCAGCGTTTGCCTTACCAGAACGCCGGACCTGTGCAGCTTGGTCAGGTACAGCAGCGGGCTCTTGTCTTCAGCTTCTCGGCCCGCATGCGCGGTCTGGGCGACGTGCGAGATGATGGCTAGGCCAACGCCCATGCCGCCCATCACGATAGGGTTTGCGAAACCGGTCAGGACCGCGCCGGCGCCTACACCCATAGCGCCCGTACCGGCCACCTGGTGAGCCGACTTGCCCAGTTCCGCCGCGATCGCGGCAGCCTTCTCCAGCACCTTGGCGGCAGGATCAACACCTTTGATGCCGATCAAGCGCTTCACAAAGTTCGGCGTGTTGTTCAGGTCACGTTTCCATGCGACCAAGACTTCGGATGTCATGTCCTTCAACGCTCGGTCGAGTTCTGGGCCGTTGTCCCTGGCGGTGATCTTCTTGACGCGCTGCTTCAAGTCCTCGACGAGCCGCCGGATAGGTTCCCGATCCTCGCCCAAGGCGCGCAGCAGTTCGGGTGTCAGTCGATTGGGGTCGCAGGTGAAATCGATCACCACTTCGAAGAGTTGTTGCGCACTTACCGATTGGGGCGGTGGGAAGGCAGCCGATTTCTCCTCTAGCAACCGCGCATAGAGGTCATCAGCATTGCTCTTGATGAAGTGGCGGTGCAGCTCAGCAGCGTTTTCCTGCGTCACAAGGTCCATTCCTTCGCCGGTCGCGCAGGCGATACCCAGCGTGGCCATCAGCACTTCGCCCAGCTGCGGATGGAGCTGAATCATTTCCTTCTTCGGAATATCGTAGTCTTCGAACGTCTCGGGCGTCCAAGCCAGGGTGTATTTGTGCAGCGCTGCGAGCAGCCCCGGTAGGAATTTATCCGGATGGACCTGGAACCCGTATGGGTCGTTCCGATCTCTGGCATAGCGCGCAGCCTTCTGGCCGAACCGGTCTTCGAGCTTGTATGTCTTAGCGTCATTCTCTAGACGCTCAGCCAGACGCAACTGCGCGGTCACAGGTCGCTGAAGGTTCAGGTTTGCGCGGGTCAGCAGGGGTCTTTCACCCTTACCGTCTTCGAGAAACGGAAGTATGTCGATGGTGTCGTTGGGCTGGACGCCAGGCTTCGGCGTCATCCGCTGGACTTCGCTGAAGCGAAGCAGTGTCCCCTTCAGCCAGCTGACATCGCGGATGTGGGTGTATGGGTAGTACAGCGCCTTGTCAGCGATTCCGTCCATGTGACTTTCCGCGTGTTGAGGTTGGCCTGCGTGTACTTGCTGCACCCGCTCGGGCTCAGCCTGCCACTGTGCCGCGACGTGCGCAAATGGGCGCAGGGCCTGTCATCAATGTTGTGGAGCCTGGAGTGGTAAATGGCCTCGTACCTGCAGAACCGGCATCTACGGAAGATCACGCGGCAACGAGCCTTTTCCCAGGTGTCGCCCAAGAATGCAGCTCAAGGTAACGGGGCGTGCCCAGAGCGTGAAGCTTCCGAGCGAACATTCGCGCCGTCAGGCTCGCTCGGAAGCGCTGTCCGATGGACGCGACGATCTGGTCGCTTGCCGAGTTCATCAAAACCATCCTTCTCCGTGGCAAGACGCGCCAGCCGCGAGGCCTGCAGCTTGCGGTCAAGCGCATCCTGAAGGCCGGCCATCGGCAACACGCCGGAGGCGTACATCGCCACGAGCCCTTGCAGCTCGTGTTCTTGCCGACGGAATTGGTACCTCCGGTGAACCAGAGCTGATAGCAGCGCTCGTCCGTTGGTCAGCCAGAGCCGCTCCACGCTGCTCAGCGCCTTCATGGATTCCTCCGCTAAAGACTGCAAATCCTCGTCAGAGAGCAGCATGGAGCAATGCAGGCAGCGTGCAAGCGATGCGTGGCCCGCTCGTGCGGCCTTGGTCGACTCGATGAGGCAGGGGTGCTCTAGCAAGCCATCACACTCGGGGCAGGCGTCCAGCAGCAGGCAGGCATGCACAGGGCACCATCGCCAGGCCTTGAAGCGCCAGTGGATGTCGAGATGGGCCACACGCCGTTCAGCCAAACAGCAGGGGCAATAACGGAATCGAGCCACGCCCTTCTTGCCCGCCAGGAGAAACTGCTTGGCGCCCAGCCGGGAAGCACCGATGCCGGACATCAACCGGTCCGAGATGCCAAAGGAATGGTCGGGCAGCTTGCATCGCCGCAGAAGATCTTGCAACTGCGGCCCGCTCAGATACCAGTCCAAGTCGACTTCCGTCGGCAAGTTCAGGAACCGCAGCAGCTCGGGGAGCGACATAAGCCCCTGCGCCAGAGCCAGCCGCGACAGCCATGAACTGGGCGCCTCGAACTGGAACGGCTGAGGCACGCCAAACGCCAATGTGCGTGGTGAGTCCTTCATACGAACAGCGGCATCTGACGACGAGGGCGTGCACCGACGCGCCGAACTCCCGAAGGCCGCGCCGTACGATGGATGTCGAGCAGCCAGGCAGCCCTTTGGCCGTCCGTCTCAGCGGCCGGCTGGTCCGCGATCTCGGCAAGAACTGGAAGATGGACAAAGTCGAACGCCTGAGGCGCGACCGTCTCGGCACGACCCAGGTCAGCGAGTCGGCGCTGGCCCCGCACCAGTACGCCGCCGACTTCGGTCAAGCTCGCCGAGCTGTGGCGCACATTGCGGACGGAATCGCCAGGGGCTGTCAACAGGCCGAATGCCTCGATCAGTCGGTATGCCCCATCGAGTGTCAGGTCTTGCAGAAGGGGCGGCAGCTGGCCCATCCCATCTCGAGCCGCATCCGCATCAGCCTGCAGCACGGCAGTCACCCAGTTCAGCCAGACGCGCAGCTCGGGTTCCAGTGGCCGACCCTCGTCCGCCGTCTTGAAGTATCTCCCGCACCGACAAATGCGCACGGCGGGCCGCGCCCAACTTATGAGCTTGCCGCAGGCACTGCAGTGCTGGATCATGCTGTAGCCGTGCTTGGCGCACGCCGGAGCTGCCCGGGTCAGCCAGGCGATCCGAGCGAACCCGTCCTCCCGAAGGCATGCGGGGCATATCTTGCCCAGCATGCTCGTCGGCGCGACCCAGCGGCTCAGCCGCTGGCCTGCCAAGTGCACCCACCTACCGCCACCACGCCATTCGAGCTGGATCAGGCGGCAACGTACATCCTCCACCTCAGAACGCAGCGCCCAGGCAAACGCTGCGACATCGGCGTCGCCAAGGGCCTGTCGCCGGTCGACCCCCATCCACCGCATGCCCTCCTCATAGCCAACGCCGTTGGCTTGGAAGGCACGAAGCATCAGGCTCATCGCCGACTCGCCGGTCTGAGGGACAACAGACACGGCGAGCCGGCAGTGGTCACGCTGCGGCATATGGGTTCATGACCTGGTTCAGCACGCCGCTGACGCGTTGGAAGGCCGTCTCGAAGTGTTGGCGCTCAACAGCCGCAGCGCCGGCGTCGACGGCCACGAGCACTGCTTCGGTGAGCAGCAACTTGGCTCGTCGCCGGTTGCCGAGAACGGCTCGGTGGGTGAGCGTGGCGAAGCTTCGGTCCGCCAAGATCTTGAGGTCAATGCACTTCGTACCGTTGCCGATCTGGCTCAGGAAATATGCCCACACGCCGTCGTCGTCAAAGTAATTCAGATTCATGCGAACGGACACCCGGTCTGCCAGCTGCTCGTCGATGCGCTCGAGCCCGCCGAAGCCGTCGTTGGCCAGGAATACCAAGGCAATGCCGACCTCGTCCATCAGGTCTCGAAGCACCTCCGAAGCGGTTGTTTCCACCGCCCCCTTCGAGGCACGTGACGACTTTCGGATCGACTGCTCCAACACATGGGCCTGGTCAATGACGATCATGCGCGTGCCGTGCTCCCGCAGTCCTTCGTAAGCGATGTCGCGCATGCTGTCGACGCGCCCTTTGCGCACACCGGTGAACGGGTGGCTCACCGCGCGCAAAAGCTGTGACACGATGGCGCCGGCGCACGGGTTGGACCGCAGGCGCATCATCAGCGCACCGTGGCCTTCGATGATGTTGCTCGACTCGGGCAGGCTCTTTTGAAAGTACTCGCAGATGGTCGTCTTGGAAGTTCCCGGTGGCCCGGAGATCAAGATCCCCTGAGGTCGGCTGACCCGCAGCGCCAACTGGTACGCCCGGTCCAGCGCACCGAGGACGGCTTGCAGGTCAGGGAACAACACGTACTTGCGGTCCACTTCGTCCGCCATTAGGAGCGCGGGCGCCGAGTACATGAACATGCGGCGCACCGCGATTCGGCGCACCTCTTCCTCGGCGGCATCGCCGTCGTCGATGATGTCAAAGTGATTCATAGCGATTAGAGATCGACGACTTCGAAGTCGTCCGGGTTGATGGGTGGGTGCTTCTTGATTTCCTCAGGACTGAGGGGTTCGATGGGCGCCGGCAATGGCTTCGGCGTCTCGGCCGGGGCCGCTCCAAGCACGCGGGACGAAGTCGCGCCAGAAAAGCGCGCTGCGAGCTTCTGATCCGCCCGCGTCTTCCAGCCCACGGACTCCTGCCAGTGCTCGTGCAGTCGCAATCGCGCTTGTTCGAGGTACTCGTAGGCGCCGTTGCTACGCAGCTCCTTGCGCGCGAACTGGCGAATCTGCAGGTGCTGGTTCCAACTGAGGCCGCTGGCATAGGCACCGAGCCGGCAAGGGCTCGCAACCCATTGCTTGTCCTGCGGGTCCTGAACCCAGATCTGGGACATGTCGTCAGGGTCCCACTTAATCCAGGTCTTGAAGCGCTTGCCGTGTGCCCGACGCATCGGCAACAGTTCAGCGCCTCCGAACGGCAGGCCGTGCAGCTCGACGCCGCCCTGGTGCACTGTCAGCTGTTTGGATAGCGCCGACACCTTGCGCAGGCGCTCTAGATCGTGAGGGAAGCGTGCCGGCGGGACCCGGGCCAGGCCCTCTTGCATCAGGTCATACGGACGCGCGAGCTTGCGCTCGTTGACCTGGAACGGATGGCAGTCAACGACGTACATCAACAGCCCGCGGACGAAGGCCGAGAACATGATGGCGGCGTCCTTGTCCGGGTCCAGGTTGACGACGTTGGCCACGCGCTTGTGCACGCGGCCACGGGTCAGCGTCAGGTTGTCGAGCGATCCGAAGAAGCGCTCCACGTGAGGCTTCAGCCAGGGCGTCCGGACCCGGCAGTACGTGAAGCTGCTGCCGAGTTCCCAGCCCATGCGTTGGAAGACCGGCGAATGGAATTCCAGCCCGTTGTCCAACAGCACGGTGTCCGGTATGCCTTCGGCCAGCCAGTCGTGCTCCAGTTTGATGCCTGCGACCATGTCGGCCTTCGGCATCAGCGCACATCTCACCGCGCCGCTGACGCTGCTCAGGCCGGCGCCGTAGAAACTTACATAGAACCCGAGGACGTAGCCGGAGTACGCGTCAATCATCACCGTGAGCAGCGGCCGCCCAAGCGGAAGACCCGTGCGATCGCAGACCACCACCCAGTTGAGCGGCGTGTGGTCCACCTCGACGACGTCCAACGGGTATTGCGCTACGGTGCCGTCCATCGTGGTCCGCGTGACCATCCGAGCGCGTGCCGAGCCTTCACGCGCCTCGATCACGCGATAGCGATCCAAGGCCTGGACACGCCGCGACAACGTGCTCAGGCTGATCCTCGCGTCGGCCGCGGTCAGCGTGCCGGCGACGACCAAGGGCTTCGCCTGCTTTCGCGTCATGTCCAACGTATGAAGCAGCGAGTGCTGGTCGCGCGTCAGGTAGTGCTTCCGGATGGACTCCGTTACCAGCCGGTCCATCTCCGGATGGAGCTTGCTGGAGCGCACGCGCTGGGAATTGCCGGTCACCAGCGCCTGTGGCGCGTGCTGCGACGTCTCGTATTTGCGCAGCCAGCGCATCACAGTGGTGCTGGACGGTGGCTTGGTGTCGTTGAGGCGCTCGGCGACCTTGCGCACCAACCGTTCTATGGGGCGACGCATGCCGCGGCTGAGATGCCCTTGTCGGATGGCGACGACATAGGTCATCTTGCGTTCGAGATCCTTGCGGTGTCGTTCCTTGAGGTTGTCCAGTGACACCAGCGGCTGCTCAGTTGCGTCGGCCTCAGTAGCCGGGGCAGCGTTCTCGGCGCCGATGAGCTGAATGTCTCCAGCCCAGATTGCCTTCAGCAGCTTGTGCTTCGGCAGGGTCCCGGGCCGGCGGGTATGGCAGTCCTCGTAGCTCCAGCTGCCATCCGGCAATTCGCGGATCAGTTCAAGCGTTTGCGCGCCACGGCGAAACGCCAAGCCAGCTTGCAAGGTGAAGGGCATCTTTTTTCTCCAAGTAGTCGGTGTGGATGAGGCGGCTGTTCAAGGCCGCGCTCATGCGGCCAGGAAAACTGATGACGCGCGTGGCGACCAGGTGGAACAGCAGCTCGCGCGTGACGCCGAGCCGCGTCATCAGGTCCTCGATCAAGGCGCCCGCCGGGAGGCCTTGCATGCACTGCGTGACCCGGGCCACGTCAGCCGCATCGAAATGCCCCTTGGCATAGCGCAACACCAGACGCACGGCCTCGTGCTGCTGTCGGCGGCGCAGCGTTCTTTCCGAGATGACGAAGAACCGCTCGCCTCGCTCAGCGAGCTGCTGAGCGGCCAGGTTGAACAGCGTCCTGTACTTGGACACCTTGGCTTCGAGCTTGACCTCCCAGACCGACGTGCGGCCGTCGAGGGTCTCGACACGGTAGTCGGGCGTGTAGGTTTGCCCGGGCAGTTGGAGGGTCTCGGGCTGAGACGTGATGTACCGGGTCGCCGGGCATAGCGCCGCGACCTGCACAAAGGCGCTTTCAGTGGTGGCCTCGGCCTGAACCGGAGCGGGCAGCACGCCCCTCAGGTTCAGGAGGTGGACGGTCCGAGGCGTGGTCGGCTTGATGAGCCGACGGACGGGGGTGTCCATAGATCTCCTTGCGGTCTTCTAGACCCCTGACGCGATGCGTAGGGGCGTGCTTGACCAGCGCTAGCCGCAGGGAGATACTCAAGTTGCTACACCGTTGGGAGTATTCCTGGCGGGGGAAACGCCGATCATTCGAAAGGGTGGTCGGCGTTTTTCTACATTTGGGCCTCCTCGGCTGCCGGCTTGGCGGCAACGCTTTCGTGCGGGTTGGAGTTAGGCTGACTCTCGGTTCTGCACCGAGGCAGCCACAGTGCTATGACGCGCGTGAGCGCAAAGCGCCCGCGACGGTTTTCAATGCCGAACAGCGACACAAGTAACTGATTCCTCGACACGGCTTGGTGAAATGCCGCTGCCGTTGGAACACCCAGGGCGCGATACAGCGCCTGCCCGCTGAGCTGCAGGCTGAACGGGTCCTTAAGGTTGCGCGAGATTTCCTCGATCAGTTGCTCGATGGTGATGTCGCTTACGCGAGTTCGCTGCTGGATGCGTCGCTGTCGGTTTGTGATGTATAGCAAGTAGTGACGGCCGACCAAGCACCGCGGCGGACCGGCTTGGTTTGCCCGCGGCGGGCCGCCAGATCCGATGACCGGATTCCTTCTCATATCCGCATCTCTGGGACCATTTATTCCCACTGCAGGAGAGGTTCTGCGGGATCTCGACAGATTGGCGCTAGGCCGTTTGTTGGCGCACCGGGCCTTTGTCGTCATAGCCGCTCCAATCAGCAGCGCGAGCGAATCCCTCGCGCATACAAGTCGCGATACCAAATCACCAATTTCGGGCGTAAGAACGCCCGCGCGCGGTTATGTGACCGCGTGGACGGTGATGAGCGAAGTGGTGTCGGCTTGACGCTGGCCGTCGCGGCTGGCGATACTGTGGGCGCTAACTTGAGGTATCGACAGATGCTTCACCCAGCGGGGCGGCCGAGAGGCTGTCCCGCTTTTCTTTTTCTACATGGGAGCCTCCGATACGTTGCGGCGCCTGCGTACACGCGTGGGTGGGTGCTCACAAGCGGCTCGACAATCATCCTGCAGGCTCAAGATTTCCCGGATCATCCAAATTTGGCGAGGACTTGCCTGCTTCAACTCCTTGCGCAGATCGTCCAAGAGGAGAAAGTGGTCTGATGGCGCATCTGCATCGAGTACAAGCTTTCGGTTTGAGGCCTGCGCAGCCCCGCGGAGGGCTTCTTTCTCCGCCAAGTCGAGGGGAAGAGCCTCCTCGAGTCGACGAACGAACTCCGGCGTCGGACCTTTCAGGCCGGTCTCGAGCGCGGAGATGTAGCTCTGTTCATAGCCCAGCCGTGCGGCCAGTTCGGCCTGCCGTATGTCGTAGCGGCATCTGAATTCGTGCAGGAATTTCGAGAAAGGGCTCATTGCTGAAAAAACTGATCTGGATCTTGCAATGAGCATATTTGGAAATAGTCAGCATGGCGGCACTGGAAACCCGTCTTGATTTCTGCTTAAATAGGCAGATCTTCAGTGCTGAACAGCCAAAGTACTATATTTAAATCATTTTGTTCCGAGATGTGGAATTGTCGAGGGGTGGCACCTCGTCAAAGGGCGCAACCTTCGTGTCCACTCGATGCTAGTCTCCCGCGAGTGGAAGACGCCAGAATTTGCCGCCGCGCTATGCGACGAACTTGATGTCCCGCACGGCAAGGCACGTCATCTTCTTGTTCGCCTGGCGCATCATCGGAGCAGCGCTGTTCTTGTAGTTTCGATATTCGAAAAGCTGACTGCATCGAACGGCTTGACGACTTGCACACCGAACTCACGCGGAAGATTGAGCAATTCGGGATACCCGGCGACCGTCGGGCATGCCGACTCGATGGAGTTGCCTGTTGAGCCTACGCCTCTTTCTCGACACTGAGTTCACCGATTTGCTCCATTGCGAGCTGCTTTCGGTCGGGATCGTGGCCGAGGACGGTCGCGAGTTCTATGCCGAACGCAGCGACGTGGACATGAGCCTGTGTGGGGACTTTTGTCGCTTGGCTGTCGTACCGCAGCTCGGCGCAGAGCCGAGTGCGATCGGGACCGAAAGCGAAATCGCTGCAAGGCTGAAGTGCTGGCTTGCGCAATTCCAGGCCAATGCGCCTGTGGTGGTCAGCGTCGACCATCCAACGGATTGGGAGTTGTTCACCCACTTAGCCAGAGACGACGAGACCTTGAAGGTTCCCAACTGGATTACGGGGCAGTCCATCAGGGCAGCTATCGATCCGCGGAACATCGAGGCGTACTGGGAACTCCATGGGCGGCGCGCGCACCATGCATTGCATGACGCCAAAGCGCTACGCTTTGCATGGCAGAGAGACCAATCGGTCAGAACGGCCAGTGCCGGGTGAACCATTGCAGCGCCGTCGGTGACCACGATGCCGCCGACCCGGCCAGCGCGATAAGGACGAGGCGGACGTCGCGCGCCAGCAAGGCCCAGCGCCGCTGGCGGTCATCCTTGAACGAGCAATAGGGATTCGGGCGGAAGTCTTTGGGCACAACACGATGTGACCACTTCATCAAGGAATGGCCTGGATTGAGGCAGTGCCAGTGCTTTCACTGCTGAGTCTTTCTTCTCTCGCGGGCTTCCTGCTGTTCCATTGCAAGCCAGTTTGGCATTGACGGGTCGCTTTCTCGCTTGCTCCAGTAGGCCCGAGCGCAGCGCTTGAGGTCCGCAACGTCATAGCGCCATCCAGCTGCGTTTGCGCGTCGCGCCACGTACTTCGAGGCAGCCCAGCGGCCAAGGAGCGAAGTTGAAATCCCGGCGATTTCGATTGCCTCGCTCGCTCTGACCCAGCCAGCGTGTTCAACCGGCGGTACTTCGCTTCCACTCGGCCGGCCGGCAAGGCGCTTTGCGGCCGCTCGAATTGTGGCCAGCGGGATCAGGTCACCTGAACTTCGCCATTGGAGTCCTTGGAGCAGCTCCGGAAGGTCTTGGATGGCCACACGCAGCCGCGCCGACGCCTGCTCGGCCGTGTAGCCGAGCTTGTCCCTCAACTGCCCGCATTGCAGGCGAGAAACAAGAATTTGATCGGACGCGCCTTGCTCACCAGCCCGACGCCGTTGGCTCAGCTCCCCCGTCGCTAGGAAACCTTGCATTTCCTCATGCGTGAACCCGTAGCGCTGCATCGCGTCTTCAACAGTAACCCAGGACCCGGCACTGTCACCGGCTGGACCACCCTTGGAGATCCACAGCGTCGCGTCAGTGCGGCTGACGTATTCCTTGCCACCGATTCTCGTGGCCGCCAACATGCCGTTGCTGACGGCTTGCCTGGCGCGGTCGACGCTGAACGAGCCTTCGGCTGCCACTTCTTCAATGGTCAGCCCGGGGTCCCAGATCTTCGTGAGGTGCTTTTTCGCTCCGAGATCCAATACCGGGTAGCGCGAGGCGTACTCTGAGAATGTCTTTGGGCTCCCATCCTCGCCCCAAATTTTCGCGCATTTGGGGCATCCGTCCGGATGCTGCCGATCCCGCCAGCGGCGGTATGTAGTCATCAGGTTGTCGAGTCTCGGTCGTTCGGTCATCGCGCGCAGATGAGTGTGATCCTACGGCGTGGGCATACACCCGGCGCGCCTCGGGCTCTTCACGGAAGCAAAAAAAACCCGGCGCTAGGGCCGGGTGAAGACGTCCGGGGGGCGCCGAACGATTTCCGTCATGGAGGAGTGACGAAAGCTGTCGAGGGCCCCCCTGTGCGTTTGGTTCGGCGCAGTGCTTGAGGCGCTTGTCCCCAAGCCGGGCGCCCGCACAGGAGGGATCAGGGTGTCAGGATCCGCCGCCGAAAGGGAGACCGAGAACTTGGCAAAAGGCTTCGATGAAGAGAGACATGGCGTACCCCGTTGGCTGGTGGAAAACTTTGTCTGGCTCGGGCTCTAACCCTGGCCAAGCGCGGATCTCCGCGTTGCATCCACTGTCGTCTCACGACGAGCTACGCGGCAGCGGCAGGTCTTACGTTTGCGCAACCGCGCAAATTGTGATAAACGGTCGAGGCTTTAGAGCAAGCCGAGTGCCTTCGCAACTTTGATGGCCTGCTCTTTTTTGCCGACCACGCCGAGCTTCTCTTTGACGCTCTCAAGGTAGCTGTTCACTGTGCGCTCTTTGAGCCCCAGGATCATGCCCACCTCGAAGGCAGTCTTGCCTTCATCAGTCCAGCGGAGCACATCCGTCTCTCGCGGTGTCAGTCGCGGAAGCTGAAGCGCTTCGGCAGCGACCGGCGCCGGCTTGACGAGTAGTCGGCGGGCGGCGACGTGGGCGTGGACGGCCAGCAGCTGTAGATCCGCCTGCAAACGGGCCAGCGCAAGGCTGCTGGTCGGCAGCTTGTCGTGCCGGTCGACGCCGACCATCAGTCGCTGGCCGCCCCCCACCGGGATGGAAGCCGCCACGCCCACGCGATAGCCGTATGGGGCTTGGTCCTCCCACAGGGGGCCCATGCCTCGACGTACATAGAAGGCCTGGTCCCAGACAAAGGGGGTGGGATCGTCCAACAAACGGTGCATCACCGGGTCGCTGCGGATTTTTTTCAGGTCCGCGTGAGTGAGCAAGAAGCTCTTCGGTGTGTTACCTACGGCGCCGATTTTGAGAGATGGTGAGCCGAGGTCGCCGTCGACGAGCAGTGCGTTGACGAGCGGAAAGTCCATGCGAGTCGCGAATGCGAGGAGCGCTGCGCGGAAATCCTCGCGCGTGGCGGCCTGGCTCACTGCTTCGTAATCGCCGGGATTCATGGTTGGGCGGCTGCGCCTATCACAAAGGGTGTACCGCGCCTAGCGGCGAGGTTGACGCTGGCCGGCCTGGCTTGCGACAGGAAGACTCTAACGCAACGACTCTCACCAGCTGAATGACCATGCGGAACCAAGAACTTGTCCACATTGCAGGAACTGAAGTGGAACCCTTTGCTGCGCAACTCGGGCATCAGCTCACGATGCTGAACAGTGGGGCGAAAAGCCGCCCGGATCGGTGTTGCGGCCTGACGATATGGTCGACGCCGACCAGGTCGGCATTGGTCTATTGGACATGGGTGTTGACCGACGAGGGCCTTCCGGTGCTCGCTGACCCGCTGTCCATCAAGTCGAATCTCCTATTCACAGATCCAGGGCAGCTGACAACGATTGACGATCAATTGATCGGCATTAACTTGCTCGTGCGAAACCTTCCTTGGCAGCAGGAAGTATTGGCGCACCTGGCGCGCTTGGGCGTCCCGGCGGTCCGGGGCGCTCGCACTGTTCGCAGACTTCGCAGCCAGCACGCTTGCAAGCCGGTCGCCATAGCGGCGTGATCATGGGTGCGAGTGAATTGAGCAGCGCGCGCGCTGACATCCTGCTGGGCGAACCGACCGTCACGATCACTGCATCGACGTATGGCCGGCTGCTGGCGACCGCCGACTTCGCGCCGCTATATGCCCTGCCCATCGCACAGGCCTACTTGCAGCGCGCTTCGACCATGGGGTACACGTTCATACGACACGTGCGCCTTGTGCCAGCAGAGAAGCTGTCGGTCGACCTTGGCGAGGAAGCGACTGAAGCGATCCGTTCTGCTTTGGCAGCGTTCGGACTCTCTGAGCCGATCTAGGGGTTACTCGATCAGACCTAGCTCGACGGTTTTGTGAACTGCCTCAAGCCTTGTACGCACGCCCAGCGCCGCCCTTTGCGACGCAACTGCGATCAGTGGCAACATCTTGCCAGTCGGTGCTGATGGCCATAGCTTGACATGGTCGCGACGAAGCCTGGCGCTCGCTTCCATCGTGTACCAGCTGTATTGACCCAGCAGAACCTGCTCAGGTCAGGCCGCTTATGCGAATGCCTCAGCGGGGGGCTTCAGGTTCAGCGCCTGTTGCGGGCGCCGGTGGTTGTAAAAGTGGATCCAGTCGCCGATCAGGCGGCTGGCATGCTGCAAGGACTCGAAGCGGTGGCGGTGCACGCATTGCTCCTTGAGCGTGCGGATCACTCGCTCGACCAAGCGGTTCTGCTCGGGGCTGTGCGGGGTGATGAACTCCTGCTGCAGCCCGTAGCTCCTGACCAGCGCTGTGAAGCTGCGGCTGGTGAAGACCAGGCCGTTGTCCGAGCGCAGCAGGAACGGTGCCGGCACGCGACCCAGCTTGCCGAACCGCGCATCAGCGCCTGCTCCAGTGCCGACTCGGCCGTCTTGGAGCGGCCGCTGCGCGACAGGTGCCAGCCCAGAAGCTCACGGCTGTAGCAGTCGATCACCAGCGCCAGCGTCGTCCACCCGTCACGCCCCCCCAGATCCGGCACATGTCTGTCGCTCAGCGCTCATTGGGCGCCTTGGCCACCGACGGCAGCGACTGGATCCAAGGCCGGAAGCCCACGGGCCGCTTGCGCACCTGCCAGCCCTTGAGCTGGAAGACGCGCTGCACCGTGTTCTTGGTGAGCCCCAGCAGGTGCGCCACCGTCCGGTAGCCGAACGACGGGCTCTCTTCGATCATGGCCTTGATGGGCGTGACGAAGCGCTCCTGCAGCGACAGCGCCGGCTTCATAGGCCGGTAGTACACGGTGCGCCTGGGCACCTCGAACCACTTGCACAACTTGCTGATCGAGACGGTGATGCCGTCGGCTTGCAGTCCCTGGCGGATCGTCTCGATCACTTCTCGTCCTCGCCCAGCAGGGACTGGATTTTTTCTGGCGCGCAGCTCCAGCATCGCTTCGCCGTACGCCTCCTGCAGCTCCTTGAGCTGGCGCTCGTACTGCTCCCGCACATCCTGCGGGTTGGCATTCAGGGCGTTCTCCAAGCCCCGACGGCCGTCTTCCACCCAGCTCTCGATCTCCGACGGTGGCAGGTCATACGTCCTGCTCGCCTCCGACACGCTGGTCTTGCCCTGGATGATCTCCAGCGTTCGAAACCGCGGGTAAACCTCCTACCAGGGTTGGTAGTGGCGGCCTTTGCCAGCATCCGGCCCAATTCCGCAAACACAAATCCAATTATTAATAGGCCATGAGTTGGGAGGAATTGCATCTGGGTTTGGAACCACGTGCAATGCCCATTTAATTACTACCCAGTTGCAGCACGTCGTCTCAATATAGATTGAGACGGTAATTTATCGCCGTTGTTCATAAGACCTCACATGCGTTCCCCAGTAGCAATCCTGTCGATTGGTTATCCAGAAGGACCGCTCGCAGACGCTGTCGAAGAACAGATTCAGCCTGCCGCCCGTTCCCGGTCTGAACGAGGCAAGGTCGCAACAGGAGCGACTAGTTGCTTATGCCGCTGCAATCAAAGCGCAGCGGGAAGAATTCGTTGAACTCTATGGTGATCCGTACCCTGCGCCCCATTCAGCCACTATCAACAATTCATTGATTCAATGGCGATATAAGGGCTTGCGGAATGGCATCGATGAAACCAAGGCAGTCAGCGCTGACGAAAAATTGAACATGAAGATCAAAATTCAGCACCTCAAAACAGTGGCGATTATTCTCGCAGGCATTATTAGCGCATACGTCTTTGCAAACCTGCTCTTTAGCAGGACTCACAATATTGCGAAGGGCAATTATTCCAGCTACTACCATAGCGGCACGAACGTGGTTATATATGGAACACGAGAATGCAGATACTGCATCCGCGCGCGAACCTACCTCCGTGAGCACAATGTGGCATTTGATGATCGGATTATAGAAGACGGCAACCAAGCTGAGAAAGAATTGTCGGAGCTTGGCAATAGCGCGGTCCCCGTAATTCTCATTGGCGACACTAAAATTGTCGGTTATATCGAGCCTCAAATTGACGAGGCGCTAATAAATCTGTCAAAGAAGGAGGAATACCGGAAGCCAAGCCCGGATTGAATTCACTTTTTTATAATCAATCAATTGAATGTCATGAAAAAATTTCTGATTCCTTTCGCTCTCACCTTCGTTGCGACGATCGCATTCGCCGAACCAATGGACCCCAACGCGTGCTACAAGAGGTGCATGGACATCTACAACCATCCCAGCAATTGCACAACGATCTGCTACGGGCCTTGATTTAGTCGTTCCGATTGAGGCCTAGACGAACCTCAATTGTTCTGGGCCAATTCCATGGAATTGGCCCGTTTCCACATTTGAAAAAATCTTGGCTCAAGAGATATGAGGGCAACTTATATTGCGGCGATCTTGGCTGCCAACGTCAGCGCCGCCTCGGCGGCAGAGGCTGTTGTTGAAAATGCGGCCGACGTTGCGAGTTCTGTTGACGGCGGATCGCCCTCCCAACCGGCTACCCCTGCGACCGAAGTCCTTGAGCGTAAGGAAGTACAAGGTCGACGCAGTGCTGAAACCGCGCCCCGGCAGGTGCTGACCCGTGCGGAGATCGAAAAGACCGGTGAATCGATGGCGCTTGACGTACTCAAGCGCTTGCCTTCTGTCACTGTCAGCGCGAGCGGCGCGCTGGCGCTTCGCGGCTTGCCCGGGTACACCCAGCTGCTTGTCAACGGCCTGCAGCCGGCGGCCGGATTCCGGCTGGGCAATCTTTCGGCTGACCAGATTGAGCGTATTGAGGTGATACGCGGTGCGGTAGCCGAGTACAGCGCCCAGGCTGTCGCCGGCACCATCAACATCGTGCTGAGGGAGGTCGTTGGGCGGGTTAGCCATACCGCTCGGGCGACAGCCAGTGAGGGGCGCGGACAGACGAAGGGGCAATTCCAATGGACTCGCGAAGGCACCTTGTCGGGCGCTGGCTCGGCCTACACGGTCAGCACGCTAACGATGCTGTCGAGCGGCCAGAGCCACTCAAGTTTGACCTCGCTTCGAGAGCAATTGGATGCCGGAACAAGTCAAATTTCGCAAAGCGACTCGGTTTCGAACGCCAAGAATGCCATGTTCAATGGCAGCGGGCGCTGGCGCTCGCAGGTCACGCCAGACGCAGCGCTGACGCTATCGCCTAGCGTCATGATGAGTTGGGTGGGGACTAACGGCCAGACGTTTCAGACCGAGTCGCCGGGCTATCAAGGCTTGCCGTATGACTCTGCATCATCTAGAGGCAGCAGCACGCTGATGTCGACAGATTTTGGGCTAGGGTGGGAGCAATCGCTGACCGACTCAGGCCGGGTGGATCTGCGGGCTAGCGTCAACAACCTGCATCTGCACTCGACGGCCAGCGTTCAGGAAATGTTGCAAGCTGTAGACGTGGCACATCGACAGTCCGAGCGGACGAACGACGTGTTGGGGTGGCGCTTGGGTGCCACTGTGTCGGGCTCGGTAGGGCCCGGGCATCAGCTGCAATCAGGCTTGGAGCTTCAGGGCTCGCGAGACGACGAATCTCTTGACCGATGGGTCAATGGGGCCCCCGACCCAGCGCTGGCGGAATACGGGACAAGCGGCGCCACACGCCGCTTCCAGTGGTCAGCCTACCTGCAAGATGATTGGACGATCATGCCCACCTTGTCGGCGAATGTTGGCGTCCGGTATGAAGCACTCAGTCAAAGCGTAAGGGTCGGCTCGGAGGACCAGTCCCACCGATCTGGCTTTGTTGCACCGTCCGCCAGCGTCCGTAAGAAGTTGCTGCCGTCCGGGCAATTGGCATGGCGGGCAAGCTTGGCCCGAACCTATCGACCAGTCACAGCGGGCCAATTCTTTGGCCGTCCCGAGATCAACCCAATGTATCCCTGTGGCGTCGATGGCCGCTGCGCTGCGAACGGCCCAGAGGCGCCAGATCGCTTAACCAACCCTGATCTCAGACCTGAATCGTCCGTGGGACTGGACCTGGCGCTGGAGTACTTCGGTGACAAGGGCCTCTCCCTCAGCCTTGGTGCATTTCACCGCCGCATCTCCAACCTGGTCCGCTCGGTCGTGACACTTGAGACGGTGGGGTGGAGTGATCAGCCTCGCTACGTGGCTCGTCCAGAAAACATTGGGGCGGCAATAGCCACAGGATTGGAGCTTTCTGGCCGCTTTGGACTCAATCAGTTGTGGCAGGATGCCCCGCTGCTGGGGGTGACCGCGTCGTTCAATCTGTATCGGTCTCGGGTGATCGGTGAGTCCGGGCCTCTCAATCGACTGGAAGGGCAGCCCCGTTCTGACGGCAAGTTGGCTCTGAATTACCGGCTGACCACCTTGCCCCTCGCATTGCAGGCTGCGTTTGCCTGGCGCCCTTCCAATGAGGTGAGGCTGACTTCAACCAGTGTAAGTCGGGCGGCGGCGCAACGTGATTTGGACGCATCGGCGGTCTGGACTCTCAGCCCTCAGAGTAGCCTGCACCTGTCGGGGACGAATCTTTTGAAGCGAAGCCAGTCGTCGGTCGATGTCTACGAGCTTGATCCGTTGCGCACGACGACAAGCCGCTGGACAGCACCCGAGGTCACCTGGAGGCTTCGCCTGGATGTGAAGATGTGACGCAACGTCCCGTAACATTTCGGTCAACACGGACGCCTTGCGGCGTACGCGCGCTGCGCGCGCCCCGGCCGCAAGTCGCCGGTTACCTTCACGTTGAACGGCATGAAGCTGCACACTGCGTCGTTCTCCCTCGACCTGACAGCACGGAGTGTTGTCGACGACGAGGATTGGGTCTGGGTACGGGTGGACGCGACCGTCGGCGTGTTTTCCGGCGGCGTGGAAACGTACCATCAGCTTGAAGACTTGCGCAGGTTCAAGGATCAGATTGCAGTGATACACGCAAAGGTGGGCACGCCCTGTGAGGCGGCCCTGCATCGTTCAACGACAGCCTCAGACCAATCGACAACCGTTGACCATCGGCTCGCCGTCACGCTGGGCTGAGTTCGCGAAATCGAAATTCGCAGGCCCGACTACAGCCTCCCAGGCTCTGGCATGAAGGAGTTCCTTATTTTCGTCCAATTATTGCATTGGACGAAGTTTTGGAACACATTCACGCCATGCTCGCCGACACCCACACCCAGCGAGTCCTCGATCTGGTCAGCCAGAAGGGGCTGCTGCGCGCCAGTGACCTGCACGCCATCGATGCGCCCCGG
>Ga0194137_10000455_pt1 | contig 27900 bp, 22 predicted proteins | sample TARM_MetaG_T3_14_FD_134025 | JGI IMG/M metagenome (GOLD analysis project Ga0194137, IMG submission 134025) | Freshwater microbial communities from Pennsylvania, USA, analyzing microbe dynamics in response to fracking - TARM_MetaG_T3_14 (version 2) | ecosystem: Environmental > Aquatic >... | reverse complement strand
GGACTGACCGAACCCACTATTCAGCTTTCTTCTCAAAGTAGGAATGGAGGCGGTATTCACATATCTCTCTCGTCCAGCGGTAGAGAACCTCTCGATTCGACACAGCGATGTCCAAGCTGAAGCCGAAACCGCGCTCGTCGAAAGTCGCAAGGCCTTTGGAGCTCCCGCTCCATTTGCTCATCGGCATTTCCTCGATCAAGGCTGCGACCTTCTTCTCGTTATAATCGAGCAGAGCTTGCGACTGCTTGTCGGACATATCCACCTTGCGGCGATACTCCTTCTCGGTCAGATACCGATGGAAGAACGGTGCCGCCTCTACCGCGGTGATCGGCTGCGGCCAGCGCTCCGCTCCTCTTTCAAGCATCGCAAGCAGCAGCACCATCTTGTAGGACTTCGTCATGCCGGTGCCCTCCGCTTCCAGCAGCCAATCCTTATAGCTTGCAAGCGCCTCTTGCTCTTGGGGCTTCAGCTCCTCCGCCCAGCCAAGAAATGCTACGTAGGAGCCGAACTCCTGCTTGTACTCCCGACTGTTCTCCCGACCGTGCAAATGCAGCTCCAGATAAGTCGGCCGCCGCTGCAGATCATCTTTGAGATTCCGATATGCAGACAGCAGCTTTTCCTTGCGCGGCTGCCGCTTGCGTGCCAGCTCCTTGAGCAAATCAACGACACCGGTCTCGAAGTCGATCATGCATCCAGCAGGAACCGTCGGCAAGATACCGCTGCGCTTGCCTTTTTCCCCGCCAGCTCCCGTATCGAACAAGCTCATCTTAATGTCTGCATTGCGGTAGTTCCCGATGAGATCGATGATCACGCAGTTGTCCTTGCCCCCTTGCAGCCGCAGGCCGCGGCCTACCTGCTGGGTGAAGATCGTCAGCGACTGCGTCGGCCGCACGAACAGCAGCGTATCGACCGACGGGATATCGACCCCCTCATTGAACAGATCCACGGTGAAGATCACATCCAGCTCGCCCTCCGCCAGCTTCCGGACCGCTTCCCGGCGCTGAGCCGGACTCGACTCCGAGCTCAGACTTCGTGCAACTGCACCGCGGCTGGAGAAATGCCGGGCGAGGAAATTCGCCTGCGCAATCGACGAACAGAACCCGATCGTCCGCGTCTGCCGATGCTTCAGCCAAGCGTCATAAATGCGCTCCGCCATCTCTTCCCGCAGCTGGACAGCGAGCAGCTCTGCTTCATCATAACCGTTGCCTAGCCAGGTAAGCTGCGAATAATCCGTGTCATCATAGATGCCATAGTAGCGGAACGGACTCAACCAGCCTTTCTGAATCGCCTCGGTGAAATGGATCTGGTAAGCCACGTTGCCATCGCATAGCGCATACACATCCTTGCCGTCCATACGCTCAGGAGTCGCCGTGATGCCCAGCAGGAACCCCGGCAGGAAATAGTCCAGCAGCGCCTGATACGACTTGGACGCGGCATGGTGGAATTCATCGACGACGATCAGGTCGAAGGCATCCGGCTCGAACCGCTCGCGATGACGCTTCGTTCCTAGCGTATAGATCGAGGCGAAGACCAGCTCCGCCTCGCCTTCCTTGGCCGTGCCGTTGTAGAGCCCGGTGGACTTGTCCGGCATGACATGGAGGAACGACTGCTTCGCCTGAAGCAGGATTTCCTCCCGATGGGCGACGAAAAGGACGCGCCGGAACCGATTGCGAGCGAAGAATGCCGCCAGATAAGTCTTGCCGAGACCGGTTGCCATGACGACCATCGCCCGGTTGTAGCCTTCATCGAGCGCGTTCTCCAACGCTTCGAGAGCGCCGGCTTGCGCAGGACGCGGAACCAGAGCAGACGCTTCGGATGAAGAGCCGCCGTCAACGGCATTGTCTGTATTTACCGCGCCTCCGCTGACCGCAGCACCGCCCAGATCGGTTTCTTCCTCCTCGACAATTTGCCGCACGAGCTCCGGGTATTTTTGACGATTGCGTATGTACTCCTGCTCATAGGCCGCGATCACGCCCTCGGTCAGCGCATTCGTTTGATCGTGGTAGAAGTGGCGCATGAACTTGTCCAGCGCTTCCTGGAATGTGAACGGCTCAAGCTGCGCGTTTACCGACAGATTCCACTCCAGCCCCATCTTGAACGCGGAGCGGGACAGATTGGACGACCCGACGATGAATTTGCCTTGGCCGTTCATATAGTCGAACAGATACGCCTTCGGATGGAAAGACGTACCCCGGCTTCGCCACAGTCTAACCTCCATGCCAGGATGAATGAGAAGCAATTCCCGCAACGCCTCCGGCTGCGTGACGAACAGATAGTCTCCAGCCAGCAGCTTGACTTCGGCTCCCCGTTCCAAAGCATCCTTAAGATGCGGGGCGAGGATGCGGACGCCGGATTCCATAACGAACGAGGTCAAGATATAAATGCCCGAAGCCTGCTGGATACCGGGAATCAGCTCATCCGCTAGATTCTCCGTGATGAGCTTGATATCAGGCATCTTGAACCTCGATCAGGTAGATTCGATCACGGAATCCGCCCCGCTTGGCAGCCTTGTCCGTGCGTATGCTCTCAAGCTGCTCAGGCGATAGGCCATGCGTCGCAGCCAAGGCATGCAGCAGCTCCAGAATGTCCGCTAGCTCCTCACCGGCATCGGCATCGGTCTCTGCAGCCAAGTATTCGCCGGTTTCCTCTGTCAGTTTGGTCCGGAGCTCCTGTTTGTACTCCGCCTCGTCCAGCAGGCGGAGCTTCGGCTCCAGTCCTTGTTCCATGATGATAGCCGGGATCAGATCACGGACGAGTTTGTTGTAAGTGGGCATAGTTGCGGCTCCTTAACATGTGATCTTAGCTTAAGCGAAAAATTTATGTTGATTGTCTTCATCTTCGTATGAAATGGATGCAATTGAAAGTTATTTCTGGCCGACTTTCAAGATGCCAACGTTCTAATCAATGCCGGCTCATATTGATATTATCATGATGAGAGAGAATCAACGACAATCTCGAGAGCTCACTTAAGAATAAGTACGATGAAGCATGCGAAGGAGCACTTTTCTTGACCGCCCTTGGTTATTCAAATGCTGAATTGAATTAATGTCTTATCCTCATACTCAGTTGAACACTTATAGCCGAATTCAATGAATTTATACTAAAATAAGAGTATTGATAATTAGGAAAGCACTTCATCTAACTGCATAATCGGAGGTTACTAGAAATGAAAAAGCATATTCACGTTGTTGGGGCCGTAATCATCGAAGATGGAAAAATTCTATGCGCCCAGCGCGGAGAAACAAAGACTTTAGCGTATAAATGGGAGTTCCCTGGCGGGAAGATCGAAGAAGGCGAAACGCCACAAGATGCCTTGAAGCGAGAAATCGAAGAAGAAATGGATTGTATGATTGAAATTGGAGAATGGATCGAAACAACGGAATATGAGTATGACTTTGCCGTTATTCATCTGACGACTTTCTATTGCCAACTAATCAAAGGTAAACCTGTTCTGAATGAACATGTTGCGATATGCTGGCTTCCGCCCCAAGAATTAATGTCTCTCGATTGGGCTCCTGCCGACATCCCTGCTGTGACCAAAATCCAAGAAAAGATGGTCTGATTGAATGGAAAACACTCTCACACATTTAAACAACTCCTTAAGCTGGGCGTTTATAAACCAACAGCAAGAGTCATTGGATAAGTATAAGCCCCAGTTGCTAGTTAACAACTCTGAAACGCACAACTACGTTCTTACCCCTTTGTTGGATGAGCTGCATCACTGCCAATCCTTCATTTTCTCCGTTGCCTTCATTACAGAGAGCGGCCTGGCCACACTGAAGTCTCATCTAGCTGATCTCCATGCTCGGGGAGTTAAAGGAAAAGTCTTAACCTCTAACTATCTGAACTTCAATCAGCCTAAAATCTATCGTGAACTTTTGAAAATCCCAAACATTGAGGTTCGATTGACTGAACGGAATGGCTTCCATGCCAAAGGTTATGTCTTCCAGCATGATGGACATTCCACAATCATTATGGGTAGCTCTAACTTGACGGCTGCGGCGTTAAAATCAAACTATGAATGGAATGTGAAGCTAACTTCATTTAAACATGGAGGTCTGTTAGAGCAATTCCAAAAAGAGTTTGAACTGGTATGGAGCAAGGCTGCTCCTCTCTCGGAAAATACGATTCAGTTGTATCAAATTCTGTATGAAGAATTTCTAAAAGTTAATCGTCAGGTCTCTCAGGCACTGCCTACGAAACCTGAGAATCCACAAACGCGCTTCGCTCCTATTCAGCCCAATAAAATGCAGCAGAAAGCGTTGCAAAACCTAGATGCCCTACGACAAACAGGTGAGAAAAGGGGCTTGGTCATTTCAGCTACTGGAACCGGTAAGACGTTTCTCTCTGCATTTGATGTCCGCAACTTTGCTCCAGAAAGAATGCTGTTCATCGTTCATCGGGAGCAGATCTTGCAGAAGGCCATGATGGATTATCAACGCATCATTGGCGGTAGCGATAGCGAATATGGTATTTTATCAGGCTCTAACAAAGATACTAATACCAAATATTTATTCGCAACCGTGCAGACTCTATCCAAGGAATCAACCTTATCTGGCTTTGATCCCAAGGCATTTGATTACATCCTGATTGACGAGGTTCACAAGGCTGGCGCCGTTTCTTATCATAAAATCATGGAATACTTCCACCCCAAGTTTATGCTAGGAATGACGGCTACTCCTGAGAGAACGGATAATTTCAATATCTACGAATTATTTGATTACAATATTGCCTATGAGATTCGACTGCAGGAAGCGTTAGATGAAGATATGCTCTGCCCGTTCCACTATTTCGGTGTGACCGACTTCGAATACAATGGTCAACTGATTGACGACACCACGATGCTTTCTCAGTTGGTCACGGATGAGCGTGCTTCCTATGTCATCGATAAAATAGACTACTACGGATTCTCGGGTGAATCTGTCAAAGGCCTTATCTTCTGTAGCCGTAAGGAAGAAGCCCTTCAGCTATCTGAGATATTAAATAATAGAAACTTCCGGACGATAGCTTTAACAGGTGAGAACTCCCAGGAAGAACGTTCTTGCTGTGTCACTGACCTGGAGTCTGGAAACCTTGATTACATCCTAACGGTTGATATTTTTAACGAGGGGATCGACATCCCGTGTATCAATCAGGTCGTCATGCTGCGTCAAACTCAATCTAGCATCGTGTTCGTTCAACAGCTGGGCCGCGGTCTGCGCAAGCATCCTGATAAGGACTATGTCACCATCATTGACTTTATTGGAAACTATAAAAACAACTACTTAATTCCAATAGCTTTATCTGGAGACAAAACTCAAAACAAAGATAATATTCGCAGACATATGAAAGACACAAGCTATATCAAGGGCGTCTCTACGATTAACTTTGAAGAAGTGGCTCGACAACAGATCTTCCGTTCAATTACCGATAGCAATTTAAACGCTCTCAAAATCCTAAGAGAATCTTATTTCCAACTCAAAAATCGGCTGAATCGGGTTCCTCAATTAATCGATTTCATTGAAAATAACTCCATCGATCCGTTGATTTTTTCCGAGGAGCATGGCAGCTATTATCACTTTTTACAGAAGATCAAAGAGCCTGTATCGCCATTATCTGAGCAAGAGCAGCAGTATCTCGTCATGCTCTCTGCGGAGGTTCTGAATGGTAAACGCCGTCATGAGATCGTATTGCTTGATCTGCTGATGGTACATGGACAGGCATTCTATGAGAAGTATGTTTCTGCACTAGAGCAAGAGGGATGCTCCACCGATTCCGCAACGATTAATTCCGTCATACGAGTGTTGGATATGACCTTCTTCACAGAGCCCACGCGGAAAAAGTACGGAGAGATTCCCGTTGTTCACATGACGGAGAATCAACTATTCTCCTTGCATCCGACGATGTCTAACTCTTTGCAAACCAACACGTATTTTAAAGAAATGATTGCGGATCTAATTCAAACAGCAGCCGTTATTAGCAGGCAATATAAAGGAACGGAACCGCTCACCTTATATCAGAAGTATTCACGTAAGGACTCCTGTAAGCTCTTGAATTGGTTCAGCGATGAAAGCTCGACGATGTATGGATATAAAACGAAATATATGACCTGTCCTATCTTTGTTACCTATCAGAAACATGAAAATGTCGATGTGAGCACCAAATATCAAGAGGAATTCACCAGCTCACAAGTGTTGAAATGGTCGACTAGAAGCAGACGGACACTGGAGTCTGATGAAGTCAGAACGATTATCGAAGCTGATAGCCGCGCGATCGATCTCCATGTGTTCGTGAAGAAAAGCGATTCAGAGGGAACGGAGTTTTACTATCTCGGCAAGGCACATCCGGACCAGAATAGCGCTGTAGAAGCTGCGATGTTCGATAAAAACGGCGATTCTATTCCGGTTGTTCATATGAATCTAGTGCTTGAAAACCCCGTGGAAAGCAAACTTTATGGATACTTAACTGGGTATTGAGATAAAAACGGACCTCCCCAGAAGGTCCGTTTTTGTTTATTTACAGACATAATCTAAGGTAGCTCATCCTTTTAATCGAACACTCTCACTTCAGATCCAATCTCTTCGCCAAATACTCCTTCAAATTCTCATCGCAGCAATAAACATAACAGCCCTTCATCCCTCTGGTCAGAAGCACTTTGTAAATATTCGCCACCAGCTTAGTCAGCTCTTCGCCCTTGTTTTTCAGACCCTTTTTGCCGCCGGTATCTTTGTACTCTGCATAATCGGCGTAGAGCTTCATCGCTTCCGGATCATATTTGAAGTCGTTGCCGATGATCACGCCAACATAATCGAATTCAAGTCCTTGAGTGGTATGGATGCAGCCGATCTGATCCACTCCTGCTGGATGTACAGCCCATGTGGTCTGTATATCCTCTCCATTCCAAGGCATGGCGAAGTCATGCTCAGGGATCAAGACGTCATTGATTTCACCGTGGGAGTTCCCTTTTTTGGTCCATGTCCAGGCAAATCCTGCTGTCATCCTGGCCTTGTGGCCTTCAGCCTGCTTCTGCTTGATTTGGCTGAGCACATCATGAGGAGAGTCGAACATTTGGAATTCAAACGAGTCCTTGTCCCAGCCGTTGTAATTGCCAGTGTCCCGTATATGGAGGACATCATCGATCCAATTCAGGTATCCATCGGCGCCGGAGCATCGGAACTGCGCATGAAGCTCGTATTCGTAGACGATCGATTTCCGCTCATTGGCCACCCGTTTGATTTCTGCAACCGTGCCGATATCATTAAGCCTTACTCTCTGATAATCATCTACGAAGAACACGTTTACCCGCGAGCTTTTGATGATGTCATCCACTTGATTGACACCCTTGTACATATAAGTTCCTTTTCCCTTTAGACGATGCGCTTCATCGACGATCAGGACGTCGAATTCATTCTCTTTGGCTTCCACAAAGCTTCCTGAACCCATAAACAGGTTCTTTGTCCTTGCTTTGGACAAGGTGCCCTTTTGAGCAAGCATCTCCACCATGACATTTCGGAAGGATTGGTTGGGAGCGACGAATACGGTATTTAACCGCTCTCGCAATAGGCCTCCAAGAGCATTTATGGATATGACCGACTTCCCTGTTCCCGGGCCGCCTTTTACAATGATCGTAGCGTCATGATCCTGTTGTTTGGCATGGCTCATGATCGTTTCGAACGCTATCTTCTGTTCATCCAGAAGAACAAAGTTCTCATTGCCATTGAACAATCCATCGATATGGTCGATCAGAGATTTGGAAGGGACTATCCTTCCATTCTCGATTTCATATAGCAGCTCTACTCCCTTGCCCTTGCCTACATAGTTGAACAGGAACTCCTGCAGCTTCCTGACCTCATCGGAGAAAAAGAGAGGCGCTTGAGAAACAAGCTTATGATACGGTTCCGACTTCAGCGGTTCCGGATCCTTCTGACGATAGTTATGGAGAAAGGCTATGGAATGGCCTTTCATTTCGGACTTGTATACATTCTCGTTCATGTCGTAAATGAACTGTCTGTAGGACCAGGCCTGATAGGACGGATGCGTCGTCTCGCGGATGGATCCATTGATGTACGTCTTCACGATGTCTTCCTTGGTGCTGGCTTCTGCCGATTCCCATTGCTTGAGCTCGATGATGATGAAGTTCTTCTTATCTTCTTGGTCTCTTCCCGCAATGACAAAGTCGATCCGCTTGCTCGTGGAAGGAATATTGTATTCGATCAGTACTCCGCAATCGTCAGCTACCTTCGAATTACGAATGACTTTATCCATGAATTGCATCGAGTTGTTCCAGGCACGCCACTCCGATTGGGCGGGGCGTTTCCCCAGCTTATTGATATAGGCCTGCTCAATATTGGGTGCGATTTTATTCTCGGATACATCTTCCTTGAATTTCTCTACCGAGCTGCTGTATACAATCATGGACATCCTCCGGTTAAGCAATGATAGAACTGATTATGGTCTATAAATCCTGAATTATCCAGATAAAATATACCTGCTAGTTGCCGTAGCGAAAAGAGCAGATTTCAAATTCAGAATCGAAAGATATAGCAGAAGCTTGAAGTCATACCCGACAATAAGATGCCGGGTATAGCGGTCCTGCAAGGAGAAGCTCATACGATCAGCTGGATGTTCAGCGCCAGCAGACGAACAAGCAAGTGGGAACTGAGAAATAGAGAATGCGATCGGAAAGAAGAAAAGCCCGAATGTCCTATCGCTGGGCATTCGGGCTTTTTGATTAGGGCTTTACTTTTCCAGCGTCCGTGCAACTATGCGCGCCAGCGCCGAGTCGGCTTCAATCTTGAGCGGGAGCGCGATGACTTCGAACGCGCCATGGCCGGACAGCTTCTCCAAGCCGGTCAAGTTTTCCGCGATCAGAATCCCGCTGCGGAACAAAAGCTTGTGTACCTCGAACGGATACCGGTCCGGAGACGGCGTATCCAGTCCGACCATTTTCACCCGATTGCGTACGAGAAGCTCTGCGAAGGCTTCGCTCAGCACCGGATAATCTTGGAAATAGTCAGGTTTCCCGAACAGCCGGTCATGCCCCGTACGGATCAAAACAATTCCTCCGGGCTTCAACAACTCCTCGTATTCCGCCCGGTATTCCACCTTCTCGTGGCCTTCCGCCTCGATCAGGCAGCCTTCCCCGATGAACGATTCCAGCGGCTGCCGGCTCAGATAATCGTGAACGTCGAGCAGATGCATCGGCCCGTCGATATGGGTTCCCGCATGCATATTGGCCGTCAGGAGGTGGTTGTTGTACCCATCCCGGCCGATCTCGCTGGACTGGATGAGCACCGTCTCCCGGTCGCCGGGGTAGACGGGAAGATCGTGGCGATCGTGGCGCACCGCATGGGTCAAATCGATCAGCACGGCCCGTCTCCTCTCCGCTGGGAAGCAATCTCCTCCCGCATGCTCATGATCAGATCCTCCAGACTCATCGTTCCGAGATCCCCTTCACCGCGCTTGCGTACCGCTACACGGCCCGAAGCAGCCTCCTGCTCGCCGAGCACCAGCATGTACGGCACCTTCTGCAGCTGGGCTTCGCGGATCTTGTAGCCGAGCTTCTCCGTACGGACATCCGCCTCGACTCGGATTCCCGCTGCCTGGAGCTGGGCCTTGACCCGGAGCGCATCGTCCAAATACTTGTCGGATACCGGCAGCAGCCTGACCTGTACGGGCGCCAGCCAGAGCGGAAACGCTCCCTCGTAATGCTCCGTCAGAATGCCCATGAACCGGTCGATCGACCCGTACACGGCGCGGTGGATGACGACAGGCGTATGCTTGCCTCCGTCCTCGCCCACATAGGAGAGGCCGAACTTCTCCGGCATCTGGAAGTCGAGCTGGATCGTGCCGCACTGCCAGCTCCGCTTGAGAGCGTCCTTGATATGATAATCGATCTTCGGCCCGTAAAAGGCTCCGTCGCCTTCGTTCAGCCGATACTTCACGCCGCGGCTCTCCAGCACCTGCCGCAGGGAGCGCTCCGCCTCCTCCCATAGCTCCTCAGAGCCCATCGAGTCTTCCGGGCGTGTGGACAGCTCAATCTCGTAGGTGAATCCGAACACCGTGTACACATGGTCGATGAGCTCCATGATGGAAGCGATCTCGCTCTCGATCTGGTCCGGCCGCACGAACAGATGGGCGTCGTCCTGGCAGAACGTCCGGACTCGCGTCATGCCGCTCAGAGCGCCGCTGAACTCGTGGCGGTGCACCTGGCCGAATTCGGAGATGCGGATCGGCAGCTCGCGGTAGGAATGGAGGCTGTTTTTGAACACCAGCATATGCCCCGGGCAGTTCATCGGCTTGAGCGCGAATTCCGCCTCGTCCACCTGCGCGAAATACATGTTGTCCTTGTAATGGTCCCAGTGCCCGGACTCCTGCCACAGGCGCTTGTTCATCATGAGCGGCGTCCTAACCTCGTCGTAATCCCGCTTGCGCTGCAGCTCCCGGGCGAAGTCCTCCAGCTCCGTGCGGATCGTCATTCCGTTCGGCAGATAGAACGGCATCCCTGGCGCTTCCTCGGAGAACATGAACAGGCCGAGCTCTTTGCCGAGCTTGCGGTGATCCCTTTTCTTCGCTTCCTCCAGCAGCTGCAGATGCTCTTCCAGCTCGGACTTCTTGAAGAAGGCCGTGCCGTAGATGCGCTGCAGCATGGGACCGGCCGAATCCCCGCGCCAGTACGCTCCCGCCACGCTCTGCAGCTTGAACGCCTTCACGAGCCCCGTCGAAGGCAGATGCGGACCGCGGCACAAATCCTCGAATTCGCCCTGAGCATACAGAGTGATGACGGCATCCTCCGGGAGATCCTGAATAAGCTGAACCTTGTAAGGCTCCCCCTGATCTCGGAAGAGGGCAAGAGCCTCCTCCCGGCTCGCCTCTCTCCGGATGATCGGCAGGTTTTCCCGGATGACGGCTTCCATCTCCCGCTCGATGGAGGCCAGATCCTCGCTGGACAAGCTTCGTTCCATGTCGATGTCGTAGTAGAACCCGTCCGCGATGACCGGACCGATGCCGAGCTTGACGGCTTCTTGGCCGTACAGCCGCTTGAGCGCCTGGGCCAGAATATGGGCCGTGCTGTGGCGGTAGATTCCGAGTCCGTCCTCGCTGCTCAGTGCGACGATCTCGACGAGCGAGCCGTCCCGTACCGGGACTCCGAGATCCGCCAAGCTTCCGTCGATTTTTGCCGCGACAGCCTGCTTGGCAAGTCCTGGGCCGATCGACTCTGCGATATCCCTGCCCGTGGTTCCCTGCGGGTACCTCCTTGCGTTTCCGTCTGCCAGCCGAATGTTGATGTCCACGATTTCTTCCTCCCTTTCCGAATATTGAACGCATGCTTGCTGTTCGCCGCCTTATCCGGCAGCGGACGCTGGCGCCGGAGGGGAAGAGCAGCCGACAACTGCTTTTCGCCCAACAAAAAAAACGCCTCCGTCCCTGGAAAGGGACGAGTGCGTTCAGCTCGTGGTTCCACCCTTGTTCGACAAGCAGGCGCTAGGCGCAAAGGCGAAAAAATGCCCTGCGTGCGGAGCTGCGAGTCCTCATGGAATCGGGTAACGGGGATCGGCCGGTGCCGCCTACCCACCCGCAGCGCGGGCTTCGGCGGACGGCTGCGAAGGGGTAATCCACGCCCGGTTCCCGGGGAAGCTTGCAGCCTGGGCTTCCCTCTCTGTGCCGTCCGGTATCGGAGATCATGTCTTCGGTCATTGCCGTCTCGTATTCGATTAGGGACTATCTTACAAACACGAATCGGCAATGTCAAGACATGACCGCGGCCGATGTTTGAATTGAGACCGCATTCGTTGATAGACTAGGAGAAGAACCATCGGCAGCTGCGGCTGCATAACCCCGTTAGGAGATGAGCCCTTATGCCAACCATGATTTGTCTGCACGGACTCACGCCAGAACTCGAACAGCAGGTGCGCGACGCCGCGCCGGGCTGGAACATCGTATTCGGACGGCCCAAGGAGCTGGAGGACGCCCTCTTCCGTGAAGCCGAGATCGTCTGCGGCTGGAGCCCTGCCGTCGAGAAGGAATCGCTCGGCGAAGGCGGCAGCCTGAAATGGCTCCAGTCCTGGTCTGCCGGCGTGGAAAAAATGCCGCTGGACAAGCTGGAGCAGGCCGGCGTCATCCTGACGACGGGCAGCGGCGTCCATCCGGTCCCGATGTCGGAGACGGCGCTCGGCATGATGCTGGCATTCTCGCGTAAGCTGCATCTGTCAATCCGCGCCCAGATGAGCGGCGAATGGCAGGAGCGCAGCGGTCATACCGAGCTGTACGGACGCACGCTGGCCGTCATCGGAGCGGGCGAGATCGGCACCGAGCTCGGCCGCATCGCCAAAGCGCTCGGCATGACGACGATTGGCGTACGCAGCACGGCCAAGCCGACCCCGCATATGGACGAGGTGTTCGGAATCTCGGATCTGACTTCCGTTCTGGAGCAGGCGGATTACGTCGTGAATGTGCTGCCGCATACATCCGAGACGGAAAACGTCTACGGCAAGAAGGAATTTGCAGCGATGAAGGACTCCGCCGTGTTCATCAATATCGGACGCGGCAAATCCGTCGATACGGATGCCCTCGTCGACGCTCTGCGCTCCGGCGCCATTGCAGGCGCGGGCCTCGATGTAACCGAGCCGGAACCGCTGCCGCAGGGCCATCCGCTCTGGGAGCTGGAGCAGGTCATCATCTCCCCGCATGTCGGCGGCGACACCGACCGCTATAAGGAGCGCATTGCAGCGCTGTTCATCGAGAATCTCAAGGAATATGTGAGTACCGGCAAGCCGGCGCGGAACATCGTGGATTACGGCCGGGGCTATTGAGGAAAGCCGGCAATCGAGATTAAGGCATAAAGAGGCCGCCTTTAAGTCAACCGTTGACTTGGGGACGGCCTCTTTTCGGCTTGCATCCTACTCTCGCCTCAAGATTGGAACGGGTGCGAGGGGCTTTTCCCTCTCTGCGCAGGACTTTCGCTTATGTTGAATTCAATCCCATGTATTCCTGCCCTGTACGAGCCTTGAAATAATGGTATAACCAATCGCGTGCAGGCGAATTAGACGATTTTTTCGGCTCTAGCGACTCATCTGCAGGCGAGTTTCAAGCAGACTGCCTGCTGCGTCCTCGGCCTCGAACCGCTAGTCCACCACGACCGGCCCAAAACCGGATTTACGGCCATCCAGGTTTGCTATGGGCCAACCCAAAAAAACGCGCTTCTCCTGTCGAAGGAAAAGCGCGGTTTTTTTGATTGAGGCAGCGGCCAGCGCAGCTCTCATCATCGGTCAAGGAAATGCCACCCCTCCAATAGGGAAGGAGAGAGATACCGGCCGCTAGAGGAACCCCGTCGGCTCGCCGAAGACGCTCCGCACAGGAAGCTTACTCCGAAGACGCTCCGCACAGGAAGCTTACTCTGAAGACGTTTCGCACAGGAAGCTTACTCCGAAGAAGATTCGCTCGAAAAGCTTACTCTCCGGAAAGTCTCAGCTGACGAACCAGACGCGTCAGATGCTCCAGCGCATAGAGCACGCGCTGCTTGACCTTGTCCTGCTCGGGCTCGCCGTCTTCGCCGAAATTGCGGTTGTCTCCGCCGATGGAGACCCACTCCGTGCAGTTGATGCCGTGCAGGTTGCGCACGATCGTCTGGAGCTGCGTCAGCGAGCTGACTCCGACAGCTCCCGCCGCGGAGCTCGCGACGAGCACCGGCTTGCCTTCGAACTGGGCAGAGCCGAGATAATCAAGCGCGTTTTTGAGCGTACCGGAGAAGGAGCCGTGGTACTCCGGCGTGCCGAGGATGAGGCCGTCGGCTTTTTGCGCCGCCTCGACCAGCTGCTTCACATTGTTTTCGAAGTACTCCATCGTCTCGGGAGAAGTGAAGATCGGAAGCTGGAGCTCCTGCGTAATTTCAGGCTGATCCGCGGAATACAGCGGCAGCGGAAGCTTGTGGAGATCGATGAACGTCACCTCGATGTCCTGCTTAATCAGCTCCTTCTCCATATACCGAAGCAGCAGCGTACTGGTCGAATTGATCCGGTTTCCTCCGGCGATAACGGCAATGTTCATGGTTCTCTCCATCCCTCCGGCTCCCATAGGCTGGAAGCTTTTTTCTTTATTATACTCGATCCTCCTAGTTTCTCAAGTTATTTCTTTACTTAGTATCAAACGGACTGCTTCCGGTTCTCGTCTTGCCCGAAGGATGCCGCTTGGCTGTCCTTATAGCCGGCTTTGATCCGAAACGCGACTTCCGTTCCTTTGTCGAGCGGCTTGAGATGGATGCCGCCGCCCATCCTCTGGACGAGATTTTTGCAGATGGCAAGGCCAAGCCCCGTCCCTCCGTACAGACGGGAGATGGACGAATCGGTTTGTCTGAACGGCTGGAACAGCAGATCGAGCTTATCCGTATCTACGCCGATGCCGGTATCCGCCACCAGGAACTCCACCTCGATCTCCGAGCCGCTGCGTCCCGTCTCCCTGACCTTGACCGCGATTCCGCCCTCTTCCGTGAATTTAACCGCATTGCTGATCAGGTTGGTCAGAATCTGGCGCAGTCTCATCTCATCCCCGACAAGCACTTCCGGGAGCCCGGAATCCAGCTCCAGCAGAGCCTGCAGCTGCCGCTCGCGCATCTTCCCGATGAACAGCTGCATGGAATCCAGGACGACGTCCCGCAGCGAAAAGGGGTCGGAAGCAAGCGTCATATGGCCCGACTCCATCTTGGAATAATCCAGCACGTCGTCGATGACGGCCAGCAGGTTGACCCCGCTCCCCCTTATGATATGCACATATTCCCGTTGTTCCTCGCTAAGCTCCGTATCCAGCAGCAGGTCGCTCATGCCGAGCACGCCGTTCATCGGAGTCCGGATTTCATGGCTCATCACAGCCAGGAACTCGCTTTTGATTTTCAACGCTTCCTCCGCCTCGGTCTTCGCCTTCAACAACTCCCTCTGGGCCGCATTGCGCGGGGTCAGATCCTTGGAGATCGTATATATGTCGGCTACTCCCGAGCCGGCATTCCACGGGACGAAAGCCGTGGACAGCTCCAGCTCCCGTCCTTCCTTCGTGATGATTCGGACCTCCGCCGTCTGGGTCATCCCTTGCCTTGCACGCAGAAAGCTGCGGCTGACACGCATGGCGTCGTCGGGATGGATCAGCTGCCAGAACGAAAGTCCCGCCAAATCCCCGAATCGGTATCCCGTCAGCTTGAGGGCGGCCGGATTAAGCCGAATGAGCTCGCCCTCCGGATTGAACAGGCAGACCATGTCCGGGTTATGCTCGAAGATCGAATCGTAACGGCTGCGGCTTCCTCTCGCCTCTCTCCAGGCCGCGCGCTTTTCCAGGGAGAGACTAAAGCTGATCAGCAGCAGCGTGACGATGACCAGGATGAACATCCATGAGAACATGCCGATCCACTCATTCACAGCCAGCCCCTCCTTCCGTTCTCCATTGTTACAGGACATTAACCTAAGGAATGGGAACATAACCGATCGTTCCATGGAATCTGCCGACATGAGGGACATCGTCAGGACGAAATGAATGGCTGATTCCGGAGAGAGCGTTCCGTTCCCCAAGCCTCCTTCCTTAAAGCGCTCCCGCTTCGGTTCATTCCTGTCCAGGCAGGGTACAGGAACACGACGACTCTTTTTTCCTATTCCATCATCAGACAGGAGAGATTGCCTTATGGCGAACAAGCTTGAAGGTGCCGAACTGGAAAATAAAATTGCCGAAGCCTTGCACAAATACGAGTACGGCGTGTTGTCCACGATTGAGGACGACAAGCCGCGCTCTCGTTACATGGCCGTCTTCCATGACGGACTGAACGCCTTGTTTCTCGCCGACCGCAGATCCCATAAGGTCGATCAGCTGGAGGACAATCCGCATGCCAGCCTGCTGCTGGGGCTCGAGGGGCGCAAGCATCCCGGGGTGATCGTGGACATGCAGGGGACAGCGAGCATTAAAAAAGACGAGGGCATCGTGAAAGAGCTCTGGGAAGATGACATGAGCCAGTATTGGGACGGCCCCGAGGACCCCAACATCGTCGTGCTGGAGCTGAAGCCCGAGACGATCGTTTATACCGAAGGACACAACGAGCAAAGCGTCTGGAAACGGAGCTAGGCTCAGCCTCAAAAAACGGGGTATTTGTTCAACCAATCCGGATGCAGGCCGGATTGGTTTTTTCTCATGATGACAGCAATCCTCCTGTTTGGGCAGAGTCGAACGCGACGACCGTCATGGGACAGAACGTCTACGTCTCCGGCAATGTCGCCGAGCTGGGACACGGCCAAGGCCGCCGGCCCCGCATCCGCGGCAAGCTATCCGAGCTGGATGCTGACCGTCGCGCTGACCGAGGGCTCCGCGATCGAGTTCAAGGCGATCAAAAAAGACGCCTCCGGCAGCGTCGTCTGGGAAAGCGGCGCCAACCGCGCCTATACGGTCAGCGCAGACAATCCGAGCGTGACGTTCGCTTTCCGGAACTGACGGCTCGTCACTGTATCAAGGGCGGGGCAAGGCAGAAATTCTGCCTTGCCCCGCCCTTTTTTTCCGATGACCGCCTACCCCCGCAGGAACAGCGCGCCTACCGCCAGCGACAGCAGGATGCCCCATACGGCGTTCAGCTTCAGATATTGAACCATGATGAAAAAGACGGCCGCGATCAGAAACGGCAGGAAGCTGACGATCCCGTTCGCCGGCTTGAAGGCGAACTTGGAGAAATCATAGGCCAGCATCGCCATCATGACGAAGATGACGGGCTGGATGCCCTTGATCATTCCTTTAATGACGGGGTTGTCGCTCAGCTTGATCATGATGCCGGAGAGCGCGACCATGACGAGCGCCGTCGGCAGCACGACCGCGACGAGTGCGACGGCGCTGCCCGCCACTCCTCCGACCTTGTAGCCGATATAACCGGCAAGCTTGGTCGCGATCGGTCCCGGCAGCGCGTTGCCGAACGCCAGCGCCTTGCCGAATTCCTCCGAGCTCATCCAGCCGTAGCGGTTGACGACCTGATCCTGGTAGATCGGAATGATGGACGGCCCGCCGCCGTAGCCGAGCAGCGTGGCGACGCCGAAAGAGTAGAACAAATTCCATAATGTAGAGAGCATAAGACGAACTTCCTTTCCTAGTGGAGCCGAGCCGGCCTACCAGCCGATGGCCATGCCGTCCCCTCTTGGATCGGCCGCGCCGGTCAGCAGCCCCTCGCCGCTGATGACGATGCCCTGCGACTGGCCGGTGACGCCGTCCCAGGCTCCGACGAGCTCGACCGCGTGGCCCCACTGCTCCAGCGTCCGGGCAGTCTGCTCCAGGCCGCGGTTCTCCAGCTTGAGCGAATCGCTGCCCGAGCCCCAGGTCCGGCCGTAGATCCAGCGTGGCAGCGCCAGCGCTTCCTGGATGCTGCAGCCGTAGTCGAGCAGGCCGGTGATGACCGACAGCTGCGTCTGCGGCTGGCCTTCGCCGCCCTGCGTGCCGACGAGAGCGTACGGCTTGCCGTCCCTCGTAATCATGGCCGGCATCAGCGTATGGAACGAGCGCTTGCCGGGCGCGAGCACATTGGGACGCGCCGGATCCAGCGAGAAGAACGAGCCCCGGTTCTGCATGAGCACGCCGGTCTCCTCGGGCATGTAGGCCGCCCCAAAATCATAATACAAGCTTTGGATAAAAGATACCGCGTTTCCTTCCCCGTCCACGACTGCCGCATACGCGGTATCCTGGCCCATCGCCGGAGACAGATGGGGAGCCGGATCGGGGAAGCTGCGGTCGATTTCCTCATACAAATGCCTGGCATAGGATTTGGACAGCAGCCGCTCCAGCGGGATATGCGCGAAGTCGGGATCCGTCAAATAGCGGTCGCGGTCGCGGAACGTCTTTTTGACCGTCTCGGCCATGAGATGGTAAAACTCCGCGGATTCCCTCGGCACGGCCGACAAATCCGTATTTTCCAGCACGTTCAGCATCATGAGCGCCGAGAACCCCTGCGAGTTCGGCGGCATCTGATGAACGTCATAGCCCCGGTAGTTGACGGAGATCGGCTTCACCCATTCGCCTTGATGGGAGGCGAAGTCCCCTTCCGTCAGCAGGCCGCCGTCGCGCCGCATGCCGTCTACGATCCTCTGCATGACGGAGCCGGAATAAAAGGCGTCCCGGCCGCCGGCCTGCAGCTCCCGCAGCGTGCGGGCCAGCTCCGTCTGGATCAGCCGGTCGCCGATGCCGAGCAGAATGCCATGAGGGAGGTAGATCTCCGCGAGCGGAGCGCAGGCCGCAAGCTCCTTCCCGTTCGCGAGCATCCAGCGATGCAGGTTCGGAGAGACCGGGAAGCCCTTCTCCGCATACTGGACGGCGGGCTCCAGCAGCTCTTCCCACGGAAGGCGTCCGCTGCGCCGCCATACTTCCCACCAGGCGTCGACCATGCCCGGCACCGTGATGGAGCTGCGCACCCCGCGCTGGGGGATGGCGCTCTCCCCCGCATCGAGGTAAACGCCGGGATGCAGCCCGCTGCCGGCGCGGCCGCTGCCGTTGTATCCATGCAGCCCGCCGCTCGCCGCATCGTAGAGCATGAAAAAGCTGTCTCCCCCGACACCGGTCATATGGGGATACACGACTCCAAGCGACGCGCTGATCGCTACCGCCGCATCGGCGGCGCTGCCTCCGCGCCGGATCATGTCGCGTCCGACCTCGCTCGCGATGTAGTGGGGAGCCGCCACCATGCCCTGGTAGCCCATCGGCATGACCGGCTTCATGACACCGCCTCCTCATAAGCCTGCAGCGCCGCCTGCACGGCCGCTCCTGCAGGCAGGTCGGCCCCGTGCCGCAGCAGCACCGCCTCCAGCGCACCGAGCAGCAGCAGAACGTTGCGCCTGCTGCAGCTGTAGCCCATCGTGCCGATCCGCCAGATCCTCCCCTTGAGCGGACCGAAGGAGCTCGCGATCTCGATGCCGAACTGCTCCAGCAGCATGGACCGCACCGATTCGCCGTCGATGCCGGCCGGTATCTCGATGCAGGTGACGACCGCCAGCTTGCAGGCCGGATCTCCGTAGAAGACATGGCCCATGGCGCCAAGGCCTGCCATCAGCGCTCCTTCATGGAGGCGGTGGCGGGCGAAGCGGGCTTCCAGCCCTTCCTCCAGCACGAGGCGCACGCCTTCGCGGAGCGCATACAGCATGGAGGTCATCTCGGTATGGTGGTTGAGCCGTGCCGGACTCCAGTAATCCTGCAGCTGGCCGAGATCGAGGTAGTTGCTGCGGATGACGCTCCGCCCTCCCTCCGCCTCGGCAGGCGGCTGCAGCAAGGCGCGCCTTGTTGTGGCAGAGCTTGCGCTGGATGCGGATGGCGCTGACGGGGATGATGCTGACACGGATGGCGCATAGGCAGCCGGCGCCTGCAGGCCGCGCTCCACCCGCTTGCGCGCGAGCAGCTTGCGTTCGGCGCGGTCGTTGTAGGTGACCGGCGCCATGCCGGACGGCACGGAGAGGCACTTCTGCGCCCCTCCGATGACGGCATCCAGGCACCAGGCATCGGTCTCGACCGGCACGCCGCCGAGCGTGGCGACGGCGTCCACGGCGATCAGAATATCCCGGTCCCGGCAGGCGCGGCCGATCTCGGCGAGCGGCTGCACACGGCCCGTCGATGTTTCGCCGTGTACGATCAGCACAACCTGCGGCCTGCATTCCTCGATAGCGGCGATGACTTCGTTGGATTCAAAGACAGTGCCCCATTCTTTCTCTATTGTATAAACCTCCGCCCCGAGCCTCTGGGCGATTTCCTGCAGCAAATAGCCGAACCGTCCGAAAATCGGGACGAGCACCCGGTCTCCCGGCTCGATCAGAGCGGTCAGCACCGCCTCGATGCCGGATCTGGACGTGCCGTCGACCGGATAAGCCCAGCGGTTCGTCGTCCGGAACAGCTCCCGCAGCATCTCCATCGTCTCGTTCATGAGGCCCGTGAACTCCGGATCGAACTGGCCGAGGATGCCGTGGCTCATCGACCGCAGCACCCGGGGATCGACCTCCACAGGTCCAGGCGTCATGATGATTCTCGGAGACGGGGACAGGTCGGCATATCGTTTCATGGCACTCTCTCCTCATAAGCAAGCTCGTATAATACGTCCATCAAAACGGCCAGCCCCCGCTTCAGGTCCTCAGGCTCCGTATATTCCAGCGGGGAATGGCTGATGCCGCCGCGGCTCGGCACGAACAGCATCGCGGTCGGGCAGATGCCCTGCAGCAGCTGCGCGTCATGCCCGGCTCCGCTCGCCATCCGGCGGCTGCAGAGGCCGAGGCCCGCAGCCGAAGCTTCCAGCATGGCCGCAAGGCCGGGATGCATCGGAGCCGGAGCCGCATCCATCCACAGCGTGGATTCCAGCTTCAAGCCGCGGCGGTCCGCGATCGCGCCGAAGGTGCGGAGTAGCCCGCTGCAAAAGGCGTCCAGCCCGGCTGCATCGTCATACCGCACATCCAGCGTGAATGCCGCCTCGCCCGGCACGACGTTGACCGTGCCCGGCTGCACCTCTATGCGCCCGCAGGTCGCGACGAGCGGATCTCCATGCTCCCGCGCCGCCTTCTCGGCGGCGAGCAGCATTTCCGCCGCTCCCGCCAGCGCGTCGCGCCGCAGCCCCATCGGCGTCGTCCCGGCGTGATTCGCCTCGCCGGCCAGCGTCATCGCGTAGCGCCGCTGGCCGACGATGGCCTCCACGATGCCGACATCGTCGCCGGTCCGCTCCAGCACGACGCCTTGCTCGATATGAAGCTCGACAAAGGCATCCAGGTCATGCCGCCGCGGATCCGGCAGGCTCTCCCCGCCGAAGCCGGCTCCATGCATCGCCTCCTCCAGCGTCGCTCCATCCGCGTCGCGGTATCTCCCCGCGTCCGCAGGACCGTACCGTCCCGTCAGATTGCCGGATCCCCAGTACGACAACGGAAACCGGCTGCCTTCCTCCTCGCACAGAGATACGACCTCCAGCGTCCGGCGCGGCGGCCCATAGAGCCGGTTGAGCGCATCCAGCGCGGCGATGCCGGCGGCGATGCCGTAAGCGCCGTCGTAACGGCCGCCCCGGCGGACCGTGTCCACATGCGAGCCGGTCAGAATCGTCCGCCCGCCATCCCTTCCGGGCAGCCGCCCGTACAGGCTGCCGGTCCGGTCCCAGCGCGTCTCCAGGCCGAGGCCGGCAAGCCGCGCCTCCAGATGGCGCTGGGCATCCAGCCAAGCCTCGTCGTAGAGCAGCCTCGTTACGCCGGCCGGAACTCCCGCCATGTCCGGCTGTTCCTTCGCATCGCCCCGCCTGGCTTCCGCTTTGCCCGGCCGTTCTCCCGAACCGCCGGAATCAGCCTCCGCAGCAGCCGTCCGAGCTTGAGTTTCCGGGCCGGCTGCCATCATTCGAGCTTGAGCTTTCGTGCCGGCCGCCATCCTTTCCGTCCCGGGCAGTTCAGTCCCGGCCTCTTCGGCTCCGATCCGAGCCAGCTCCTCCAGAATATCCATCATGCAGGCTGCCGCCCCGTCCGCGGCGGCAGCCTCTCTATGTCTGGCCATGGGCCGGCCTCCTTTCCCATCCATCAAGCCTTGCCGGCATAGCTGCCGAGGCCGGCGCGTATTCTCGCCCCGCCACCGGGCAGAACGCCGCTTTCCAGGGAATAGGCAAGCTCGCCCCTCAGCAGCGTCCCGGCCACTCTGCAGCCGAATTCCATGCCCTCGTACGGGCTGTGGGGATGCAGGTACTGCAGATGCCTCTTCTCGAGCGTGTAGCGATGCTCCATGTCCACGAGCGCAAGATCGGCGTCGAGTCCGGGAACGATGCCTCCCTTGGCCGCGAAGCCGAAGCGCGCTGCCGGCGCCTGCGACAGCACCCTCGCCACAAGTCCGACAGGCAGCCCCCTTTTCCCCACGCCTTCGTGGAGCAGCAGCTCCATCGTGCTCTGGGCTCCGGAGATGCCTCCCCAGCCGTCAAAAAAGCTCAGCCCGGGAGCTTCCTTCAGCTCGAAGGGCGAGGGGGAATGATCCGAGGCGACGAGATCGATCTTGCCCGCGGCAAGCTGCTCCCACAGGCGGTCCCTGCTCTCCGCGCCGCGCAGCGGAGGAGCGCATTTGGCGACGGCTCCCAGCCTGGCCATATCCTCCTCGGTCAGCATCAGATAGTGCGGACAAGTCTCCACCGTGACGTCCATTCCGCTCTTCTTGGCGCTATGGATCAGCTCTACGGAATCAGGATGGCTGATATGCACGAAATGGAGGCGGCATCCGGTCCTGCCGGCGTAGAAGAGCGCCCGGTTGACCGCCTCGAGCTCCGCGATCGGCGGACGAGACGCCGCAAAATCAAGCGCGCCCGTACGCCCTTCGCGCCGCATGGCATCTCCGAGAGCCGTCGTCATGCTGTCGTTCTCCGCATGCAGCGCCAGCACCCCGCCGAAGGAGGCGATCCGGCGCATCCCTTCATACAAGGTCCAGTCGTCGGCCTCGACGAAGCGGCCCTCCCCTTCGCCGCCCGGCTTGGAGACGAACGCCTTGAAGCCGACGACGCCCGCCTCGGCCATCGGCTCGAGCTCCTGCAGCTTGCCGGGCACAAGCCCTCCCCAGAAGGCGTAATCGACCGCCGACCTGCCCTCGGCCGCCTCCGCCTTCAGCGCGAGCGCCGCGGTATCCACCGTCGCGGGCAAGCCGTTCAGCGGCATGTCGGCATACGCGGTGAAGCCGCCGGCGGCCAGCGCCGCGGAGCCGGTCGGAAACCCTTCCCAGTGGCCCATGTTCGGCTCGTTGAAATGGACATGGACGTCGATGCCGCCGGGCATGACCAGGCAGCCCCCGGCGTCGATGATTTCCGCTCCCGCCGCTTCCAGCCCGGTTCCGACTGCAGCGATCCGGCCGGCGCAGATGCCGATGTCCGCCTGCTGCGGCTCGTCATGGCCGGGCAGCACGACAAGGCCGCCGCGCACGATCTTTTGGAATCCGCGTTCTTCCATTCCATCCGCCTCTTTTCATGTGATGGTCAGCTTCCTCTATAACTGCTGTATCCGCCAGGAGCGACGAGCAGCGGAACATGGTAATTTCCGCCGGCAGCCGTCACGGTGAAGCGGATCGGAATCTGCTCCAGAAAAAGTTCCCCGGCCGCTCCGGCCCGCCCTTCCACACCTGGCTCCAGGGATCGGAAGTAATCGCCTGCGAAAAACAGCAGCTCGTAAACGCCCGGCGTCAACGCTTCGCCCTCGAGCAAAGGCTGATCCAGCCTTCCGTCCTCGTTCGTGGAGCGTTCCCGAATGATGCCTTTGCCGCCGGCGCCCGCCAGCCGCGCAAGCTGCAGCTTCATGCCGGCGGCCGGGCCGCCATGGGCCATATCCAGCACATGGGTCGTCAATTTCCCTTCCATTCAAGCTCCTCCTCGAATTGACCTCGCTTCGCTGCCCAAGCTCCCCGGCCCCAGGCGGCCTGTCGTCATTCCGCGACCAGATCAGCGAGCCGGAAGCCGGTAATGCGCGCGATTTCCCGCAGCGCCTGGTCGAGCTCCTCTCCGCGCTCCCTGACCGCGCGCTCGGCCAGCGAAGCGAGGATGTCGTCCTTGTTCTTGCCCCGCACCGCCAAAATGAACGGAAAGCCGAAGCGGCCGACATAGTCCCGGTTCAGCGAGCTGAACCGCTCGTATTCCTCCGGGCTCAGGCTGTCCAGACCCGCTCCCTTCTGCTCCGATACGGACAGCTCGCTCATCGCCAGCTTCGTGCCGAGATCGGGATGGCAGCGCAGCAGCGCCAGCAGCTTCTCTTCCGGCGCGCTCCGGGCGGCATTCACCATGGCCGCATGCAGCTCCTCCGCAGATTCGAACGGCCGCAGCGGCTCGACTGCCCCGGCTACCCAGGGAGAATGCTCGAAGATGCCGCCGAGAGCTTCCACGAATGATGCAGCAGGAACGCCGTTCAGCTGCTACATCGTCCACTTCGCGCTCACGACCAGTACCCCTCGTGGACGGCGACGACAGCTTCCTCGATCTCGGCGAACGGGCCGATGACCGTCACCGGCTTGCTTCCGGCCGCGAACACTTCCCGGCACGGCAGATCGAGCGTCGGATTCTGCTCGTCGTCGCCGGTCATTTCCAGCAGCCGCTTCTCGCTGATGCCGTAGACGACCGTACCGAGATTGCCCCAATAGATCGATCCCGCGCACATGGCGCAGGGCTCGACCGTCGTGTACATGACGCAGTCCCACAGGAACTTCCTGTCATAGACGGCGGAGGCCCGCTCCATCAGCGTCGTTTCCGCATGTCCGGTGCAATTGCTCTCCGTAATCTCGATGTTGCCCTGCTCCAGCAGCACGCGGCCTTCCTTGTCGACGAGAATCGCTCCGAACGGCGTGTTGCCCTCCGCCCTCGCCCGCTTCGATACCTCCACTGCAAGCTGCAAATAAGGCAGATGGTCTCTTGGCTCCATTCCTTTTCCTCTCCTGACTTCTCTATGATATTAGGGCTGGTTCCGATGGCGTGCTTCTCTGACCCTTGCACAGCTCCAAGGACGAAAGCTCCCTGCCCTTCCGGCTTCGGACTATTCGGCGGGAGGCATCTCGCCCTGTCCTTCCGAGGCTCTGCATACGGCCCGGAATATGCTTCCGTACCCGGTGCATCGGCAAATATTGCCGGCCAGCGCCTCCTCCGTCTCCAAACGGCTCGGGCACGGATTATGCTCCAGCAGCGAAGAGACGGAGATGACCATTCCCGGCGTGCAGTAGCCGCATTGAAAGCCTCCTTCCTGAAGAAAAGCCGCCTTGACCCGGCCGGCCCGCTCTCCCTGCAGCCCCTCGATCGTCACCAGATCCGCGCCGCTGCATTGGTAAGCCGACAGCAGGCAGCTGTTGACCGGCTCTCCGTCCAGCAGCACCATGCAGGCTCCGCAGCGTCCGATTTCACAGGAGCGCTTGGTCCCCGTCAGGCCCAGATCCTCCCGGAGCAACGTGAGCATGCGGCGGGCGGGCCATGTTCCGATCGTCCGCTCTTCGCCGTTGAGGCGGAACGTCAGCTCGAACGGCGGCTCCCCGCCGCCTTCCTCCTCCACCGGCTCCGGCATGGAAGGCTCCTGCGGCCCGCTCTCTTCCGCTATCCGTTCATCCTGGATCGAAGCCGCTGCCGAATGCCTTTTGATCTCCAGCTTCGCCTCGCCCTCGGGATATTTCGGGCTGTCGTTATCCGGCATCCGCTTCCCCTCCTTCCGTCTCCGCCTGCGTCTCTGCCTGGAAAGAACGCTGGAGCAGCTCCGGCTGTACCGGAAGCTTCCTTACCCGGATGCCGGTCGCTTGCCGGATCGCAGCCGCGATGGCGGGAGACAGCGCGACCGAGCCGATCTCCCCGACTCCGCGGGGACCGTAGGCATCGTCCTCCGGCAGCTCCTCGATGGCCTCCACCGTCAACCGCCCGCTGTCCGCCGCCGTCGGCACGAGATACGTATCGAGGTTGCGGGTCAGATACCGTCCCTCTTCCATGACGGCATCCTCGCACAGCGCGAAGCCTAGCGCCATGGAGGCTCCTCCTTCGATCTGACCGAGATAGCCTTGCGGATTGGCAACGGGGCCGGCGGCTACGGCGTGGTACTGATCGGTCACCTTGGCCCTGCCGGTCAGCAGGTCGACCTCCACACGGGCTGCCACTGCGGCATAAGTGTAGAGGAAGTGGGCTCCGACATGCTTTTTCGTCGTCACAGGGTAATGAAACGTCGTCTCGCAGATCAGCGTGCGGCCGGACGCGCGCAGGCGCTGCGACAGCTCCAGGTAAGAGAGGATCAGCCCTCCCTGCCGATCGCGGACTCCTCCCTCGCCGGTCTCCAGCTCCTCGGGCCGGAGGCCCGAAGCATCGGATGCTTCTTCCTTGAGGCGCCGCGTCAGCTCCGGGCGCAGCCTGCGCAGCGCCATCCACATCATGCTCGTCGCCCGGGAGGCCGTGCTGGAGCCGCTGTTCGGAACCTTGTCGGTGTCCCCGATGACGACGCGCACATCGGCGGCCCCGAACCCGAACTGCTCGATCAGCATCCCCTGCAGCGTGGCGATCAGCCCTTGGCCGAATTCCTCGTAGCCGAAAACCGCCTCGATTACGCCATCCTCCGCAAGCTGCAGAATGCCTCCCGCCGGATCCGGAATGCCATAGCCGAGACCGGCTCCGTGCATCGTGATCGCGGCTCCGACGCCGGTCCGGATCCACGGCTTCTTGCCGGGGCTGGAATCTTTCTCCTCAAGCTTCTCCCGGCCCTGCCTCCAGAGCGGGCTCCGCTCCAGCGCTTCCCACACCTGCCGCGCTCCGTCCGTCTGCGCGATCGGCTGGCCGAGCGGTCCCGGATCCCCCGTCCGGCGCATGTTGAGCCGCCGGAACTCCCATGGATCCATTCCATGCAGCTCCGCCAGCTCATCCATCTGCCCCTCCAGGGCGAAGATGGCCTGATTGCCGCCAAAGCCGCGGAATTCCCCGGATACGCCGTTGTTCGTATACACCGCCGAGCCCTCCACATCGAGATTCGGATGAAGATAGGGTCCGATGACATGCTCGGTAGAGAAATTGAGCACTTCGGCTCCCAGCGTGGCGTAAGCCCCCGTATCGGATAAAATGCGCGCCCGGTGGGCCAGCAGCCTGCCGTCCTTTCCTGTGCCCGTCTTCATGGAGATGATCATAGGATGGCGCTTCAGCCCTGCCCGGACGGATTCCATGCGGGAATTGTGCAGGCGCACCGGCCGGCCCGTCGCCAGCGCGAGCAGGCAGCCGTAAGGCTGGACGTTCAATTCATCCTTGCCTCCGAAGGAGCCGCCGATCGGACTGGATACGACGCGGATCCGCTCCTCCTCCCAGTTCAGGATGCGCGCCAGCTGCATCCGGTCCATCAGGCCGTGCTGAGTCGCCGAATACACGGTCAGCCTGCCATCCTTCTCCGGTATGAAGAGGCCGCCCTCGGTTTCCATGTAGGTATGCATCTGGCGGGGAGTGGAATAGACGTTCTCGACGATATGACGGCATCCGGCGAAAGCCGCCTCCGCATCCCCCGTCTTGTATTCCGTCCGATGCAGCAGATTGCCGTCCTCATGCAGGCGCGGGGCCTCCTCAGCCAGCGCCTGCGCAGGATCGCTCAGCACCGGCAGCGGCTCGTAGTCCACCTCGATGAGGGCGAGCGCAGCTTCCGCAAGCTCGTCGCTGTCCGCGGCGACCGCCGCCACAGCGTCCCCGATATACCGGACCCGGTCCTCGCAGAACACGGGCTGATGGGGAAAAGCGATGCCGAACCGGTTCAGGCCCGGTACGTCCTTATGGGTAAGCACCGCATGCACGCCGGGCAACGCCAGCGCCTTATCGATAGAGATCGCCTTGATCGCCGCGTGGGGATGGGCGCTTCGGAGCACGCGTCCGCACAGCGCGTCCGGAAGCTTCATGTCGGTCAAATACGTCAGCCTTCCGTTCACCTTGTCCGGACCGTCCGGCCGGGTCCGCCAGCGCTCTCCGCTGGTCTCACGGTCAAGAATCATCGCGTCCCTCTCCTTCCGGTATGGTAAAAAAGAGCAAAAAGCGGATTGCAGGAAAGCCGAAAACGGATGGCTAGCCTATGGAGCAAGTGGCCCCAACTCCGAAAACGAATTGCTGGACGCGGGCAGGCCCATCTCCGAAAACGGATGGCTCCTCCGATCGCTGTTGAAGACGGATTTCTTGATTTTTCACCCTTGATAAGGGGAAATCCGTCTTCAAAGGCGAACGCTGCCGCTTCTCCAGAGCACATCCGTTCTTCTCCGTACCCTTTCTCCAGCAGTTGCGGCTGCAAGCTCTCCGTACACGCAGCGGCTTCGCCCGCTGCCCGCCATTCACATTTTTGGCTGAAGCCGGAAGCCGCATTCCCGCCTGCACCTTCCGCTCCGCCGAATCCGGCAACCCCTCCCAGGCCGAACTCCGTTCGGCCGAAGCCGGAAGTCAGCTTCCGCTCCAAGCCTCCCACACCGCTGCCGTCCATGCTGCTG
>Ga0194137_10000450_pt1 | contig 28002 bp, 20 predicted proteins | sample TARM_MetaG_T3_14_FD_134025 | JGI IMG/M metagenome (GOLD analysis project Ga0194137, IMG submission 134025) | Freshwater microbial communities from Pennsylvania, USA, analyzing microbe dynamics in response to fracking - TARM_MetaG_T3_14 (version 2) | ecosystem: Environmental > Aquatic >... | reverse complement strand
TCATTATAGAATACCCATAAGTAGATTTCAAACATGATGAAAAGAAAAGGTCTAAGTGCTCTTCAATAATTGATATACATTTATTTTCTATATAATTATTTTCATTATTAATAACTACATATTTATTAATCACATTAAGTGCCCCCTTAAACGTTTGATAATAATTATCATTATTATATCATGATTTATAGTATATTTGTATTAATTTTTTGTTAAATAATTTATCAGATTATCATATGAAAACGGTATATTATTACTGTATAAAGTAAATAACTAATAAGAAATTTTAAAAAAAACATTAGAGATAGGTGAAATATTAATGTTGCAGGCTTTAAAAGAGATGGTACATACGGATGAGGATTTATTAGTTTGTAAGCGATTAAGAATATCAGTTGATAAAATATATCGTGATGAAATTTTTTCCATAGGGTTATCTAGATATATTGGATCACTCAATGGAATTAAGTTGGCTAAGGCGAATCCTTCAACTGGAAGGATTTTAGTTGTATTTAATGAGGAAGTAATAAATGAAAAGTTTATTAAAGTAGAAATCAACAATTACGTCAGTGGAAAAAACATAATCCATAAAGACACTGACCCTAGTAGGAAGACAAATATTTCTAGGGAACAACGTGCTATATTAAGAGATGTTTCTGCACCAAATAAAAAAACTAATTACCCATATCACGTTGTAAATACATCATATTTAGAAAAGAAACTAAATACAGATCTCCAATATGGCCTGTCTTCTATGAATTTGGAGGAAAAGTATAAGGTACATGGATTAAACATAATAGCAAAGGAAAAGAAAAGGAATTTCTTTTCAAATCTTAGAGATGGTTTAAGGGATATTTGTGTTAAGGTATTACTTGCTTCCAGTGTCGTATCCCTATTTTTAGGACAATTCTTAGAGGCTATTGCCTTAGGTAGTATCGTTCTTTTTCAAGTTAGTATAGGGGCTATTCAAAAATCCAAATCAGAAGGTTCACTGGATGCTCTGCAAAATCTTTTAGTCCAAAAGTCAACTGTTATTAGAAACGGAAAAAAGGATGAAATCGATTCTAAATATTTAGTACCAGGGGATATTATATTACTCCAGGCTGGGGATAAAGTACCAGGGGATGCTAGAATTATATCCTCACAGGATCTAAAGGTAAATGAGTCATCCTTAACAGGAGAGTCTATTGGGGTTTCTAAGAACAATAGAAGTTGTACACTAAATACTGACATTGGTAGTAGAAATAATATGCTATATATGGGAACCACTGTATTGTCAGGGATAGCTAGGGCAGTGGTTGTTAGTACAGGGAGAAATACTGAACTTGGTAAAATAGCTAATATGTTGGATAATATAGAAGAGGAGTCAACCCACTTAGAAAATGCTGCAGAGGGATTCATTAACAAGCTTATAAAAATCTATTTGTTATTTTTCTCTGTGGTTGGTAGCATTGCTTTACTTACAGGGAGCAGTTTTGCTCAAGTATTAATGATGGGTGTTACCTTTTTCTTAGGGGCAATTCCAGAGGGACTTCCTGTTACGGTCACTACTTGTATGGTTATAAGTGTTCGTCGTATGGCCAAAAAGAATGCAATCGTTAGTAGGATGGCTGCAGTGGAAAATTTAGGAGCTGCAGATGTAATATGCTGTGATAAGACAGGAACCCTAACCTTAAATGAGATGACAGTCAGGGAAGTGTACGCTGGAGGGTGTCTATATAATGTATCGGGTACTGGATACAATCCAGTAGGTGATATTATGCCAGTAATAAGACACTCAGAGTCAAATCCTGCCCTTGGTGTACTACTTAAAACAGGAGTACTTTGTAATGATGCAGTTCTTGTAAATACCAATAAAAAATGGGAAGTGCAAGGGGATCCTACTGAAGGGGCACTTATAGCTTTAGCGGAGAAAGGGAATATAAAGACGGAGTTACTAAGGGGTGCTAATGAATGTGTAAAGCAAGTACCCTTTGATAGTGAAAGAAGATTTATGTTATCCATAGTGCATAATAGGAAGAAAGATATAGTCCAAGCCTTTTGTAAAGGTTCGATTGACAAAGTTTTAGGAAACTGCAGGTTTATTTACGAAAATGGAAAGGAAAGATTACTTACTAAAGCAGATAAGGAAAAAATTGAGGATTCGTGTAATAAAATGGCTATTAAAGGTTTAAGAACCCTAGCATTTTCGTATAAGATCCTAAACGATCAAGAGGATGATACAAGTAAAGACTTTGCATTTTTAGGCTTTGTTGGTATGGAGGATCCTCCAAGGGATGGGGTTAAGGAGTCAATACGAAAATGCTTACGGGCCGGGATTAGAGTCATTATGATTACCGGTGATCACATGGAAACCGCCCGAGCTATAGGTAAACAGCTTAATCTACTAACAGACGGTTTAGTCGTTAATGGAAGTGAACTCGATTTAATGGATGATAAGGAATTGGATAATGTTATAGGGAAAGTACAAGTTTTTGCGAGAACCAATCCTGAACAAAAGTATAGAATAGTAAAGGCTTTAAAGCGGCAAGGACATACGGTTGCAATGACGGGAGATGGTGTTAATGATGCCCCTGCCATAAAGGAGGCACACGTAGGTATCGCCATGGGTAAGAATGGAAGTGATGTTGCCCGGGACGCTGCCTGTATAACCCTGGTAGATGATGATTTCTCCACAATAGTAGCTGCAATAGAAGAGGGAAGAAGTGTTATTCAAAATATTAGAAGTACTTTAAAATATCTATTTGCCGGAGCAATTGGCGAAATGTTAGCTATTTTCTTTGCGTTTATGATGGGTATGCCAGCACCCTTTTTAGCTGTACAGATGATTTGGATAAACCTCGTATCCGAAACACTACTGGGATCTTCTTTAGCGTTGGAGTCCCCACCTGAGAATGTTTTACTGGATACTCCTATATCAAATAAGGGCCGTTTATTCGATTCAAAATTAAGAAACAAAATTGTTAGAAGGGGACTAAGCATTGGGATTAGCACATTTGCCATATTTAAAGTTTCTCTATTACTTGGTGCTAGTCTAGCTAAGGCAAAAACCTTGGCCTTTAGTAACTTTATACTCTGTCAAACTATTAATCTATATGATAGTAGATTTAGTAAAACTAAAAAAACAAGTAGATATATGAGGTCCATGACAGTGGTGTCAATAGTCACCCTTTTAGGAATTCTATATATACCTCTATTAAATAATATATTTGGAACAGTGCCCCTTGGCCCTCTAAGCTTATCTGGATTGCTAGGTAGCGTCTTATTAAGCAGGGTGTAGATGGGGATATAAAACAACAAGTATATGATACAGAAAAACAACACCTGTAAGAGTTAAACTACGGGTGTTGTTTTTGTACATCAACATATTAACTTAAATAAATAATAATTTTAATGATATATCAGCATTGTCAGTTATTAAATAAATTATTCTGATCTCAATGCTTCAACGGGATCTTTCTTAGCGGCCATCCTTGCAGGTATTGCACCTCCAATTAATGTGAGGGCTAAACTAATTAAAATTAAAAGTATCGCGTGAAGAGGGTTTAATTGTGCCACATTAGGTAATTTCGTCAGTCTCTCAATTATAATATTTAAAGGTATAGAAAGGAGGTACGCAATACTAATACCTAGTACACCAGAGAAGCCACCAATTATAAATGTCTCTGCATTAAATACCCTAGTAATATCTTTTTTTCTTGCACCTAAAGCCCTTAGAACACCAATTTCCTTTGTACGCTCTAATACTGATATATATGTTATAATTCCAATCATAATCAGTGATACAACAAGGGAAATTGAGGCGAAGGCAATTAGAACTAGGGTTATGGCGTTCATAATACCACCGGTCATTTCTGACATAGTACTTGCTAAATCAGTGTATAAAATTATATCTTCATCAGATTTGCCTACATTATATTCATCTAAATACTCTAGTACTAAATCCTTAGAAGTAAAGTCAGTTGGGAACAAGTAGATCATATAGGGAGTTGATTCTCCACCCAAGTATGATAAAAATGCCTCCTTTGAGGTTTCATTTAGTGGCTCCATACTAATAACGTTATAGTTTGAGCTAAGTTGTGCTTTAACAATTTTTGAGTTGATTTCTATATCTATGATTTTTTGCACTAGTCTATCGCTATAAGCTATTCCATTACTAATAATGCCATAGGAAGAATCATCTTTTAAACGGACAATTCCATCAATTTTTAAAGTTATATTTCTTTCTGAATTATACAACCTCTCGAAATCCCTATTTGGGAGAAAAGTTCCTAATTGTGTTTCTAAGTAGAAATCATCATTAGGGATTAGTTTTAGCTCAGTTCCAACTATGTCCTCGAATTTAATGTTTTTCATAGCATCAGTTTCAAATCCTAAACCTTCTAATACCGAGTAGTTAATACGATTCTGTTCATCTATAACCAAAACTAATCCTGTCTCATCCTTTGGATATTCACCTGAGAGAATATCGTAGTTTTTTTCCAAGTAAGATACAGATGAATCATCTATAGATTCAGGATAAGAGGATAGACCCATTGTATTCATTCCTTGTGACATTCCTTGACTATTACTATTTCCTCCGTTACCTGTTAAGGTTACTGGTTTGATTTCACCATTTATTTGACGAAGTAGATTCATACCAGTTAACCGAGTATATCCTATACTATTTAAAATTTTAGGGTCGATTTTATTAACGTATTCAATATATTCATTTGTGAACTCATTATTATGCATGAATGCACCTTCCGAAGGATCATAAAGAAATACCTCCTTTGAATCAGTAGATTTCAGTTCTCGTTCACTTGACATTTCCCCCCGCACTCTATTCATACTTTCTATATTAGTGTTAACCGCAGTCTGAGAAATAATTATAGGAAATTCCGAAAGAGTATCTCTTTGAAAATTATCTATTTGAATCTGGAATCCGGAGGATAGGGCTAATATAAGTGCGATACCGATAATACCAATACTAGAGGCAAAGGCCGTAAGTGCTGTTCTCCACTTTTTAGTACCAATATTCTTACCAGATAACTTTAGTGCTGTTCCAAATCCCATACTAGTTTTATTTAATCTGTATTCCGTAACTTTACTAACTTCTAAATATGGGTTGCTATCATCTAATATTTCACCATCTTTAAACTTCACTATACGGTCCGCATATTCCTCAGCTAGCTCAGGATTATGGGTAACCATTACAACTAATTTATCATTTGCAATTTCTTTAATGAGTTTCATAATTTGTTCACTCGTAGATGTATCTAATGCACCGGTTGGTTCGTCTGCTAGTATTATATCTGGATCATTAGCGAGGGCACGGGCAATAGCTACCCGTTGCATTTGTCCACCAGATAGTTGATTTGGTTTTTTATGTGTATGATCTTTTAAACCAACCTTCTCTAATACCTCCATGGCTTTTTTTCTTTTTTCATTTGCAGATATACCACTTAGAGTCATTCCCATTTCAACATTATCTATAATGCTTAGATGATTGATTAGATTATAGCTCTGGAATATAAACCCCACACTATTATTACGATAAGCGTCCCAGTCAGAATCCTTAAAATGCTTAGTTGACTTATCATTGATAATTAAATCACCCTTCTCATATTGATCTAAACCACCAATTATATTCAAACAAGTAGTTTTTCCTGATCCACTTTGTCCTAGTATTGCAACAAACTCACTTTTTCTAAAATTAAGACTAATATTGTTTAAGGCAAGCTGTGTAAAGCTCCCTGTAGTATAACTTTTAGAAATATTTTTTAACTGTAACATCATGATCCTCCTTTGTTATGTTATTGTACTAACGAGTATAATGTACTTATGTAAACTAATTATGAATTAATATTGCTCAATATTTTCCATGTAGATTTAGATATATATACATAGGACCTAAAAGGCCATATAGGAAGCAAAATGCTTATTATATAAATAATTGGCAATAATTTTATGTAGATCAATTACTAATATCCGTATTTTATATAACAAAAGTAAAAGAATACTGGTAGAAGCTCATATATTAGATTATTTAATAAAAATTGGATTGTTAAAAAAAGCCCGAAATGGTAAGATTGTTTCAGTCTGTTATTTATTAAGTTATAAACCCTTCTTAAAGAGGTATTAATAAATAGTGTTAAATAGGAGGAACTAAGCATGTCCGCAGGATTAAGAATGCCATTTGAATATAATAGTAATGAGGAATTCCTATCTAAGCTATCTAGCTGGATAGGGGATGTATTTTATGATATTATCCCAGAACATGGGTATGAGGTTAGGGAAGAACAGATATATACTGCCTATCAGCTGGCGGATGCTGTTTGTAATAAGAAAGTACATCTAGCAGAAGCTGGACTTGGTACAGGTAAGACATTCGCTTACCTACTAACTGCTATAGCCTATGCCCGATTTACAGGGAAGCCTGTAGTAATAGCCTGTGCGTCTACAGCACTACAGGAACAATTAGCCGGTCCCGAGGGAGATATTAAATCCCTGTCAAGTGTACTTGGATTAGAGATTGATGCTCGTATGGCAAAGGATCCAGGTCAATATATATGTGATGCTAGGGTGAATGGATTAAGTACAGTATTTGAGGATGATGTAAAATCCAACGAAATATATAGCTGGTTAAAGAGTACTAAGTTAGGCGAACGATCTGAGATGCCCCAAATACCTGATCGTATATGGAAGCAGATTAGTTGGGATGAGTCAGTGCAATGTGAAACTTGTTCAAGTGTTGGATTTTGTAAATTAGTTAGGGCAAGGGAACACTACCGATCGTCATCGGATTTGATTATTGCTGATCACAATGTGTTTTTCAAAGACCTTTGGACAAGAGAAGAACGTATTGATGAAGGTAAGTTGCCAATTCTCCCTAATTATTCAGCGGTTATTTTTGATGAAGGCCATAAGGTAGTATTGCCTGCAGCAATGAGTGCAGGACAACAAATTAATAAAGAGGATATTGATAATATTGTCTATACAATAGAACAAATTCAAGGGGCCAGGGATTCTTTAATTTCTGCAGCAATTGACTTAGATCAATCATCTACGAACTTTTTTGAAGAACTTTTTAGATGTGAGATTGAAGATGACCAGTCAGAGAGATCTGCCCTTCGGGTAGATGATGCTTTACTCTCTGCAGCAAAGACTTTTCATAAGGCATTAGATGACTTGCTGCAAGAATTACAAATTGAATATGAATTATATACGGAGACAGTAATGGAATGTGTAATACAGATATATGAAACACAAATAGAGAGGGCAATAATGGCTTTAGATATGTTTCAGTGGGATAATAATAAATTTGCAATTTCGTGGATAGATAAAACAGATGATAGTTTTTGGGTAGTCCCTAAAAATTTAAGTAAAATGTTAAATAACTATTTATATAATAAGAAATTACCTGTCATATTTACATCTGCTACACTAAGTAACGAGGGGGATTTCAGCTATTTCTCACGTACTCTTGGTCTAGATAAACCGACAACTTCAACGGTTGGGAGTCCATTTGATATAGAAGAACAAGTTGTAGTCTATCTATCAAAAGAGTTGTCAGAGGAGAGTGACGAAGATAGGTTCTCGCAAAAGATAAACCAATTAGTAAATTTATTGAGACTTAATAGTGGACGGGCTTTAATTCTTACTAATTCCCTAGAGGAAGTTAGAAAAATTAGAGCAAGCATTAAGGAACATGTATTACCCTTCGAAGTTCTTTGGGAGGACAAAGGGGATAGGGGTTATTTAGTACGCAAGTTCAGAGAAGATGTATCCTCAGTGCTTGTCGGTTCTAGTTTTTGGGAGGGTATTGATGTACCAGGAGAAACCCTATCTTTAGTAGTAGTTTGGCAACTTCCTTTTCCTTCAATGGATCCATTAATTGAACAACAACGTAAAGATGTATTAGAAGAAGGCCTTAATCCTTTAACGTCAGTTGATTATCCAGAGATGGGAATTAAATTAAAACAGGGCTGTGGCAGATTAATAAGGACTGAGGATGACAGAGGGGTAATAGCTATAATGGAGTCTGTCATAGGAACCCCCTACGAAAAGTTTGTTATGGGTGGACTGCCGACAGATGCAGTAATCAGAACTATAGACACCTTTAGTCAGATTACTCAGCTTTAGATGATTAACGTTTATTTATAAATAACCCGGGTACTATAAATACAAGACGGTTAAGCTTATAACCTAGGACCTAATAAATCAGAGGTACTTAAGTTGAATGTATAATGAAATAAAAAAATGTATATATAAGAGAGAGATGATTAATATGAAGAGTTTTAATGATTTTAAATTGAGTAAAGAGTTACTTAAATCAATTAGTATGTTAGATTACAAGAATCCTACTAAGGTGCAAGAACAGGTTATACCTGCATTACTTAAGAAGAAGGATGTAATAGTCAAGTCTCAAACTGGAAGTGGAAAGACAGCCTCATTTGCCATACCTATATGTGAATTGTTAGATTGGGAAGAAAATAAACCACAGGGGCTGGTAATTGTTCCGACTCGTGAATTAGCTATGCAGGTAAAGGAAGATATCTTTAATATTGGGAGATTCAAAAGGGTAAAGGTACCAGTTGTTTTTGGGAAATCCCCTTTTCATATTCAAGAAAAAGAACTTAAGCAGAAAAGTCATGTTGTAGTAGGTACTCCTGGCCGAATTATAGATCACATAGAAAGGGGTACTTTGGATACATCTAACATAAAATATCTAGTAATAGATGAGGCTGATGAAATGCTTAATATGGGTTTTGTTGATGATTTAGAATATATAGTAGATAGTTTACCACAAGACCGTGTAACTACGGTATTATCAGCTACTATGCCTAGGGATATTGAAAACCTGTGCGAAAAATATATGAAAAATCCTATATATATTGATGTCGAGGAAGAGAGCAAAGCCTTTGATCGTATTTATCAAGAAGTCTACACAATAGACGTACGAGAAAAGATGGATTTATTAAGTGACATAACTATAACCGAAAATCCAGATAGCTGTATAATCTTTTGTAATACGAAGCAGGCAGTTGATTATGTTTATGAAGAGCTGGAATATGAAAACTACACTTGTGAGAAAATTCATGGGGGTATGGAGCAAGAGGATAGATTAAGGGTCATGAGAGATTTTAAACAGGGCTATTTTAGGTATTTAATAGCAACGGATGTTGCAGCAAGAGGTATAGACATAGATAATATTTCACTAGTAATTAATTACGACATACCTCAGGACAGGGAAGTGTATGTTCATAGAATTGGCAGAACTGGGCGAAACAGTAGAGCGGGCCGAGCAATAACCTTTGTAACTAAATATGAAAACAAGTTTCTAAGGGATATAGAAGAATATATAGGTAGAGAAATTCTAAAAAAAGATAGACCTAATAAAGAAGAAGTTGACAAACTGAAGTCTAATTTCGATGATAAAATACAAACTAGGTCAATAAAAAAAGTAGCAAAGGATGAATCATTAAGTAAAGAAATAATGAGGTTACATATAAATGCTGGTAAAAAGACTAAGATGAGGCCTTCTGATATAGTAGGAACTCTTTGTAGTATTGATGGCATGACTAAGGAAGATATAGGGATAATTAATGTGCAGGATATTTCTACTTTTGTTGAAATATTAAATAATAAAGGTGAAATGGTTTTTTTAGAACTTCAAAATATGAACATAAAGGGAAGACCACGAAAAGTAAGTAAAGCAGAAAAGCAACTATAATTCAGATATTGTCATCTATTACGATTTTGTGAAGGTATAGTATATTAAGTGCGGTAGAATACTAAATAGGTCTAGTTTAATGTAATAGTATATTATATGTGCAAACTATAAAAGAAAAGGTGATGTAATGACAAATATAACTGAAGTAGGATGGAATTTAGAAAATAGCTATGCTAGTTTACCGAAGACATTTTATACTGAACAAAGTCCATTACCTGTTCGTGAACCTAAGTTAGTAATTCTTAATGATTCTTTAGCAATGTCCTTGGGTTTAAATCCAGAAACTTTTAAAACCCGTGAGGGTGTTTCAATACTTGCTGGAAATAGGATACCTGAAGGTGCATCACCCCTAGCGCAAGCCTATGCAGGACATCAGTTTGGACATTTTACTATGTTAGGAGATGGACGTGCAATACTTCTTGGGGAGCAGATAACCCCAAAGGGAGAGCGCTTTGATATTCAATTAAAAGGACCAGGAAGAACTGCATACTCCCGGGGTGGAGATGGTAGAGCAGCCTTAGGACCGATGCTTAGGGAATACATTATTAGCGAATCAATGCACGGATTAGGTATTCCAACTACACGAAGCCTCGCGGTAGTGACAACTGGGGAGACAGTCTACCGTGAATTAGGACTAATCGGTGCAATATTAACTAGAGTGGCTTCGAGTCATTTACGTGTAGGTACTTTTGAATATATAACAAAATGGGGTACGGTAGAAGAACTTAAAGCTCTTGCTGATTATACTATTAAAAGGCATTACCCTGAAATAGTAGAGGATGATAATAAATATCTATCCTTACTCAAATCAGTAATTAAACGACAGGCACAACTTATTGCAAAGTGGCAATTGGTCGGATTTATTCATGGAGTAATGAATACAGATAATATGACTATTAGCGGCGAAACTATAGACTATGGACCTTGTGCCTTTATGGATACATATGATCCTGATACTGTATTTAGTTCTATAGATAGACAGGGCCGTTATGCCTATGGAAATCAGCCAAATATTGCTGGGTGGAATTTAGCCCGTCTTTCTGAAACTCTGTTACCTTTATTAAATGAAGATAAGTCCAAGGCTATAGAATCTGCACAGGAGTCAATAACAAATTTCTCTGAAATATATGAGAAAGAATGGCTTTCAGGTATGAGATCAAAACTAGGAATGTATAAAGAAGAACCTGAAGATAAATCATTGATTGAGGGGTTACTTAATCTGATGGAGAAAAAACGCTCAGACTATACGAATACCTTCCGTGCTCTAACTTTTGGAAAGCTAGAGGACAGTGATTTATTCGAAGACAGCGAATTCGTACAGTGGCATGAATTGTGGCAGTCAAGACTAGATAGACAAAAAGAAACGAAGGAGTCTGCCTATGGCTTAATGCGAAGCTCCAATCCTGCAATTATTCCTAGAAACCATAGGGTGGAAGAGGCATTAAAAGCTGCAGAAAGTGGTGATTATGGTGTAATGGAACGGCTTCTAGCAGTACTCAAGAATCCATTTGCCCACTCACTTGAACAGGACGAATATTCAAAATTACCAGAACAAACAAAACGAACATATCGAACCTATTGTGGTACGTGATAATTATAATAGATAGGATAAAAAATATTCTTAAGCTAATACCTTAGGGATATTTTTTTATTCTTATACCACACACTATGTTGTAATTTAAAGTGTGACAAATTTAGAGTTTATACAATTTTTCTGAAAACAGATATAATTATGCGTAATTAGTATCCAGTGTGGTATTAGTAAGTATATATCAGTTACGATACCAAGATAGGGACGGTGGTCAAAAGTGAAAAGGTTATTTCTAATTGTTTTATTAACTACTATAATTTTAACTGGTTGTAAAAATCCAGAGAGTAATTTAAATAATATTTTTAACCCAAAGGAAGTTAAGATTGGGGATGAAGTGGCGAAAATGAAGGTTATAAGTTTAGAAACAGGAGATGATGGACCAAATTATAGCGTATCTGTAACTTTTGAGGGAAATAAAACTTTATATGGAAGGTTTGTTCAATATGAAAATCATGATTTTTTAGATAATGCAATTTCCTTTGAAGTAGATGAGGCTAAATCAGATAAGCTACCTTTGTTAAGTTATGATGAGCGTAATATATGGTTTGTCTTTAGGAACAGGGAAGAAGCAATTAATCTTTTTAATGAATATGAAAATGATAACTTAACGATAGAAATATCCGACTATACTATTAATTATGCACCTACGGAAGTAGTAAATGAAAGCACACTAGTAAGAGTAATAGATGGGGTAAAAAATGCAAATACAGGAGTAGCCATTTATAGAAATGAGGAATATGGCATATCTCTTGAGTACCCCGCTAGTTGGGAGCCAAATAATTCATATACACCTGCTCGATATGAAGGAAGTGAAGGATTTTTCCAGATAACTGCTGTTGCAGCCCAGTCTAATATAGATGAGGTAGTTGAATTGGAAGTAAATCATAAATTGGCACCTTACGGTTCAAATCCAATAATTGAGTCTTCACTAATATCGGGCCAGGAGGCGCGCTTTGTGATTCCTTCTACAAACCAGTCTACCCAAAATCAGCAATCAGTTTTGGTAGTAACTTATCCGAATCCTAGAGTAATAAACGGTAGTTCTTATAATTATTTTCAATTGTGGGCTGATATGAGTAGCATTAGAGAGATCGGAGAAGCAATCAAGTTCTTAGATGTGGAGTAGGTAACTTATCAAGAACTTATATTTATTGTTGATAAAAATGGAAAGTATATAATGGAAAAAAATTAAGACAATAGATTCTATAGAGGATTATATGATATTTATTATAGTGAGATTTAAGATAGATTAAGTATATTAGGAGAGTTTATTTAGAAGCAGCTATTGGAGAGAAGAAAAAATAAGCTATCAAATGCCCACATTTTATTTGCATGGGAATCTTATTCGTTTTGCATTTTAGTATCATTTTGTTTTTCAAGTGGGACTGAGTCACTCAAAGAAGAACTATCTTAAACATCGTTAACATATGTATAATGTAGATTATATTAACTCATCGGTTGACAACAGAGTAAAAATAAAATACAATGAATAAATAACTGGTTTTGCAAAATTAAATTTAAATCAATCGAGGTAGATCAATGTGAATAAATACGAAAAGATTAAATTAGAAAATCAAATATGTTTTCCATTGTATGCTCTGTCTAGGGAAGTGATTAAACTATATAAGCCACTCTTAGATAAATTTAATCTAACCTATACACAGTACATTACTATGCTTGTTATATGGGAAGAGGAAAAAATACTTTTTAAGGAACTAGGCCAAAGGCTACATTTAGATTCAGGTACACTAACACCAGTGGTGAAAAAACTTGAGTCTATGGGTTTGATTATAAAATATAGGAACAAAGAGGATGACAGGATAGTAACAATAGAATTAACTGAAAAAGGGCGCCTGTTAAAGGATGATGTAATTGAAGTACCAGAAAATTTGTATTGTAAATTTAAGGGTAAAGATGAAGAAACATTACTCACACTAAAGAAGGTCTTAGATCAATTGTTAAAGTCAATTAATGAATAAAGTTAAATTTTACTTGAGTTTAGCTTTATTTTTTAGCTAAAACGATTTAGTTAAATTAAATTTAAGTAAACTAAAATACAATTAATTAAATATGAAGGGAGCTAAATATTATGAGTTTTTACAATTTTAGTGCAATTAGTATGTATGGTGAGGAAGTAAGCATGAAGGAATTTATGGGTAAAGTAGTTCTAGTTGTAAATACAGCTAGTAAATGTGGCCTGACACCCCAGTTTAAGGACCTTGAGGATTTGTATGAAAACTACAAGGTAAAGGGACTTGAAATATTAGGTTTTCCGTGTAACCAATTTGGGAAACAGGATTCTGGGTCTAACGAAGAAATACACAGTTTCTGCCAGCTAAATTATGGTGTTACATTTAAAATGTTTGAAAAAATAGAGGTCAACGGTGATGGCGCCCACCCCTTATTTAAATTTTTAAAGAGTGAAACAAAATCTATTTTAAGTAAAAATATAAAGTGGAACTTTACAAAATTTTTAATTGACTCAAAGGGTAATGTTATAAAGAGATACGCACCAACGACATCTCCTTTAAAAATCAAAAATGATATAGAAGAATTATTAAACAGTACACTTTAACTAATATGAAATCCCCGATAATCTAGTCGGGGATTTTATATTGTACTAAATTTTAATAGAAAGTAGAATTTTGTAGTATATAATATAACTATGATAGTTTAATATTTAAAGGAGGATGTAAATATGCAGTACATAACTCTTAATGAGAACAATATTGATACTGAACACATATGTTGTGCCTTTTCAGATAAAAAGTGTTCTGACAGCTATAAATTAAAGAAAGATTGGCTTAGGAAAGAATTCGAGAATGGCTATGTATTTAGGAGATTAAATGAGCGAGCAAAGGTTTTCATCGAGTATGGGCCAGCTGAGAAGGCTTGGGCACCAGTTATAGCCCCTAATCACATGATGATAAATTGTTTTTGGGTTTCGGGTAAATATAAAGGGAACGGACATGGAAAAGAACTTCTTAATCAAGCTATTGCCGACGCCATGCAACAGGGGAAAGATGGATTAGTGACAATTGTAGGGACTAAAAAATTCAATTTCATGAGTGATACAAAATGGTTTCTAAGACAAGGTTTTGAAATATGTGATAGCACGCCATCGGGGTTTAGTCTTATGGTTAAATATGTTAATAGAGAAGGAAAACAGCCTATGTTTCATGATTCTGTTAAATTGGGAGAGTGTGATGAAAAAAACGGCTATGTAGCATATTATTCCAATCGTTGCCCCTACTCTGAATATCATGTGAAGACTTCCTTAGTTGAGGCTATATCTAAGCGAAATTTACAGCTAGAAGTTGTTAAACTAGAAAATATGGAACAAGCTCAAACTGCGCCTACACCCGCTACAATTTTTAGTCTTTTCCATAATGGTAAGTTTATTACCACGGATTTGAGCATTTGTATGGATAGTCGATTTGTTAAAATTGTAAAATAGCTTAACAATAATACAGAGCCGAGTCGTGTCGTGTCGTGTATTAGTTATGACTGAACAGTACTGTAATCTAAAATGAACAGTAATAATAAACTAATTTTATTAGGAGACTAGTATTATGCTAAATAAAAATGAGTATAAAATTTACCAGCCAAAATATTATAATGAATTTAAGTGTGATCCAGTGAAATGTAAAGAAACTTGTTGTGAAAGATGGAATATAATTGTGGATAAAACTACTTATAACAAATACATAAGTAGTATTAATCCGACTATAAGTAGGATTGTAAGCGCTGGGTTATCTAAAAATAAAAAGTCGACGAAAGACGATGATTATGGGGTTATTAACCTGGATAGCGAAGGCAAGTGTCCATTTTTAGGTAAGGGTGGGCTCTGTGAAGTATTTATCAACATGGGGGAAAGCTGCTTATCAAAAACTTGCAAAAGTTATCCCAGGACAATAATTGCGGTAAATGATGGAATAGAGCGGGGATTGGAGATGTCCTGTTCAATAGCAACTGAGTTAATAATCGGGAATAAACAAGGCATACAATTCGAACTTATTACGGAAACTGTAGATTTCAAGGACTTTTATGTAATTTTACCAGAACTAGAGCCGGATTATATTTCTGTAATTAATGAAATTAAATTAGCCGCAATTGATATATTAAAGATGAGAGAATTTGGAGTTGATAATAGGCTAGAACTCCTTGGCCATTTTCTAAATAAAATTAGAAGAGAAGTAGATTTTTCAGACACTAATAATATGGATGTGTTAACAAAGATTAAAGAGATAAAATTATCTTTTAAACCAGACAAATTTAAAGTACCAAGAGTTAATAAAAAAATCCATGAAGGATTCCAGTTTCATCATTTAAATAATATACTATCAATGAAGTTCAAAGAGGGGGATAGTATAAGTTTTTTTTCAAGTAGATATATCGAATGTTTAATGCAGGTGTTAGATGCCTTCGGTCGTATAAAAGAGAAGGATTTAGAAAGAAGTTTTAAGAAGAATAATGAAAAATATTTAAAACCATACTTAGATAGGAAATCTTATATGTTAGAAAATCTCCTTGTGAACTACGTATTTATTTATAGTATAGAATTATTTAAGTCTAATAATATTTGGAATTCATATTTGAGGTTATGTGTAATTTACGGACTAGTTAAACTAAACTTAGTAGGACTAGCAATTTTTAATAAGGGCATTGACGACGACCTAGTTTTTAAGCTACTTCAGTCCCTATCGAAAACAGTAATGACTGATAAGACATATATGGATGCAATTATTAAATATTTAGAGCATGAGAATCTAGTTGAATTAGATAGCATAATGGGGATTATATTAGACTAAATTTATATGGTAGCTTCTTCGATTTCTTTGGTCATAAGTATGTGTAGAACTTACCATTTTAGAATCTTAGGAGCGCAATTTTTTAAAACCATAAGATCGCTACACAAAGACAGACTGCTACTTCGAGAAGGAGCTTAATGGAGCTCCTGAAAAAGTTAATAAGAAAAACAGGTATGTATCAGTATCTAGGGTCATAGGAATAAGAAGAAACACATATTCTCTTATAAGAATTGTTGTTATACCTAAAATGACAACTACGTAGCTGCAATGAATCTATGGGGAAAAGGAATATAGTACATCGTCGAAGTGACAGCGTCAGCATTAGCTGGTGTTGTCTGGGTAGCAGTCAACCTGCCCACGATAAAAGGTGGGAGCCGAAATCTAAGCGTAAGTAAAGTGGCGGTAGTTGACAATACTTAAGTATGATGACATCGGTTTTGTTTGATTAATAAAAGTTATTTTATAAGAAGTTATATACGTATTAAATTATTGGAATAATAATAGTTAATAACGAAGGGATGAAGTAATATGAACTATAACTTAAATCCTAAAAACAATGATAAACTTTCCATTCTTGGTTTTGGGTGTATGAGATTCTCAAAGGACGAGAAAGAAGTTGAAAAACAGATTATATTTGCTATTGAAAATGGAGTCAACTTTTTTGATACGGCTTACATTTATCCTAATAGTGAGGCAATATTGGGCCGAGTCCTATCAAAAGGTTATCGTAATCGTGTAAAAATTGCAACTAAAATGCCACCTTATTTAATTAAAAAATATGAGGATTTTGATAAAATATTCAATGAAGAATTAAAACGTTTACAAGTGGATTATATAGACTATTATTTCATTCATATGCTTACTGATGTTAATATTTGGAGTAGGTTAGCAAGTCTAGGTATATTAAAATGGATAGAAGAAAAGAAAAGTAAAGGTCAGATTATCAATATAGGATTTTCATACCATGGCGGAAGGGACGAATTTGTAAGACTCGTAGATATTTATAACTGGGAATTTTGTATGATTCAGTATAATTATTTAGATGAAAATAGTCAGGCAGGAAAAAGTGGCTTAAAGTATGCAGCTGCGAAGGGATTACCAGTTATGATAATGGAACCATTGAGAGGTGGAAAGTTGGTGAATAACCTTCCAAAGAAAGTATACGAACTATTTGAAACATCAGATATAAAACGTACTCCAGCAGAGTGGGCCCTTCGTTGGATATGGAATCATCCAGAAGTAACTGTTGTATTATCGGGTATGAATTCAATGCAAATGGTTGAAGAGAATATTAGGGTGGCATCCCAGTCGGAAGCAAACTCCTTTACTGATAATGATTATAAGATGTTTAACAGTATACGGGATATATTAAATAAGACTATTAAAATTCCGTGTACAGGATGTAACTATTGTATGCCTTGTCCTAAGGGAGTTGATATACCTACGTGCTTTTCTTGCTATAACGACAAGGAGATTGATGGGAAACTTTTAGCTATAGGAAAATATATGATGCAAACAAGTTTGAAAACTAATGCAAACAATGCCTCTCTTTGTTCTAAATGTAAAAAATGTGAAGTACATTGCCCACAGGAAATATCAATAAGCAAAGAGCTAGAAAGTGTAGCCAAGGAAATGGAGAGTTTTTACTATAAACCAGCAAGGTTTATTATTAAGCGATTTATGAAGTTATAAATAAGGGATTGTGTGTTTGATTAATTCTTAAAAGATGAGTTTATACATTAAATAAAATGATTGAGAAATGAAGGTTAGTGAAAAGTTTTAGTGGATTAGGTAGAATTTTCCCTATAAAAAATTTATAGAGATTAAACAAATGTAAAAGAAATATTCCTATCTCAACTACAGATAGGAATGTTTTTTTAGTTTAATGAATTGTTTATTTCATAATTTTTATTACTATTAATTGTTAAACCTTTACTTAAAATAGAATCTCTAGTTTCTCTCTTATAATTACATCCATTAAAAGCTATTTGACATTGGGTTCTATGCTTACAAGTACTGCAAGCTATTTTTTTTATATGTTTTCTCTGCTTTTGTGAAATATTAATTAGCTCAATGAAGTTCTTTTTGTTTTTTATAGTCTCGTTTATATAGGACTTAACAGCCTTGGCATAGTGTTGTTTTATAAGTAATGCTGCTTTATTCCTATCACTTAATTTAATAAGCTCTAAATTTATTTGGTTATTAATAATAGTACCTCTAATTATTTTGGTGTTAATATTTATTTCTAAATTGTCGTAGGGTATTTCTAAATAATCAACCTTAGGCGTAATAGAGCCGATAATTTTTATTGGAAATAAGTCATTCAGATTATAACTTTCTTCTAGCTGTATGTTAAAATATTTATCAAAAAGTCGAGTACGTAGTTTCTGTATAAAAGATAATAATGCTATTATACTCAAGGCTATAATAATAAAACTGATGTAAGTTAACATAATCTCACCCCTTCTTATTACATTTTAGCACATAACAATAGTAGCTTTTAGTGGATGTTTTTAACAATACAGGATATTAATTATACCTAACAAAATAAAGTATTGATTGACAGTATAGAAAGTATGTGATATTTTTTAAGTGTCTAAGAGGGAGTAGCTATGGCTCAGCCAAAATAAAATCAACATACTGGAGAAATCCTGGTTTTATTTACTTTGAGATTACTTAAAGGAGCGAGACTTTTAGATTAGTATGCCATTCTATTTATGGTTTGCTAATCTATTTGTCTCGTTTTTTACTTTGGTTGAGCTTTTGATACATATAATGGAATGATGTGTATTTAATGATTGTTATTGGAAGAATTATATGCTGTAGATGAAACAATACTAGAAATATATAAACTATATGATTATTGGTAATACAACCATTATAATTGAGGAAAATACTAAATAGTATAATTAAACATTCAGAAGAGGTGTTAGAAGCGATGATACAGGAACTATTAAAGGCATTTACACTAATTTTTATAGCAGAGATGGGAGATAAAACTCAAATTCTAGCAATGGCTTTTGCAACAAGATTTCCAGTAAAAAAGGTATTAACCGGAATATTTATAGGATCTTTGCTAAATCATGGTTTGGCAGTGATTTTAGGACGCTCATTAGCAAATTATATCCCTATAAATACTCTTCAGATCGTTGCTGGTTTTGCATTTGTTGGTTTCTCCCTATGGACCTTGAAGTCTGAAGAAGATGACGAAGAGGAAGATGAACAAAGCCTACGATTTGGTCCGGTATTAACAGTTGCCATAGCATTTTTTGTTGGTGAACTAGGTGACAAAACGCAACTAACAGCAATAACCCTAGCATCAGATGCTATGTATCCTGTATTTATATTAGGGGGAACTGTACTAGGTATGATCTTTACCGGAGGATTAGGTATCATTATTGGTAAAAAGCTAGGGGATAGAATACCAGAGTTCACAATTAAGATTATAGCCTCTTCAGTTTTTATGATATTTGGTGTATCGAAGCTGTATCAGACGTTACCAAGTGAATATATAAATTTTAATAATATGATATTTTTTACTATTATTATGGTAGTTACAATACTTTTTATTTTAAGACCAGTTGTATTAAGAAAGCAGCGTGGTCAAGAATCTGCGTTTAAAAGAAGGTCTAGAGAATTATATGACTATTATCATCAAGTTAAAGAAAATATTTATAGAATATGCTTAGGGCCAGGGTCTTGTGGTGAATGTATAGGAAATGACTGTATAGTTGGTATAACAAAAACCCTAATAAAAAATGGTATGGAGCAACAGGATCTTGTATCACAAAATACTTTTTCACCAAAGGATATTTCATTGTCCAAAGGTTTTGATAGAGAGAAGGTATTAGATAGTTTAAGGTTAACTCTTATGGTCCTTAAAAATGAACCAAGGAGTAGCGAATTAAAAAATATTCATGAAATAAGAAAAAAATTTGAAACTATTTTATTTAATAAAAGCATTGAGAATATGGATGATTGGGAGGAATACCGAAAAAGACTTACGGATATTGATAAGAATAGTGCGAATCGTCTTTTCCAGAACACGAATAATTATTAAAGAATATCGCTCCGAATAAGTAAATGATAATAAAAGGCTAGCCCCAAAAAGGCTGGCTTTTTTGAGAAGAACTATAAAAAATTTCTATAAATATGAATAAAGTTAGAAAGTTTTTATTTATATTAGAATTCATATGTTGACATTAAAAGAGATGGGTGATATTATTTAATTGTTGGTAATGAAAATCAATATCAATAAATCATAACAAAAATATAATTTTCAATCAAAAGGAGGATATGAGAATGAAAAAAATTACAATTGTTTACTGGAGTGGAACGGGAAATACGGAAATGATGGCAAAAGCTATTTCGGAAGGGGCTCAGGACGCTGGTGCTGAAGTTAAGTTACTAAGCGTGGATAAAGCAACCGTAGCCGATATAGAAAATGCAGATGGAATCGCACTAGGTTGCCCTTCTATGGGAATTGAGGTTTTAGAGGAATCCGAAATGGAGCCTTTCATAGAGTCTATTGAAAATGCCGTCACTGGTAAACCTACGGTCCTATTTGGATCATACGATTGGGGAAATGGTGAGTGGATGGATGATTGGGCAAAACGTATGGAAAACTATGGTGCAGATTTGGTAAATGAGGGATTAATTGTACAATTAGAACCGACGGAGGCGAGTTTAAAGTCTTGTAAAGAGTTAGGGGTAAAATTAGCAGGGTAATTTACATAAAAGCTTTTGTACTACTATGATGTGCGGTTAGGGGGTAATTCCTAACCGTAATTTTTTTATTGATAGTCTAATACTACAAAGCATCAAGTGATAAAAAGAGGGAAAGTTCTATTAGAACTTTCCCTAATGTATCTATAGTATTTCATCTTTCATAACTCTCATAGCGTTCAAAACAGCAAGTAATGCAACGCCTACATCTGCAAATACGGCTTCCCACAATGATGCTACACCAAAGGCACCCAAAATCAGGAATATAACCTTAACACCCATGGCAAGTATGATGTTTTGCCAAACAATCTTACGCGTACGTTTAGCTATTTTTATAGCAGTAGCAATTTTTGATGGCTCATCAGTCATAATTACAATATCGGCAGCTTCAATTGCAGCATCAGATCCTAGGCCCCCCATGGCAATACCTATATCTGCTCTAGCTAAGACCGGTGCATCATTTATACCATCGCCTACGAATATTATTTTTTTATTAGCAGACTTTTGTTTGTCAATATATTCGAGTTTTTCTACTTTATCCGTAGGTAGCAATTCGGAGTACACTTCATCGATTCCTATTAATTTACCTATGTTATCTCCAACAACCTTTAAGTCACCCGTAAGCATAATGGTTTTCTTAACACCAATCGATTTTAATGATTTAATTGCCTCTGCTGAATCCTCTTTAATTTCATCAGAGATTAGAATATAACCGGCATAATCTTTATTTACTGATATGTGGACAATAGTACCGATAGTTTCAACGTGGCTATGAGTAATATTCTCTTGGTTCATTAGTTTTGAATTTCCGGCTAGAATATCTTTACCCTCAAATCTTACTCTAGTACCATAGCCTGGAATTTCCTCATAATTTTCAATTTTATTATTATCAACTTCTAATTTATATGCTTTTAAAATTGAAGTTGCAATTGGATGGTTTGAAAGACTTTCAGCGTAGGCCGCATATTTTAATAATTCATCCTTAGAATAATTGTTTATGCTTTGTATTTCGGTAACAGTAAACATACCCTTAGTTAATGTCCCTGTTTTATCAAAGATAATTGTTTCAACACTGTTCAGTGCTTCTAAATAATTACTTCCCTTTACTAAGATACCACTTTTCGAGGCCCTTCCGATTCCACCGAAAAACCCTAATGGGATTGAAACAACTAATGCACACGGACATGATATAACTAAGAATACTAAAGCTCGGTATATCCAATCAGAAAATTCTGCTCCTGTAACCAGTAGTGGTGGAAGGATTGCAATTAACGTAGCAATAATTACTACTATTGGTGTGTAGTATCTAGCAAATTTTGTTATAAAATTTTCAGTAGGGGCTTTCTTACTACTGGCGTTTTGAACTAAATCTAAAATCTTTGAAACCGTGGACTCGCTGAACTCCCTTGTAACTTCTACCGTCAGAAGGCCATTTATATTAATAAAACCACTTAATACGTCGCTACTTGGATTTACATCTCTAGGTATAGATTCTCCAGTTAACGCAGATGTATCAATGGTTGAATATCCTTCAATGACTGTACCATCTAAAGGGATCTTTTCCCCAGGCTTTATAATAATAATATCGCCAATTGATACTTCCTCTGGAGTTACTTGTTTTATATCCGAGCCAACCCTAAGGTTAGCATAATCAGGTCTAATATTCATTAGTTCACTTATTGATTTTCTAGAACGATCCACTGCCATATCTTGAAAAAATTCACCTATGTTATAGAATAACATAACTGCTACCGCTTCAGGGAGTTCTCCAATTAGAAATGCCCCTATTGTAGCAATAGACATCAGAAAGTTTTCATCAAATACTTGACCCCTTAAAACATTCTTTATGGCGCTTAAAACTACTTGCCCCCCAACAATTATATAACTTGTTATAAATATAGATAAACTTAGCCAATTTGGAAGATTGAAAATTAATCCGATTGCAAAGAGGGATCCTCCCACACCAATTTTAATCAACTCTTTTTTATTATTATGTTCCCCATGATGTTCTCCAACTTTTTTATGCTCATCAGCATCAACGACTTCGACATCTGGTTCTATTCTTTTTACAATAGATTTGGTTTCTTTAAGAATATCGTTGTAATCTCTGATATTCTCAAGTTCAATAACTAATTTTTTTGATATAAAGTCTACATTTGCACTTTTTACACCAGTAAGGCTGTTAACATTGATTTCTATTTTTGTTGCACAATTAGCGCATCCCAATCCATTAAGTAATAAGGATTTCTTTTTATGTTCCTTTATAATTTTCTCTTTAACAATAACATGAGGCTCGTATTTATATATAATAGTACTAATTTTCTCCAATACATTCTCGATGTTATGATCGTTTTCAATTTCAATTGAAAGGGTTTTTGTAATAAAGTTCATCGAGGCTACTACTCCATCTATTTTATTAACCTCATATTCAATCTTTGTGGAACAGTTTGCACAGTCTAATCCATCTAAAATTAAATCTTTCCTAGCTGTAGATATCATAAAATCTAATCCTCCCATAATCTGATGAATATATGAACACTCGTTCATATGTTATAGTTATATAATAATCCTAACCTTTTGAATTGTCAATAATGATTATCAAAAAAGAGTCGGGTAAATAGTCGTACCAGGGGACTAAGAAAATATTAAAGGAAGGGTTAGGGTGCCTGTTGTAAATGGCATAACAAAAATGTTGGTAAATGCATTGTTTATGTACCAAAGTAATGCCAAGAACGACAATGATTTGGCTTGCACACCACTTACATTGAGATGTATGCATGGTAGACTTAGAGACTCAGGGATTGATTTTTCGAGTTGCCATTAAATGCTCTTTTCATTTATACAGAGGCTAAATGTCAATGGCAAATCAATTTGTATTGCCAAAACACACTACATATTTTTATAATGACATAAAACAGCAATTTTTAAGTGCCATGTACACCTGTATCTGGCGTAAAAAGGACAGAATTATGCCTATTATTATCTCGGAGAATGTACAAAAGAAAGCCGTAACCCATACTATAGTGACTAAACCATCCCTTTATGGAACCTAGGTACAGGTGTTACTGGGGAAAAATTGGATTGGATGATTTTGATGTATTTCTAATAGCTTGAATAATAGACACTTACTACATAGGGAAAAAATTGGCTCTTTAAAAAATAGTAATATAATGAGATATAAAAAGAAGAGAGAATTATATGTGTTGCATGTGGTTATGGAGATTGTTCTGCTATTACCAATCACAATGGTGTAAATCATCCAGAAAGTTGCATCATTTAATAAGAATGAAATTGAGATAGAGCATTGTAAAGTCAGTAGAACAACATGAATTATAAAGTTTTTAGACACAATCTGAAATAGGGTAGCCTTCATCCTTAACAATACTATGATGCAATGAAATGTTGAATAATTGAAGAGCAAGGTAAACAAAAATACAAAATTATAATAAAACAAAAAATGCATAACATTAATTATATATGTATGTAAATACTTATAGATAAAGGTATGAATATTGAAAATAAATAATGAGATGCTTTGTATTCATTCAACAGTAATCCAATTATTAAATCATAATTTTGGAAGTAAATACCGTTCTTGCTGATATACACGCATTGAATGAACTAAAGTAAGCCTAGTGTCTTTATACGTGGATGTATTAAAAGTCAATTGTAATTAGTAGGTATAATTGAGGATATATCCTTAGTTTCAATTAAAGAAATAGTATTTGTTGACTACATAGTCAATGCATATTAGTTAGAATTATCGGGTGTGCGAACATTTAAATAAAAATGTTGAAATAAGTTGAATTAAAAACGAACAATATTGAATTATTGAAATCAATAACAATCAAACTTGTTCGATGTATTTTACTATAAAAAAATAATACAATGATGTAGAGAATAAAAATCAGGAAATTATGGAGAAAGAGGGGGATACAAATGAATAAAGTTAAAGTTTTAACAGCTCAAGAGGCTGTGGATTTAGTAAAAGACGGTGACACTCTTGTCACAAGTGGGTTCGTTGGTAACTGTAACCCTGAATTATTAAGTAAAACAATTGAGAAAAAATTCTTAGAAACGGGACATCCTAAAGATTTAACGCTTTTCTACATTTCTTCACAAGGTGACAGAAGTGGAATAAGGGGTGGAGACCATTATGCTCACGAGGGTATGCTTAAAAGAGCTATTTTAGCTCACTACGGTACAGCTCCAGCACTAGGAAAAATGGCTGTAGAGAACAAATTTGAAGCATTCAACATTCCTCAAGGTGGCACATCTTTTATGATTAGAGATATGGCTGGTAAGAGACCTGGAACTATTACTCACGTAGGATTAGAAACATTTGTTGACCCAAGAAATACTGGTGGAAAAGTAAACCAAAAGGCTATTGACTCTGGATGGAATCCAATCCAATTAATTGAAGTTGATGGAGAAGAAAAACTATTCTACAGAACTTTCCCTGTAAACATTTGCTTTATTAGAGGAACTTATGCAGATGAGTATGGTAACGTAACATTAGAAAAAGAAGCTGCAACTACTGAAGTACTTTCAATAGCACAGGCAGTTTACAATAACAAAGGAACGGTAATCGTTCAAGTTGAAAAAGTTGTTAAGGGCGGTAGTTTAGATCCAAGATTAGTTAAAATACCAGGACCTTATGTTTCTGCAGTTGTAGTGGCTGAACCAGAGGATCATGAGCAAGCTTTAGGGCAACCATATAATCCGGGAATATCTGGAGAAAGAAGAATGCCTGTCGAAGAAACAGCTCCAATGCCATTAAATGCTAAAAAAATTCTTGCAAGAAGAGCATCTATGGAATTAAGAGAAGGCACAGTTGTAAACCTAGGAGTAGGGGCGCCTGAATTTATTGCTGTTGTTTCTGGAGAAGAGGGAATTGCAGACTACATGACTTTAACAGTTGAGTCTGGAACTATCGGTGGTATTCCACAAGGTGGATCTAGATTTGGATCAGCATTAAATCCTGACGCAATTATAGACCAAGGATACCAATTTGACTTTTATGATGGTGGTGGATTAGATCAAGCTTATTTAGGATTAGCTCAATGTGATCAATTTGGTAACATTAACGTAAGTAGATTTGGACCTAAATTAGCAGGTTGTGGTGGATTCATAAGTATTACTCAAAATGCTGGAAAAGTATTCTTCTTAGGAACATTTACTGCTGGTGGATTAAAAACTAGTATCGTAGATGGTAAATTAGTAATAGACCAAGAGGGAAGAGAAATTAAATTTATCGAGCAGGTTGAACAAGTTACATTTAGTGGTAACTTAGCTAATAAAAAGAAACAACCTATATTATATATAACTGAAAGATGTGTATTTGAATTAACTGAAAAAGGACTATGCTTAATTGAAATAGCTCCTGGTATCGATCTTCAAACACAAATTTTAGACTTAATGAAATTCAAACCTGAGATTGCTGAAAATCTAAAAGAAATGGATCCAAGGTTATTTAGAGAAGAAAAAATGGGTTTAGCTAAATAATTAGGTTATATTAATTCATAATTAGTTAGAGTTAGTTAAATAATTCTAACTAATTATGAAAAATTTTCAAATAAATATGCTACAATTTTAATTAAAGTCATGATATAATAAATCATGACAATATTTTAACTCATTATGACAAATTTTTAACTAATCTAACAAATTATTATAAAAAATGGAGGGGATTTTTATGAAACATATTACGAGAATGCATCACGTTGGTATCATTCTACCTACTTTAGAAGCAGCACACCAGTGGCTAGAGACCTTTGGCTTAGAAATTGATTACCAAGGGTTTGTTGAGGCTTACAAAGCAGACTTAATTTTTACAAAATACACTGCAAATGAAAGTCCAGTGGAATTAATTATTCCAAGAGAAGGTAGTGTACTAAAAGACTTCAATAACGGTAAGGGTGGTATTGCACATATCGCTTGGGAATGTGAAGACGTTGAGGCTGTGCGTCAAGATTTTGAAAGCAGAGGAATTCAAATGCTTGAGAGAGAAGCTGTACCTGGAACAAGTGACATTATTGTTAACTTCGTAAGACCAAAATACACAAACGGAATACTAGTAGAGTACGTACAGACTGTTGCTTCAATCCAAAGATAGGCTGCAAGCAAACAACTATTTAGGAAGGAGATTGACGCATGTTAACAATGGGGATTGATATTGGTTCCGCCTCATCCAAAGTAGTAATATTAGAAGACGGAGCAAGAATTGTCATAGCAGAAGTTATACAAGTTGGAACGGGGACATCGGGACCTAAGAGGGTATTAGATCAAGCCCTTACTAATGCGGGTGTAACCATAGATGAAGTTGACAGAATCGTTGCAACGGGATATGGTAGATTTAATATAGAAGAAGCTGATAAACAAATCAGTGAAATTAGTTGTCATGCTAAAGGGATAGCCTTTTTAGTACCAGCAGCTAGGACAATTATCGATATTGGAGGACAGGACGCAAAGGCGATCAAGCTCGATGATAAAGGTAATGTTAAGCAATTCTTTATGAATGATAAGTGCGCAGCAGGAACAGGTCGTTTCTTAGATGTAATGGCAAGAGTTCTTGAGGTAGAACTATCAGAAATGCAGGAATATGATAGTAAAGCCACGGAAGCTGCAGCTGTCAGCAGTACATGTACAGTATTTGCAGAATCTGAAGTTATATCTCAGCTTTCAAAGGGTGTAGATAAGGAGAATATTATTGCCGGAGTACACCAATCGGTAGCTTCTAAAGCATGTGGTCTGGCCAATAGAGGTGGACTAGAGGGCGATATAGTAATGTGCGGGGGAGTAGCGCAAAATGCAGGAGTTGTAAGAGCAATCACTAAACAGCTTAATAAACCTGTAATTGTTGCACCAAACCCACAAATTACTGGCGCCTTAGGAGCAGCTTTGTATGCCTATGAGCAAGCAGTAAATTTGCAAATAAATAAGCAGGTAATATAAGGTTAAATACCTTAAAAAATATAAAAGGGGGCTTTTAAATGACTGAAAACATGAATGCTAAACAAATGTTAGCATACTATCAAGAGAAGTTAGATGAAGAAGCAAGACAAGCCAAAAAAGAAGGAAAACTTGTTTGTTGGTCAGCGTCAGTAGCGCCACCAGAGTTCTGTGTAACTATGGACATAGCTATGGTATACCCTGAAACACAT
>Ga0194137_10000449_pt1 | contig 28006 bp, 25 predicted proteins | sample TARM_MetaG_T3_14_FD_134025 | JGI IMG/M metagenome (GOLD analysis project Ga0194137, IMG submission 134025) | Freshwater microbial communities from Pennsylvania, USA, analyzing microbe dynamics in response to fracking - TARM_MetaG_T3_14 (version 2) | ecosystem: Environmental > Aquatic >... | reverse complement strand
TGTCGAAGCAGTTCGCGCTGCCGACCGAAATCATCGCCGCCGAGACCTACCGCGCCGAGGACGGGCTCGCGCTGTCGTCACGCAACGGCTACCTGTCGGCGGAAGAGCGCGCCGAGGCGCCGCAGCTCTACCGGCTGCTCAACGAGGTGGCCAATGAAGTACGGTCCGGCCACCTCGACGTCTTCGAGCTCGAGCGCAATGCGATGGCAAAACTGGCGGACCGCGGCTGGAAGCCGGATTACATCTCGATCCGCAAGCGCAACGATCTGCAGCCGCCTTCCGCGGGCGACCTTGCCAACGGCGAACAGCTGGTCGTGCTCGCCGCAGCCAAGCTCGGCACTACGCGACTGATCGATAACCTCGAAATCTGAGGCGCGGCGCCGGCCATGCATGCGTGCGTCCTGCGCTATGCCTTGCTGGCGGCCCTGCTGACGGCCTGCCTTCTGCTCGCGGCGCCCGGCCGCGCTTCGGTGACCGTGCATGACGATACGGGACGCGCCGTCACGCTGGTCTCTCCGGCGCGCCGCATCGTCAGCCTGGCGCCCCACACCACGGAGCTGCTGTTCGCCGCCGGCGCAGGCGCCTATGTCGTCGGCGTAACGCAGTTCAGCGACTATCCGCCGCAGGCAAGGAGCATCCCTTCGGTCGGCAGCGGCGTCTCCCTCGACCTCGAACGCATCCTGCAGATGAAGCCGGACCTGATCGTCGGCTGGAACAACGGTCAGGCCGGCATGCAGCTCGACAAGCTGCAGTCGCTCGGCATTCCGGTGTTCAGGAGCGAGCCCTACGACTTCAAGACCATCGCCTCCTCGCTCGAACGGCTGGCGCAGCTTGCGGCCGCGGAAGCGGCGGGCCGCAGTGCCGCGGAACGGTTCCGCGAGCGCCTGGCCCAGTTGCAGGAGACTTACCGCCAGCGCCGGCGATTGAGCGTCTTCTACCAGATATGGCGCACGCCGCTCATGACGCTCGGCGGCCCGCATCTGGTGACGGCCGCCTTGAACACCTGCGGCGCCGACAATGTGTTCGGCAACCTGAAGCAGCTTGCGCCGACCGTCGCCCTCGAAGCGGTGATCAAGGCCAATCCCGACGTGATCGTGGCCAGCGGGGGCGAGCAGGATGACGTGCTCGCCGGATGGAAGCGCTTCCCACGCATGAGTGCAGTGGCCAGCAACAATCTGCTGCTGATTGACGGCGAACTGCTGAACCGCTCCGGGCCGCGCGTTCTCGATGGCGTCGAGATGCTGTGCCGGGAGCTGGACCGGATCAGGAAGAAGTAGCCAGGCCGTTCCTGCCAAGGCCGGGCATCACGGCATGAACGCCAGATCCGTCTCACCGGGATCGATCCCGAACTGCGACAGAATGGTCGTCGCCTGTCCACGGTGATGGGTCTGGTGGTTGAAGAAATGCGTGACCAGCAGCCAGGCCGGCTTGGTTTGTGTGCTTTGGGTTAGGCCGCTGTACCAGCTGAATTCCGCCGCCAGCCATTCCGTACTCAGCGTGTCGGCCCATGCGGCGATATCCTCGTCGAGAGACGCGCGGGCGGCCTTTAGTTCTGCCCACTCTTCATGCAGCAGCGCGCCGAGCGGCGCTTTCGGATAGGGCTTTTCCAGCGGCGTGCCGTGCACGAAACGGCCGAGCCACATGGTGTCGGCCCAGAGCAGGTGATTCAGCGTGCCGTGCAGGGATTTGAAAAAAGCGCCGCAGTCGGACTTGCGCTGCCCATCGCTCAGGCGGTCGCCGCAGGCGTACAGCCTGTCGTTCATCCAGCGGTTGTAGTCCGCCATGGTACGGACGTAATCCGGCGTGATCATGTTCTCCTGCTCCGTCTGCATTCAAGTCATGATGACCATTTCACCAGAGCCTGCCATTGCTCGATGTCGCGCTCCACCTTCGAAGGCGCCACATCCCACAGGCAGGCGCCGTGCGCGGCCAGCTGCACATAATTCTGCGTATCGCGCAGATAGCCCAGCACCGGCAGGCCGAGCTGGCCGGCGTAATGCATCAGCTGGTCGAATGCCCGGGTGCGGACATTGACGCGCATGCCGACCACCCCGACTCGTGCCTTGCCGTGATGCGCGGCCAGCCACTGCAGGAAGGTTTGCGTTGCCAGAATGTCAAACATGGAAGCCTGCAGCGGCACCACGACGCGGTCGGAAAGGCGCATGACTTCATCGAGCCGGTTGCCGGCCAGCCCCGCCGGCGTGTCGAGCACGACATGGGTGGTGCCCTTCGGCGGCCGCACCGCATGGCCGTCGACTTCCCAGGGAAGGATAGGAGGCAGGCCGCCGGGGCGCAATGACAGCCAGGCGCGCGAACTCTGCTGCGCATCGATATCACCGAGCATGACCTTGTGCCCCTGCTTGGCGAAATACCCTGCAAGATTGGTGGCGATGGTGCTTTTACCGACCCCGCCCTTGGGATTGACGATGGCGATGACTGGCATGGCTGGCTCCTTGGCTAGTGGCGTTCCATGGAATTCGACATTCCTTCCGGACAACATTGTTGCAAGGATAGCATGCGGCTTTTTCACACTGTTACAGTCGGCCATGCCTTTCCGTTTCTGCCCGGAACCCCGGCTGCCTTAAAATACCGCCCATGCAGAATTCTTCACCGATTGCGGCCGCGTTGCCGGACGAAGGGGCGCAGCCTTCCCTTCAAGCGTATTTCAGGTCCGGCATCTCTCCGGACGACATCGACCAGGTCCATCGCCTGCGGCGGGCGCAGCCGCTGCTGCAAGGCTTCACCGCGCTGTTCTACGGCGGATCGGACGCCGTCCTGGTCCGCCTGCTGGTCTTGCATGAACTGGCCTCCGATCCGAACGCCTCCACCCTGACCCGCGCCGACATCAATGCCAAGCTCGGTTATCTCGAAGCGGAAAGCCTGGAAACGGTGCTCTACCGCCTGCGCTCCCATCAGCTGCTGAACTGGGATGCCGGTCAAGGCGTCTACCGCGTCACGCCGCTGGCGCGCAATATCCTGTCGGCCATCGACAGCCTGACGGCGCTGGCCCAGGACGACGATGACGCGGAAATGGGTTTCCTGCTGTCCCAGGTCGCGGGTTCGCAGGCGGTCGGCGGCATCACGGTGGAACAGCTCCAGCACCTGCTCGGCCGCATGGTGGACCTGACCGAGGAATTCCGCGACGCCATCGCCTCGGGCTCGGAATTCCGGCTGCGCGCGGCGCAGGAAAAATGGCATACCGCCTGCGACTGGGTGGAAAAGGGTTCGCAGGTCCTGCAGGCGATCACCAACGACCCGGACGCCGACGCCGCCACGCACCGCGCGGCGCAGGCCATCGGCCGGGCGCAGAGCGCATTGCTCAACATGCAGGGCATGTTCTCGCGGGCGCTGAACCAGATCGAGCGCCAGCGCGTGCACCTCGGCCAGTCCGGCCTGTCGACCACCGACATCAAGACCTGGCTGATGAACCATGAAGACCTTGCCGGGCTGGCGCGCGAGGCCGTCGCCATGCCGGTGACGCCGATGTTCATCACGCCGTCGGAAATGATCGACGTGGCCGAAGCCGAACTGTTCGCCGACAAGAACGCCGCCCTGCCCGCCGAACTGCCCAGGGGCGAGGAAGCCTCCATCGTGCGCAACGACACGCCCGCCATGCCGGCAGAGCTAGACGCCTGGCTCGACCGCCTGAGCGCCTTTGCCGCGGCGGCGGACAAATCCTCAAGCACAAAAGTCCAGGACACCCTGCTGCCCGCCAGCTTCGCCGTCGCTTCCTACCGCGCCTCCCTGCTGCCCCTGCTGGGCGATGAAAGCGAAGCCTCGCTGCAGGGCGGCACCGCCACCATGGCGCGCCTGCCGATCGAGTTCGCGCCGCAGGACGGCATGGTGCAACTGAAAGACCCGCATGTGGCGGCGATGTCGAATGCAACGCTCGCGCCCGCCCCGGCAGCAAACAACAAACCGGAAACACAGCATGACTGACGATGCACAAATCCTGATTGCGCAGCTGATGACGCATCAGACCCTGTCGCGCGAGAACAAGCTGGTCAAGCGCGCGCTGACCGACGAAGCCTTCCGCCTCGACATCGACAACCGGCTCGCCGCCTGCGGCCTGAAGTTCCTCGACAACGTCTATGCCGACAATGTCACGCTGGCGCTGGCGCGCGAGATCGAGCCGAAGATCTTCGGTTCGCGCGAAGTCTGGCAGAACAACAACATGGGCCTGGCGCGCGATGGCGTCGCCCTGCTGGTCGTGCTGTGGGCGATGATCATCCTGCCCAAGCGCGAGCGCCAGGAAGCGCACCAGCATGCGCTGGAAGACCAGGAAGACATGTTCGGCAAGGACAAGCCGCTGCCGCGCGCGGAAGATGCGTCGATGGGCATTTCCTACAAGGCCCTGCTCGCCGACTTCGGCGACAAGCTCGGCAGGAAGACCCGCATGGACATCAACCTCGGCCAGCTCAACAAGCTCGGCTTCATCGAGCGGCGCGGCGACATGATCCTGGAAGGGCCGCTGCTGGACCTGATGATGGACACCGACACGCTGCGCGACCGCATCATCAACGGCGCGCTCGCCGACATCTTCCACCGGCCGCTGCCGAGGGAAGCCGCGATCATTCCCTTCCCGCAGGCCGAAGCGCAGGGCGATGCCGACTCTCAGGCAGACACGCAGGCAGACGCGCAGAGCGAGCCGCTCCCGGAACAATAAGCAATAAGCAATAAGCAACAAGCCACAGGATTCGCATGTTTCATATCAAATCGCTGGAGATGGTCCACTGGGACTACTGGCAACGCGTCAAGAACATTCCGCTGGATGCGAAGATCATCACCATCGCCGGGCAGAACGGCTCGGGCAAGACCACGCTGCTCGATGCGCTGCGCACGCTGTTCGGCCTCGACTGCTCGATGGGCCGCTCCTACAAGCACTATGCGCGCCACGCCGGCCAGCAGACCTCGTGGCTGCGCGCCGTGGTCGACAACCGCGCCACCGGCCGCCAGCTGTCGAACCGGCCGTTCCGCGCCTCCGGCTTCTTCAGCGAGGATGAAGTCACGCTGTTCTGCCAGATCCAGAAGAACGGCGGCGACTGGAAACGCCAGTACCTGATGCGTCCCGGCGCGGTCGAGATCGAGGAAGTGCTGGACGCGAACGACTGGCTCGGCCTGGAGAGCTACCGCAAGCGCCTGGCCAATGCCGGACTTTCGCCGGCGATGGCCAAGGTGCTGGCACTGGAACAGGGCGAAACCGACAAGCTGTGCGAATACGCGCCGCGGCAACTGCTCGACCTGGTGTTCCAGGTATTCGGCGACAAGGAAGTGCTGGATGCCTACGACGAGGCCAAGCGCCACCAGCGCGATACCGAAACCGAGCTGCAGCGCTTCGAGACCGAACTCGAATCGGCGCAGACCAACCAGGAGCGCCTGCGCCTGCGGGCCGCCAACTACCACCAGTGGGAAGGCCTGAACAAGGAACAGCGCGACCTGCAGGAAGAAGTGCTGCCGACGCTGCAGTATCACGAAGCCCGGGAAAAGGCGAAAGCCGCGAGCGACGCGCTGCGCGAATCGCGCAGGTCATTGGCGGCGCAGGATGCGCAGCTCGCCGAGCGTCGCAACGAGCTGGCGGACCGCGCATCGGCATTGAGCGAGGCGCACAGGCAGGAGACCGCGCTGGAAGAAGAAAAGTCGGTGCTGGAGAAGCGCCTCGGCGACATCAATGCCAAGCTCAAGCCGCTGGAAAGCCTGCTCGAGCAGAAGGCCCGTTTGCAGAAGCTGGCGGCCGATGCCGGCGCCGACATCGCCGATGTCGCAGCCGAGCTGGAGCAGAGGGAAAACGAATACATGCGCCAGCGCCAGGCGCGCGACGAGCTCGCCTCGCGCATCGCCGCGGACCGCGCCGCGATCGCCGCACTGGAAAGCAAGACCGGCCTGCCCGATCCGGAGAACGTGCGCTCCATGCGCCGCGCCTTGAACGAGGCCGGCATTGCGCACAGCATGCTGCCAGATATCGTCGAGGTCACCGACCCGCGCTGGCAGGGAGCGGTCGAAGGCATGCTGCGCGGCTATACCTCGGTGATCCTGCTGGAACACGCCCGCGATGCCTCCGCCGCCTATCGCATCGGTGAAAAGGAGCGTTTCGGCCACTTCATCGTGCCGGACCGGGTCACGGCGCCGGAGGTCAAGGACAAGAGCCTGCTGGCCGTGGTGCGCTTCACCGCCAAGGCGCCGGCCTGGCTGATCGATCAGCTCGGCCGGGTGACCCGGGTGGATTCCGCCGAGGCCGGCATGAAGCTGCCGCAGAGCGAGGAATGGATCACGCCCGAGGCCTACCACCGCGAACGGCGCGGCGGGCGTTCGGTGTTCGTGGAAGCCTCGCGCTACCGCTTCGGCCAGGCCGGCCGCACGCAGCGCATCGCCGCCCTGCAGCAGTCGCTGCCCAAGCTCGAAGCGCAGGAAGACCAGCTCACCATGAGCATCAACAAGCTGGCCGGCGAAGTCAGCGCTCTCAAGGCGCGCATTGCCGGCGTCGATGCGGCCAAGGAACTGGTGGCCCGCCAGGCGGAGTTCGACGAAGCCGGCCACGGCGCGGCGCCGTTGAAGGCGGCGCGCACCGAAGTCGGCACAAGGCTGGGAGAGCTCTTCCCGCTGACGAAGAAGGCGACCGAGGACCGCACGCTGGCCGACAATGCCTGGCAGCACGCCAAGCGGTCGCTGGCCGACAGCGAAGCCCATCTGCGGCTGGCGCAGAAGCGCCATCAGGAGGAGCGCGCCGCGCAGGCCAGGGCGCTGGCCGACATCCGCAGGAACTGGCGCCACCTGCCGCATGCCTGGCGGCGTCCGGCGCGCCGCGCCGAATTGGTGGAGCAGCATCAGAATGCGCATCAGGTGAATCTGCGCATCGGCCATGTGTCCAGCGACCTCGCGCGCGAAGACTGGGAAACCGATTCCACCGTGGTCGACCAGCATGTGCGCCTCACCGCGCTGCTGCAGGGACGGCAGGCGGAAACCGAGGAGCGCCGCTACCAGAACAACCGCGCGATCGAAGCGACCAACAATGCGCGCGGCGCCTACATCGACCGCCTGCGCTATACGATCAAGACCTACAGCCGCAACATCAAGGAGCTGGGCGAACTGGCCAACATCGAAGTGCATACCGATCCGGTGCGGCTGGAAAACGATGACGTGCAGCTGGCGCAGGCCGGGCTGCAGGTGCGCTTCAAGTTCGACGGAAAGGGGCCGATCGGCTTGAACGACGGCGAGGCTTCAGGCGGACAGCAGGTGATGAAGTCGCTGATCCTGCTGATCGGGCTGCTGAAGTCGGATGACGGGTCGGGCGGTTTCGTGTTTATCGATGAGCCGTTTGCTCACCTGGACATCCGTAATATTCAGCTGGTCGGGGAATTCCTGAAGAATACGGATGCGCAGTACTTGATGACGACGCCGCTGACGCATAACACGGATGTGTATGATCCTTCGGAATTGACGCTGATTACCAGCAAGAAGAAGAAGGAGTCGCATTGGGCGCAGCCGATTTTTGTGCTGCAGCGGCGGGCGGCTTAAGGTGTCGGATAGGACAGGTCACCTTGCCTGCACTATGGTCTGCAGTCCGAAGAGCAGAACCCCTCTCCCGCAAGCGGGGCGAAGGCAGGGTTTCGCAAACCAGCGGTTTGCGCTGCCGTAGCCGGTTCGGCTTGCAAGCCGAACCGTGGGGCGCGGAGCGGGGGGCAGGGGTGAGGGAGATCGTAAAACCGCAGGAGGTCGTGGCGATCTCCCCTATCCCTTTTTTCAGGATGCCCCTATTGATGCAACTCGCAAGTCAAACTCCATCGAAGAAATGGCATGCCTGAAGGCTTCGAGTTCGTTCCATCTCTCCGCAGAGACTTCCTCTAGCCGGGACTGGCCCCGGCGGACCACCTACTTCTTTGTGTCGACAAAGAAGTAGGCAAGAAAACGACCCCGATGCCATCTCCCCTTCGGGGTTCCCAAAAGAGCGCGGCGCCAAGCGGGAAGCGCGGAAACTCGCCTTCGGCTCAAACAGTCCGCGCTTCTTTATCCGCTTGGCGCCGCACTCTTTTGGCGTTGGCAAAAGGGGGTTTTAACAGCCTCTATGGGTTGGCTTGGTCAGCCGCTACTCCACATTGCTTGTTCCTGGACGGCCTTTTATTCACTGCGCTCCGCCCTGCCCTGCTCATGCCTTCTGAGCCTTGATGCGCTCGTCATTAATCCTCTGCGCACTCTGAAACGCCGGACGCCCAGTCAAACGCCCGAAATACGCTTCCAGCGCCGGTCGCTTTTCCACGCTGCCGAACATCATGCCCCAGCCGATTGACGATCCGAAATAGACATCGGCCGCGGTGAACTGCTCGCCGCAAATGTAAGGCCCTGCCTCCACAGCCTTTTCCAGCGCGGCCATGGTGTCGGCATAGCTGCCGAAACCGGCCGTGATGCTCTTCCCTTCCGGTACCTGCCAGTTGAAGATCCTGGAGGTTGCCGCCATTTCCAGCGGGCCGGCGGCGAAGAACATCCATCGGTAGTAGGCTGCGCGCGCCGGGCTCCCGGGCGGAGGGGCCAGCTTCTTTTCCGGGAAAAGGTCGGCGAGGTAGGCGCAGATGGCGGGCGTTTCCGTCACCACCAGATCGCCATGCCTGACCGCGGGCACCTTGCCCATGGGATTGACGGCCAGGTAATCGGCGCTCTTCATGCTCGTTCCGAAATCCAGCCACACCGTTTCATACGGGACACCGAGTTCTTCCATCATCCAGTGCGCCATGCGGCCGCGGGACTGGGGATGCGTGTACAGCACCAGGTCGGTCATGCGTTCCTCCATGCAGGGTTTGCGATTGCGGCGCATGCCTGCGGGCTCACGGCCGCTGTCGGGAATGAGCGGCTGCTCAGAGTTTGGCAGCCAGCTCGGCAAGCTGGTCGGCGCACTTGCCCCAGCCTTCATGAAAGCCCATTTTCTCGTGGGCTTCGCGGTCGGCGGCCGTCCAGTGCCGCGCGCGGGCGGTGTAGCGGGTGCCGCCGGCTTCGTCTTCGAAGGTGACGATGCAGGTCATGAACGGCTTTTCCGACGGCTTCCATGCTTCGGTATAGGCATCGGTGAAGACCAGGCGCTCGTTGGGCACGACTTCCAGGTAGATGCCCTGGTTGGGAAATTCATTGCCGTCGGGATCGCGCATGACGATGCGGCTGATGCCGCCGGGGCGCACATCGGTTTCCGCCGCGGCGACCGACCAGGGCTTGGGCACGAACCATTGCTTGAGCAGCTCGGGTTCGGTCCAGGCGCGGAACAGCTTTTCCTTTGGCGCCGGGATCAGGCGCGTCAGCACGAGTTCATGCGCATCGGCGGGTGCGGGTGCGGGGGCGTTGGTTTGGCTCATGTTGTTTTCTCCTCCAGGTTCGTGCGGCCTTCATGGCCGTCACGGTCTGCGACATGATGCGTCAAATGCGCCGGAGAGTCGAGCGTGGCCCGCTGATTCACCTTGCGCCAATGCCGCCAAGCAATGCCCGGTACAAGCCCTCGCTCGCATCGGCCATCCTGTCGATGCTCTGCTCGCGCAGGCGCCGCAGGTCGACCGGCTCGGCATGGCGCAATCCCGCCCATCGCAGCAGCGCGCCCATGGCGTCGGGCGTATCGAAGATGCCGTGCAGGTAGGTCCCGAGTATGCAGTCGTCTTCCGACCGGGCTCCCTCGCCGCGGCCGTCAATGTAAAAGGCCGGCCGCTCCATCGCCGGTCCATGCGATGTGCCCATGTGGATTTCATAGCCGCTGACCGTCGCCTCGCCGAAGGCGCAGCACCCATCCACCTGTTCAAGCCGCTTGGCTTGGGTCATTTCGGTATCGATGTCGAGCAGCCCCAGCCCCTGCGATATGCCGGGCTTGCCTTCGACGCCATGCGGATCGGAAACGGTGCGTCCGAGCATCTGATAGCCGCCGCAGATGCCGATCACCTTGCCGCCGTAGCGCACATGGCGCCGCACCGCTTCATGCCAGCCGTTGCGCTCCAGCCAGGCGAGGTCGTTGCGGGTGTTCTTGCTGCCGGGGAGGATGATGAGATCGGCCGCGGGAATCGGCTGGCCGGGGCCGATGAAGCGCAGGTCGACTTCCGGCTGGGCGCGCAGCGCGTCGAAATCGGTATGGTTGCTGATGCGCGGAATGACCGGCACGACGACGCGGAAACTGCCTTCGCCGTTCTGCTCCGGCTTGACCGCGTCTTCGGCATCGAGGAACAGCCCGTGCAGGTAAGGCAGCACCGCCAGCACCGGCTTGCCGGTCTGCCGCTCCAGCCAGTCCAGCCCCGGCTGGAGCAGCGAGATGTCGCCGCGGAAGCGGTTGATCACGAAGCCGACGATGCGCCTGCGTTCGCTCTCGGACAGGCAGGCCAGCGTGCCGACGATGTGCGCGAACACGCCGCCGCGGTCGATGTCTGCCACCAGGATCACCGGGCAGTCGACCGCCTCGGCAAATCCCATGTTGGCGATGTCGCGCTCGCGCAGGTTGATTTCCGCCGGACTGCCCGCGCCTTCCACGATCACGGCCTGGTATTGCGAAGCCAGCCGGCGGTAGGAGTCGAGCACGGCTTCCATTGCCACCGTCTTGTACTGGTGGTAATCGCGCGCATTCATGTCGGCGCGCACCCTGCCCTGGATGATGACCTGCGCGCCGGTGTCGCTCGACGGCTTGAGCAGCACCGGGTTCATGTCGGTATGCGGCTGCACGCCGGCGGCCTGCGCCTGCAGCGCCTGGGCCCGGCCGATCTCGCCGCCGTCGACGGTGACCGCGCTGTTCAGGGCCATGTTCTGCGGCTTGAACGGCGCGACGCGGATGCCGTCGCGCGCCAGCAGCCGGCACAGCGCGGCGGCCACGGTGCTCTTGCCGGCGTCGGAAGTGGTGCCCTGCACCATCAGTGTCGGATAGGGAAAGTTCATGGGCGTTTCATGCATGATGTTGCTGCCACTGGGCGACCAGCGCGGCGAGTTGGCTCAGTCCTTCGGTGATGGATGACGGGCCGGGAGAAAGGATGTCTGCGGACTTGATCTCCTGCACCATGCCGTTGCGCACCGCCGGGATGGCGTCCCAGCCGTGACGTCCGCAGACGGCCTCGGGCCGGAATTTCTTGCCGCACCAGGAGCCGATGATGATGTCCGGCGCGCGGCGCACCACTTCCCCGGGATCGGCGATGATGCGCTCCTTCGCGCCCGGAAATTGCGCCAGGTCGGCGAAGACATCCTCGCCGCCTGCGATGCCGATCATGTCCGACACCCAGCCGATGCCGCTGATCATCGGCTCGTTCCATTCCTCGAAATAGATGCGCGGTCTCTTCGCGTAGCCGGCGCTGCGCGCACGGACGGCATCGACATGCGCCTGCAGTTCCGCCGCCAGCCGCTCGCCGGCTTCCCGCCGATCGACCAGCGCAGCCAGCGTGCGCACCATGCGCAGGATGCCCGCGAGATCGCGCTGGTTGAACAGATGCACCTCGATGCCCGCCGCCGCCAGATCCCGGCAGATGTCGGCCTGCATGTTGGAAAAGCCGATCACGAGGTCAGGCCGGACGGCCAGGATGCGCTCGATCTTCGACGAGGAAAAACCGCTGATCTTCGGCTTTTCGCTGCGCGCCCGCGCTGGCCGGGTGGTGAAACCCGAGATGCCGGCGATCAGGTCTTCCGCGCCGAGCGCATACAGGGTCTCGACCGATTCGGTGCTGAGGCAGGCGATGCGCCGGTAGCAGCTCACTGCCGCACTTCCTTTCCGTCCTTGCCGTCCCTGCGGCCGCGCGCCTCTTCCAGCCGAGCGCAGAGTTCGGTCGCGCCGGCGATGATGCGCGGGCCGGCGCGGTTGATGAGGTCGCCGTCGATGGCGAACAGGTTGCCCCGCCTGACCGCAGTCATCGACGGATACTGCTTCCAGATCTCGATGCCGCTGACCTTCTGGTCGCGCCGGTCGCCGCTGACGATGGCCTCGGGATCTTCCTTGAGCACCGCCTCCTGGGTAATGCTGGGCGCCGCCATCGGCAGCCTGGCGAAGATGTTCTCGCCGCCGCAGACGCGGATCGCGTCGCTGATGATGTGGCGCTCGTTCAGCGTGTACAGCGGTCGATCCCAGACCTGGTAGAACACCCGCACCGGCGGGCGGTTGCGGTAGCGCGACGTCAGCTGGTCGAGCTGGCGCTGCAGGTCGCCGGCGGTCTGCCTGGCCTGCGGCTCGGTACCCATCAGCCGGCCCATGCGCAGCACGGCTTCGGGAATGTCTTCCAGCTTGTGCGGCTCGCTGTAGAACAGCGGAATGCCGAGCTTGCGCAGCTGTTCCATCTGGCGCGACGAGGCATTGTGCCGCCACACCACCAAGAGATCGGGCTTCAAGGCGAGCAGGCGTTCGATATCCACCGAACGGTTGTCGCCGATGCGGGGAATGTTCTTCGCCGCAGCAGGGTATTCGCTATGGGTGACCGTGCCGACGATGCGGTCGCCGCCGCCGGCCGCGAACAGCATTTCCGTCACATGCGGCGACAGCGAAACGACGCGCCGCGCCGGCTGCTGCAGCGTCACCGTGTCGCCGGCATCGTCCTGCACCGTGATCGCCGCCTGCGCCGTCAAGCCGTAACAGCACAGCAGTGCCGCACTCATCAACGATCCGAATCGCGTCATCATCTTTCCCTGCTCCTCCATGTCTGAAGCGCATGCTGCAGCCGCTGCCAGCCGGCCTCGTCGCCCGGCAGGCCGAGGCGGATGCCTCTCGCCCTGACCGGGAACAGCCTGACCCAGATGCCCTGCCCTGCCATGTGGGCGGCAAAGGCTTCCGGTTCCCTTTCCGGCCACCACTGAAACAGCGCCGTGCCGCTCGCATCGATATCGAACTGCGCGAGCAGATCATGCAGGCGCTCGCCGGACTGCAGCAGGCGCCTGCGCGTCGCTTCCTGCCAGGTCCGGTCGGTCAACGCCGCCGTGCCGATTTCCTGCGCCGGCCCGCTGACCGACCACGGTCCCAGCCATTCCGCCAGCCTGTCCAGCAGGCCCTGCTCCGCCGCCACAAAGCCCAGGCGCAGGCCCGCCAGCCCGAAAAACTTTCCTACCGAGCGCAGCACGACGAGGCCCGGCCTGTCGCTCCGGCTCGCAACGCTCGCCTGCGGCACGGTGTCGCCGAAGGCTTCGTCAACCACCAGCCAGCCGCCGCGCGCGGCAAGACGGCCGGCCCAGTCGAGCAATCGGTCCGGTTCGACCAGCACGCCGGTGGGGTTGTTGGGATTGCACACCACCATCACGTCGGCGTCATTCGCGTGGCGGTCCAGCGCTTCATAGGCGATTTCATCAACCTCGTGCCCGGCCTGTCGCCAGCAGTGCGCATGCTCGGCATAGGATGGTGCCGACACCACGACGCGTCCTTTCGGACGCAGGCGCGGCAAGGCCTGGATCGCCGCCTGGGTGCCGGCGACCGGCATCATGCGCGGCGCGCCGTAGTAGGCCTGCGCCGCCTCGACGAAGCCGGGATGCGGCTCGGGCAGGCGGTGCCAGGCATTCGCCTGCAATGCCGGCGGAAGATAGCCGTTGGGATTGATGCCGGTCGACAGATCCAGCCATTCCTGCAGCGGACGGCCATGCCGCAATGCGGCTTCGCGCAGGTTGCCTCCATGCTCAAGCATGCAAGATCCTTTCAATCAAAAATGCGAGGCCGCCCGCTGCCGCAATCCAGAGGATGGTGGTGCGGGCCACCAGTTGCCATGCGCGCCCGATGTCGCCCGCCTCCGCCGGCCGGCCGCTGCCGAGCGGCGGACGGGTTTCCGCCACGCCGTCGTATTCCGCCGTGCCGCCGAGCGAAAGTCCAAGCGCGCCGGCGCCGGTCGACATGACCGGCCCCGCGTTCGGGCTGGGCCAGGCGGCGGCCTGGGTGCGCCAGCATTCGCGGGCGCGCCGGCCGTCGCCGAGCAGCATGTAGGACAAGGCCGTCAGGCGGGCCGGCAGCCAGTTGAGCGCATCGTCGGTGCGCGCCGCCATCCAGCCGTAGCGCAGGAAGCGCGCATTGCGGTAGCCCCACATGGCATCCAGCGTATTGGCGAGGCGGAACAGCAAGGCGCCCGGGCCGCCGGCGACGGCAAACCAGAACAGCGTGCCGAATACCGCATCGTTGCCGTTTTCCAGCGTCGATTCGACCGCGGCCTTGGCGAGATCGCTCTCCCCGGCCCGCGCCGTATCGCGGCTGACGATGCGCGACGTCAGTTCGCGCGCCAGATCGAGCCGGCCGGCGGCCAGCGCCGATGCGATCGGCAGCATGTGGTCGCGCAGGCTGCGCAAGCCGATGCAGAAATACAGCAGCAGCGCATGCAGCGCCATGCCGAGCAGCGCATGGGCATTTACCGCGGCCTGCAGCAGGAACGCCGCCAGCATCACCGGCGGCAGCACGGCCAGCGCCCAGCCGGCAATGCCGAGCAGATAGCGTGCAAGGCCATCGCCGCCGACATTGCAGCGCCGCTCGATCGCGCCTGCAATGCGGCCGAATCCGACCAGCGGATGAAAGCGGCGCGGCTCGCCGAGCAGCCAGTCGAGCACCACCCCCGCCAGCATCAGCAGGGCCACGGCGGACAGTGAAAGTCCGCTCAGCATGGCTGCCCCTTCAGCATCATCGGCAGTCCGGCGACCACGAATACGGCACGGTCGCTGCAGGCGGCAACCGCCTGGTTCAGGCGGCCCGCTTCGTCGACGAACCAGCGCGAGACCGCGCCCTGCGGCACGATGCCCAGGCCGACTTCGTTGGAGACGAGGATGATGTCTCCCGCCGCGTCAGCGAGCGCGTCCAGCAGCGACTGCCGCTCCCGTGCGAAAGCCTCGGGCGGCACGATGCGGCCGACGTCCGGATAGTCGCGCCGTTCGGAAAACAGCAGGTTCGACAGCCAGACCGTCAGGCAATCGACCAGCACGATGTTTTGGGAAGTACTCAAGCGCCGGATCGCCTGGCCCAAGGCCAGCGGCTCCTCCATCGTAGTCCAGCGCGCATCGCGGCGCTGCCTGTGAATGTCGATCCGCTGCTTCATCTCGTCATCATGGGCTTGCGCGGTGGCGATGTAGACCACGTCTTTCGCGCTGCCGGCGGCGAGCCTTTCCGCATGGGCGCTTTTTCCGGAGCGGGCGCCGCCGAGTATCAGGCTGATCGTCATGCCGCACTCCCCCGCAGGAACAGGCTTGCCGCCGCCTGCGGGCAGGACGGGAAATAGGCATGGAAGTAGGAGGCAGTCAGCGAACCCCTGCGGTAGATCGCTTCGCCCGCCTGGCCGGTGGGATGCTTGACGGTGCGGGCCGCGGGTTCCAGTTCGGTTTCCATGCGCGAGTAGTGGAAGGCATGGCCGCGCAATTCGCCATCTTCCCGCTGCCATGCCTGCGCGCCGAGCGCTGCCAGCCTCTTCTGCATGATGACGCGGCCCGGCAGCAGTCCGGCCATTTGATGCGTGTCGCCGCCGATGCCGGTCAGGCTGTCGGCCAGCGCCATCATGCCGCCGCATTCCGCGTAGACGGGCAGGCCGGCCGCATGCGCTTGCCGCATCGACTGCTTCCAGCGAAGCGCATCGGCCAGGGCCGCCGCATGCAGCTCCGGGTAGCCGCCCGGCAGGTAGACGGCATCGGCTTGCTTTGGAATCGCTTCATCGGCCAGCGGCGAAAAATGCACGATGGATGCGCCGAGCGCCCGCAGGCAATCCAGGTTGGCCGGATAGAGGAAGGCGAATGCCGCATCGCGGGCGATGGCGATGGTCTTGCCCTGCAGCAGAGCTGACGGCACGGCTTCCCGCACCGGATCGCCGAGGGAAGCCGGCGGCAAGCCTTCCCAGGCATCGGCATTGAAGTTCAGCTGGTCGGCCAGGGCATCGAGCATGCCGTCGAGTGCCTCGACCTCGTCGGGCTGGACCAGCCCCAGATGCCGCTCGGGCAGCGAGCGTTCCTGGCGCGGCAGGGTGCCGAGCAGGGGAACATCGCGCATGGCTTCGGCGATCATCTGCGCATGGCGCTCGCTGCCGATGCGGTTGGCGATCACGCCGGCCAGCTGCACCGGGCCGTAGTCGCGCAGGCCGCGCACCACCGCGCCGGCAGTCTGCGCCATGGCGGAGGCATCGAGCACCGCGAGTACCGGCACGCCGAACTCCCGTGCCAGGTCGGCGGAGGACGGCGTGCCGTCGTAAAGACCCATCACGCCTTCGATCAGGATGGCGTCGGATTGCGCTGCAGCCTCGGCCAGCAGCCGCCGGCTGCGCTCCAGGCCGACCATCCACAAGTCGAGCGACTGCACCGGCGCGCCGCAGGCGCGCTGCAGCAGCATGGGGTCGAGGAAGTCGGGGCCGGTCTTGAACACACGCACCCGCTTGCCTTCGCGCGCCAGCTTGCGGGCCAGCGCCGCCGTGACCGTGGTCTTGCCCTGCCCCGAGGCAATCGCCGAAACGAGCAACACCCGCGCGCCGCGCATCGCCTTACCACTCCACGCCCGGCTGGGCGGCAATGCCTGCCTTGAATGCATGCTTGACCAGCTGCATGTCGGTGACGGTATCGGCCACCTCGATGAGCTCCGGCGGCGCGGCGCGGCCGGTCACCACCACATGCTGCATCGCCGGCCTTGCCTGCAGGTCGGCGATGACGCGGTTGACGTCGAGGTACTTGTATTTCAATGCGATATTGAGTTCATCCAGCACGACGAAGCCGATGGCGGGGTCCGAAAGAAAGCTCTTGGCTTTCTCCCAGGCGCGCTCGGCTGCGGCGATGTCGCGCTCGCGGTTCTGGGTTTCCCAGGTGTAGCCCTCCCCCATCGCATGGAAGCTGACTTCATCGGGAAAACGCTGCAGGAACAATTCCTCGCCGGTGGACTTGGCGCCCTTGATGAACTGCACCACGCCGACCTTCATGCCGTGGCCAAGCGCGCGGATCGCCATGCCGAAGGCGCTGGAACTCTTGCCCTTGCCGTTGCCGGTATTGACCAGCAGCACGCCGGCATCGCGCTTGGCGGCTTCGATCTTCTGGTCGACCACTTCCTTCTTGCGCTGCATGCGCGCGCGGTGGCGCTCGTTGATGCCCTCGTCGCCGGTCTGGCCGGCATCCTTGCTGTCTTCATTCATTTGTCGTTTCCTCTGCGGGTATGTAGATGCGCCGCCTGCCATGCTGCACGATGTCGATCGGATAGCCGAGGCAGTCGCTCAGCAGTGCTGCCGTCATGACCTCGTCCACCGGTCCCGCCTGCCAGCCGCCGTCGCCCATCAGCAGCAATGCATGGGTTGCGACGCTGTGGGCGAGGTTGAGATCATGGCTGACCAGCACCACCGACTTCTGCTGTTCGCGGCACAGCCGCGCCAGCAGTTCCATCACGCCGACCTGGTGCGCGAGGTCGAGGGCGCTGGCAGGTTCGTCGAGCAGCAGCAGCGGCGCTTCCTGGGCCAGCGCCGCGGCAATCGCCACGCGCTGGCGTTCGCCGCCCGACAGCGTGCGCACATCGCGCTCGGCGAGCGATTCGACGTCGAGCGCACGCAGCGACGCGCGGGCGACCTGGTAATCGGATTCGGCATCCCAGTAGCGGTCGTCCTGGTAGGGATGGCGCGCCGCCAGCACGGTTTCGATGGCGCGGTAGCCGAAGGCGTCGTTGCGGCCCTGCGGCAGGTAGGCGCGTTCGCGTGCGAGCGCGGTCAGCGGCCAGTCGGACAGCGGCTTGCCCTGCATGCGGACTTCGCCGCCGTCGGGCTGGCGCAGTCCGACCAGGGCGCGCAGCAGCGTGCTCTTGCCGGCGCCGTTGCGGCCGATGACGCACCAGCACTGGCCGGGGTCGACCTGCCAGTTCAGGCTGCGGACCAGTTTGCGGGGGCCGATGTTGAGAGAGAGGTTGAGTGTTTGCATAGGCTAGCCATTCCTGCTTATTCCCTCCCCTTGAAGGGGAGGGAGAATCCACGCGCATTCCGACCTTCATAAAGTCGTATCACCATGCGCTATCTCCTATACAGCTGATGCAACTGCACCAGAAACACCGGCACCCCGATCAGCGCGGTAATCACGCCCACCGGCAGCTGCTGCGGCGCAATCACCGTGCGCGCCAAGGTATCGGCCAGCACCAGGAAACTGCCCCCCGCCAGCGTCGCCGCAGGCAGCAGCAGGCGATGGTCCGGCCCCCAGGCGAAGCGGCAGGCATGCGGCACGATCAGGCCGACGAAGCCGATGCTGCCGGCACTGCTGACCGCGCTCGCCGTCAGCAGTGCCGAACTCAGGAACAAACCCTGGCGCAGCCTCGCGACCGAGATGCCGAGCGTGGCCGCCGCTTCCGCATGCAGTGCCATCACATTGATCGCCCGGGCGACACGGATGGCGAAGATCAGCGCGCCGCTCCAGATCAGCCACGGCAGCCAGCGCAGCTGGGTGGCCGACAGATCGCCGATGAGCCAGAACACCATGCCGCGCAGCCGGTTGTCGGGCGCGATCGACAGCATCAGCGTGATCAACGCGCTGCAGCCTGCGGCGACGATGACCCCGGTCAGCAGCAGCATCGGCGCATTGCCGTCGCCGCCGCTGCCGCGCAGGTCGCGCCGGGCCAGCAGCAGCAGAAGCACGGCCACCGCGATGGCGCCGCCGAAGGCCGCCACGTCGACCACCCAGGCCGCCGCCATGAACAGGATGGCGGCCAGCGCGCCGACCGCGGCGCCGCCGGAGACGCCGAGCACATAGGGATCGGCCAGCGGATTGCGAAGCAGCGCCTGCATCATCACCCCGGCCAGGGCCAGCGTGGCGCCGGTGACGAAGGCCGACAGCGCGCGTCCGAGGCGCAGCTCCAGCAGCGTCGCCGCCAGCGATTCCGGCTTGCCGCGCAGCAGTTCGCCGAGCGCGCCGAACAGCTCGCCGGCCGACAGCGATACCGAACCGATCGCGCAGGCGAACAGGATAGAAGCCAGGCCCGCGGCGCCCAGCATCGCCAGGATGGCCACCGCGCGCCGGCGCTCGCGGAAGGACGGGAGGATGAGGACGCTGCTATGCACGTTGAGCTGCTTTCGAAGAACTAGCGGATGCCGTAACGGAGGCCGACAAAGACGTTGGACCCGGCGGTATTGTAGTTCCTCGCCAGTTCATAGTCCTTGTCCAGCACATTGTTCCAGCGCGCGAAGAGCGACCAGTTGGGCGCAACCTCATAATTTGCATAGAGGTTGACGATGCCGTAGCCGCCGAGCCGGTTGCGGTTGTTGGCATCATCGAAGCGCTCCGCCGAAAAGACGATGTCGCCGCCGGTGGTCAGCTTGCCCGCCGTATGGTCGAGCGAGAGCGTGCCATGGCGCTTGGCCCGGCGCGCCAGCTGGCGCCCGGTGGTTTCGTCCTTCGGATTCTGGAAGTCGAGCGACGCCCCTAGGTTGAAGCTGCCGACGGCGGTTCTCGCACCCAGCGTAAGGCCAGAGATCACTGCCTCATTGACATTCTCGGCGCAGCCCAGAGCCGTGCTTCCTGGCCGCGGGCAGTTCGGCACGAACACCAGCAGATCGGTCAGGCGATTGCGGTAAACCACCGCGCTATAGGTCGATTTGCCGTCTTCGTAATAAAGTCCCGCTTCCGCGTTGCGTCCTTTTTCCGGTTTATTGTCAGGCAAGCCGTAGCCTGGGAAGTACAAGTCGTTAAAGCTGGGCGCGCGGAAACTGGTGCCGATGCTGGCGCTTGCCCGCAAGGCATTTGTCAGGCGGTAGCCGTAAGACAGGCTTCCCGTGGCATGCGAGCCGAACTGCGAGCTATTGTCGTTACGGATGCTCGCTGCGGCGAGATGCGCGCCGCGTTTCAGCTGATAGCCGGCGGCGATGGAATTGGTGGTGCGCGATCTGTTGAGCTCGCTGGTGCTAGAATCGACTTCCTCACGGCGGTGTTCGGCAATCAGCTGCACCACGTCGGTGGTGAAGACGCTGATGTTGTTTTGCCAGCTGACCTGCTGCTGCCTGGTATCGAAACGCGTTGTGCCGGTGCGCGTGATGTTCGATCCCTTGTCCTGCGACTGCGACACCATCACCTGGCTGGTCCAGTCGGGCAGGATCTGATTCTTGCTGAAGGCACTGATGGTCGACACCTTTGCCTTGATGCGGTCGTCGAAGGTGGCGCTGCTATCGAACTGCGACTCCAGGTCGCTGTGCAGAAAATTGACCCCGATCTCATGCCCTTTCGCCAGTTCGAGGCTGAACTGGCCGCTGGCACTGTTGCTGTCGTAGCCGTCGCGGTCCGCATTGAATCCGCTCGCACCGCGCCGCGTGGAGGAGAAGCCGTCCGATTCCTCATGCGCGGCCCGCAGCGCATAACGGAAACCGTTGCTGGAACCGGAGACGCCCGCCTCGAGGTTGTAGGTACGATCGCTGCCCACGCCTGCCGACACCGTGGGCGCCGGCGGACCGTCACCCTTCTTGGTGAAGATCTGGATCACGCCGCCGACCGCATCCGCGCCGTACATGGTGCTGAGCGGGCCATAGACGATTTCCACGCGGTCGATCTGCGACAGTGGAATGCCGGCCCAATTCGCTCCACCGCTGGTGGCGGAGCCGACGCGCACGCCGTCGATCAGGACGATGTTCTGCTTGGTATCCGTACCTCTGAGATACACCGACGAATTTGTGGCGGGTCCGCCATTACGCACGATCTCGATGCCTCGCTGGCGCTGCAGCAGGTCGACGAGCGACGTCCGGCCTGATCTGACAATATCTTCCGAAGTGATGGTGATGTTATCGTTCAGCACTTCCGTCGCAATCTGCGGCGTGCGGTTCGCGGTCACCACCACCGACTCCAGTTTTCTGTCTTGTGCGAAGGCGGTCGGGAGGGAAAAGAGCGTGCCGATGGCGAGCGCCATGGCGAGCGGCTTGCCTGCGGCCGGGCGGCCCAGGGATGCGGATGAGATCATGTGAATTTCCAGTGAATGACAACCGGCCTGCTTCCCCGCAAGCCGGATTGAAAGAAAGCGCCGGACGAATGATTCTCCCTGTCCGGCGGCTTCCGCCTGCTCTGGCCGGTATCCGGGCTGGCAAGGTCGATCGGCCAGCCTTCCCATGCAGAAGATGCACAGTGGCTTGAGGGGGCCGTCTGTCGCTGATCAGCGATTGACTCTTGGCTGTTGCAGCGACGCTTGCTTACCGTTGCGGGGGCAGCACACGTTGGCTTGATGAAGCTCGTGTTTCCCGTTTAACTGCCTGCATGAACATGCGGGCGGGCACCAGAACCCGGCTATTGTACGGCTTGCAGTAACCGGCGACAACATCAAAGGCATGTTGCGGCCTGCGCCGCGCCTTATTTCAGGATCACGAGTTCTCCATAGGCAATCTCATGCCGGCTGCGCGCCGCCCGCAACGCCACGTCGCGGGGCGAACCGCCCCTCACGCATTCCTGCAGGAGCCGCATGGTTCCGGCATGGGCGACGATGATGGCATCGCTCATGCCGGACAGCAGGTCCGCATGGAAGCCGCAGACCCGGGTTGCCACATCGAGCACGCTCTCGCCGCCGCCCGGCCGGTAGCCGGCCAGGTCTGCCGCCCAGGCATCGACTTCCCTGCGCGCAATCCGGTCCCAGGACTGCATTTCCCATGCGCCGAAGTGCATTTCCGCAAGCCTTGCATCCATGACAGGGGCGGCCATTCCGAGGCGTGAAGCAAGCTCGTCAGCCGGCTCGCGGCAGCGACGCAGCGGGCTGGTGTAGATCGGCGTGTCGCGAGGAAGCAGGGGCAATACCGCATTGATGACGCGCTGATGCTCCTCGACCGGCACGGCGAGGTCGGTGCTGCCGTAGCAGAGCCCGGAGGCGACGTCGGGCTTGCCGTGACGGAGGAGGAATAGACGCATGCCGTTCAGGCCGCAGCCGCAAGAAGCGCGAGGTAACAGGCGACTTCACACACCTGCTGCACCGCGCCGAGGCAGTCGCCGGTATAACCGCCGATACGGCGCACGAACTTGCGCGCCAGCCAGGCGGCGCCGCACCCCATGGCCAGCAGCGCCGCTGCCAGCGCAGGCCATGCCAGCCAGCCGAGCCACAGCAGGACGGTCGCCGGCAGCAGCGCGAATACCGCCGCGATCAGGAATTCCGCGTGCGACATGCGCTGCGCAAGCGGCTTGGCCTTGCCCTCCCCCTTCACATATTCGAGCCGCCAGATCAGTGCCGCGGCCATCAGGCGCGAAACGGGATGGCCGAGCAGCAGCGCCGCAATCAGAAGATGAAACGGCAGATAGACGAGTGTCGCGCATTTCAGCGCCAGCAGCAGCCCGATGCCGATCGCGCCATAGGCGCCGATCCGGGAATCGGTCATGATCTGCAGCACCCGCTCGCGTGTCATGCCGCCGCCGAGGCCGTCGCAGGTGTCGGCGAAGCCGTCCTCATGGAAGGCACCCGTCAGGTAGATGCCTGCGATGGTCGACAGCAGCACCGCCACGGTCTGCGGCAATACCAGGGCTGCCAGCGCATAGATGCCCGCAGCGAAAGAGCCGACCACGATGCCGACCGCCGGAAAATACCGGCTTGCATGCTGCAGCCATTCCGGCTCGAAGCCGACCCAGCGCGGTATCGGCAGGCGCGTGAAAAACTGCAGCGCGATGAAGAACAGGCGCAGCTGATGCAGACAGCGCATTGCGAGCGAGTCGGGACGAACGCCGGTCGGCTGCATCGCTCAGCCGTCCTTGCCGCTGACCTGGGCCGACTCGAAGGTGGCCATGTCGTTGAGGAAGTTGACGGCGGCATGCAGCAGCGGCAGGGCCAGCGCGCAGCCGCTGCCCTCACCGAGCCGCAGGCCGAGCTGCAGCAGGGGGCGCGCGCCGAGATGCTCAAGCATGCTGGCGTGGCCGCGCTCGTCCGAGCAGTGCGAGAACACGCAATAGTCGAGTACCGCCGGCTGCAGCCTGGCCGCCGCCAGCAAGGCGCTGGTGACGATGAAGCCGTCGATCAGCAGCACCATGCGCCGCCTTGCGGCGGCCAGCATGGCGCCGGTCATCATGGCGATTTCAAATCCGCCCAATGCGGCGAGTATGTCGAGCGGCTCGCTCGCCTGCGCATGCAGTTCCGCCGCCCGCTGCAGCACCTTCAGCTTGTGCGCCACGCCCTGCTCCGACAAGCCCGCGCCGGCACCGACGCAATCCTCCAGCGGCGCGCCGGTCAGCTTGTGCATCAGGGCGGCGGCGGCGCTGGTATTGCCGATGCCCATTTCACCGAAGCCGAGCACATTGCCCTCCAGGCCTTCGACCAGTTCGATGCCGTGCCGGATGGCGAGCCGGCACTGCTCCGGCGTCATCGCCGCCTCGCGCATGAAGTTGCGGGTGCCGTGCGCCACCTTTCGATCCGTCAATCCGGTGCGCGCGCCGAAATCGTGATTGACGCCGGCATCGATCACCTGCAGCGCGCACTGGTTCTGGCGGGCGAAGACATTGATCGCCGCGCCGCCGCCGAGGAAGTTTTCCACCATCTGCCATGTCACGTCCTGCGGATAGGGCGAAACCTTTTCCGCGACCACGCCATGGTCGCCGGCGAATACGAGGATGGCCGGCGATGCGATGCGCGGATGCACGGTGCGCTGGATCAGGCCGATCTGGCGGGCCAGCGTTTCAAGCATGCCCAGGCTGCCGAGCGGCTTGGTCTTGTTGTTGACGGCGGCGTCGAGCTGCGTCGACAGCGCGGCATCGGCCGTGGGCTCGGCCTGGGGAACGAACCTGGAATCTTCTTGACGATGGCTGGGCTGCGGCATGGATGCATTCAGTAGGAACGGGGAGCAGGCATGCGAAAAACCCCGTCCGCATGGCGTGACTCACCGGACGCGTCTGCGTCCGATGCAGCATTCCGGCCGGTATCCGGGCTGGCAAGAGGGAGCGGCCGGCCTTCCCATGCAAAAATGCACAGTGGCGCGAGAGGGCCGTCTGTCGCTGATCAGCGCTTGGCTGCTGCAGCGACGCTTGCTTACCGTTGCGGGGGCAGCGCACGTTGTGCCTGGAGAGGCTTCGTGTTTCCCGTTTAACTGCGGACGCGAGCGCATCCGCGGGCACCAGAACGCAGGCAGTGTACGGCGGCGGCCCCGGCCCGTCAAATCGCCGGGCCGGCCAATCGCCGGGCCACTCCATGCCATTTGCCGGCAAGCCCGGTAAACTGTCGCCCGGATAACCATTTCAACACCGCCCACACGCCCATGGACAACCAAGCCGAATACTACAGCCGGCAGTACAATGCCCGCGCCTCCATTCCCGATCACCCCTACATCTTCACGCGCTGGCTGAAGGATTCTATGCAGGTGCGGCGCTCGCAGGCCGCGCTCTTCGATCTCGCCTACGGCGAAGCCGCCGCCGAGCGCCTGGACTTCTTCCCGGCCAATCGCAGCGATGCGCCGCTGCTGGTCTTCATCCACGGCGGCTGGTGGCGTTCGCTGGACAAGTCGGATTTTTCCTTCGTCGTGCCTGCCTATACCCGCGCCGGCTTCAACGTGGCGCTGACCAATTACACGCTCGCGCCGCATGCCAGCATCGCCGAGATCGTGATGCAGCAGGTGCATGCGCTGGCATGGCTCTACCGCAGCGCGGAAAAATACGACTTCGATCCTAAGCGCATCGTGGTCGCCGGGCACTCCGCCGGCGCACACCTGGCGGCGATGATGATGGCCGCGCACTGGCCGGTGTTCGGCGCCGACCTGCCGGCCGACCTGGTCAAGGGCGGCATCCTGATGTCGGGCCTCTACGACCTCGAACCGGTCAGGCATGCCGACTTCGTCAACGTCGACCTCAAGCTCACCGAAGCCGATATCGCTCCGCTGTCGCCGGCGTTCATGCCGCAGGGCCATCCGGCTCCTTTCATCACCGCCTACGGCGCGCTTGAATCCGACGAATTCCGCCGCCAGACCGAACTCATCGCGCGCGCATGGAGCGGCAGCCATCGCGGCGACGTGCCCCTGCCCGGCCTGAACCACCTCACCATCTGCGATGCATTCGCCTCGCCGGAACATGAACTCTGCAAGGCGTCGATCTCCCTGATCAGGGAGCTTTGATAGACGCTTCATAGACGAAATGGCAAGTTTGCGCGGACCGAGACAACACTTTGCGACGGTCCGGCGCGGTGCTTTCATGTTCATGTTGCGCAGAAGAAATTCGTGGCTGATAATCCAAGTGAATGGGCAGGTACAGGCCGCGCCATGACCGCCTGTCGACCAACAATGGACAAGCTGACAACGAATGAAGGACGCATCGACATGACCGACGCCGCAGATGATCTTGAAGCCCTGTTTGACGAAGTAGCCGCACAGCGCACGGAAACGGTCGCCGCCCCTGCAAGCCCTGCCAGCGCGCAGGACACTGTCAGCCTGGATAACGAACCTCTCGCCGCCGGCGCCGAGCAGGACATGCAGCAGGTACGGGAAGATTCCGGCAATCCGGAAGATCCGGAAGATCCGGAAGACCAGTCGATGTACGAGCGCCTCGGCGGCATCGTGCGCATGCTGCACGACTCGCTGCGCCAGCTCGGCTACGACCGCTCGCTGTCCGACGTCGCCAGCCAGATCACCGACGCCCAGGGCCGCCTCGAGCATGTGGCCTCGCTGACCGAGCAGGCCGCCAACAAGGTGCTCAATACCGTCGATACCTGCATCCCCGAGCAGGAAGCCCTGCAGAAGCAGGCGAAGGACATGGAAAGCCGCTGGGCGCTGCTGTTCGAAGGCAAGCTCGGCATCGAGGAATTCAAGGCACTGGCCGGCGACTCGAAGCAGTTCGCCGCCGTCGTGCAGGAAGCCACCGAATCGGAAAAGGCCCGCCTGCTCGATATCATGATGGCCCAGGACTTCCAGGACATCACCGGCCAGCTGATCAAGAAAATCGTGCACATCACCAGCACCGCCGAGAAGGAACTGGCGCAGCTGCTGCGCGACAATGCGCCGCCGGAGATCAAGGCGGCCATGGCCGAATCCAAGCCGGTGGAACTGATGCAGGGCCCTGCCGCGCCCGGGGTTGCCATGGCACAGGACGACGTTGACAGCTTGCTTGCCGATCTGGGGTTCTAATGGACGATATGCTCAAGGAATTCGTCGTCGAGGCGCTCGACCTCGCGACGAACGTCGAGGAGCACCTGCTCTCGCTCGAGCGGCGCCCCGACGATACCGATACGCTCAACGCCCTGTTCCGCTCCTTCCATACCATCAAGGGCGGCGCGGGCTTCATGAATCTGCCGGCCATCGTGTCGGCCTGCCACCTGACGGAAAACCTGTTCGACGGATTGCGCACCGGCCAGGTGCCGGTGACGCCCACGGCGATCGAAGCCGGCCTGCAGGCCAGCGGCTTCGTCGGCGACCAGCTCAAGCAGCTGGCCAACGGCGCGGCGCCCGAAGCGCTGCCGGCCATGCCCGCATCGCTCGAGGAACTGCTGAATGCGGCGATCGAAGGCAAGTCAACCGCTGCCGCCGCGGCAGCGCCCGCTGCGGCTGAGACCACGGCCATTGCAAGCGAACCGACCGCCCAAGCTGCCGACGTTTCCACCGTCGATGCCGACGGCCTTGATTGGGAAGCGCTGTACCGCGCCGTCGTGCCTCCCGGCACCCTGCCCGACGCACCGACAGCCGCCATGCTGGCCGCCAGCGCGCCGCCCAATGTGACGCCGCTGGCCAAGCCCGCGGGCGACGACAAGCCGCAGGCCAAAGCCGCCGCCGACGACAACCAGCGCCCCATCACCGCCCAGGTCAAGGAAGACACCATCCGCATCGACGCCGTCAAGCTCGATGCGCTGCTGGAAGTCGCCGGCGAGTCGGTGCAGGCCGCCAACCAGGCCAGCGTGCTGCTGGAGAAGCTGTCGCAGTTCAAGTTCGAAGGCCAGGCCGCCGCGCTGATGTCGACGCTGCAGGAGACACTGAGCCGCGCCTCGCGCTACTCCACCGAACTGCAGCGCGCAACGCTCTCCACCCGCATGCAGCCGGTGGGACGCCTGTTCCAGAAATTCCCGCGCCTGGTGCGCGAACTCGCAAGAGACTTGGGCAAGGATGTCGATCTCGTCATCGAGGGCGCCGAAACCGAAGTCGACCGCGTGGTGGTCGACAGCCTGTACGATCCGCTGGTGCACATGCTGCGCAATGCGCTCGACCACGGCATCGAAACCGCCGACGAGCGCGGCGCGACCACGAAGCCGGCCAAGGCCACCATCCTGCTCAAAGCCTGGCAGGAAGGCAGCAGCGTCATGATCGAGATTTCCGACGACGGCAAGGGCATGGACCCGGCCAAGCTGCGCGCCAAGGCCATGGCCAAGGGCCTCATCAGCGACAATGCGGCGCAGACCAACGAAGAAGCGCTGCAGCTGATCTTCCTGCCCGGCTTCTCGACCAAGGAAGTGGCTTCCAGCGTGTCCGGCCGCGGCGTCGGCATGGATGTGGTGAAGACGGCGGTGGAAAAGCACCGCGGCGCGATCCGCATCGACTCCGTGCTGGGCGAAGGCACCCGCTTCACCATCCGCCTGCCGATCGAGCTGTCCATCGTTCCGACCATGCTGGTGCGCACTTCCGGCGCAGCGCTCGCCATGCCGATGGCGGTCGTGCAGCGCGTGGTCGAACTGCCGGAAACCTTCGACGAAGTCGGCGGCGCGCCGGTGCTGCGCGACCAGGGACGGCCGCTCGCGGTCCGCTCGCTGGCCGCCATCCTCGGCTATGAACAGGGCCGGGAAAAGGTCGGCATCGTCATCGCCGCGCCGCAGCCCTACATTCTTGCGGTGGATGCGGTCGACGGCACCGCCGACCTGGTGATCAAGCCGCTGACCGCGCTGGCGGTACCCGGCGTCAACGGCACAGCCCGCTCCGCCGAAGGCGAACTGGTGCTGGTCATCAGCCTGGCTTTCCTGCTGGACGGCTGCAAGATGTCGATGGCGATGCTGGCGGCCTGATTGTTGCCAGAGTGCGTGAAGGTACTTCTTGTCGGATTTGCACGGTTATCGGCTGTTTATTGAAGCCGCCGAATTGACTTGATTTGCCTTGGCCGCCTTAAGTGGACGTGGTCTGCTTGCTGCCACCTTGCGTCGGGGACGCTTGCGTGGCACCTGTAGACCTTGCTCTGCCCACAGACGACTGCACTTCTCCTTGCCGACAACAATGCCTCCCGTCCGAAGAAC
>Ga0194137_10000446_pt1 | contig 28092 bp, 30 predicted proteins | sample TARM_MetaG_T3_14_FD_134025 | JGI IMG/M metagenome (GOLD analysis project Ga0194137, IMG submission 134025) | Freshwater microbial communities from Pennsylvania, USA, analyzing microbe dynamics in response to fracking - TARM_MetaG_T3_14 (version 2) | ecosystem: Environmental > Aquatic >... | reverse complement strand
TGCTCCATAATCGAATATCCGTACATAGGTTTTCGGTCTTGGTAACGGAAATTTCTTGAGGAACAGGTTGAATTTATCCCAATTGAAGCTCTTTCGTTGACTTCTGCGGTTTAGCCATTTGTAAATCAGCCGTTTGCATTCGTCAATAAAGTTGCTCAGGGCTCTTAAGTTGTCGGTTATACCATAGTAATTGCAGTGCCCTTGAATCTTTTGCTTGACGATTCGCATAAAGTCTTTTGTGGTTACCATCCTATTCTTTCTCATCCATTCCTTACACCTAAGTAAACTTGCTCTGTACTTCTTCTTGCTGGTCTTCCTTTTGACTCTTTTCCTTCCGTCCTTATCTTTACCCATGTAATGGGTAAAGCCAAGAAAGTCAAAGGAATGATCGCCGTGATCACCATCGTCATCATCGCTCTTTTTCAGTTCAACGATCTTGGTCTTTTCTTCCGATACTTCCAGATTGAATTTATTCAGTCTCTTGACGAAGGCTTCATAGAATCGTTTTGCATCCCGTTCGTGCTGAAAGCAGAAGACTGCATCGTCCGAATAACGAACCATGTAAGCATTCCCATGACAGTGCTCTCTGACAATTTTCTCAAACCATATATCAATGACGTAATGCAGATAGATATTTCCGAAAATCGGCGAAGCCGAGCCACCCTGAGGTGTTCCTTTAGGGGTTTCATGCTTTATTCCATTTTCCATCATACCCGCTTTGAGCATTCTTGCGATCAGTCTATTAAGATTCTTGTCCGCAATTCTATGCCCGATGAATTTCATCATCCATTCATGGTCCACATTATCAAAGAACCCTTTGATGTCTGCATCCACTACGAAACGAATCTCGTCCTTATTCACGATTTTGTCCAAGAGTTGCAAAGCGTCATGACATCCTCGATGGGGTCGAAAGCCGAAAGAGCATTCCAGGAAATCCTGCTCATAGATGGCATTTAGGACTTTTGCCAATGCCGATTGTACGAGCTTATCTTCGTAAGCAGGGATTCCTAAGGGTCTTTTCTTACGGCTCCCTTCCTTTGAGATGTATGATCGCTTAACGGGTTGAGGTTTGTAGGCTTGTCTTTTCATTCTTGAAAGCAAGTCATCTATATTTCCCTCTAGCCCTTTGCTGTACTCTTCTTTTGTTATTTTATCAACGCCAGATGCTTTCCCAGCGCCCATCGCTTTATGGGACTTGATCAGATTTTCTTTGTTAATTAGGTGTATTAAGGATGTGAACTTTTCTTTAGGATTGGCCTTTGCTACTTTTGCTATCCTTTCCAGTTGCGTTTCCATACGTTGCCTCCCTCTGCGTGAAGCATATGTTTCTCCTTTAAGGTCGATGTTGTGTTACCGCCTTCCCTCCATAGGCATTACCCTACTTCATCAGTACTATGCAGTAATCCGACTCCCTGTTGCATTGGACATCCTTGCGTTCTTATTGCTTGGCTTGTCCTACTTTCTCTGAGTAAAGAGCAAACAGGGTCTCCCACGTTGACGTACCATAACGATGTTTAGCATGCCAAGGTCATTGACCCCGGGGAAGCCCCAATATTCTCGCTTAGTGAATATCGGGGTGTTGTTTTCTACTCGGTGGAAAGTATCAACCTTCCCAATGGGGATTATGAGTGATTTGCTAAATCTTACTCAGCGGGGTTCCCACCCGCTATATGGTACGCCCTTCGTGGCGCACCCACCGTCCCTCTGTGAGTCCGTCTTCAATGAGCTTTCCTGCACTCTCCATTGCCAGAATGATGGACCCGGAACTGTATCTTTTCGGCGGTGCGGTCTCGGATTCCTTCATTTCCAGTTTGTTGATTTTCACGATCTGCCCTTTTTTTAACTTTTTCAGTGTTTCTTCGTTATTCTGGTTTGAAGCTCCGGTTTTTTTGCCATTCTTTAAGACCACCAGGTACCCTTCCTGTATACAAACCTTGGAGGTGGTGAAAAAGCGCTCGGTTTTAATTTTTGTGGTAATCGATAACTGATTAAAGACCGCCGGGGGATAAAAGATTGCTAAAAAGCGGCGAAGAATCAGTAAATAGGTCTTTTTTTCATAATCCGACAGTCGGTTAAAACTGCCGAGTCCTTCTCCCGTTGGAATTATGGCATAGTGATCCGTAATGGCCTTATCGTTTACGTACTTGGTTTTCTCGAGGCCCTTGTACAGACCTTCCTTTACGATTTTTTGAATAGCCTCCGGAATGCCTTCATCCCCGGCTACTAACTGACAGGACTGTTTTATACGCAGTAGCCCCTTTAGATTCGAATGAAGTTCTTTGGCCACGGCCTTGGAGAGCACCCTGGCATCGGTCCTTGGATAGGTGATCATTTTCTTCTCATAGAGTTTTTGTACAATCTTTAAGGTTTCATCGGGACTAACTTTCAGTTTCTTTGAAAGCTCATTTTGCAGTTCCACTAAGTTATACAGGAGCGGCGGTTTTTTGGTTTCCTTTTTCTTCTTAATCGACTCCACAACCGCTGTTAAGTCGGGATGGTCTTCTTTTAATTCGCTGATGAATTTCTCCGCAGACGCAATTTCCTTAAATCCAATATCTTTATACAGAAGATCCGACATATGATACTTTGAACCTTCAACGGCCTTCCATTCCCCGTCGTAGTCCATGGAGGGACCCGATTGAAAACCGGAGGCAATTCGATAATAGAACATTTTTACAAAATTTCTAATTTCCCGTTCTCGTTGCACGATCATTCCCAGGACACAGGTCATTACTCTTCCCACTGCGATCACCACATATTTTTTCCCCAGACGTTTACTGAGGATCTTTCCATAGCTAAGGGTCAGGAGTCTTGAAAAATTGATGCCCATTAAATAATCTTCCTTTGCCCGAAGATAGGCGGCGCTGGCTAAATTATCATACGCATCCAGGGGCTTTGCATTCTTTACGCCCTTTTTTATGGCTTCTTCTGTTTGGGAGTCAATCCAGACTCTTTTTTTCGTTTTTCCCTGAACCTGAACCCATCTCATCCACCAGCCGGTAAATATATTCTCCTTCACGCCCCGAGTCGGTACAGACATAGATCGTTGTGATGTCCGTTCTTTTCATGAGATTTTTAATGATGTCAAATTGCTTTTTTACATTTTGTATCACCTCATATTTATATTTCTCCGGCAAAAATGGCAGGTCTCTCAAGACCCACTTTTTATATTTGTCGTCGTATTTATCAGGATAGCTCATGGTTACCAAATGTCCGATACACCAGGTGACCACCGCTTCATTGGACTCGATGAATCCGTCTTTTTTATTTCCCTTAATCCCCAGGGTTTTTGCAAACTCCAGGGCAACGCTGGGCTTTTCCGCAATATATAAGGACTTGCTCATGTAAACACATCACTTTCTATGTAAAGTTTCTTCTCTTCTGATTATAACCATTAATCCTCTTTCCGTAAAATGGTATTGGTTTTACTCCGCTAAACCGCTACGGAAACTTACGTCGCGCATACGAAAAAATCCCAGAAAATTAATCCTGAGATTTCAAGTGATGATCCGCTATGTTGCTGTAATTTAAAGGTTTCGAAAGTTATGGTTTTAAAACCTCACAAAACTACTGTTCCTTTGTGAGGCAGTATTTATTTTCTGCTTAGCAAAAGTCTTCTAATTTAGTATTATAAATAAATCTTTCAAAAGTATTGATGCAAAAATAACAAAAATGAAAAAAATTGAAACAACATATAAAAAAATTATGTTCATGCTATAAAACCATCTTTTTTCTCTTTTTTTAGTAAGTATTACTATTTGTATCATCGGTAATAAAGCTGCAACAGAAATATATAGATACCAAGTAAATATATTTTTTTCTGTAAAGAACAATAAAAATAAGTTAATTAATATTAATGGATAAACGATATATTTTGACATGGATAGCCTCTCTTAATTTTGTAAATGTCTGATATCAGGGAAGTTGAAGTTCGAATGAAGATTTATTCCACGTTGAATATCTGTCTGGTCATTGGGATCATCAAAATAAGAAGCAAACCATGAAAGTTCAGCAGTTCCACTGTATATTTGATATAATCCTGCAGCCGACTTAAGAGTCGCAGCTGAAAACAAATAGGAACCTACGGTTCCATAATGCATATTACCTATCTGCCCTCCGGTATAAACTCCATAATAATTATTCATATCGCAATAGTATGGAGTAGTTCTTCCCATTGGTACCTTGTAATCCCAGTCTCCGCCAGTTTTTACTTTGTTCACAAAGAATAACCCGGTATAATACCATGCAAGTGGTGCTGTATAACCTACATTCTCGTATGAAGCTAGTGTATAAGAAAGTAATGTTGTATTCTGTAATGTTTTTTGATAATAATCAAAACTAAGCATTGCAGGTACGATCTCTAAAGATTCCTTATCCCCATCATTATCTGGCAGACTCATATTTACATGATTCGTTAATTTCTTAGTTTCATCTTCTGATAAAATTCCATAATACTTCCCAGTCGGTTTAATGGCCTCTTGATATAGAGCATCATAATCTATTTTTTTATTAGAATACGGATTAATTTCTTCATTAGCAAAATCATCGTCACTATAAACATTTATTATCGTTCCATCTGAATAAACTTCTATTGCACCAATTTCTTTAAGAAAATTAATTGATTTTGAATATTCATCACTTGTTATATCTTTTTTAGAAATGGTTTCCTCTTCATCAACTTCAACATAATCTTCTATAGCATGAAGCATATCATCCTCTGCCGAATCAATTTTAGCTTCCTCTGATAAAGATATACCACTATAAGCACTTACCGAACATAAAGATGCCAAAGAAAACACCACTAGCACACAGATAATCCCAATTACCATTTTTGATTTAAATATTTTCATAAATACAACCTCCTTTAATACTGGGGTAGTGTAAACTTAAACACTACTTTTCAACTTATAACGGACATTATGTTTATTACTATTCGTTTTTATATCATAGATGGCCATCTAATAATATCTACATGATTTCCCAATCTTCTTCTATACAGTAAATTTCATATTAATCTTCTTCAAAACGAACTTCATAATATTTTTCTTCTTGAACTCTGATTCAAAACTAGATCAGTCCAATAACTATCCCAATCAAGCTTTCAAAATAATAGTTTTCTTACCCGATGATTTCCGTTTCTTCAACACTTCCTATTTTAGGATAGTCATCATCTCGTCCCTGTGTACTTGGATCAGCTAACACTACTATTAATACCATAAGGAATATTAAAGTTGATGATCCCACATTATGTTTTTTCATGCTCTACCCTCTCCATTCTTTGCTATTAATTATATAATATAGTAAAATTATTCAAAAGAGTACCCGCACAAGTGCAGGTACTAAGGGGGTTGACAAAGTTGTTTGAATCGTTTAACATTAAAGATTTTGGGGATTATGCGAAAAAACTCCGTTTAGGTCTTAATTTATCACAAGGAAATGTAGCCCGTATGTCCGGATTGTCAGTTGATACTTTACGCAGAATTGAACAAGGCAAAGTGATTGCAAGATTTGATACCTTAATCATTTTATCCGAAGTATACAAAACGGATCTGATCGATGCCTATAAAAATTATTCTTCATCAAGCATACTAATGCGTTATTATGCTCGTTTAGACAAATTGATTGCAATGTATAACGAAGAGACATTAATAAATTTGAGGAAAGATTATGAAGAGTTTGGAAAACTCCATGATAATGAGCCGCCCATTGCCTTTAACTCAAAAAAACAATTTTTGTTAATCCTTGATGGCCTTAGTGAATACTATAAGGGAAATTTAAAGAAAAGCAGATCTCTTTACGTAGAATCCATGCACCTAAGCAACCCTCTGTTCTCACTGCAAAACTACATAGACTTCCAATATACGGTGTTGGAGAAGAGAATATTACTATTAATTGCTCTTTCATTCTCCGATGATCACGATCTATTATTTGCCAACCATCTATTAGAACATTTGTTGGATTCCCTCTCTTTAAATCAATATACTTCATTTAACGAAAAAATCTTAGCCACAAAAATCATTGCAAATATTTCTTATAATTACCATACGCTCTATGAAGATGAAAAGGCCCTGGACTATGCGAATCGGGGAATAGATTTTTGTATTAATAATCATATTACCTATGCTTTAGCAAATTTACTGGCTCGCAAGGGTGTGGCGCAGCACTTCTCAAAAGACCCGAATTGCAAGGATACTTTACAACAAGCCGTTAATCTGATGATCATCGAAAATAATCATGCCCTTGCCAAAAAATATATTGAAATAACAAAAGAAAAATATGGAATACAACTGCAATAACAAGAGAACAAAGGCCACAGGGACAACTCTACTCTACATCTATTTTAAAAACGGGGTTAAAAACAGGAAAAAAACTCAGAAAATTAATCCTGAGACTTCAAGTGATGATCCGATCAAAACCACCGTCCCCGTGTGAGATAAATAATGGCCGGCGAATTCCCACTCCAAAATATTTACCCTGTCAGTGGACAATAGTTCCGTCCTTATGGCTCTATTACCTGCTTCTTAGTAACCCCAATCATCAATTTTCCAATCACTGGTTTCACTATCTCTTATTAATATCCACTGCCAATTCTCATAAGTCTTATTTGCCTCTAAGCCGCTGCCACTTAAATCACCGACTTCGAAATCAGATAATAATATAAGAACATTTTCAGATTTGACTCCATTTGTTGAACCTCTTCCCATTTCTATATATTCTTCTGTCATAGTTTCAGATTCTTCTTCGTCATACCATATTTCTGTTATTGTTGAATCTGGGAAATCAAAATTTTCTTTAACAATATTTATTGCATTATCTATTTCTCCTTCAGTAAATTTGCTTGTATCTTGTTTGCACGATATTAAAGAAAATACTAATAAAATTATGCTAATCAATAAAATAAATTTTTTCATAAAAAACCTCCTTCAGCAAAAACGGTATTCCCAGCAATTATTACTGTGACAAGGGGACAGGGACCTGTCTTTTTTGTTATCGCAAGAAAGACTTGAAATTCAATCTCCCATCGACTCTCAGTCCTATGCACAGCTTCATTTAATTATAAAAGGTCTGTCCCTTTACTATCCCCCACCGCTTGCAAGTGGAACTAACAAGATTCCAGTTTTGAATTCCAATACTCAACATAGGTCTCAAATCCCTCATATATATAATCACTATGCTGCTCCATCGGGATAAGATAGGCTTTAAGTCGCGCCTGCCCCGCTTCCTTTGCCTTAGCCAATCGATGATGCCCGTCGATTAGGTTGTAACCCCTTGAGTAATAATCCTTCGTGATCCCAGGGTAGCCATGATGTAATCGATCTGGAGCAATTTCAGCCAATAATACCGGCCTTTTTATATCAGCTGATTCGATGTACTCAGGGTTCATATCCCTATAACCGAAATGCTCATAATACTCATCAACATCAATCTCGACAACATGGAATTTCTCCGTAAACTTATCAATATACTCATTAAGTTTTGTTATGTGAAATTTAAACATACCGTTTCGAAAAGTTTCATCACCGGGCTCGACTGCGTAATTCTTTCTATCGGCACTGAGCTTCAGTTTTCTGTTTACTTTCTTATCAATCATAGGATCACCGCTTTCTCTTTTTATATGTCTCTTCATGTTCTTCCAGATACTTATCAAAATCGTCTTTCTCAGGCTTTTCTAATCGATGTTTGTTAAATTTTTCATATTCTTTATCAGCCAGCTCTTTTGCTACTTCATGAGAGATGGAACCTGCATCGGTAAGTATGTCTCGCTCATTGAATTTCAAGAAGGCATTTAGTTTTTCTTCCCAGTCCTTCATATACATCGGATTACGTCTTTCAGCCTGATCTTCCGCATAATCAAGGTACATCGTCACAATTCGGTTAAGCGATTTGAGTTCTTTTTCCGTCAAATAATTCTTAGCAACGGCAATATCCCTTTTGCGCACCTTTTCGCCTTTCCAATTGGTTAAGCCCATATTATCTTTAGATGCATCGGCTCTTTGCTCAATAAGCTCTGCAGCGGTATATCCATGAATAGCAAAGTGAAGTTTGTTTTGTACTGTTGCAAAGAATTTTTTCGCAGCATCAGAGTTAGCATCATAATCTATAGATAAGGAATAGATATCCGTGATTTTCTTATAAAATCTTTTTTCAGATGCTCGAATATCACGAATGCGCTCTAAGAGTTCATCAAAGTAATCATCCCCGATATTTCGCATATCTTTTAGGCGTTCATCATCCATGGTAAATCCTTTGACCAAATATTCATTTAATCGTTCCGTTGCCCAACGTCTGAATTGTGTTCCTCTGTGAGACCTTACACGGTAACCTACGGCAATGATTAATTCTAAGTTATAAAATTGTACTGTTCTCTCAACCTCTCTATTCCCTTCAGTTTGAACTATTCGGTTTTCCCGAATAGTTCGATTTTCTTCAATTTCTCCTTCAGCATAAATACTTTTAATATGTTCATTGATGGTATTAACACTTTTTTGATACAGCTCCGCAATAGCCTTTTGTGTCATCCATACCGTTTCATTTTCAAGCCTTACATCAATTTTAGTTTTTCCATCCTCGGTCTGATAAATGAGTAAATCGTTTTTATGTTCCAAAGTAATCCTCCCTTCCAATCCAAATATTCTTTTTCATCATATACTATCTAATATTTTACATGCTTCCATCTTACTATATTATTCGGTATCTGTTGTTAAAAATCCTTTAAATATCCGGTTTATTTATAAAAATTCGAACCGAGTCTCTCCACCCTCCGACGGATAAAAATCCACCCCGTAGATGGACATAGAAATAGCCTGCAGACTGTTATTGTCATAGCCGATCCGGTCTATAATAGAACTAGAGATAAGGAAATAGAAAACGTCAACCTCAACTATAAAAAGGAGCGATGCTCAGTGGAAAATATACTAGCAATGGCAAGTGGATACGAGATGGCAAATAACAAAATGGAAAGCTTAAAAGGAGTAAAAACCTTGGAACGATCACTCACTTTAAATAACGATTCTTTTGAACTTAGTATTCCCGAAGAGAAATCAAACAAACTTACAATTATTTTGAAGAGCGCAAAGTCCAAGATTGAAAAAACACTTTTACTACAGGAAGTTGAACGGGACATCGAAAAAACCAAGGAATTTTACAGCTATGGCAGCTACATCGGATAAGTGTACTTGGACCGGTGCAAAAGAAAAATACAAAGAAAATAAGAAAAAGATAACCGCCTGAAGGATCGGAAGCACCGATGCCAACAGGCGGTTTTTTTATCGAATATCAATATGAACGTCTTTACCTAAGCTGTTTGCAATTTTTATTAGGAAATCCAGAGAAGGATTATAGTCCCCACTTTCAAGTCTGGATATGTTAGATTTCCGGGTGCCTGCTCTTTTGGCTAATTCTTCTTGAGTCATTTTCATGCTTTTTCTTACTTCAATAATTTGCGAAATAATATCATATCTTGGTTTCAGTTTATTGTACTCGTCTTTAAACTCCTGGTCTTCCAAAAGCTTAGCTTTTACGTCATCAAGTTTTACCCCTGCTTTTTTCGCTTTGGTATTTTTCTTATTCATCCTTACACCTTCTTTCATAATCCTCTTTATATTTTTTTGCCTTTTCAATTTCCCGTTTAGGTGTTTTGTTAGTCTTCTTTACAAAACCATGAAGCAAAACAAAAGTATTTTCGTAATAAGAAAAATAAAACAATCTGGATATATTGGTTGAGAATTTCACCCTTAACTCAAATATCCCTTTATTATCTTTCCCTTTAATTGGCTTGGTATGAGGTTCTCTGAGGTCCGGTCCATGTTCTTTAAGCAATTCAATTTCCCGAAACGTTTTCGCTCGTAATTTTGGAGGTAAGGATTCTAAAAATTCTTGGACAGGCACCTCTCCATTTTCTTTTTGGTAGAATTCCACATCGTAGGACAATCCATCGCCTCCTGTGATAAACTAATGTTCTTATTAATTATATGTTATCATATATGATAACATTATGCAACCGCCTGAAGGATCAAAAAAATCCATAGGCGGTTGTTTTGTATTTCAATCAAAGTCGTTATACGCCTCCACGGCTTCCACCCAGTCGGCTTTTTCTTCTTTAATCCTTCTCTTAAACATTTCATAATCAAATCCCGATACCTCTCCGATCTCAAACATATACTGATAAAACTTTTTAAGGGAAGTGATATTTGATAATACCGATGCTTTATTGGACCACATGGCCTTTCGAATAAACCAGTCATCGAAAAAGTTGCTTACCTCCTCGATTCCTTCCCGGGCTTTTACCGATTCATAGTACAGCAAAAAATCGTTGATATAAAACTCCGCATTAAAAAGATGATTCCGAATCGTTTTCTTTCCAAACCCTGATTCCTGAAGCCACTGTTCAAAGCCCTTGAGCAGTATTTTATTCTCATTTCTTACCTTTTCTATTTGCACTTCATGTTCAAACAATTCATCCATAAAAATCCGCCTCTCTGCAGTATAGTTTTTACAATCTTTATGTTCCAAGCGCCGGCATTTTACTCACTGCTTTGTTTCTCCGGGCTAGGTAATACGATAATTTCCTAAAACCTCATTCACAAAACCTATGCTGATGAATACGTTATCATCCATGGCTCTGGAATATTGCTTAATTTTTATATACTCTCTTTTACTTACAATCGTGCTGATGATTACTTTTTCTGCCCCGGAAAAGCCTCCCTTCCCGGTGTATAGCGTTGTCCCTCGTTGAATTTCATTGATGATGTATTCATTTATTTCATCGGTTTTATCCGTAATAATCAACAGTTGCATCTTCCTATTCAGGCCGGCGATTACATTATCAATTACCCCTGCATTCACAATCACACCTAGTAACGCGTAAAGCCCCAATGTCAATCCGAAAGAGATCCCCGCAAACATAACAATTAGAAAATCTACCAGCAGCAGTGCCTTTCCGATCTCCATGTTGACGAATTTGGTAATGATCTTCGCAATAATATCCGTGCCCCCCGTAGAGGCATTTTCATAAAAGATGATGCCCATACCGATTCCTTGAATGATGACCCCATAAATCAGATTGATCATTAAATCATCTACTAAGGGCTGGGATATGGGATAAACCATTTCAAACAGGTAAATCATCCCCGATAACAATAAGCTGGAATAAATCGTATAACCGCCGAAATCCTTCCCGATCACGATAAAGGCTAAAATGAACAGGACAATATTGGCTATGATCATCACCAAACCTACGGAAATAATAGGAAAGAAATTGTTCACCACCATGGCAAGGCCCGTAACCCCTCCTACAGCCAAATCTTGGGGGATTAAAAACACATAAAGGCCGACGGCCATAATAAATACGCCGAAGTTGATTTTTAAAAATCTTTTCATGGGTTTCACCTCATTTTCATACTTTCATCTTACTATATTAATTCGATGTCACGGGGGAAAAGTCCTTTAAATATGTTGTTTATTTATAAAAACGTAACACATCTTTCCTCCATCCTCCGACGGATAAAAACCGCCCCGAAGAAAAATCCGACAAACTTACCATCATCTTTAAAAGTGCCAAGTCCAAAATTGAAAAAGCCGTACTTGGACCGTTGCAATGGAAAATGATAAATGAAGAAAGAAAAAGATAACCGCCGGAAGGGTCGGAGATACCGATGCCTTGAGGCGGTTATTTGCTGATAGTCAGACTCTCTGTCTAGACCCCTTCAAATGATTTTGGGTACAAGCTTTTTTGCGGTTTATTCCGTTTTCTTTATTACTTCCAGCCATTGATCGAAATAATCGGGATCGATGGCGGTGCCCTTTGCTTCCGTTAGCTCTTCCAGGGCCTTTTCACAGGAGTAGACTTCTTGTCGGGTGCGGGTACTGGTTAGGTCATCATAGAGGTTGGCAAAGTGAATAATCTGAGACCACAGAGGGATTTCTTTTCCCTTCAGACCCTTAAGGTAACCCTTCCCGTCATAGCGCTCATGATGGGCAAGTAGAGTATCACTCAAAGGAATAAACTCTGTTGAGGAGTTAAAAATGGAGTAACCGATTTCACTATGCCGGGTGATTTCCTGCTCTTCCTTTTTATTCAGCTTTCCTTTTTTCAATAACAGATCCTCCCTTATACTGATTTTCCCGATATCATGATAGTAGGCGGCTCTTTCCAGATTCTGAAGATTTCCACCTTCAATGCCCATAGAAACACCGATCCTTCGGGAAAGTTCTTTAATCCGCTCTGCATGGCGTTTTTCCTCGGGAGATCGAATAAACAACTGTTCTAAAATCCCATTGATATACTTTTTTCGTACGGTTTCCCGCTCTCGGAATTTCTGACGATACATGCGGGTTTCCGCTTGGCTTAGGGCATCCTCCATTGTGATGCGGGTATGTTTTTTGGTATAGGATCCCACTGAAAAGGATAAGGGAAGATTGCAAACGATTACCTCCTTTGCCAAGTCCTCCATTCTTTTTTGTATCTTTAAGGTTTCCTCCACTCCTGTTTCGGGAAGAAAAACCAGAAATTCGTCTCCGCCGGTTCTAGCAACCAGGTCCTCCTTACGGGTGACCTGTTTCACTACCCGAGCCGTCTTTAAAAGGAGCTCGTCTCCCGCTTTATGACCGAAGGCATCATTAACCAGTTTTAATCCGTTGGCATCAATCATAATCATGGACAGGGGCAGATTTCTTTCCACATCCAAGCGCTGCATCTCTTCCTCAATAAAATGGCGATTATACAGACCGGTTAATTGATCATGATAACTAAGATATCTCACCCGTTCCTCCGCTTCTTTAATATGGGTGATATCCACATCAATTCCCTTAAAGTTCTCCACCTCTCCCCGCTTGTTAAGGGTGCAAAACCCGTTGGTCATGACGCTGATCCGCCGTCCATCCTTCGTCTGTAAGGTGTGCGCAAAGTCGGAAACCGTTCCCCCCTGTTTCAGAATTTCTTCTCCAAAGGCTTTGAGCTCCTCCCGTTGATCCTCGGGAGCCAAATCATAAAAAAACATTTTCCCTAAAATTTCCTCCTCCTCATATCCGAAAAGGTCTTTGGCCGAGGGACTGACGTAGGTAAACTTCCCCTTTGGATCCAGCTCAAAAACCAGGGCACGACTTCGTAAGGTAAGCTCTTCGTAGCGTTTCTCACTTTCTTTCAGGGCCTTCTTTATTTCTATAATATCCGTAATATCCTCAAAGGTTACCAGCATACCAAATATCCGCTCTTTTTCATCATACAGGGGAATTTTGCTGGTTCGTACATATCGATGTTCCCCTTTCTCATTCACCACATTTTCGATAAAGTTGATTTTCTCCTCCCCGGTTTCCATTACGAATCGGTCATCTTTTTGATAATCCTCCGCGTAAAATTTCCAGGCCATTTCATAATCGGTTTTGCCGATAAGTTTTTTCGGTTCTTCCCATCCGGAATCCTTGGCAAAGGCTTTGTTACAGCCTAAGTATCGACAATTTCGATCCTTCCAGAATACGCTGAGAGGAATGGTGTCAATAACCTTTCGCAGTAAGTCTTCCGACTTTTTAAGGGGCCTTTGCAGGTCCCGGATATTTTTTATGTTCTGTTGTTCGTTCATTTGGTATCCCTGCCTTTCGGTACGTTTGCCTTTGCTATTATTATAACAGCTCTCCTACTTCAGGCCTAGTCTTATTTCTTTACTCCGCTGATTAGAAGCAACACAATATCAAATCTGATCACGTACCATAACAGCAACCAAATTCCGCTACTTTTCTCTTAACTCCGTATTTTCTTGTGACAGTTCATTAATTCGATGTTTCTGAGCACGAACCATGGTTATGTCCACAAAACTGATCACGATCCCTTTAATCCTGTCATCGGAAGTTCGGTAGGGTATAATCTTCATCAGATACCATCGGCCCTCCTTGCCTTTTACCTCTTTTTCGACTTTCGTCAGATTCTCAAGAACCCTTGCCCCGTCTTTTAGCAAATCCTTCACATCCAGATTGTGGGAAATATGACTAAGAGGCCGCCCCACATCCCCATCCAGAAGATTCAGCTGTTTTTTCACTCCCGGGGTAAATTTTCGAATTCGCATGTTCTTATCAATAAATATCGTACCGATTTCCGTACTGTTTAAAAGATTATTCATATCATCATTCAGTTCCGTCAGCTCTTCGATTTTGTTTTGATACTCGGAGTTTACGGTATAAAGCTCTTCGTTTACGGACTGAAGCTCCTCATTGGTACTTTGAAGTTCCTCGTTGGAAGCCAGAAGCTCCTCGTTGGTAGCCTGAAGTTCTTCATTGGAAGTCTCCAGTTCCTCAATTGTTGCCTGCAGGGTTTCCTCTTTATGGTTTAGTTCGTACTCCAGGTCCGTAATTCTTCGGACGGAGTTTTCTTTTTCATCATAGACTTCTTCCAGTCCTTGGGGTTTGGCCGTAGAACCGCTTTTTTCCACCTCCCCTTCTATAAAGGAAACAATCCAAAACTGCTCTTGGGAGGTTTTGCTGTAATAGGGCTTTATCACAAGCCGGATTTTTTTCTCCGAGAGCCTAATTCCTTTATAAGAAACACTCTCCCCCGTTGCCCTTGCCCGTTTGATTGCGGTATGCAGGGGAATGGATAGGGCTTTGTTAACCATTTTTAAAATATTAAAGCTTAAGCTATCCTTTGGCAGAGCCAGATAGGGATTGACATCTCCGAAAACGTACACCAGATTATGTTCATCGTTAATGGCCACCGTTGCCGGTGCATAATCCTTCATTACTTCCCGGGCGATCTCTTCGTGAAAGGTTTTGTTTTGAATCTCCTTAAAATAGGTCCCTACTTTTTTACCCGGCGAAGGGGAGTGGATCTTTTTAATCGGGTCCCCTCGAAGGCTGCCCAGAATGTTCTTTTTATCCCCTTCTCTGACACGGTAGAGCTTCCATTTGCTCGATATGGTTTCAAAGGAATTGATCATGTCTCCAAGGGATTCACTGGCTCCGAGAAAAAGATATCCCTTTTGCCTCAAGGCGAAATGGAAAAAGGAAAGCACCTTTTTTTGGGATTTGGGATCAAGATAGATCAAAACGTTCCGACAACTGAGAAGATCAATCCGATTAAAGGGAGGATCCTTTAGAAAATTTTGTCGGGCGAACACCACCATTTCTCGAATTTCCGTTCGAACCTGATAGTTCCCGTCCTTTGCAAAAAAGTGTTTATCCAGACGACTCTTGGAAACATCACCGACAATGCTTTCGGAGTATTTCCCTATGCCGGCAAAATCCAGGGCTCCTTGATCAATATCCGAAGCAAAAATCTTCACGTTTAGCTTCTTTCCGGTTTTTTCCATGGCTTCCCTGAGGAGTATGGCCAGGGAGTAAGCCTCTTCACCGGTGGAGCATCCCGCCACCCATAATCTGAGATCATCCCCCTGACGCTTTTCTTCCAATAAAGAAGGAATGATTTTCCCCTCTAAGAGATCAAAGGCCTCCGTATCTCTAAAAAAGCGGGTGACACCGATTAAAAGTTCTTGAAAGAGCTTTTGGGTCTCCTGAGGATTTTTCTCCAGAAATTTCAAATATCCCTTTATATCCGTAATCTGATTTACTCCCATCCTTCGTTCAATGCGACGTTCGATGGTATTTTTCTTATAACTGGAAAAGTCCACCCCGGTTGCTTCTCTAAGAATTACCACCATTTTCTGCACACTGCCGGTGTAAAAATGGTTTTCCAGGTTCTCCTTTTTCTTTTCCAAGCGTTTGGGATAATCCACAAAATTAAGCAGCTTTTCGGGCATCTCCTCAACATCCAAAACATAATCCCAAACCCCGGTATCCAAAGCACTTTGGGGCATGCCGTCGAATTTTGCGGAATCGGGATTTTGAACCATAATCAATCCATTGGCCTCTTTAATGCTTCAAGGCGGTGTACATAATTTTAATCCTCAGATTTCATTTTCTTCTCTTTTAGTTCTCGAAGCTTATGGACGTTTATCATCGGTAGTTGGACAGGGGGATTGAGTCCGGATAAAGAAGATACCGACATAATATAGGATCTGCTCAAATGAGATAATGTAGCGATTCCATTTAACTCCAGCATATCTTGAAAATTATTCATCGGCATTTTTTTTGAATTTCCCATGAAAACCCCTTCCATATTAAGGTTTACCTTAAAAAGAATTGAATTCTTGATTTTAGCCCTCACTTTTATAATCAATTCAAGTAATCCCACATATGCTTCTTCATCTTCTTGAATTTCCCGGATATTGTAATCGATGTCATAACTCATAGTCACGGATTTAGCTTTCGTATCCAAATCTTTTGATTCTATTGAAAAGTTCGATACTCTATTTTTAACTAATTGAAATTCAGCCGTTATTTTTTTTGAGTCCATTAGGCACCCTCCGCAATTTGATCAATAATTTCCTCATCACTCATTTCTTCATTTCCTAAATCTACCCCTTCTTCCGTATCATTAGTGTTCCAGACTTCCGTTTTTACAGGCTCTTCTAGTAATAGCTCAAAGGTCCATCCTAATTTTTTTGATACTTTCCATAATTGTTCAACTGTTGGGTTATACTCGCCGCTTTCCAGTTTAGATACCATTGATTGCGAGATTCCCAATATCTTTGCTAACTGACTTTGAGTAATCTCATTTTCGATTCTGTAGTTAATAATTTTTAAAGAGATATCCACCAATAGATCATCCAGTTCAAACATCTCTTTAGTTTCCTTATCAGCAACTTCTTCTATGAACTCCCAAGGATTCTTCAACAGTTCTCTGTTAATTTCCATTGCGTTTCATTCCTCCTTAAATTAACGTATACCTTTATTTCTCAATTCTAAAATTCTTTCTTGAGCTATTTTTATTGCGTGATTATAGCTTGTTTTACTTTTATTCTTATGATCCTTTTCTTGGAACGCATATAATAAAACTGCAATGCTCCGCTGTGAATCTGATTTTGAAAAAGTAAAAAGGATCCGAATGTTTTTTTCTCCGGATAATCTAATTGAGTAGAGTCCTTTAGCTTCTGTAAGCTTTTCAAATAGCTTTTGTTTCGTGCAATTTTCTTTCAAATCCTCTAGAAATATAAGACTTTTCCTATATTTTCTGGTGAATTCGTTTTTATAGCCGCTTTCTTCAATCAAATTTCTTAATTCATCATTCACGCTATAATATACACGGATATACTGGGTTTTAAATGATTCAGGATATAGAATCTTAGTGGTTTTATCCATATTCATGATACATTATCCCTTCTTATCAATATTATATAACTTATAAGTAATATTTTCAACTTTTTATTCATTTTATTACTTATAAGTTATAGTTCGTGTGATCAACTTATGAAATGGTTTTACGTTATGATATGTAAAATATATATGGTTGTAAATGATTAATTCGACAAGTGTCCGCAAAATCCTTTAATATTTATTATGTTTTACAACGATATTTCAACTCTGTATCTCCACCCTCCGACGGATAAAAAACCACCCCGAAGATGTACTCATAAATAGCCTTCAGACCGTTATCACTAGCCGGGATTCATTCTATAATATATTTAAAGATAGGAACAAAGATAAGAAACACTAAAAAAATGATCAACCAAATATAAAAAAAGGAGCGGATCGCAGTGGAAAATATTTTAGCAATGGGTAGCGGATACGAAATGGCAAATGATCACTTAGAAAACTTAAAAGGAGGAAACAAATTGGAACGAACAATCAACTTAAACAACGATACTTTTGAACTCAGCATTCCTGAAGAAAAATCAAACAAACTTACCATCATCTTTAAAAGTGCCAAGTCCAAAATTGAAAAGGCGATTTTACTGCAAGAAGTTGAGCGGGACATCGAAAAAGTAAAGGAATTTTACAGCTATGGCAGCTACATCGGATAAGGGGAGAAACAACATAGACGCAAAGAAGACAACACTACTTGCTACAGAAAAACCCGTACTTGGACCGGTGCAAGGAAAAATGATAAATGAAGAAAGAAAAAGATAACCGCCTGAAGGATCGGAGATAATGATCTCTCTAGGCGGTTGTTTTAGCTCTGTTTGAAATAATCATGATTCATTTATGATTTTTAATTCTCCCAATGGTCTTTGGCTTCTTCAAATACATCATCCGGATCCTTTCTTAATCCAGTTCATAAATTTAGGCAAGTCCCTGTCCCCTTGTATGATTCCCTTGTCTGCTAGCTGAATTTTTTGATGATGGAATCGATGGTTGCGGTCAGCTCGTCGCCGGCGGAGTCTGACGGAGACATGCCCTTTAGGTCCGCGGTGGAAATGGAGCCGCTGTAGGGAATATGGCTGAGAAGTTCCACATCGGTTAGGAAGCTTTGAATGAGCTCCAGTTCTTCATCGCTTCGGACTTTGTTGGCGATGGCGTATACCTTTTCGATGCCGATGTCCTTGGCCATTTTTTTAACGTTGAGCGCGGTCTCGATGCTTCGCTGTCCCGGTTCCACGACTACGATAAATGCATCGATGCCTTTCGCGGTTCCTCTTGAGAGGTGCTCAAGTCCCGCTTCCATATCGATGATGACGGCTTCCTGCCGCTGCAGCACGATATGGTTCAGCAGTCGCTTTAGCATCTTGTTATCGGCGCAGTAGCAACCTGCGCCGCCTTTGGTGATCGTTCCCACAGCGAGAAAGTCCACCCCTTTATGGTGTATGGAAAACCGCTCGGGCACATCCCCGACAAAGGGATTTAAGGTGTAGAGCCCCTGGCCTACATTTTCCCCGGCGCCCATTTTTTCTTCGATCAGTTCATCCATCTTAGAAATCGGCTGAATCTGATGCTGATGAATATCAATTCCCAGGGCCGACGCGAAATTCGCATCCGCATCGGCATCGATGGCCAGCACTTTAAAATCCCGCTCCGCCAGTCGTCTTGCAATCAGTGATGAGATCGTGGTTTTCCCGACCCCGCCTTTTCCGGTTACTGCTATTTTCATGGTTCTCCTCCTCTTAGTCTCTTGCGATTTTTCGTTTGCATTTATTGCAAAGCTTCAAGGTTTTCAGCTCTTCGTCGGTAATGCCTTCAATTCGTTTTTGTATATAATCCAGTTTCACTTTTCTGATCGGTGCACTGCACTCCAGACACTCGGTGATGCTGTCATATTCCTTTACAGAAACCTCCATTATACCCGCTCCTTTATCTTTGATGGAATATTCAGGGCCGCTCGTTTTTCTTCAATGACTTCTATTAACTTCGTTGCCGCCTCGGTTGGATCCGGCTCTACGATAAAGTATCCGTCGGTGATATCCTTAAGCCCGGAGGTTAATACCCCGGCCACTAAGGGGCTGCCATCTACCGGAGGCATCAAACCGATATGGGCAGGGATTCCGAGACCGGTTACCCAGGTTCCGATCGCTATTGCTTTCTCACTCATCAGCTCCGGAGCCGATGCCGCAAGCGGCAGTTGATTTAAATCCACACCCAGCTCATTTGCCAAACTTACCGCTAAGTCCACACCACGACTGTTATCCACGCAGGATCCCATATGCAGTACCGGCGGCAGCGGCGCTTCCAGCCCGGCTTCATGACCCAATAGGGTTAATACGGATTTTAGGTTCTCTCCCGCATAGTCCGTTGTGGCCTGGGAGTTCATCATTGAATTTTGAGCAAATGCTCCGGCACCGCATCCGGTGGCCAGTATTAAAATATCATTGGCCAGAAGTTCCTTTGCCATTGTTATATAGTTATGGTCCTGGGTGATCTTGACGTTATTACAGCCTGCAAACAGCACGATGCCCCGAATATTTCCGTTTACAATATTGTCGATGATCGGTCGTAGGGGCTTTTCCTTATCAATTTTCCCAAGTAAATTCACAATCGATTCGGGACTGAACCCGGCAATGACTTTATTCTTTTCTTTCGGTATTAGAATTTTACTTGTGTCCCGTCGTTTGAAGGCCTCAATGGATTGTCGCACAATATTTTTCGCATTGTCCCGGGCATCCGCATCATGCAGTTCCAAATGCTCTGCTCCGGGAATCTTCGCATCGGGCATTGTGGTAAAAAGCTTTGTCTGGTAACAGTCCGCAATTTTTGATACCGAAGGCATAATACACTGTACATCCACCACCATGGCATCCAGGGCTCCGGTTAAGATTGTCAGCTCCTGGGACAGATAATTGGACGCCAGCGGAATCCCTCTTCGAAGCAGCACTTCATTTCCGGTACAGCATACCCCGACGATATTGATTCCTTCTTTGGCACCGGCCTCGATGGCCTCTTTTTGCATCTCATCCACCACATCCACGATAATTTCACTAAGCAGCGGATTGTGACCGTGCACCGCAATGTTTACCGCATCTTCCTTAATAACACTGAGATTCGCTTCGCTGATTACCGGCTCCGGTGTGCCGAACAGTACATCGGAAAGATTGGTGGAAATCTGCATACCTGTATAGTCCGCTATGGAACATCGAAGTCCTGCAAGAAGCAGATTCACCGGATCCGCATCGGTTCCCACATGGGTTCTTGACATAATGTCCGTTACTGAGGATTCGATATTATGCGGCGCAATACCCAAATTCTCCAGCTTTTCCCTACGCATCGGTGGCACGGTATTTGTTAACCAGCTACAGGCATCCTCTTCGATACGACCGTAATCCTGAAGGCTTTTATAGGCCACTTCTTCTGCAATCTGATAAATGTCCTTATCCTCCGTCGTAATTCCGATTTTACTTGCCACGGTTTTTAACTTCGCCTCATCCTTAATGCTGTAGGTCTCTGAGGTTTTTCGTCCCACTTTTAAAAGAGTTTTTGCAATTTCCTTGCCGTGCAGGGAATGGGCCGACGTTCCCGAGGCAATCATTCGAATTAAGTTTCTTGCCACAATGGTATCCGCATTCGCTCCGCAAATCCCTTCCTGGGGGCCATCTCCAAAGGGATCAATCCGGCAGGGTCCTTTCATACAGATTCTACAGCAGATTCCTTTTTCGCCGAAACCGCACAGGGGCTTCATTTTTTCATAACGATCCCAGACCAGATCGATTTTTTCATCCTCCGCTTTGTTGATTAAACATTGATTGGACATACTTGAACATTTTGACATATTTTTCATCCTTTCTACTGATGGTTTTTTCGCTGATAGTTTTTTCGCTGATATTTACACCAGCGCCAGGGCCTTTGTTGGACAGGCTTCATAGCAAAGCGGTGCGCTTCCCTTTATTTGACGGTCTTTACAGAGGTCACACTTTTTCGCCACTTCATTTTTCGGGTGATCTTTTCTTGCTTTCATTGTAATCACTCCGTATGGACATCCCTGTTCACAGATTCCGCATCCGATGCATTTCTCTTCCGTAAGGCTTACAACGCCGGATTCCCGGGTGATTGCCTTGGTCGGACACAATTGCATGCAAAAGGCCTCCTCACAGTGCCTGCAATAAGCGGGAATCTTTTTGTCTCCCTGTTGGGTCACCATAATGTTTGTAACCGCATCATGTTCCCTTGCACAGGCAAATTCACACCCCTTGCATCCCACACAGTAGTCAGGATCTGCCCGAAGGGATTTAACCATTTTATCTTCCATACCAAACACTCTCCTTTACGATTTTTTCCTTGTTAATATTCTGTATCTTATAATAAATGCAAATCTTGTGCCAATATCGAAAATATTTTTCCAAACTATCGCCAAACCGGCTCATCACGCCAAACAAAAAGTTTTCTCTGCGTTTTCCTAACGCCGCAAAAAAACGCATAAAAAAACAACCGTAAAATATTTTTACAGTTGTTTTGACAGTCGATTTTACACTTTTACAGATTTTATACACTAGAGGATAATCTGATAGCGCTTAATTTTGTTGTACAAGGTCTGGCGGGTAATGCCCAGTTTTTCCGCCGTCAGGGTCTTATTATTCTCACAAATGCCGAGCATCTCGATAATCTGTTCTTTTTCGCTTTGCTCCATTTTCTTCGGTGATGAGTCACTTGTATTACTGCGACCTATTTCCTCGGGTTTTCCGGTATGATCCAGTACCTTTACGATATCTGCCTTATCAATAATCCCGCTATCCGAATGAATCGCCAGCCGTTTAATGATGTTTTCCAGTTCCCGGATATTTCCCGGCCAGTCATAGCTGATCAGCGCTTTCATGCCCTCTTCACTGACTTCCTTGAGACCGATGCCCACCTCTTTGCAAAAGTCCAAGAGAATCTTATTGGTTAAGTGGGGAAGCTCCTCCCACCGCTCCTTTAGGGAAGGCAGGGTAATACTGATCACATTTAAGCGGTAATACAGATCCTTTCGAAATTTTCCCGATTCAATCATCTTCTCCAGATCCTGATTGGTTGCCGCAATGATTCGTACATCCACCTTATTGGTCTTCACGCCGCCGATCCGTTCAAATTCCTTTTCCTGCAGAAAACGCAGCAGTTTCGATTGGGTCTCCATAGGAATTTCCGCAATTTCATCCAGAAAGACCGTACCGCCGTCGGCCAGTTCCAGCTTTCCGGTTTTTCCGTCCTTACTGGCACCGGTAAAGGCTCCCGGCTCATATCCGAAGAGTTCCACTTCGAAAAAATTCTCGGGAATCGTGGTGCAGTCGATACAGACGAAGGGATCGTTTCTTCGAAGGCTTTCCTCATGGAGGATCTTGGCATACATGCTTTTTCCCGTACCGCTTTGCCCTCGCAGGAGCACGGTGGCGTCCAGTTTTGACACCTTTTTCATGTATTTGGTGACTTCCCGCATCTTCTCGGAGTTGTTTCCCATGGCCTCTATGCTGCCGAGACCCCGTTCTTTTTCCATTACTTTGTATTTATAATAGTTCATCTCCTTTTCGAGATAGGACATTTTATCGAGCATCAGTTTGATAAATTCCGATTCCACCGGGATCAGTTGTCGAAGAATCCCTTTGCCCTCCTCTACGGGGCTCTCAAAAATGATGTACTCCTGCCCCTGAATGTTTTCCTGCCAGATGGCGGCGTCACCGGTATCCAGAACCTCCCGGTATTGACTTACCCAGCCAAAGGACTTGACATTTTTCTTTTCCAGCTCCTCAGCTTTCGTCTGTAAAAATTCCTGATACTGCTTATTGATCTTGACAATCACCCCGTTGCCATCAATTAAGGCCAGGGAATTCGGCATACTGTCCAGCATCTGTTTGTTGAAACTATTGATTTCCACCGCTTTTTTCAATGCTTTGTTTAACTGCAGATTAATATTATGAAAACGTTTCGTCCGACTTTCCACCTGATTATAGCTTTTCGCCAGTTTCAGCGTATACAGGGTTAAATCCATCATGTTGTCCTCGGTATCCGTGGTGCTCCGTGCCTTTTGGGGCAGGTCTTGCTTTTCACCAACCGGGGTTATGACAAATTCACAGTAATCATCACCCAGGGCGTTGCATTTGGTCTCCTTCGCGTCCATGGCCTGACCGCAGATATTGCTGATGGCTCCCGCCAGGATTCCCCCTTCAAAATAGCAGACGGATTTTCCCTGATATTCCATCTCTCCGCAGGTAAAGCATTCGAAGAGCTGAATGATGATCTTTTCGTCGGAAATCAGAACAATTCGCACCTGTCCGATTCCCAGCTCCTCCATCTTCTCCCTTAAGGACTCGTAGCTTTCGATATGGAGTTTGCTTCCGAAATTTTTCGCGGTATTATAGTAGATTTCCTCCTGTACGATCTTTCCTTCTTTTTCCGCACCGAAGGTTTCGATTAAGGATTTTACTCTTCCCTCTAAAGGATGTAGTTCTTCGCTTTCTTTCATTTTTTCAATCGACAAGGTAATCCTCCTCTAGAATAGTAATTGTTTTCTAAAAATAATTATTATTCTATTATATCATAGATCAGACAAGGGGACAGGGACCTGTAATATATTAGTTAGAAGGATTATCCACTTACTAATCTAAGAACCCGAACATTCATCAAAACTGAATAAGGTATAATAGAGTCGAAGGATATAAATGCGGCTGTCCCAGGGAAGAGATAATCTCTATACCCGTACAAGAGTCTATTAATCCATTCTATGAGTATCTACGTTTTGGCTGGTTGGGGTTCGTATCCCCGTTTAACGCGCAAGGCTGTAATCTCAGAGAAGGGAGTGGATAATCCTTCAAAACTCTATGAAACGAGGCGATTTGATGGAAACGAAATGCCCGGTTATTGGGATCGATGTTGCAAAAGAATTTAGTTATTATTGTATCTTAGGCCCGGATGGTAAGGTTTATCGAGATTCCTTTCGAGCAGAAAATGATCTCAAGGGTCTGACTACCGTCCTTTCAGAAGCAAAAAAAGCGGAGAAGGAATTTGGGTTAAAACCCGTAGTCATCCTGGAATCAACAGGACACTACTCCAATCCCTTAGTCCACTTTTTTGCGAAGAAAGAGCTAACCATCCTATTAGTTAATCCTCTTCAATCCCATTCTATCAAAAACTCACAAATAAGGAAACTTAAAAATGACAAGGTAGATGCTAAGGAACTGGCAGAACTCTATTTTTTAAAAGAGTTTAGACCCTTTCGCCTATCCGATGCAGCCCTTGAAAACCTCAAAGTACTCACAAGAGCGTTCGCAAGTATATCTGAGCAAAGGGTAACACTCATCAGTCAGTTAACGGCTAGTGTTGAACAAGTTATGCCCCGCTACACCGGGCTATTTTCGGACATTGCTTCAAAGACTTCGTTAACCCTGTTGAAAGACTATAGTTCTCCGGATCAAATGTTGAAGGCACCGAAGGAAGAGGTGGTTCACCTCATCCGTAAGGTCTCCCGGAAGTCTGAAGAATATGCTACCGAGAAATATACTCAGCTAATGAATCTATGTCATGAATCCCAGGAAATCGGAGTTCTACTCGACTCAAATTACCAATTAATCAACCTTTATGCGAAGATGATAAAGTCGATCGATGTGGAAATTGAGGAGCTGAACCGCTCGATTACCGACCTTTCTAAGCAAATTTTAGCAGTTGATCTCATTAAGTCTATTCCTGGGATTGGGGATAAAACTGCGCCGGCTCTCATAGCAGAGATCGGTGAGATTGAGCGTTTTGACAATGCGAAACAGCTTATTGCTTACTGCGGAATTGATCCTTCGGTAAGGCAATCAGGCAAGTTTACCGGGACGAAAAACAAGCTTACCAAGCGAGGTTCAAAACATACGAGAAGGTCCCTTTATATGACTGCTACGGTAGCCGTACGAAAAGGGAAAAATGGTAAGTGTGTAAACCCGGTGATGCACGACTTCTATCAAGAGAAAATAAAGACAAAGCATAAGAAACAAGCGCTTGGTGCTGTTATGAACAAGTTGGTTCGAGTCATTTTCTCTGTCCTGAAAAATAAACAACCATTCGTTCTGATCACCCCTGAAGAACAGGTCAAAATGTATCAAGCAAATATGAAGATCGCAGCTTAATAATCAGAAGACCATTTGCGAATGATAAAACAAGCCTTTTCAAAAACATTCGGATTATGAAAAGGCTTGTTTAGCATGCTTATTTTTATTTTTGATATTTTTCAAAAAACCACTTGACTTTAGTTAGCTGGTCTCTTGTCTTTTTTGCCTTTATAATTTGCTGTTCATGTATTTTACCAATGGGGCGATTTGCACCAATGTCGGGGCGCCCTTCATCCAGACCTGCTGCTTCAGGACCTCCAGAATCTCTTCTTTCGTTGCGCCGTTTTTAATCGCTTTGCCCATTTCCAGCTTGGCCCGGGTCTCATTTTCATCAAAGACGGCGGTGGCCAGCGCGATTAAATACCGATACTTCAAGGGAATTACACCTTTTCCCCATATTTCATGGTGATACTCCGAAATGATCTTTTGAAAGTCCTCTCCGAAGTTTTGGGATACCATAATTCCGGGAGGCACAAATCCGATTTCCTCTTTAAATTCTTCTTCTAATTTTTTTCTGTCCATTAAAACCACTCCTTAAAATTGAAATTCCTGTGTGCGATCACTTTCGATCAGCATCATTACTTATATATTACCCGATTTTTCGGGATTAAACTGTGATATAAGTCAAGGAATCAAAACGAAAGTAGAATTTTTTATCATGGACAGAGGGTTAAACATCTTCAGTTTCCGACTAAACTCCTATGTCAGGATTTATTAACTCCAATCTTTAAGATCTTTTTTTAACATGAAACAGTTCCAGGCCGCCTTCCAGAATGGCCGCTAAGATAATCGTAATAAAGGCCCAGGCGAAAACCCCGGCGGTATTTAAGTATACCCGTTCGATCTGAAAGCTTGTCCCGATGGACAGGGCCGGCTGGCTCAACACCTCCGCAGCCACGATAATTTTAAGATTGAGACCCATGGCGGCAATCATTCCGCTTTGCAAATAGGAGGCCAGGGAGGGCAGATAAAGATCCTTGAACCGCGAAAACCCCTTAATATCATACAGATCCATCATTTCAATCAGCTTACTATCAACATTTCGAATTCCCTGGACAATACTCTCGTAAAGGATGGGAAAGATCACCACAAATCCCACCAGCACCGGAGCCCGTTCGGAGTCCAGCCATATCAAGGCCAAAAGAATAATGGCCATGGTAGGCACCGCACGGTTAATCAGTACCAGAGGCTTTAAAAAATTATAAAAGGTTTTGGAATATCCTGCGGGAACGCCCAACGTAATCCCGGCAAACAAGGCGATCAAAAAGCCGATCAACGCCCGTTTTACGGTGTTTCCGATAATAAGGAAGAAATTTGGTTCCGACATGATACGAATCATCTCCTGGTAGGTGGCAGTGGGAGCGGGAATGATCATTTCCCGGTCCACCACCGAAGCCACAATCTGCCAGATCAGTAGAATCAGCAGGGTGGAGAAAATTTTATATAGGACCTCTTTTTGCTGCAGTTTCTGCAAGGGGGAATGCTTAGTTGTCGAAATAGAAGCCATCATCCGGAGCCTGCCCCCCTACGGTTTTCGGCGACGCCTCTAACAGCACTTCGAAATAGGTATCAATCGCGTCTCTTGCCTCCGATGCACTCTGATAATCAATATTCATCCGGTCAAGTCCCTGAACAACCACGCCTTTTTTCATACCGATGCCCAGTTCTTCACTGTACTCTCCGGCGGTTTCCCGGTTCTCAAACAGCCAGTCAATGCTGCTTTTATATTCCGCTAAAAAGGCTTCGACAAAGGCTCTTTCATTTTCAATCAGATCCTTATGAATAATCAGTGACGCCTGAGGATAGGCATCCTCACCTTCCGTGCTCTTGCTCCATTCCTCTTGCAGATCATACAGCACCCGGGCATCCTCCCGGTTCATCAGCACTTTGGATACTGCCGGTTCGGGAATTACGGCCAAGTCAATCTGTCCGGAAATAAATGCCGAGGCCAGTTCCGTCGCGCCTCCCATATAATGAAGGGTCACATCTTCATCGGGATCAATGCCGTTGAAGGATAAGACGTGTCGCAGAATAATATCCGGCGTCAAGCCTCTTCCCAGGGTATGAATATCCCGTCCTTTTAAATCTTCCCAGTCGCTGATTTCCTCATTTCCCAACATATAGAGTATGCCCCATACACTGGAGGCTGCCAGCTGAAAATCCGCTCCCCGCTGGTATAAGGATGCCGCAAGATTGGTCGGAACAACAGCAATGTCCACCTCTCCGGAGAGAATCCTTGACGCCATCAAATCCGGAGACTGAACCGATTCGTATTCCACTTCCGCCCGTTCTCCGAAGGAAGGCTCTTCCTTAAACATCCGGATCATACTGAGAGTTGGTGCCCCGGCGGGAGCTGCGACCTTTACCTCAAAGGCTTCCCCCTCATTTTCCGTTTCAGCCTGCTCATTTTCCTTCGGTTCTTTTTCCTGATCTGTTCCTTCCTGGTCCGCTCCTTCTTGATCTGTTCCCTCTTGATCCGCTTCCTGCTGTTCATTTTCCACGCCATTCCCATTTACTTCCTCATCGGACCCGCAGGCCACCATCAAGGCCATGGAAAGTATCATCATCAAAAGAATCATTCCTGTTTTTTTCATTTTCAAGCTCCTTTTCATTATTTTTTGGTGTTGTTTCCACGACAAATTACATTATGCTTGCTTATTATCTTATGCTTTGCTTTTCGAATATCCTTACCTTACAGATTGTAGGGTTTGCTTCAGCAGACGTTCCTGCAGGGTTCACTATACTTTTTCTGATGCCTTTCCTGATGCCTTTCTTGATGCCGTGCCTG
>Ga0194137_10000445_pt1 | contig 28097 bp, 20 predicted proteins | sample TARM_MetaG_T3_14_FD_134025 | JGI IMG/M metagenome (GOLD analysis project Ga0194137, IMG submission 134025) | Freshwater microbial communities from Pennsylvania, USA, analyzing microbe dynamics in response to fracking - TARM_MetaG_T3_14 (version 2) | ecosystem: Environmental > Aquatic >... | reverse complement strand
TTACGATTATTCGCCAAATACAAAATCTTCTTTAATACGTTTTTGTAAATGCATATAGTTACCCGTTCCTTTATACACTTGAAAAACTTGAACATCTTTGCGTTTTTCTTCATCTGGATAGACGTCTTTTACGTAAGGATTATCTTTCAAAACTTCTTCTAACATATCCTGGCCTAATGGTCTAATAGCACCTTTTATTCGAATAACTTCAATTTCACCATCTGCTTTCGCCATACCAGTAATTGAAACATGACCATTAGCTTCTAGTTGTTTATAAAAGTTGCTACTTGGACTCGTCATAAAGAATACACCCTTCTCATTTGCAACTCCGACATTAATATACCGTGAGTCGGGTTGTTGGTTTTCATCCACTGTAGCAAATACAGCTGCACCGATTTTATCTTGTAAAATACTTAAATACTTTTCTGCGTTCATGTTACGCTCCTTTATTATATTTATTTGTTAAAATGATAATTTCATCTGTAAAACCTGATTCTATATCTATCTTAATAGTTTGTTCCAATTCAAACAAGTCTAACAGCTCTAAGTGAGCATGATATGACGGCATTGGGAAATAAATGATTAAACGAATGGATCGCGGATGCTCTTCAATAGACTGAATGATATTCTCTAAAACTTGTCGAAAAATGGTTCCTGAAAAAGGATTAAAGAAATAAAACACAGTAAATTTTCGATGAATTGGATAATGCTCCGCGAAATGATTGACCAAATTTATAGGGACTGTATTTGGATGTTTCGATAAATATAATCTTTTATTTTCCTCTAATTGTTGGAATATTGTACTACTCACCTCTATACCAGTGACTGGAATAGTTGCATGGAAATGAATATAAAACAAAACTCGTCCTTTTCCACTACCGAAATCCAACAAGTGATCATTCTCTTTAAATTGGAAATTTTCTCTTAGTACATCTAGCACTTGATAACTTGTTGATTCTGTTCGATTATAATGAGTATGATTCCATTCGTTCATTTCGTGTAAACCACTGGTTTTAATATTTAATTGTCGATCTCGATCGCTTTCTTTCAATCAACCAACTCCTTTAATCTATCATAATATTTTTTGCGATGCTTAAGGCCCTTAGTTTTGGTGTTTTTTTGAACTGATGCTCTTTCATCATATGCAAGATTTCATCTAACATCGTAACGGTTTCCAACATATAGTTGCCTTTATTAATCATCACACAATCGGAACGAGCACCTTCAGCAGCATCCGTTACTTCGGCACGACTAGGTATTCCAGTTTCAAGCATATTTGCCAGAACTTCCGTACCCCAAACAACAGGTATATTAGCAGCTTCACAAATCCACATAATTTGTTGTTGAACTTCAGCTAATCTAATATAACCTGTTTCAACAGCCAAATCTCCACGAGCTATCATAATACTTAATGGATTTCTGCTAGCGGCTTTCAAAATGAGCTGGGTTAGATTATTAACTGCTTGGACAGTTTCAATTTTAAAGAGTAATGCCACTGTGCCTGCTTTATTACCTAAAAGCTTGTCTAATTCAGCTTGAATTGCTTCAACATCCTTTACATCGCGAATGAAAGAACATCCAATAATATCTGCATGTTCAACAGCAAACTTCATAGCGTCGCGGTCTTCATCAGTCAGAATATCAATATCAAAATACAAACCTGGGAAATTTAATCCTTTCTCGGCTTTTAAACGAATACTTTTTCCGTTTACTCTCTTAGCTAAAAGAATGGCTTCTTCTTCATTAATCGACTCAACAATTGATTCGATTGAACCATCATCAATTAAAACTGGATCTCCTACAGAGAGTTGATTGATTATTTCTGGCACGCTAGTCCCAACTGTTACTTTAACCTCTGGATTTGTGGGTAACATTTGATTATTCGTTGTCAAGCAAATCTTATCTGATACAGAAACTTTAGGCTTCTTATAGGTAGTATAAATCCATTCGGTACGAATCTTAGGGCCTGCAATATCCATCAATATTTTGACATCTTTCCCTAATTCTTCGGAGGATTTTCTGATATTGTGGATCATTTTCTGCCAGATTTCCGTATTGTCATGTGCACAATTAATGCGCGCCACATTCATTCCTTTTGATATTAAGTTCTTAGCTAGCTCAATATCTTCTGAAACTTCACTAGGCATAGTTACCATTATACGCGTATATCGATTGCTTGGGGCTTGTCCTAATATTTTTTCAATATTGCTTGCTAATTTTGCTTCACCAACAGTAAATTCTTTAAAATCTGGTTGTTTAATTTGACTTTTATCTCCAACTATCGCGGATAATGCACTGATTACTGCTTCTAAAGTACTTAAGGTCTTGGCTTCTAATCTTCCTAAAGAAGACAAGCCCCAGGGCACAAGATCTTTTTGTATACCTCTTATATCCCTTTGTCTTAAAGCCAAATAGTAACTCAAATTGCGTGCACTCTCTTCAAAGTCAGAACGAGTAATTTCCTCTTTCCATTTAGCAAATATCTGATTACCTTCTGTAACAACATCATCATAAAGTTCTATTAATTCTTCTAGTAAATCTTTTGCCTTGATCACTTCATGCGCTTGATTAAATTCGGTCATCTGATTCACACTCATTTCTTTGTTTGCTTAAACAAATTATATCAGAATTATTCATTAAGTTTTAGATAACGCTTACAATGCCTTTGAAAATAAAAAGTGAATGATCACTTTTTATTTATTACTACTAATTTAAATATTTATTTGATAATGAAACTTTGGTTCCTTTTTCGTACCCCTCTGAATATGCCACATTTTCAGTATTCAGAATAGGCTGTTTAAAGGCTAGTTGACCTTGAATTTCTGCGTTAAATTTATCTACTACATCTTGTGGAGTTTTAATCATTAAGGCAAATTTCTCATTTTCACTACTCATCTGATCACGTTGTAATTTAAATTTATGACTAAGCCCATCCATAAATCCCTGATAATACGATTTACGGATATTTCCTTGAGAGCTTTTTAAATGTTTTTCTTCCATTGATTTTAAGTGTAGACTGGCATAATGTTTCATCGCTTCGGCAGCTAAAGTAAACATTTCAAAAGCAAATTCAACATCTTCCGAGTAACCCATTAAAACCAATTTTCTTTGTACTGTTGTTTGATGTGGTAATCGATTGCTTTGCATATAGTACATAACTCTAAAATTCTCAGCGATGATTTTGACTAATACTTTCTCCCACCAATATACCCGCTTATAAACAGAAAGTGATTTAATGACAATTTTCTGTTCGCCACCTTCATTAAGCTCATTTTGAGAAATTTTATGCTTCAACATTAATTTCTGAGCCATCAATAAAGCTGTTTGACTTTCTTCATCATTACCACCATCCTCAGCAAGGCTAAGTAGGTTTCGAATCTTTTCTAATATCTTATCATTTCCAGACAATTACTTACCATGCCGTAAACCTAATTAAACCAACAATAGTTTAATGAGATTAATAGATTTAGGCTACCCTTTCTCTTCATTTTATTACTTTTCATTATATGAAAAGTACCCTCGGATTCTCAACAAAGGTTTTATCGCTATAACTTACTTCTCAAATCATACAATTTGAATCGTCCATAAGTTATGCCATCAATTTATTATCTTATATTTCAGTCAGCGTGTCCAATATTTCTGAAAAATTGCTTGGTAATTTACTTGAAAACTCCATCAATTCATTTGTTCTGGGATGGTAGAAATGTAATTGGGCCGCATGTAATAATTGACCATCTTTTAGTTTGGATAAGGACGTTTTAAATTCATTCATTCCAGAACGATAAATTGGATCACCTACGATTGGATGACCAATATGTTCCATATGAACTCGAATTTGATGAGTACGCCCTGTTTTTAATTCTAATTGTAACAGCGTCACATCTTGGTATCTTTTCAGCACTTCAAATGTTGTTAAGGCATATTTACCCTCTTTATCAGCTCTCCAGCGTAAGCGACTTGTTGTTGAACGACGGATCGGTACTTCAATGACTGCATCATTTGCTTCCACTGTACCTAAAACTAACGCGATATAAACTCTACCCATCGTATGGTCCACTAATTGTTCACTTAATTTTTGGTGCGCATAATTATTCTTAGCAATCACAATCATACCGGATGTATCCTTATCAATACGGTGAACAATACCTGGCCTTATAGTATCACTACTATCTGACAAATTACTGCCTAGATAATGTAGTAAAGCATTAACTAACGTTCCGTTAGCGTGTCCTTTTGATGGATGGACGACCATTCCAGCTGGCTTATTAATTACCAGTAAGTCATCATCTTCGAAAACAATATCTAAGGGGATATCTTCCGCAACTAATTCTAAAGGCTCAATTTCTGGGAACTTAATCGTTAAGGTCTCGTTTCCTGATAATTTAAAGTTTGCTTTCTCAAGCTTGCCATTAACTGTTACTAATTGATCTTTTATTAACTTTTGAATTGTTGAACGACTTTCATCTTTAAATAACTGTGTTAATACTTTGTCTAAGCGGCCATTTTCACCGTTTAAAACAATTGTGTGTATTGCTTTATTTGTATTAATCATAAGACTCCTTCTGTATCCTCAGTCATTAAGACTTGGATAATTAACAATACAACACCTATAGATAGTGCCATATCCGCAACATTGAAAATAGGGAAATTCATAAACGTCAATCTAAACATATCGATTACATAACCATTTATGATGCGATCGATTAAGTTTCCTATTGCCCCACCTAGTAATAAACCGTACGTACACTTCAAGAAATAACTTCCCTGACGATGTTTATAAATTAGGTAAATAAGATAAACGATAATAACAAAAGTGACAACATAGAAAAACCACATGCGCCCTTGTAGAATACCCCACGCAGCGCCTTCATTACGTATATAATAGAAGTCAAACAGGCCGTCAAAGCCACTACGTGATTCATGTAGTTGTAAAGAACTAGTTGTCCATTTTTTAATAATTTGGTCAACTAAAACCATTAATAATGCAACTAAATAAGCAATTGTCATGATAACCTCCTTGTGTTATTGTTTCAAAGTTTGTTATAATGTTTGTGTTTATAACACATATTATTATATACTAGTTCGCAGAATAATAAAATGAAATTATAAATACTTAAAATACAATACTAAGGAGTCCTCTATGAAGAAAACATTTCAACTATTTCTCCTTACATTTTCAGTTATTCTTTTGGTAGCGTGTGATAATTCATTGAAACGTGCTGACCGCGCTATTGGTTTAATCCAAGAAAATGTCACTCAAATAGTTAATGAATTAAATGAAGTGCAAGTCCTTGAGAATAGCTTGCAATCTGAATTTGAGTCGATGCTTCAAAGTAGTGAAGATCTCACGATCTTCCATCTTAATGACAGCCTTGTTCAAGTTAATATCGATAATCGAAAAGAACACTTAGAGAGTATGTTGGAAAGTATCAAACAACTAGATGAATTAATTTCAGAACTTGAAAATCTTAAATCTAGCGATACCATACCAACCACTCAAATAGATCAAGTCATAACTTATTTAAATGACCTAAGCACAGATTTAAATACATACATTATTGACTACCAAGAAAATTTAGTCGAAGAAGAAATAACGTTTAAATCAATTGCTAACCCAGAAACAGATTATAGATCTTTCTTTGGAGTCTTTGATAACATCAATATACTTGCAACAGAAAACAGCATTAATTTGGATAAAATACTTGTTCATTTCGAACCATTGACTAGTCTGCTAATTAATTTAAAAGTATTTTTAGTAGATGCTCAATAATAAATCAATAATTTGTGACTCTACAAATTAACAAAGAGGTGTAAAATGAACTTTAAAAATACAAAGCTTCACTCTATTAATAGTCCGAAACTTTGGTCAAGTGTGTTGCTAGTTGTTATCTCATTATTTTTAACAGCTTGTAACTCACAAGGTTCTTCAGAAAATCAAACAACTTACTACAATTTACCAGCTGTCACTAATAAATATTCTGAGGAAGAAATTGTCGATTTCAATAGTCGTATTAATCGAGGTCAAACGAATCGATATGAAGGCTTAGTCATTCGCAATACGCCTTTATTACAAAAACCATCAGAATTGCCTAGCGCCCTTTTTTATGATAGTGGTATTGATATTCCATATCCTGAAGAAGGGGTTAAGGGCTTATACCTTACGACAGATAATCTGTTAGACGATGAATATTTCAACTATATTATCGACTATATCGATCAGACAGCTTTAAATGCTGTGGTTATCGATTTCAAAGATGATTATGGCCAAATAATTCCTCAAATAGAAACTAATAACCCTTTAGTCGAAAATAGTGTGGTTGGACTTGTAGATTTACAGGAAAAACTAAAAATTTTCGAAGAAAAAGGTATCTATCCGATTGCTCGTATCGTAACCTTTAAAGATTATATGCTTGCAAATCTACGACCAGACTTATCATTTACGGTTGTTGAAACGGGAGAGCTCTGGAGTGCAGATACTGGTTCGCTATTCATTAATCCGTTCTCTCAGGAAGTTTGGGAATACAATATCGAAGTAGCAATTGCTGCTGCAAAAATGGGTTTTAAAGATATCCAGTTTGACTATGTGCGTTTTCCAGAAGGGTTTCATGACTTTGCAGATACTCTTGAATATGATATTGGCGATTACGCAAGTTACGTTACAGAAGATGAAGATACTATAGGTGGCGAAAGAGTTATGGCGATTACAGATTTCTTAGAATATGCGAGGGATCAACTATCTCCATACGGTGTTCAAGTCAGTGCAGATGTTTTTGGATATACAGCTGTAGCTGGTGACGCTCCAGACGTACGTGGTATCGGTCAAAACTTTTCTCAAATGGCAGAACATTTAGATGTCATTTCGTCGATGATTTATCCTTCTCACTGGGATGATGGATTCTTCGGAATTGATTACCCTGACTTAAATCCCTTTGATGCAATTGATGAATACATGTATTCAGAAGACCAAGCATTAGCAGATGTTTCAAATCCAATTGTCACGCGTCCTTGGTTACAAGATTTTACAGCTTGGTATAAAACCCCAGGCACATTCCAAGAATATGGCGCTGATCAAGTCCAGGCACAAATTGTTGCGCTTAAACAACATGGTGTTCATGAATTCCTATTATGGAATGCATCCGGATACTATAGCGAAGGCGTTGACTACGCTCCAGAAATTACTGGGAATGAATTTTATTACTAAAAATATAAACCACCAAGTAAACAAAAAATGTTTACTTGGTGGTTTTTCTCTATGAATAGTCTAATCAAATTGATATAAGTCTTCCACTTGAATTGAGAATCCAAAATCTAACAAGACTAGATATGCACCTAAAACTGGTTTTTTCTTCGCTTGAGCGAGTGCCTGTACGTATAAACTAACTTGAAATTTATACTTTTCAATAATATCCGCACTTTGCTCTTCAGCGGTTGTTTTCAGATAAGATCTGAAACGGTCCGTCTTATAATCTAATAATATTAAACCGTCTTCCATTTCAATAAAGTTGTCAATAATCCCGTGAACTAACAATTGATCACTCGATAGTTTTTCTAAGGCCATATCATCCAGTCGTGATTTTAACAATTGATTCGCAGGTAATAATAAAGAAAAAGCTTGTTCCCTTTTTAAACGATTTGAGTGTTTAATCACCAGTTGGCCTAATTCACTTAAAAGAAACTCTGATATTTTATCAAATTGAATGACTTCCGCTTTTCTTCGTTCTAAATAACCCTCAGAAATAAGCCTTTCAACCTCTTCGTTTAATATTGTTGCATAATGATCTGGAGCTAAATTCGAAAATAACTCAAAATTTAGCTGCTGAAGTAAGAAATGTGTAATCGTACCTATTTGAGCATAATCCATCTGTTTGTCTTCCATAAATTTTGGTGCTTCAAATGTATCTTGTGTGTAGCGAATGCTTTGAATCTCCTCTGCTTGGTCGTCTGTTGAATATATTTTTTTAGAAGTACGACGATCCTGGAAATTTTCTATTTTTTCGATATGGGGTTCTTCATAAAGACGTTTCAGTTCTGATACTGATTGATAACTCGACGTGTTTGTCGACAATTCATATTCATAATCACTTCTCATTAGCTGCTTAACAAACAATGATGATTTACTCGCATCATCAATCTTGTTCTCGTCAACTAATTTCTCTAAATGCTTTAGCCATCTCTCTGGAGACAAATAACTTGAAGAATCATCCTCTTTAACTACGAGTTGATTCAATGCTTGCTGATTAAAGAAACTTATTTCTACTTGTTTCGTTGTAAAGGTCGTTACTGATTCCTGAAGTGATTCTTCGACTGCTAATGCTTGACGAATCCATTCTAACCAGCTATTTGTACTCTGACGTTCTTGCGTATTAACTAAAAGTTCATTCGTTTCTGTTAATTGCCGAGTTTTCTCGGATTTCTCATGCCACTCTGCTTCATTTTTTACTGTACCTACAATAATTAGTTTCTGTTCACAACGGGTTAACGCAACATATAGTTTACGCATTTCTTCAGCTTTTAATAGATTTTCTTGATTAATACGTAAAGTTTGTTTAGAAAGAGAAGGATATTGAAGTAGAGTATTATAATCATAATAATCTGTCGCGATACCATAATCTTTTGATGCAATATATTTTTTCTGCGTAACATCTTGAGTATTAAATTTCTTTCCAGTATTAATTAAATACACAATCGGAAACTCTAAGCCTTTACTTGCATGAACTGTCATTGTTCGAACTGCATTCTGACTTTCGGAAAGAACTACAGGCTCCGCCAAATCATTCTCAGCTTGCATCACTTTCTCAATATACTGAATAAATCCAAACAAGCCTTTAAAAGTACTCTCTTCAAATTCATCGGCTTTTTGATAAAATGCATGCAAATTTGCTTGTCTTTGTGGTCCATTAGCTAAGCCAGCAACATAATCTAAAAAATTCGTTTCTTGATAAATTGTCCAGATAAGTTCAATTAAAGAAACTTCATTAGAAAGTTCATGCCAATGATTTAATTGAGAAATAAACCTTTCCAATAAAATTAAAATAGTTCCGTCAACCTGTACTTTGTCTAATGATAGGTATTGTAAACACGCAGAATAAAAATCACCCGATGGCGATGCAATCCTAATTTTACTTAACATCTCGTCATCCATCCCGACAAAATAGGACCTTAAAATCGCGACCAGAGGGATATCCTGGATGGGATTATCAATTAATTTTAGTAAAGCAATCATTAAACGAATTTCTTGTCTTTGGAAGAAATTCTCAACTTTCTGTGTTAATACAGGAATGTGATACCGTTCAAAAATTTGTTGTATGGGTAAAAAAGGCGTTCGAGTTGAACTTAAAATAACGATATCATTGAAAGTTGCTAATTTCAAACTTTTATTTTTTTTATCGTATATTTCAAAACCATTGGAAATTTTGTTAAGGATATCCTGGGCAACTAAATGAACTTCAGCCTCAACGGACGTATCAATCAGCAATTCTTCTTCATCACTTAAATCATTATTATCAATATCTTCTACTTGCTTCTCGAACAATAAAAGCTCAATATCAAAATCTTCAGATGGTGCTTCTGGTAGCAAACTCAAATTACCAGTTTTTAAAGATTCTTGTTTACCGTATTCCATCTCACCAAAATCAATTCCCATAATTCTTTCAAAAATATAGTTTGTGAATTGAAGCACTTCATCGCGAGAACGATAGTTTTTATCTAAAACTATCAGCTCTCCCCCTTCACTTTGAGCAAATCGACGATATTTATCAAGAAATAAACTTGGTTCAGCCATTCTAAAGCCATAAATAGATTGTTTGACATCTCCTACCATGAATAAATTACCAGATAATTCAGGGCGATGTTCATGTGCTAGCCAGCCTAAGATAGTCGCTTGGATATCGTTAATATCTTGATATTCATCTACCATCACTTCTTTAAATAATTTTTGATAATAAAAAGCTGCAGGACTAGCTTCCCTTTCTTTCTTTACTTCATTATATGGAGCAAGAATATCTAAAGTTAAATGCTCTAAGTCATTATAATCAATGATATTCAAGTTTTGTTTATGCTTTGCTAAAGATCGAGTGAATAATAGGGTTAAATGACTTAATTTTTGAATAACAGGAGAAATTAGTTCTTCAACTTTTTTCGTTTCAGAATATGAAAAATAAAATAATTTCGTTAACTTTTCTGTAACAATCTTTTTAGCGTCATCGCGATAAACTTTTATTTCATTTATTGTTTCAAATTCTTCATTAGTCTTTCTTACACTTGACCAACGATCAAATTTAACCTGTTGTATCAGTTGCATTAAGGTTTCAATATCATCACTTAAATTGGCTTCAATAATCTGATTAACATATTGTTCTTCATTACGTAGGATAGTTTCATATTTGGTAATGTTCTCATCACTTAATCCTTTTAACAAATCTTGAGCTTTTTGCAATAAGCGACTCGCAGCCATTGCATTTTGTTGAATATAGGCTTTAATAGAATGCTGGTATAGTTTCGACGCTTTAAATCGATCAAAATCAGCAGTTAACTGATGTATATTCTCTAACCAAACGGTTGGTTCAGTATGAGAGCTTGAGAACAAATAAAGTTGAAGAATAATGTCAAAAAGACCTTGATCACTTCTGGCATTCGCAAACCGATTCATTAAATCTTCCAAGTCATTTTGATCAAAAAAAAGTTTGTCACTTTTAACTTCATTATTTAGAATATCCGTCAATAAATCTTGCCAAACCTCCTGATAAATTAGTGATTTTTGCGTTTCATCCGTTAACAATTGAAAACTTGGATTGAAATCGACAAGATAAAAGAATTGTTGAATGACTTGTAAGCAAAAACTATGCAGTGTTCGAATGTGTGCGGTTGGCAATAAGTTAATTTGCTGTAGGAAATGTCGTTGTAAAAAAGCGTCACTGGTTGAAGAAACAGTTTTTTTCAAACTAACTTCCATTCTTTCTTTCATTTCCTTCGCTGCTGATTCAGTAAATGTCACGACTAGTAATTCATCCAAATTAGCATATTGATTCGTTAAATGTGTTAAGATTCTTTGAATCAAAACAGTTGTTTTTCCTGACCCAGCACTGGCAGCAACTAATAAATTATTTCCTTTTTGATGAATTGCTTGCCATTGTTCGTCATTAAATTGTGCATTACTTGGCTTAATCTCGATTATCCTCATCTCCTTCCTCATCGGTTAGTTCTTGTAGCATCATGTCTAAAACTTCTTTTTTCTTAACGGCTTTATGTCGATAAGCTGAATATGATTGTGTCGCATCAAAACCTGTTATAACACGATACTCATTCTGTAAAGCTGGTGTAAAGCGCTCGTACAAGAATGGCTGAAGTTCTATATGACCTGATTGAATTTGTTCAGCTGCTTGCTTAAACAAATAATGCGTATACTTTAACAGGGTGTCTAACTCTTGCTCACTAAACGCCACACTATGCGCATTATAGTCTCCATCTTTTTTTAACGTTACAGGATAGACCAGACTTTTTTTGGTTTCGACTAGCTTTTTATCAATCTCTTGCAGCAAATCACTTGGAACTGTAACAAATCCATTTAAGCGGTTAGCATTAAGATGAAGTTGCTGGATTATTGTATCAAGATTGTCAGTAATCTCAAATTGATTATCTACTTTTTGATAACTGTGTAGTATAGGTTGGTAAAAAGCACCTAATGCAGAATAATCTGAATAATTTTTTAAAGCGACAGATAAATATGTTAAAACTTGTAAATCCAAACCATAATAAGCATCGACTAAATCAAAATTTTTCTTCCCCGATTTATAATCAATCACTTGTAGATAGTGTTTTTGATTAATATTCAGACCATCAATTCTATCTATTTTTCCACTTATTGTTAATTGACCTCCGCTACGTAAAGGATAAACAAAACCATCTAAATGTATCGCTTGCTTATTTAATCCGAATATAGCTTCTGTTTTAAGCGTATCAACTGCTACTAAATGTTGTTGTTGTTGCATAAAACGAATAAAGTCATATAAACGTCGATCCATTTGAAATTTGATTGCAGATATTCGAGGTTGACTCTCAAATAAATTAAAGCGAGGATTTGCTTTCAAATCATTCTTTGTTTGAGTGAATAATTGATCGAATTGCTTACTTGTTAAATCTTGTAGGGACATTTTTTCTGAGATTAATTTTTCCATGAAAATATCTAAGAAATCATGGAAATAATCACCTGTTTTTGCTGGATTTAATTCAAACAACGGTCTTTCTTGAAGTTTTAAGCCGTGTAACAAGAAATGGCTATACGGATCTTGATAGTATTGTTCTATTTTAGATACGGATAAATTTAAGTTTTTACCAAAAAGTTTTAAGGCAGTTTCGCCTTTAATATTTTTCGGTAGTTCATTAAATGTAAATGTTGCTTCAATTAGCTCTTTTAAAGGCCTTTTAACTTCATTTGGATGTTCAACTTGATACTGATCCATTTCTTTTAATAAATAGCGCAAATCATTCGAAACAGCCAATTGCTGCTCGTAATAAAAACGAACCCTTTGGAGGATTGGTGTAATTTGCATTGGGTAACGACCGAAATGGCTTAAGCTTAATTTTTGATCTTTTTTTTCATTTAATAAGTTATGATATGACCAAATGGGTAGGTTCAATTCTTTCGTTATATTCTCAATATAAGGTGAGAATTTTACTTGCTGTGAACCTTGCATACTTGCATAAGATATGTATAGTTTTTCTGATGCACTCAATAATAATTGGTAAGTTAAAAATAACTCTTGATGATTATGTATACTCACGTGCTCCATTAAGTATTGATGCGGTAATAAACTCTCAGCAATCAAATTACGATTATCTTCTGTTAATAATGATGCATATGACGGTTTCAGTGGTAACGAATTATCATCTGCTCCAAGAATGAAACAAACTTTAAAAGGCTGTACCTGTGGACTAACCATATTCGAAAATGTTACTTGGTCAATTGTAGGTGGAATTATATGATAACTCCCCTCTTTCAAACCAGCAAATAAAATATCAAAAAACATTCTAAAATCAATTGTTTCATGTTCGTATAGTAAATAAAATTCATCTAATGTATCTCTAAAAACTTGCCAGACTTGTTCATGTCTTCGTGAAGCATCGATATCACCTTTTGAAATGGAGGCATCACGTATGCGAATCATTTGCTGCTTGACGCCTGATTGTTCGACCAAGTCATACAACCATTGAGCAGCTTCTGCGCCACTCATTCCGTCTTTCCAGTCTTGTAATGGCTTATAGACAGTTTCTAGTAGCCAGTTACGTTTACGGTTTACAAGCTCAAATAAAGTCATTTGAGTATGATGTCCTTGATGATTCGTATAAGCTAGTTCAGATGTCTGGAAATCCCACTCGAAAGTCTTATTATAAAAACGATAGCCAAAGTATCCATTAGCGATTAAAACGTTCTCAAAATGACTTATTTGGTGATGTTGCTCTGATAACCAATCTTGCCATTCGTTTTCTTTAAAGGATTTAAAATCTCCCTTAATAGGTGAAGCCTCTACAAAAATATCATTTTTTAATAACAACATTAAATCATCATAGCGCCAATTATAGCGTTTTAAATTTAGTAGACCTTCTAACCATAGCATAAAGGGATGTTGTGACATACTCATCGCATGGTCAAAGAATAACGGTATATTGTTCATGGCGAAAAACGGTTCTACCATCGGTTGGTAACGATCTAGATCACGAGCCAACACCAATATATCACGATAGCGATAGCCTTCTTTAGTGACAAGTGCATGAATTTGATTACTTACATGCCTTAATTCAGTTTGTAATGAATCATATTGTGTAAAATTATGACTATGTTTAAGTTGTTCAACTAAACTATTATTTATTTTGGGTAATCGTTCTTGGCTTTGTGCTTTGTAAAAATACTTAGCTAGCCATTCAATACTCGTTTTATATTGAGACTCTTTTGATTGAATATCCCAATCTTCTAACACGCTTAAGTTTAAGTTCAAACATAATTGTTTTAGTTGCTTATAAGTATCATGAGGTACCTGAACTAGAGGTTGCCAATTGCTAGAATGGGCTTGTTCAGATGTTAATGGCATGGTTATCCAAACTTGTTTAAATGTTTTAATTACATCCAATAATAAAGATGTTTGTTTAGCATTAAAATAATAGTGATTATCCACAAAAAGATAATGATTATCAAATTCTCTTGATGAATTAAGATAGCTACTTAAAGCATCATAGTTTTCATAACTTGCTAAATGCCTTTCTTTCACAGCCTCAATATAGGCGCTATACAGTAGTTGAATTTCTTTTAATCTTTGAGCTTCAATATCGGGTATATTATCTTCTGTATTTAATTCTTTGTCGAGCCATGAAACTTGTAGATTTTCTGGTTTAATATTTCCCTCAAACAATTCTTCAAAAAGACTCACTAATTTTTCAATAAATCCTTGATAATTAATTTGTCCTCGATACACCAATAATTGGTCAGCATAATCAGACAGAATCTGTCTAACGAGCATACTGAGCCCAATTGTAGACAGATTCTGTGTTGATTTAAGATTGGCTGGCAACATAAACCAAGCCAATCTCGTAAAACTAACGACTTGGATATCGATCATGGCAGCTTGATGTGTCTCATAAATCTTTTGTAATTTTTCTAAAACAAAAGACTCTGTGTCGAACTTTAAATGTTCTGGCACTAAATAGTAAATAATCGCATTGGGGTTTTGAGCCTTTATTTGAACCATCTTCTCGATTATTTCACTTTTCTTATTAACGGATAAATCTCCAGTAATAAATTGAAGCGGCATCATTCACAATCCTTTCCATTAGTCTGTTTATGACTATATTTATTTAGCGTTCAATTCAACGATACGCACAATAACTTCTGTCGCTTTTACCATTGACTCTACCGCTACAAATTCAAAACGACCATGCATGTTTTCGCCACCTGCAAAAATATTTGGTGTAGGAATTCCCATAAAACTAATCTTTGAACCATCTGTTCCACCACGAATTGGTTTAATCAATGGTCTAATTGATAATTCTTCCATCGCTAACTTAGCTAATTCAACTGAAGTCATGTCTTTTTCAATGACTTCAGCCATATTATAGTATTGATCAAATAATTCTAATAGAATTGGTTGCGTCGCATATTGGGCATTAATTTCAGCTACAGCTTTCTCAACAAAAGCTTTACGTTGATTGAATAGCTCGCGATCGTGATCACGAATAATCATGCTTAATTTTGCTTCATCAACTGTACCAGTTACGTCAGATATATGATAGAATCCTTCTCTACCTTCGGTTAATTCTGGCACTTCTTTTTCTGGAAGTAAATTAATAAATTGATTCATCACAGTGATTGCATTAACCATTTTACCCTTCGCAGTTCCTGGATGAATGTTTTTACCAGTTATTATTAAGTTAGCAGCTGCTGCATTAAAACTTTCATATTCTAATTCACCAACAGGTCCTCCATCAAGTGTATAAGCAAAATCAGTCGCAAACCCTTCTGCATCAAAATGATCAGCTCCACGTCCAATTTCTTCATCAGGTCCAAATGCTACACGAACTTTACCATGTTTAATTTCTGGATGTTGAATTAAATACTCCATAGCTGTAACAATCTCAGCAATTCCTGATTTATCGTCTGCTCCTAATAAAGTTGTACCATCTGTTGTGATTAATGTTTGGCCTTCATAAGAAAGCAAATTAGGAAAATCTGCTGTAGTCATCACAATGTTTTCTTTTTCATTTAACACAATATCTTGTAATGAATAATTTTTAATAACTTGAGGCGATACATTAACAGAGTTAAAATCTGCAGTATCTACGTGGGCAATAAAACCAATGCTTGGCACTACTTTATCTGTATTAGCTGGTAATGTTGCCGTAACAAATGCGTTTTCTGGATTCAATTCAACTTCAGAAAGACCTATTTCTTTTAATTCTTCAACTAATAAGTTCAACAAATCAAATTGAATAGCTGTTGAAGGAATCGTTGGACTATTAACGTCTGAGCGTGTGTTGATTTTAGCATATTTAATTAATCTTGCTTGTGTTTTTTCAAAAATTGACATAAGAAATCTCCGTTCTATTATTCATATTTAAAGGGATTTGTATTAACTTGACTAGCCACTACCTCAATGTCCCAATTATTTTTTTCTATCGTGTTTTGTAATTGTTTACTTAAGCCGGGTATAAAGATTGACTCAATATAGTGTCCAGCATCGACTGTCATAAAGCCCGCTTCATACAAATCATGACCTTGATGATAGGAGATATCACCTGTAATAAATAGGTCGACCTCTTGCTCTGAAACTTCATTAATAAAACTAGTTCCTGCGCCACCTACTATCGCAACTTTTTTATAAGCAAGACGACTCTCCTTTTCTATTACAATTAACTGTTCTCGTTGGTAAGTCTCTTTCAATACTTTAAGTAAATCTGTGCGACTTAATGATTCTGAAAATTCCCCTACTCTTCCAATACCTGGATTTGATTCATCTTCATGAACAATTAAAGATGAGACATTCTCTAACTTCAATTGCTCTGCTAACCAGTCATTCATGCCATTACTTGCAGCATCAAAATTTGTATGCATTGCGAAAACATTAATATCATGTTTAATTAATTGGGCATACATGGCGACATCTGGTTGGCTTAAATCGAACCGTTGAATTGCTTTGAATAAAGGAGGATGATGCACAATTATCGTATCAATTTGATTTTCAATGGCTTCTTGAACAACTTCAGCTCTCACATCTAAAGTGACCAAAATTTTCTTCACAGTAGCTTCAGAATCTCCAAAGTGAATACCATTTTGATCCCACGATTCAGCTAGCGAAGGAGGATATTGTTTGTTCAATAATTCAATAAGTTCATTTAACTTAATTTGTTTTTTCGACACGCGCTAGTTCCTCCCTTATTAATTTTAACTGTTTCTCCATTTCAACTAATTTAGGATGATTAGCGTCTTCTAAACCAGCTTTCATGGAAGCATAGACTTTTTCTTGGCTTTGTAACTCTTGTTGCCATTTCGCTATATAGGTAGCATCTGGCTGACGTAAATTGACTGGTCCGAAAAGTATTTGTTTTTTACTTAATACTTGTTGTTGAGACGGTAAATATTCCGCTACAATAATCTCATAATATCGACTATTATCCTCGATAATGTCCTCGTCTCTAATAATAAAATGGTGTTTACTTAACCATGTTCGCAATTGTGGCTCAGCAACATTTGCTTGTAATACAACGATTGTATTATTTGTTAATACATGTAAGCCAGCTTCAAGTATATTTCTGATTAGAGCACCGCCCATCCCGCAGATGGAAATGGTATTAATATTATCCACTGGTGTAACGACTTCTAAGCCATCACCTTTCCGTACATCAATTACGTTACTAAAACCTTGCTGATTGACTTCCTTTACTGCTGATTGAAAAGGTCCATCTACAACCTCGCCTGCGATAGCATAAGAAATCATTTCATTTAACTTTAAGTTACAGGGTAAATAGGCATGGTCACTTCCTATATCAGCTAATCTAATCGGTTGTGGACCATATTGACCAATTAATTGAGCCACTCGATTTAATCGTGGAGATAATCTTTCTGAATTCATCCCTTCACCTCACTCTTTAATATTGTAAAAAAAACCGAACAATCTAGTTACTTTGAAATAACAAACTTCATCCGGCATGCTCACGATTTTGCGTGAGCAACTGTTACCTTTTGAATTCAGTCGTTACATGCAAAGTACTCAATGCATTGTTCGGTTTACGGATTATTCTATTATTCTAAAAAGTCTTTCAATTGTTTAGAACGACTTGGGTGGCGTAATTTACGTAAAGCTTTTGCTTCGATTTGACGAATACGTTCACGAGTTACACCAAATACTTTACCTACTTGTTCTAAAGTGCGGATATTCCCATCATCTAAACCAAAACGTAAACGTAATACATTCTCTTCACGATCAGTTAGTGTATCTAATACGTCCTCTAATTGCTCACGCAGTAAAGCAGATGACGTAAATGTCTCAGGACTCATTGCTGCTTCGTCTTCAATAAAGTCACCTAAATGAGAATCATCTTCTTCACCAATTGGTGTTTCTAGAGAAACTGGCTCTTGAGCTATTTTTAAAATTTCTCTTACCTTTTCAGTTGGTAAGTCCATTTCAGCTCCGATTTCTTCAGGTGTAGGTTCGCGTCCTAAATCTTGTAATAATTGGCGTTGAACTCTAACCAATTTATTAATTGTTTCAACCATATGTACTGGAATACGAATTGTTCGTGCTTGGTCAGCAATTGCTCGCGTAATAGCTTGGCGAATCCACCAAGTAGCATAAGTAGAAAATTTAAATCCTTTTGTATGGTCAAATTTCTCTACAGCTTTCATTAACCCCATGTTACCCTCTTGGATTAAATCTAAGAACTGCATACCACGACCAACATAACGTTTCGCAATCGAAACAACTAATCGTAAGTTGGCTTCTGCTAACTCTTGTTTAGCCAATTCATCATCTTCTTGAATTCGAATAGCTAAGGCTACTTCTTCTTCAGCCGTTAATAAAGGTACGCGTCCAATTTCTTTTAAGTACATTCTAACTGGATCGCTAACTTTTACTTTAGAAGCGGCAGCTTTAGAAGCGGCACTTAGTTCTTCTATATCTTCTTTAATATCTTCAGCGCGAACCATTTGTTGTTTCGTTGGACCACCATCATCACCAACTACAGAAACACCACTGTCTTCAACTTGTTGAATTAATATATCCATTGCTTCAGAATCTAATTCATATGGACTCGCAATTTTTTCAGTTAATTCATCATAGTGAATTTGACCAAAAACTTTTTTCTCTTTAATTAACTCTTTTGTTGCTTGTTCTACAGTTAATTGTAGTTCTTGTTTTTTAGTATCTGTTTTCTTTACATTTTCTTCAGACATTAAAAAATCCCCCTTTATTAGCGTTTCTTTAACTGTCTATTTAAACGCATTATACGATTAATGACTTCATTATTCTCAGTAAACTTTTGCTCTTTACGATATTGTTCTGATTTTTGTTTTAATTCTTTTATTTCCAATAAAATGAATTCTTCATTAATTACGCGCAAACAGTCATTAATAATTTCATCAGAGTAACCTAAAGGGTCACTTTCCCAGATTAATGTTGTTAAGAAATGATTTATTTCAGTATCCTGAATTTTATCTACGATACCCGTTAGAGGCATTTCATTACCTTGATAATAATACTCTTGTAACTCAAAATACACTGCTTGCGCTGTTTCATGAAACATTATAATCGCTTGATTTGTTTGAGCGATATAATCCCATGATTCTTGATAATAGATCAAACAAGCTAATAAGTGTTTCTCACTTTGAAAAGCTCTTGTTGACCTAACTTTATGAACTGTCGGAGTTATTACCGATTCAACTTCAACATGCGAAAAATCGCTTTCTGACAAATCTTCGGGTGGAGGCGCTCCCCACTCTTCATCCATTACTGGTTGACGCTCATAGTTTACTGGAAAAACTTCGTGTGTATTACTCGAAGAACTTGTTTGTCTAGCTCTTGCTAACTGTTCGTATAGAATGCTTTCATTTAAATGATATTGTTCAACAATATCTTGAATTCTTAATTGTTGTTCAATCGGTGAGCTTATCTCAGCGATTAACTCAATTAGGCGTTCGATATAGGCCGCCAACTGTTGATCATCAGAAACATCATATTCTTGTTTTAAATACATGCGATAAAACTCGAAACGACTATCCGCCTGATTAATCAACGTTTGGAAGCTGGCTGCTCCCTTTTGTTTAATCCAATCATCTGGATCAAGTCTATTCGGAATCTTAACACTTTTGAACAGTTGCTTATATTTACTTGAAATATCAAACGCTCTAGATGTCGCCTTCTGTCCAGCTTCATCTCCATCAAAAATAAATATTATTTCATTCGCTAATTTAGCTAGCTGCTTAATATGCGCTTCCGTAAGACTTGTCCCCATCGTGGCAACTGCATGCTGATAGCCAGCTTGATGCAAACCAATTACATCCATATAACCTTCACAAACGAGCACTTGATTTAATTGTCGAATTTTAGGTCTAGCTATGTCCAAATTATACATTAAATTTGTTTTATGAAATATTTCAGTTTCTGGTGAGTTTAAATACTTAGCATTTGCTTGACTCACTAGATTTTCATCATAAACTCTTCCCGAGAACCCTACGACTTCACCTCTACTATTACGTAAAGGAAACATTATTCTTCCTCTAAAGCGATCTATTAATTTTCCCTGACTGCTTTCATAGAATATTCCACTCGCTAATAAATCTTCATGTGAAAAGTTTTCTTGACTTAGATATTGTAATAAAACATCTGAATTAAGCGGTGCTAATCCTAATTGAAAGGTATTTATCGTTTCATTTGTCATATCACGATTAGTTAAATAATTAAGGGCATCTTCACCATTCGTTGTATTCAGCAAATAATAATGATAGAAATCATTTACCTTTTTATGAATATCGTAAAGAGCTTGATTTTCTTTCTTATGCTCCGCATTCTTATCGGTTAGATAACGCTCATCTAAAGCAACATTTGAAAATTCTGCCGCTTTTTGAACGGCCTGCACAAAACCAATCCCTTCAATTTCTTGAAGAAATCCATAAACATTGCCCCCGCGTCCACAACTAAAACACTTATAAATCTGTTTACCTTGATGAACTGAAAATGATGGATTACGATCTTCATGAAACGGACACGAAGCGGTAAAATTATTTCCTTTTTTTGTTAACTGCACATATTGATTAATCACGTCAACAATGTCAGTTTTCTGACGTATGTCTTGGATGACTTCTTCAGGAATATAACTCATTGAAATCACCTTTTTCTAAATTTATACTAACTGCTCCTGAACCGGTGGTTTTGCTACATCAATAATACCGCTCCAATCAAAAACTGAACAATCAAAGCGAAAACTCCTTTTAATGAGTCATCTGTTAGTTGCGCAACGACCCCTAATGCTGTAGTACCTAATACTGAACTAAATTTACCGAATATATTATAAAAACCGAAAAATTGATTTGAATTTTTACCTGGAATCATCTGGCCAAAATAAGAACGACTAAGTGACTGAATTCCACCTTGTGCGGTCCCTACTAAAATAGCTAATACTAGAAAATCATTGTAAGTCTCTAAGCCTAAAACAACAATACAAATTATCATATATGTTGCAATCCCTACAAACAACATACTCCTTGTACCAAATTTCTTAGCCAAAATTCCATAAATGATTGTGCTAGGGAATATAGCGGTTGTTATCATTAATGAATAAACAGAGTTAGCCCAATCTTGAATAATCCAACTCCATTCCGTCTTCGAAAACTTTTGAGTGATTTTTTTAATTATTTAGCTTCTCCTTTTGCCTATAATTCCATGTTATTCAGCAAGTTGGTCTTCTATGATGTCCCATATATCTTCTGATCCTTCACCGGTTTCTGAAGAAAAATAGAATAAAGCATCTACAGTAGGTAAATTTAAAGATTTTTTATACATTGATAAATGTTTATTCAATTGGCTTTTTTTTATTTTATCTAATTTTGTTAATACAATTGCATAAGGAATTTCAGCTTCATCCGCAAATTCCTTCATTGCAATATCAAGTTCAGTAGGCTCATGACGGATGTCCATTAATAATAATAATAAACGAATATTCTCACGATTGAGAATATAGTGTTCAATCATTGAGCCCCACTTAATTCGCTCACTTTTTGATACTCTTGCATAACCATAACCAGGAACATCCACAAATCTAAATTCATTATTGATATTATAAAAATTTAAAGTTTGTGTCTTTCCTGGTTGACTTGATGTTCTAGCTAAACCAATTCTTTCAATCATTCTGTTGATAAATGAAGATTTACCGACATTCGAACGTCCAGCTAGAGCAATCTCTGGTACTGAGTCCTCGGGATATTGATTAGGTCTTACTGCACTAATTACTAGTTCTGCGTGATTAACTTGCATAAACTCACCTCTTAATTATGAAATCTTGCGATTTTCTTCATTATAATAATTAGGCTCACTATCCCCAATTACATTCTCTCTTGTTATGACGATTTTTTTAATATCATCACGATTCGGCACTTCAAACATGACATCTAACATAACTGCTTCAATAATTGAACGTAATCCTCTTGCTCCTGTTTCACGTTCAATCGCTTTTTTAGCTATTTCTTCTAATGCTCCATCTTCAAACTCAAGCTCAACGTCTTCAAGTTCTAAGAGACGTTGATATTGTTTTACTAACGCATTTTTTGGTTTTGTTAAAATGTTAATTAAGTCTGCTTCAGTTAACTCTTCCAATGAAGCCATAACTGGTAAACGACCAATAAATTCTGGAATTAACCCAAATTTTAATAAATCTTCTGGCGTTATTTGTTGCATATATGATTTTGAAGAATCTAATTTGGTATTATTGCTACCAAACCCAATTACCTTGCTACCTAATCTTTCTTTAACTATATTTTCGATACCAGCAAAAGCTCCACCTACTATAAATAAAATTTGACTTGTGTCTAGTTTTAAAAATTCTTGGTTTGGATGCTTACGTCCACCTTTTGGAGGTATATTTGCTTCAGTACCTTCTAATATTTTAAGCAAAGCTTGTTGAACACCTTCCCCACTAACATCTCGAGTGATTGAAGTGTTTTCGCTCTTGCGAGAAATCTTATCGATCTCATCTATATAGATGATACCTTTTTCAGCTCTTTCCAAATCATAATCTGCAGCTTGAACAAGCTTTAATAGAATATTCTCTACATCTTCCCCTACATAACCAGCTTCAGTTAGTGTTGTAGCATCAGCAATTGCAAATGGAACATTGAGAATACGTGCTAAACTTTGTGCTAAATATGTTTTTCCTGATCCAGTAGGACCTATTAAACAGATATTGCTTTTGTGAAGTTCAATGTCATCTTCAAAAGATCCTTCATGATTCACTCGCTTATAGTGATTATAAACAGCTACTGATAATGCTTTTTTTGCTTCTTTTTGGCCAATTACATATTGGTCTAATGTTGTCATAATTTCGCTAGGCTTCAAAACCTGGATAGGCGCCGACTGTTTTTCATGTTTCATTTCTTCATCAATGATGCTCTTGCATAATTCAACACACTCATCACAGATAAAAACATCCGGTCCAGCAATAATTTTATTTACTTCATCCTGAGATTTTCCACAAAACGAGCAAAAATAGTCATTAGCTCTTGGTGTTTTTTTTGCCATACGACCACTCCTTTCATTTTTACCATTCCTCACATTTTTATGTTAAATGATAAAAAAGGGATGCAATTAGCCAGTGCGTTCACATGTGACTTTTGCATTCCCTCTTATAGTATATAATCAGTATTCTAACTAATTATCTTATTTTTCTTCAACTGAGTCAACAATTAAGCTCATTGCTTTTTTCAATCGAACGTCTGACTCTAACATATCAGTTGATACAAATCCACGAACTTGTTCCACATCCATGTTATATTGTGCTGCTAATGATTCAACTTCAGCGTTGATTTCATCTTCAGACACCTCAATAGCTTCTTCTGTAACAATCGCTTCTAAAACTAAGTTAGTTTTAGTACGTAGTTCAGCTTCTTCTGCATATTGAGCTTGTAAGTCTTCTTTTGTTTGACCTGAAATTTGGTAGAATAATTCTTCGTTAATCCCTTGACGTTGTAAGTTGTTTAAGAAGTATGACATTTGACGCTCAATTTCTTGATCAACCATTGCTTGTGGCAATTCAACGATTTCTGCATTTTCTACCGCTTGACGTAGAGCTAAGTCTTCAACTGCTTCTTTAGCGGCTGCTTCTTTTTCTTCAGTTAATTGTACACGGATTTTATTCTCCAATTCAGCTAACGATTCAACTTCTTCATCAGCGTCTTTAGCGAATTCATCATCTAAAGCTGGAACTTCTTTAGCTTTAACTTCGTGAACTTTAACTTTGAAAACAGCTTCTTTACCAGCTAAATCTTCTGCATGGTACTCTTCTGGGAATGTTACCACTACATCTTTTTCATCTCCAGCTTTAGTTCCAACTAATTGTTCTTCGAAACCAGGGATGAATGAGTTTGAACCTAATTCTAAGGAATGGTTCTCACCTTTTCCACCTTCAAAAGCTTCTTCATTTACGAAACCTTCGTAATCGATAACAACAGTATCACCAGAAACTGCTTCAGAGTCTTTAACAATTAATTCAGCTAATGCTTGACGCTTAGCTTCAATTGCTTCTGATACTGCTTCGTCAGTTACTTCTCGGTCTTGTTTTTCAACTACTAAGTTTTTATATTCACCTAATTTTACTTCTGGTTTTGTGATCACGTGTGCATGTAAAACCCACGCTTCACCTTTTTCCATTTTTTCAATGTGAATTTGTGGTTCAATAACAGGTTGAACACCAGATTCTTCAATAGCATTTTTAAAAGCATCTTGTAAAAGTAAGTTTAAAGTATCTTCGTATAAGGCTTCCTCACCGTATACGTTATTAAAAATTTGACGTGGAACTTTACCTTTACGGAAACCTGGTACAGAAACAGTTTTTTGAACTTTCTTAAATGTTTTATCTAAACCTTTTTTTACATCTTCTAATGGGATTTCAAAAGTTAATAATCCCTCGTTTGTTGCGTTTTTTTCGAATTTTACAGACATGTGTCTTAACCCTCCAACACTAAATATAGTTTACATACTAGTATAGTTTACCGAATTAATAACGGTTTGTAAATGATTTTAAAGAATTTATCTTCTTATTCTGCCTATTTTTTTTGAAATTTAAGTATTTCCACAATATTAACATTATTTACTTCTAACATTCACAGAATCGTAACAATTTATTTTATAATTATTCTATGACGAAGTGTGATAATTCTGTATAATAGATATGAGGAGTGGATTTTATGTTAAACTACCCTGCTGGTCATACTTCATCAAAAATGCACCAGAAAGAGATTTACAATAATAAACCGAAACAAAGTTATGCTAGTCGGGGAATGTCATTAGAAGACAGATTAAATCAAAGTAACGACTACTACTTGAAAAAAGGGTTGGCTGTTATTCACAAGAAGCCAACCCCCGTTCAAGTTGTAAAAGTAAATTATCCTAAAAGAAGTGCTGCAAAAATAACTGAAGCATACTTTAGAAATGCTTCAACAACAGATTATAACGGTGTATACAAAAATCATTATATTGATTTCGAAGCAAAAGAAACAAATAATAAAACTAGTTTTCCACTTGCAAACTTACCTGAGCACCAAAGGGTTCATATGCGCCAATGTATTAAACATGGAGGATTAGCTTTTTTAATTGTTTCTTTTAAAGTATATCAAGAAATTTACTTACTGCCGTTTAATCGAGTTGATGATTATTTAGGCACCACGCATAAACAAAGCATAACTTATGAATGGATAAAACAAAATAGTTATCCTTGTAATATTGGGTTGTTCCCAATGATTGATTATTTACCTGCAATCGATGCTTATCTTAATGATTTAGATAATTAACAACGTACGATTGTTGCGAAAGGAAGAGATGAATGGTTACTACAGGAAGTCGTGTTGAACGCAAAAAGTACGAGAAATCGAAGCAACGTTCAAACAATCGCCCTAATAAAAATAAAAATAAGAAAAGCAATTGGAGAAAATGGTTAAAGAGATTAGTCATCCTTTTTATTAGCCTCTTCTTCTTAACTCTTATAGCTGGCGGTAGTTTATTTGCCTACTACGCTATGAATGCACCTGAAATTAAAGAAAGTGATTTGATTGGACAAGTCTCTAGTAAAATCTATGACCGCGAGGGTGAGCTAGTTAAAGAGCTTGGCGGTCAGAATAGGGATTTAATAACTGCAGAGGAAATTCCAGAAGTACTTAAAAATGCTGTTATTGCTATTGAAGATGCTCGTTTCTACACACATAAAGGCGTTGATCCTATCCGAATAGTAGGTTCTGCTTTAGCAAACTTACAGGCTGGTGAAATCACTCAAGGTGGGAGTACAATTACCCAACAGTTAGTTAAATTGTCTGTATTCTCGACTGATTTTCAAGAGCAAACATTAGAAAGAAAAGCACAAGAAGCTTGGTTAGCCCTTGGTTTAGAACAAGAATTTACAAAAGATGAGATTTTAACAATGTACTTGAATAAAATGTTTTACTCTAATAATACTTATGGAGCCAAAACAGCTGCTAGAAATTTCTTCGGTAAAGACATTCAAGATATTTCGTTAGCCGAAGCTGCTCTTCTGGCTGGTATTCCACAAGCGCCGAGTGACTATGATCCCTACACTTTCCCAGAAGATGCTAAAGACAGACGAGACCTTGTCTTATCAGTCATGCTTGATCGTAATCTTATTGGTCAGGCCGAATACGATGAAGCGATTAATACTTCAGTCGAATCGATGTTAGTTCCCATAAGCAATAACTCATTAACCGAAGATGACTTGGTTATCGATGCTTATATTGATATCGTCAGTCAAGAAGTCCAAGAGAAAATGAATCTAAATATCTTTACTGACGGCGTTGAAGTTTATACAAATCTTGATAAGGATGCACAAGTTAAACTATTTGAAACAGTCAATAGTAATTCTACTGTTATATTTCCAGATGATGAATTGCAAACTGCAGTTTCTATCATAGATGTAGAAACTGGCCAGTTAGTTGCTGTAATTGGTGGTCGTAAACAGGAAGTTGCTTTCGGATTAAACAGAGCAAATACTTTACAACGGAGTATCGGATCTACAATGAAACCTTTAGCTGATTACGGTCCTGCTTTTGAGTACCTAAATTACTCAACCGGAACCACAATTGTGGATGAGCCCTATTCCTTTACTGATGGTTCTACGTTGAATAACTATGATTTCCTTTACGAAGGTGATATGACTTTACGTGAAGCTCTATCAAGCTCACGAAATATTCCAGCTTTAAAATTGTTACAAGAAGTTGGTTTAGATAATGCATATGCCTTTTTACAAAAAATGGATATAAATATTATTAATGATAATAATAAAGATCTGGTTGAAGCAAATGCGATTGGTGGAGAAATGACACCTGTTCAACTTTCTGCAGCATACGCAACAATTGCAAATTATGGAGAATATAACACACCTTATACTGTTAATCGTGTTATAACAGCCGCAGGTACAGTTCAAGAATTTACCCCAACACCTCGTGAAGCAATGAAAGATTCTACTGCTTATATGTTAGTGGACATCTTAAAAGATGTTCCTGGTACGTTTGCACCAGCAGCTCAAATTGAAGGTTTGTACCATGCCGGTAAAACTGGTACAACAAACTATTCTGATAGCGAACTTGCAGAGCTCGGCTTGGATAGTAGCACTTACGCAGCTCCAGATGGTTGGTATGCTGGTATTTCACCTAAATACTCGATTGCTACTTGGGTTGGTTATGATAATCGTAATGAAACAGGTAATTACTTAACACTCGAAGAAACTCGTATACCACAGCAAATATATGCTGAAATGATGGCTTACATGATGAAAGATTTACCGAATAATGATTGGACAATGCCAGATAGTTTAGTAGAAGTTGAAATTGAAAAATATTCTGAACCTCTTCAATTACCTGGTCCATATACTCCAAGTGAAATTCGTTCAAAAGAATTATTTATCAAAGGTACTGAACCTACTCAACAATCACTATACTATGGTCGATACATCAATCCACCATCATGGTTTGATGCTAATTACAATGAAGAGACGAAGATTATTGTTGCTGAATGGGGAGCATTAACTGATAGCGGAACTTTTGAACTATCCCTTAATGGAACTGTTGTTTATACGGGAACGGGAACAACCTTCTCAATGCCGGCTGAGGCAGACGGAGAATACGTACTTCGCTTAAGAATCATAGATGGTAATAGTTCATCAGACACATTAGTTGTTACGCTGACTTTAACGACTACCTCAGAGGAGAGTGATTCATCCGATTCGGAATCTAGCGATTTACCACCTGATGAAACTGATTCTAGCACAGAAGTTCCTAATGAATCCCAATCTTCTGATGATACTCCTCCTGTGGAATCAACTCCACCTGTGGAATCAACTCCACC
>Ga0194137_10000444_pt1 | contig 28099 bp, 8 predicted proteins | sample TARM_MetaG_T3_14_FD_134025 | JGI IMG/M metagenome (GOLD analysis project Ga0194137, IMG submission 134025) | Freshwater microbial communities from Pennsylvania, USA, analyzing microbe dynamics in response to fracking - TARM_MetaG_T3_14 (version 2) | ecosystem: Environmental > Aquatic >... | reverse complement strand
GGTTGTCGGGCACCACCATCTGCGGCGTGCCGCCGAAGAACGTGAACGCCGCGACGTGGGCGTCGATCCAGGACGGGGACTTCATGTCCGTGAAGCCGCGGCAGAACACCGCACCGGAATACGGCAGGACGGCCACGAACAAGTACAGCTTGGTGACCTCTCCGGTGACGGCGTCGAGGACCTCGAGGGTGTCGCCGGCCCAGTCGACCAGCATTGTCCGACCGGGTTCGTGATGCAGCGTCGCCACGACATCCTTGATGCGGGCGTGCTCGGCGAACAGGGCACAGTACTGCGAGTACCCGTACTTTTTCCCGGCCCCGGCGGGGTAGGCGAGGTACTTGCCCCAGGCCTGCTGGATGGTGAAGTGCCGGTTGAACTTCATCGACGCCAGCACCCGATCAAAGTCCGGCTTCGTGTAGTCCTCCGAGACGCGTTTGCGCCCATCGGGGAACATCCCGGCGATCTCGGCCGGGTTCATCGACGACGCCTGGCCGGCGGTGATGCCGTACGCAGTGATCGTCTTCTTCACCGCCGCGATCTCCCGGCGCGAGCACCCGACGGCGGCGACGATCTCGCTGTAGCTATGCCCGGCCAGCGCCAACGTCATGATGGCCTTGTAATCGGCCACATCAGCCTCCTCAAATAGGAAGAAGCGGCGCCGAGTGCGCCGCCTCACCCCGAGCAGACCACCCCGGCGGGCCCGAGGAGTACCGAGTCGTCGGAATCGAAGTACCGGATCGCCGGACTAGGCGTACCCACTGGTCCTATCTGCCAGACCTTTTCGACGACTTCGGGGGCTTCGTAGATTTCTTTCTCCTCCAAGACCTTTTGGAGCCGGAGCGAAATGCGATCCGATTTATGACCGATTTCGACGATTTCGAGGGTGTGGAATTACCGAAGGACTTACCGTCTTACAAGGCGTACATGAATAATGCGCAGACTTTCGTTAGGGCGCGAAATCGGCGAATCGCAGCTCTAAATCTCAAGGTATAGAACAAGTTTGATTGATCATCAGTTTCATTCTGGATTAGCTTTACAAGCACATTTTTCGGCCGCGGCTAGATCCATTTCTACCGCGAATTGCGGTACATCGGAAGCCGCGACGCTGTCTACCCTCAGCCGACTCAAAGTAGATAACGGTCCAGCCGTTCTGCGCGAGCAACGAACCAGCGTCCACCCACCGGATTAAGGCCATCTGTTCGACGCTCATGCCGTCACTTCTGATCGAGAGTATAAGCGCATCTGGTCGAGCAGAGCGATTGCGCCGCGACGGCTGAGTTTCTCGTGATGGCGGTCGTTGAAGGCGTTGCGCAGGCAACCGAAGCAGCTTGTCTCCTCGCCGCAGTCGCACGATGAGACACGTCGGTAAGCCTCGTCGAGGACCTTGGGGAACTCTTCGGTGATCTTCTTCGCGGCACCTGCGCCGGCCGGCACTGTATCGAAGATGACGATGGACCTGACGCCACCAGTCCACGAGAGCGTGGCGGCGATGTCATCCCGGGAGATCTCGAGTCCTTCGGAGGCGCCCTCGAGGAGGGCGTACATCAGAGAGAGCATGCTGTCCGAGTCGGCATTGACCAGGCCTCGCGGCACGATCTCCGCAGAATCGGTCTGGTATCGGTGCCCCAGCGAGAGCACGTCGAACGAGCCTCGGCAGTCTGCACCGGAGAGCGGGTTCTCGTGTGCGGTAGACCGGTCGCCGTCGTTGGCCTTTGCCCAGCCGCACACGTTGCAGACCCGGAACCCCATTCCGATTCCCTCGGAGAGCACGACCATCTTGGCGCGCACGCCCGCGGTCACCGTGGTGGTGACAGGATCGCCTTTCAGTGTGATCACGGAGAGCGAGTCCCCCGGGTACTCGACATGCGACGAGCCGACTGTCCTTCGAGAAGGGGGAGCGGAGCCGACGGTCTCGGGTGTCCGGTCGGCGACGAATCCCCACTCGGGAATGATGAACCGCTTGACGCTCTTGCCGGTGTGCTCGGTTCGGCACACCGCACAGGTCGAAGGCGCGTCGGAGAGATCCAGTCCGCTCTCGAATGCGTCGCAGTTCCGGCAGACCCGGTACTCGTTGCGGACAAACGCTTTACCGGGTTTCTTTGCCACGGCTCGAGACGTCCACAGCTTTCCGGCGGCCACCACCTGGTTGCCCGGGGCGTAGTCGAGGATCGCCAGAGCGAGGTCCCGGTCGAGCTCGAGCTTCGCGCCGGCGGGATCCGCAGAATGATTGGTTCGTAGACCGACGGTGTCCACTGGGAAGCCGTACTTGGGAAGTACGTTTCGTTGGGCCAGAACTCCCAGGGTCTGGCGGCCTTCGACAGTCTTGAGAGTCCGTTCTAGTAGCGCAGCAAAGCTGAACTTCTTCTCCACTGAGGCGGCGTCCTGTAGTTCGGTCAGCTGCGTCCGTTCGAGACGGATCTCCTCTGCAACGCGCTCGAGTAGTTCGAGCAGGGGCTCGACCCAGGAGTTGTCCGGAACTCCCAATTCCTCGTGAAGTTCCACCGGGACGACTCGGGCCACGGAATCGCAGATTCCACCAGGTACAGGGGTGAGGAACGGTCTGATCTCTAGCCAGGCTTCGTCGGCCGGGTCGTCAGCGCAGAACAGATCCGCGATCTGCTGGAACTCGACTACCCGCTCGACGTACATGTGTCGGAAGAACTCCGCGAAGACTATCGAGTGAATGTGCCTGCGGGCGATTCGCTCGTTGTCGATCGGTACCCACGGCACCCGCATGACCCCGTTGATCATCTGAGTCGGATCCTGGAAACGGGACAGGTCGCGGGAGCGCCGTTGGGCATAGGTGGTGACGAAGGCCGCGGAGTCTGTTCGACGTCCTGCGCGGCCGGCGCGCTGGACGTAGTTCGCGGTGCGAGGCGGCATGTTGCGTAGAACGACGGCCTGGAGATCACCGACGTCGACGCCGAGCTCGAATGTGGTCGAGCACGAGAGCACATTCAGTTCGCCGCGAATGAACTGGTTCTGGATCTCGAGTGCCTCAGACGAGGTCCACTGTGCGGTGTGTTCCTTGGCGGACATCGGGGCGATGTCCATCGAGCGGTAGAGATTCCGGTAGTGGTTGGTCTCGTCCTCACGTGCAGGAACATGGAACGAGACGAGTCGACCGTCGCAGTTAAGAGTCGGGCACACGGAGGCAGCATTGTGCGCGGTGAGGTTCCGGCATACGTTGCACTTCCACCACGATGCGGTGGCGCCGGGTCGGAGTTCGATACGACGGTGATCGAGTTGGTGGGTTCCCGTCGAGGGCGAGTTGGGGCGCATCCAGCCCAGTCCTGGACGGCCAGGCTCGGGCGGTGAGGAGAAGAAATCCCAGATGCGGTTGAGGAACTCCACCGCCTTGTCTTCCTGACCCACAGTCGACATGACACGACGGAGGTAATCGAGCCGCTTGTTGGTGCCGCGAGTCGGTGCCCAGGACAACTGCTTCTTACGCCGATCGGACCCATCCGACCGCATGGAGATGACGACATTCCGGGGCGCGAACAGCTCGTCGCCCACGTCCACGCCGTCAGGCACGGTGACCGCACCCTGCCGACGCACCATGGTCGCGAGTTGTTGGAGGAGCGCTCTCGCGTCCTCCTCCCCGAGTGCGGCGATAAGCGGAGCGGGGAGGATCGACTCGGCCGGTACCGCCATGCTCGCGTGGAGAAGGCCCAGCCCTTCGAGCGACTGACGGACGTCCGTGCCGATGAGGTCCGCCATCACCCAGGTCCCCACGGCACGGTTCTGTCCGTGAGAGGTGACCGTGAGATCGAAGAGATGTGCCTTGCGCCCAGCGGCTGCGGCATCGGCCACGAGATCGTCGATTGCTGCGGGTGTGGTTGCGAAGTGCGGAGCTTCGATGGACCGGGTGAGTAACCGGCGTTGAATCAACCGCGAATACGTCGAGTCGAGATAGGGGGCAGCGTACGCAGCGGCCTGCCGGGAGTCGCTGAACATCAGCAGCTTGCGGCCCTCACCCACGAGTTCCCGAGACTTGTCTCGAGCGATGGGCAGCTGCTGGTAGAGCGAGGTGGTGACGACGGCGGACGGCGCATCGTTGCCGAGGTCGAGACGACGGACGAGGTTGGACTTCCGGGCGCCGCAGTGGTTGCAGGTCGAGAGACCCGCCTTCGAGACACGGAGGGCAACGATGGGGCGGATCTCGCCATGGTCGCAGCCCGCGGGGCACGTCAGAGGCTGGTTCTCCGAGAGATGGCCGCACCCCGTGCACAGCCAGGTGGCTCGAGCATCCATCGGCTTGTCGTCGGCGGAGAGGAGGTCGTCGTCGTCGTCCACCACCGTCTCGTCGGTATCGAGTAGGGCGAACCAGGATGCCTTGGTGACCCGGGCGGTGACGGGAAGCAGGCGGTCGCCCTCGATCTCGCCGGCCAGATGGACGGTGCCGCACGAGGTGCAGGTGGCGAACTCGAACACGGCCGCATCGCAGTCGGGGCAGCTTTCGTGCCGAGCCAGGGACACGTGGGGTCCGGACTCGGAGAGGCAGGTGAACGCGCCTTCGGTGGCGCGTACGAAGTAGTGGTACCTGGCGGACAGGACGGGGTGACCGGTGTCCAGGGGAACTCGGCCGCCCAGGCGCACAAGGGTCTCCACCAACCTGTCCGCGTCCTGCCTGCCTGGCCACAGCTCGGTGGCCACGGTCCGGATGTCGACAGGACCATCCTCGAGCAGGCGGCGGAGAGCCACCACGTGGGTCTCGTGGTCCAGAGCCTGACCGGCGGTGGGCAAGCCCGACAGCGTGGCCAGCCGCTCCAGATCCGGCCCGTCAGAGCTGGACGTTCCCCAGTCATCGGTAGCCCCCTCGACGATCGAGGTGAGGTCTTCGGGAGTCAGTTCCCATGTGGCGTCGACGTTGGCCGCGATGCGGTCGGCATGGACGACGTCTTGTTGCGCGAAGTCGGCGTTGAACAGGTCCGAGGCAAAGGTCGTGACCTCTGCGGGATCGCCGTCGAGAGACGCCGACGTGGCGATGTACTGCAGTCGGTCGGACGGGGCGACGCGGTCCTTGAGGCGCCGGAGGAGCATGCCGACCTCGGAGGCCTGGGCGCCGTCGTAGACATGGGCCTCGTCGAGTGCGACGAAGCGCCAGGTCTGTCGTCCGTGGGAGGCGAACAGCTCGATGTCCCGGGGGCGCAGCAGTAGGTATTCGAGCATCGCGTAGTTCGTCAGCAGGATGTGCGGGGGTTCGGCCTGCATCTCCTCGCGGCTGAGCCGCTCGTTAGGGAGGATCTCCTGTCCCGGATGGAGGGACTCGAAGTAGCGACGGGCGTCCTTGGTGGTGTGTTTGGTCTCTCCGGTATAGCGGCCGAAGGTGATCTCGGGGACGTCGGCGAGGAGGCTGCGCAAACGCTTCAGCTGGTCGTTGGCGAGGGCGTTCATCGGGTAGAGCAGGAGTGCTCGGACACCTGGTCCGAGTGTGCCGGCCGCCTGCTCCGCCATGAGGTGGTCGAAGATGGGCAGGAGGAAGCTCTCCGTCTTGCCGGAGCCGGTGCCCGTGGTGACCACCACGTTCCGGCCGTCGACGACCTTGCGGATCGCCTTCTCCTGGTGCGCGTACAAGTGGCGGTCCAGCGGGAGCGACTCGCTGCCCAGTCGGTGGAACGACGGGGAGAGGACACCCTCGTCGATGAGCTGCGTAAGAGATCGACCAGGCGAGTAGGGGGGCGTGGTCTCCAGGAGTGGCCCCTTGGTGAGGCTCCGGGTCTCGTCGACGACCCTGACGAACTCGTCGTGGAGCGCTGCGTCGTTCGGGCTGAGCAGGGTGGTGATGTACCGCTTGTACGTCGTCTCGATGGCGTGCGCGGTCGCGAGGGGATCCAGGGTTTCGGTCACTGGTGGCTCCTATATGCGGAAGATCGCGTCGACGAGTTCTTCGTCGGAAGGCTCTCCGACGGGGAGGAATGGGTTGTCCTGCCGTTTGGCGTAGTCGAGGCCGGTCACCATGGCCTCGGCGGTCACGAGGTCGATCATGGTCTGTTCGGGCTCGCGGAGCGCGAATCGAGACCAGACACGGTCCAGGTCGAACGGCGGCGCGAGCCGGATCCTGTCCGCGGCGGCGAGGCGCGCATAGAGACAGATGATGAGGCTGGCGACGGGTGCGTTGGCCCACGCGAATCGATCCGGGAGCGTTCCCAGCTGCTTGCTCCGAACGGTGAAGGTACTCCGCAGCGCCTGGAAGCCGCCCACCACGGACATCGGATTCCCGCCACCGCGAACGACCACCTCGAAGAACTCACGGAGTTCCACGGGGTCGGCAGTGTCCTTGTGTCTGAACAGGGCCAGGTACGCGTCATGCCGGGACGCGGGATCGATGAGCCCGCCCGGGATCAGCTTCTTGTTCTCCAGGTAGTCGGCGACCGCGCCCGGCTCGTCGCTCCGCAGCACGAGGTCGCGGCTCAGTGCGGATGACTTCGCGAACGGATCCCAACCACGTTCGAGAATCGCCGACAGCGCGTAGCCGCCGACCTCGCGGAGACGGCGCCGCATTCCAGCCCGGAAAGCATCCGGGGTCGCGGGGAGGTCGGCAATGGTGAGAAGCATGTCGAGCCAGGGTTCTGAGGCCAGTACGCGCCGGTCGATCACGACGGAGTCGGGGTCGTCCTCGTCAGGCCGGAAGGAGTCGAAGACCAGCCCAGTGCGGATGAGGAGCGCGAGCTTGTCGGCGGTGGAGAGCTCGGATGCCGCGAGGGAGAGCAGCGATGGGCGAGGGTTGTGCCGTAGCTCGTGCGAAAGAAGGCTGAACCTCTCGTCGTCTCCCGCTTCGAGATTCCGGCCGAGCAGGGCGAGCGCGGACCAGATCTCGGGCTGAGACGGGTCCACATCGGGCTGCTCGTCGAGCCCGAGGAGGAAGCGAGAGAGACCCGTCGTAGCGGGGCTGGTGAACTCGGCCTCACGCGGGAAACGGATGCTCTCGGGGGGAGGGAAGCCCTCCGGAGGGACCGGATCCCAGGCGTCGTCGACCACGGGGGCAACCCGGATGTCGCCGGACTTGAGGACGGACGCGGGAAGAGTGCCGCGGCCCTGGGAAAGCGGGACTGTGACCACCGGCGCCCACGGACGCGCGATACGCCACACGTGCAGCACGATGTCGGTGCGGACGTCCAGGCCGAGGACGTGGACCTGGTCGCCCTCGATCTCGACCCGAACGTTTGCGCCGACGGTGCTGAATCGGATGAGTGGCGCGTCGTAGGTCTCGCCGTCGGGGTAGCGAAGGACCACGACGACCTCGCCGATCTGCGCCACCCGGGCGGCACCGGCAAGTCGATCGGCGGGCATCGTCAAGACCCCGGACCTGGTGCGACGGGGGATATCTTCGTTTCCGTACTCGCGACCGTTGAGGCTGCGAACGACGGCGCGCACCGAAACGTTCGTCGGCACGCCGCGGATGGCGAGGGTTGCCTGGGAGAAGTCCTCCGGGCGGCGGCCGATCCGCCGATCGCTCCACACGGGGATCCGGCCGACGGGCGTCAGTCGGAACTCCAGACGTGGCGGCCGGACCGTGACCACGGCGGACGCCGAGCCGTTGCGAAGGCGGATGGTTTTCTTGGAGTCTCCAGGCCCGAACTCGAGTGTGCGATCGAACACCTCGAGCGCCGGCAGCTCGGAGCTGCATTCGGCGATGACCGGGGTGAGGTTCTCGTTGTCAGGCAGTCGAAGGTCGTCATCGAACTCAACGGTAAGTCCTTCCGCGACGAAGACGCTCTGGTCGAGTCGTGTCCCGTCCGGCCCGGTCACCCGGATGTCGAAACGTCCGAGCTGCTCGGGCTCACCGTCGAAGAGCGGGACGTCACCGGCGTCCGGTGTCGCGTACTCTCCTTGGGTGATCCACTCGCGGGCGCCGGATCGCCGGTACCGGATGGTCCACCCGTGCTCGGACTTCGGCCCCAGGGCGGGGAGGCTGATCCAGGGGCGTGAGTGCAGGACAGGCATCTTCTCGTTGAAGACGCCGGGGAGAACGGGAAGGGGATCGTCGGGCAGGTCCAACAGCACCGGCAAGGGTCGGCTGCCGACCCTGAGATCCACCGTGGTGTCCTCCCCGGTCCGGGCGCGCACGGACGTGGTCTCGGAGAGATCCCATTGACGGATCTGCCAGCCATCCCATCCGATCGGTGCGCCGAAACCACCGACGTCGCGAGGTGCATGAGGGGGTGCGCCGAGAACGGTCAGGTCTCCGGGGACGACGGCGACGATCTCGGATCGGGGAAGGACCGCGGCGTCCGAGAGATGCTCACCGTGGGTGGAGAAGGCGATGATCGGACGGCTGTCCTCGTAGAGACGCATCTCCACAGGGTGTGCGTACGAGGGGTGGGAGACCACGACACGACGGGCCGGATGATCGACGGGGACCTCGACCGCCTGGTCGTTGCGGAACTTCTCCGGTGCCACGCGGACGACGGTCGTGTCGATCGTGACGGTCCACGGCGCGGAAGTGTGGCTGGAAGGCGCGGGGATTCGCACAACGATCGAGTCGTCGGCCTGCAGATGGAGGGTCGGGACCTGCCGGGAACGGCGGCGCTCGGTGCGGACCCGGTCTCCGACGTCGGCGCGCAGGAGGGCTTCGCGGAGTGCGTCGACGACCATCTCCGGAAGGCTGGTGGCGTCCGCGGAGAGGGTGGCGGGATCGGCGGCAGGGTTCTCTGCGATGTCGGCGACGATCCGGGCCATCTCGTCGAGAAAAGCTCGTCCTCGGTCGCCGCCGTACTGGATGAAGTCACGGGTCGACACGTCGAGCTGGTTTAGCACGAGCTCGTGGCTGGGCTCGAGGATCCAGTCCCGAAAGCGGCGGCTCTCCCGCGAGGTGACGTTCCCGACGTACGCGCTCAGCGCCTCGAGTAGGCCGTCGAAGCTCGCTGCCGGAATCCCGGCGTGGACGGCGAGACGTTGGACGTACCTGCTCACCGGCAGGTCGTGCAGAGGATCGAGCCCGAACCTCGTGAGCAGGGCGGGGATTGCGGTTCGGAGTGCTGCCTCGTCTGAGGACTGTCGCTCGACCCCCAGCCGCTCCCAGTAGGCGTTCCAGTACGCGTTGTGTTCGAGTCCGACGTGAGCCATCCCCACCAGGGAGGCGAGCGTGGTCGCGGGGAAGTGATGGACAATCTGGGCGACCGTGGTGCCCCGACCACGGGAGAGGCGGTATCGCGCGGCGAAGACGTCCAAGAGGACGTCGAGCTCGACCGCGGAGAAGTCGGCCTCCACGGCGAGGACCGCGTCACCCAGGCGAGCCCTGACCGCTTGTTCCCACGTGTCGATGTCGTCGTCCGCGGTCAAGGGCGTCGGCAAGGGATCGGCGGGTGCGACGGAAGTCGCCAGCTCGTCAGCGGCGGGGGGAGGAGACGGCTCGGGAGCGGGTGTAGTCGCGTCCGATTCTACTGACGGTGTCGACTCCGCCGGAGTCGGCGTCGGCCCCATCGGCTTCGATCCGACCGGTTTCAGGCCGCGGGGTGTCGGTGCGGCAGGTGTCGCCGGCGGCGTGGCTCGGAGGATCTCGCCCACCTCTGGGACGAGCAGCTCGCATACCGTGGCGAGGGGCACGTCGAGGAGACCGACGGAACGCATGAGTTGCGGGTGCGTGTCCACCGCGTGACCGGATGAGTCGGCCCTGAGGCTGTCGAACCAGTGGCCGACCTCCGTGGAGTCCAGGACCTCACGGGTATCGGCGACCGCGGCGTCGATCACGGCGTCGAGATCAGCGTGGAGCTCCCTCTCCACGTAAGCCTGGGCGGCTTCTTTGTCGCCGCCCAGCAGCTGAACATCGACCAACGCGTAGAACCGCTCCGGGTCGAGGGAGAACAGGACGGAACTGACGGCCCGGATGACGGGTTCCTGTGGCCAGGCGCCCGATCGGGACGCGGCCGCCGCGGCGTTGACCTGGGCAAGGGAGCCGTGCAGGCGCCTGCCTTCGGCACGCGACAGGAGCTGGGAGATGTCCGACGGTGCGCTGGAGGCGATCGATGAGAAGGACACCTCCCTGCCGCCTTCCCAGCGGACGCCGAACCCCGCCGGGGCCAGTGGGTACAGCTCGCCCAGTACATAATCCGGCGTCGTCCGGTACGTGGAGGCGATCTCCAGGATCGTCTCCACGCGATCCTCGGGGAGCGTGTCGGCGACGGGCAGTGAACCACCGACCGGGACGTGGTCGAAGACCAGCTCCCAATACGGGAACGCCTCGCTCCACGTCGTCTTTCCGGATGGTGGGGGTGTCACGACGCAGCCTCGGCCATCGCACCCTCCGGCAACAGTGAGGACGGACGCTCCCCGGTGGTCACGACGAGCTGATCACGCGCCCGCGAGGAGGCAACGTACAGCAGCGAGCGCTCGCGGCGGAGGAGCTGCTCCCTGTCCTCGTCGGTAAGGCCCCGTGCTCCGTGGGAGGAGGGAAGCGTGCCCTCGGAGACGCGAGCCAGCACCACGTGGGTGAACTCCATGCCCTTGGAGGAGTGCATGGTGAGGACGTGGACGCCCGCTCCCTCTCCGGTGCTCACGTCGATCCCGCGAGCCTCGAGGCCGTCGATGATCCGGTCCACGTCCCGCCGGTTGTGCGTGAGCACACCGATGGATGCACCGGCATCCTCGGCGAGCCATTCCCGGATGTGCTCCTCGGCCACGTCGAGTTCGCCGGCGAGGGTCTGAGCCTGGGCCACCTGCGGGAAGGGGCCGCTGCGAGCGGACCGATAGCCCTCGGTGGAGTCGGCCTCGCCCTCGGTGTCGACGAACGTTTCGCCGTGGAGGATGCTCATGGCGAAGCCCAGGTTCTCGGCGGTGGTCCGATAGTTGAGGGTGAGCCGATTGGCGCGACCCACGATGTTGATGCCGTAGTGGGACAGGCGAGTGGGACGACCGTAGATCCGCTGGTGGCCGTCCTCGGCGATGAAGAGGTCGTTGGGAGACTCCGCGACGACGGCGCGAAGCAGACGCCAGTGACCCACGTGGAAGTCCTGTGCCTCGTCGACTACGGCGTGGTCCACGATCCGACCATTGCCGGACTCTGCGTCCAGATCCAGCACGGCGGCGGCGAGGCAGCCGAGGACGGGGAAGGTCTGCTTTCCCTCGCGACGGGTGATGGCCAGATAGGACTCGATCACCGACCACACGGCCGTGCGTGCCTTGCGATTGAGCGGCGTCCTCCGGCCGGAGCGGTCGGCCTTGAGATAGGCGGCCTTGGAGGTGACCCGCTGCGCGAGGACCACCGATTCGAGCTCCCCGCGGAGGAACTCGGGGGAGGTGGTCGGGCCCTCCGGTGCCTCGGTATTCCGCTCGGCGGCCTCGAGCCATAGTTCGCGGTCGTCCTGGTCGCTGAGGGGCGACGGCAACGACTGCAGGGGCGACCCGAGAAGGACGGTCGAGGCCTCCCGAAGTCGGTCGAGGGGGACCTTACGCAGAACTGCCATCGTCACTTGGTCGATTCCCGCCACGCACACCCCGGGCTCGCCGACGGTCTTCGCGCGCGGCAGGTCCGGGTCGAGCACGGAGAGCTGCCGGCCGAGCGACGCGGCGAGCACCTTGGTGAACGTGGTGAGCAGGACGCGAGGGGCCGCGCCGTCGGGGCCGGGTCCGTCGATCGTGCCGTCGACGAGTGCCTTGGTTCGGTGCAGGGCCACCACGGTCTTGCCCGTGCCCGCCCCGCCGGAGACCCGCCACGAACCGTTCCGTGAGCGGGTGGCGAGGATGCGCTGGGTGGGGTGGAGGAAAGTGGTCCAGGCCTCGAAGTCCCCGCTCTCGATGATGTCGCGCATGACGTCTTTCGCCTCGCGCGAGTCCCCGAGGTACGTGAACTGCATCGAGGACGCAGGCTTGGTGACGGCACGGACGAACTCGTCCTCGCTGGCATATTCGGCGCCGAGGTCGAGTTCGGTACGGACCTGGTCGATGGTGTATCCGACCGCGAGACCGAGAAGTGCGTCCCGCTCCCACGGAGCGGCCTCGGAGAGAACGGCCTCGAGCTCGGCGAGGGTGGAGGAGGAGAGCGCGGGCCCGGAGACCGACGGATCGATGCCGAGTTCGCGTTCGAGGACCTCCGAGGTGATCCCGCCGTCCTCGAATGCCGGAGCCGGCGCCTCGGGCGCCGACGGCTTCCGGGTGGAGGACGACGACGTGCCCTGATCGACCGTCCCCTCCGCGACGGCGGCCGCCGCTTTGGCTTCCGCGGCAGCGATCTGCTCCTGCTTGGCCTTCTCCGCCGCGAGGGTCGCGTCGAGCGCCGCGCCCTGTTCCCGAACCAGTGAGAGGACACCGTTGACCGGATTGACCTTGAGGGTCAGCTCCGCAGCCGTGTCGTAGGCGTCGTCATGGTTGTACGTACCCACATAGACGTAGTGGGTCTCCGTGCCGCCGTCGATCTTGAAGACCAAGGATCGGAACTGGTCGTTGACCCGGACTGAGCGGATACGTGGGTCGACGGAGTTCTTGATGGGCTCGACGTGCACGCCCGCCGAGGTGTCGTCCTCCTGGAGCTTTGACAGCATGTCGAACACGCGCTTGCGCACGGAACCGTCCAGGTTCTCCTTCTTGTTGATGAGAGTGATGGTGGGCATCTCAGCTCTCCTCTCCGCCAGGCGTACCGAGCGCTTCGCGCAGCCGGCCCGACTCGGGCTCGGCCGTCCAGTCGATCACCGTCCAACCGGCGTCGGCTATCGGGCGCACCGTATCGGGTGACTGTGACACGAACAGCGCGACCTTCGCCTCCGGCCACGAATAATTGGCGATCACGCCGCGAACCTCTTCGCCATAGTCCGGGAGGGGTGCGCCCATCTCGGCCAGCACGCGGAGGACGTCGAGCTCTGCGGTGGAGTCGGGGTCCTCGGGGTCGATCTCCGCGGCGATCTCCCGCCACGCCCCCGAGAATCCGGGGTCCGCCGGAGTCTCAGGCGCGGTGGCCGACGCAGTCGGCTCCGCTGCGGCCTCGTCGACCATGGCAGCGAGTTCGGCTTCCACATCCACGAGGCTGGTGTCGAGTCCGTCCGCTGCGTGGATCCGCGAGCCTCCCGGACGAAGGGAGAGGAGATTGGACCAGCGCAGCCACCACTGCCAGTCCTCGCGGTAGGACGCGGAGCCCACTGCGGCGTCGGAGAAGTCGATCACGAGGTCGGCCCAGATCGAGGCCGCCTGCCGCGGATTGCCCGAGACCGCGAGACGCGAGAACGGTCGGCTGACGATTCGAGCGTCGCCATCACGGACGCCGGAGGCCAGACCGTACGCGGCGCACGCGTGCCCGACGTCCTGCCACTGGCGCGGATCGGGGTCGGCGACGATCTTCGTCAGCAGCGTGACCGGATCCCCGGAGGCCGCATTGACGAGCGTCGGAGCCAGGCCCAGCGAGGTGGCGAAGGCCTTGACGTAGTTCTGCTGAGGCCACGCCGGTGGAGCAGCGACGATCTCCGCTTCGTCGAGGTCCGCGTGGGTTACGGCCCACGGGATCCATCCCATGTCACGAGCCGCTTCGCGCTTGTCGGCGTCGTCCGCCACCCGGTTGTACTCGGGACTGGCGTGGTACTTGGCGCCGTCGGCGTAGATGGCGAACTTTGGCAGGTTCGGGTCGTCCGGCTGGAGCAGGTAGTCGGGTCTGGTCCCCAGGCCGGGAAGGTCGACCTGCGCGAGCAGGTCCCACGTCACCTGCGAGCCGGGCACCCGGATCCGCAGGGCGCTGTACTTGCCGGCGGGGATGGTGTCCACCTTGGCGCCGGCGTCCTTCAACAAGGCCGACAGGCGGTGACGGAAGCGGACCTCCAGGGCCGAGTCACCTTGCGGGTCGAATGTCGGGAATTCCACGATGCTCCAGTCCTCGAATCTCGGCACGGCCTCGTCGTCGCGACCTTCTCCGCACAGGAGGTCGAGGAGTGCCGTCTCCGCCGTGGCCCGCGAGGTCCGATCGACGTCGGCGGGGCTCGAATGGGGGAGGAGGCACTCCGGGCACGCGAGGCGGTTCTCCGCGGCGCAGGGGCAGTCCCGGACTGCGGACCACGCGGTGTGGAGCAAGCTCCAGACGTCCTCCGGTGAGGTGAACCCCGCCAGGTAGCCGGTTCCGCCGGGCACGCTGTCATGCAGCAGCAGGGCGGGAACGGGTCCACTCGGCCCCGCGGTCGTCGTCTCCGTCGTGGTGGACGGCTTGCCCGGCAGCGGGACGGACACGGTTCCGACCTCGAGGTGGCTGGGGTCGCCCCCGAGCGCCCGGCGGAATCCGAGCTTCAACGCGGCCACGAGGCTGGGCAGGATCATCGTGTCGTAGGTGGAGACCGTGCTGGGGAGGTAGAGCAGCACGCCTTCGGTGTGGAGCGTCCTTCCGAGTGCGACGTGGACGTTGTGCTCGTGGGGAGAGTCCGCGTGCGCACACCATGGGCGGTGATTTCTCCGGGTGTTGCGGCCGGCGTCCGGGTCGATGTGGCCGCAGTACTCACACAGACGGAAGTGCGGGGCGGCGGGCTGGTTGCCGCCGATCATCCGAGAGGCGCCCGGGCCCGTGCCGAGGTTGATCCACCGGATGTCCGCCCGGCGTAGGTAATGGGCGCCCAGGCTGGTGCCGTCGACGAACCAGGCACCGGCGCCGTCCTCGGTCCGGAACGTCAGTGTGCGCGCCACGGTGTAGCGCCGACTCAGCCGCTCGTCGTGCCGCTCGTCCACCGTCGCGGAGTCCCGGCTCACCTGCGCGGCCACGCGGCGGAGCGGCACCACGTCGAGGACCTGTGCGGAGTCGGCGAATCCGGCCGCTCCACAGGAGGGGCACGCGCCCACGGTGTCGGTCACCACGGTCTCGGCATGGCTGCATGCCGGGCAGACGCGCCACCGTTCGACCTCGTCGCGGTCGGCGCCCATGTCGACGCTGGAGATCTCGATGCGCATCCGGTCGGCATAGAAGGAGTTGCCGGGTGCGAGTTCGGTGAGAGCCGAGGCCACGGACCGGGTGAAGGTGGTGGACTCGACGCTCCACTCGGAGGTCTCGGGGTCCTGCGAGGAGACCGAGGTGTGCAGGTCCACCGTGTCGTCGAGGAGCTGGTATCCCGGCAGGAGGCCGAGCCGCTCGAGGGTGGAGATCCAGTACTCGCGCATGTGCTGCTGCCGCTGGCGGATCGTGGCCTTGTGGGAGGCCTCGGCGGCGCGCAGGTCCTCGTGGTCCTGATCGCTCGCCCCGGGGCTCTGCGCCCGTTCGCGGAGGTCCACGAGGACCGTGTCGAGCCGGTCGAGGCGGCGGGTGAGCTCGGCGGTCTCGTCGTTCCACCGGTCGAGAGCCAGCGCGAGCGTGGAGTCGAGAGAGCGCGGCGCAGGGTCACCCTCCGAGGTTTCCCCGGTGGCCCACTCACGCAGGTCAGAGGCGGCGGCCTCGGACACGTACTCACCGAGGCTGCCGAGGAACTGCTCGAGTAGCGCCGGCACGCGGCCGGGCAGCTCGATACGTAGCCGCGGCACGAAGCAGTCTGCGTGCTTCTTGAGGACGTCCCGTGCGCGGGTGCCGTCGGGGTGGATGCCCTCCAGGACGAGTGCGTCGATCGCGTGGGCGAGGAACTGCCGGCGGAGGATCTCGGCCGCGGAGAGGAACGCCGCCGGCGGCTGGACCGAGCCGTTGATCAGGGACAAAGGATCGTGCACGACGGGCAGGGTCTTTCCGCGGCCGCGCACGAGTGCCACGACGAGCGAATTACCCGTGAGACGCCCGGCGCGTCCGACGCGCTGGACGTAGCTAGCCACGGAGTCGGGCAGCGAGGAGAGCATCACGGAGGAGAGGTCGCCGATGTCGATGCCCATTTCCAGCGTCGGCGTGGCGATGAGCACGTTGGGTGCGCCGGGCTCGTCGGCCGCGGTCTTGAACTGCGCCTCGATCCGTGCCCGGTCCTTGGTCTCGAGCAGGCTGGTGTGCTCCCGTGCGACCACGGCTCGGCTGTCGGCGGAGTGGTAGAGCCGGCGGTAGTAGTTGTCGGCGTCGATGGACACGGTCGCCAGCCGCCCGGGGCAGTCCACGGTGAGGCACGGCGCGCCGGTGAGCAGGTCGCGCACCGATGCGACCGCGGGCGAGGTGTTGTGGCAGACGTCGCAGCGCAGCTCGCCGGGCTCGGGTTCGGCGGTGACGATCACGGAGTCGGGCGAGAGCCCGTAGACCGACGCACCTGACTCAGTGGTGATCAACTCAAGCACACCGGCCTCGGCGAGCCGGGCCATCAGGGTTGCAGCGAGTCGCTGCGCCGAATCGGGGGTCACGCCTAGATGCCGGGAAGTCCATCGTTCGTACCAGGACTGACGCTGGGCTACGGGATCCATTCCGCGCACGTACTTGCTCTTGGCAAGCGTCGAGCCCACGCGAGGGAACGCAGGATAGGCGCCGATGGGGAAACCGGGCACGCCCTTGGCACGGGCCTGCCGCTTGAACAGGTGCCACGTGTTGCCGTCGGTCCGCGCGTACTCGGTGAGCCAGCGGTGGGTGATCCCGCCGCGCTGGAGGATCCGTCTAATCATCACCCGTGCCCACACCTCGAGCGCGTGGTCGTCGGGCTCGGCCTCGCTCAGCGCCGACTCCACCGTGGTCGCCTCCCACGCGCCGCGGGCGGCGTCCACCAGGTCGGCGGTCGGGGCGTCGACGGTGGCCACGGCACTGCCGGTGAGGGCGAGCGTGCGGCCGAGGGTGGAGCGCAGGCCGAACTCCAGGCTGAGGTCGAACAGCAGTCGGTCGCCGACGGCTTTGGTGGCGGTGCCCTTGGCGGAGGAGGTGGCCCCGGTGTCCCAGAACGGCGTGAACAGCGTCCGGTCGGCGAGCGACGGATGCAGCAGGTGGTAGCGCTGGACGGGGGTCTGCGCCTGGTCGCGGACCGCTCTGGCGAGCGCGGTCAGCGACAGGGACCCCCCGGCGAGCGCCGTGGTGGTGGCGGTGCGCAGGGCGAAGGCATGGGCTCGGGCCTGGACGAATCCGGCACGGTGGGAGGCGTCCTGGACGGAGTCGCTGAACACTAGGGTGCGCTTGTCCGCGGCGTCGAGGCCGGTGGTGCCGAAGAGGTTGGACAGCGCCACGGAGAGCAGCGTGGCCACGGCGGAGCCGATGTACCGGATCGAGTCGCGGGTTCCGCACGCCGGGCACGTCTCGCGCTCAGAGAGCTCCTTTGCGGTGGCGCCGGTGTGCAACAGGACTGGCACAATCCGCGGGTCGGCGTCGGTGGTGGGGTCGACGGATTCGGCGGCGAGCAGGCGCGTCTGGGCGGGGTTCAACCACATGAGGGACGTGGTGGAGTCGCGGGAGCCGCGTACCTCGGACAGGGGCATGCCTTCGGCGAGTGCGGCGTCGACCTCCTGGTCGGCGGCGATGAGTGCGCGGACGGTGGTGCGGTCGGCGATTGAGGACTTGCGGATCGCCGCGGCGGCGAACTGGGGGGTCTCGGTACCGGGCTCGTAGGCGGTCATCCAGCCGGCGCGTCCGCAGTGGCGGCAGAAGATCGCGGGGAGGTGGTCCTCGGCGGAGAGGCTGCCGGCTTCGCCGGCGTCGTCGGGTAGGGCGTCGGGGCCGTCGTCGTGCCAGCGGAAGCGGACAGAGGTGGCCACGGCGCGGTCGAGGCGGGTGAGCTCACGCACCCACAGGTGGGCCTCGATGCTGGGCAGCCGCCGGCCGGCCACGGGGTCGGTGGCGGTGATCGCGGCCCGCATGTGGCTCAAGGCGCCGAGGACGTGGGTGAGGTACCGCTCGGCGTCGGACGTGCGGCGGACGTGGGGAAGAACGGCGACGGCGAGGTCGCTCACGCTCGCGGCGTGGGCCGAGTGCTCGAGGATCCGGGCGAGCAGCTCGTGCTCGCGGGCCCGCTCCATGGCCACCTCCGGGTCGGGGTGCCCGTGTTGGCCCCACACCTCGGTGCAGACGGCGGCGAAGATCGCCTCGGCGGGGTCCTCGCCGGCGGACAGGCGCTCGTCGATCACGCGGTCGAGTTCGGTCATCCGCGCGGGGGAGGCCACGTCCTCGACGGGCAGGCGGTCCGCGGCGGGGGCGAGCATCCACTGGTCCACGGTGAGGCGGGACTCGGTGAGGACGGAGTCGGCGGGGAACTCCTCACCGAAGACGGTCCGGGCGAAGTCGCGGACCGCGCTGGTGTCGCCCTCGTCACCGAGGGTGGCCGAGGTGGCCACCGGGGTGATCCGGCCGAGTGGGCGGGCGCGGTCGGCCTCGGTGAGCGGTATCCGCCCGCCGTCGGTGGGGGCGAGGTGGGTGCCGACGACGAGGCCGAGCCGTCGCAGGAGCAGTGCCACGTCGGTGCCCTGCGCCCCGTCGTAGGTGTGGAACTCGTCGAGCACCACGTACTGCAGGCCCTCCGCGGAGGTCCGCCAGATGTCGGCGTCCTCGGGCCGCAAGAGCAGTTGGTCGAGCATCTTGTAGTTGGTCAGCAGCAGGTCCGGTGGGTCCTCGCGGATGGTGGCGCGGTCGGTGATGAGCCCGGCCTCGCTCACGGTGGTGCGGCCGGAGCCCTGGTGCTCGCCGGTGTAGATGCCGGCCGTCACACCGGCCAGCCCGGGCTCGGCGAGCAACAGTTTGGTGAGGCGCTCGGCCTGGTCGGTGGCCAGGGCGTTCATCGGGTAGAGCAGCAGCGCTTTGACCCCGCGCACGCCCTGCGAGCGGGCGCGCTTGGCGTGGTCGAGCACGGGGTAGAGGAACGCTTCGGTCTTGCCCGAGCCGGTGCCCGTGACGACGAGTGTCGGTTCCGGTCGCCGCCACGCCGCGGTCGAGTCCGCCTCGGGTCGGCTGGACAGGCGGGCGAAGGCCTGGGCCTGGTGGACGTAGGGCACAAAGGGGAACGACGACGGCGTCCAGTCCAGCGCCGACGCCTCGTCCGGCGAGGCGGGAGCGAACGGCATGCGGGTGCGGATGAACGGGCCTTGGAACATGCCGGAGGTCCGGTCGCCCACGAAGTCGGCCAGGGACTTCTGTGCACGCGGGTCGGCGAGGGCGAACGTGGTGGAGAGGTATTCGGAGATCCCTCCCTGGAGCTCGCGTGCCGCCTGGAGGGGAAGTAGCGCGCTCACAGGGTGCCATCCGCGAGTTCGCGCTCGAACCGGGCGTAGGCCTCACGCATGTCCGCCTCCCGGTCGAGGATCCGGAACGGGTATTCGAACACGTAGGTGGCACCCGACTGCGGATGCGTCCAGGTGCGGTCCTCCTCGCTGAGCTCCTGGCCAGGCTTGAGCTTACGTTCGAGTTTCGCCACGTCGTCGGCCACCTTGCGACCGTTGGCGTCGAAGAGATCCTGGGAGTCGTACTTGCGCATCACGGGGAACTGGGTGCGGTAGATCATGCACAACTCGTCGGCGGTCACGCCGAGCGACAGCGCGACGAGGGCGTCGATCTCGACCTGGGCCTGACGGCGCTCCTCGGCCTTGCGGAGCGGGACATCGGGGGTCCACTCGGTGCCGGTGACCTCCTCCCAGAGGGGGGCATAGGCGGCGGTGAGGCAGATCAATCTTGAAAAGAGAAGAACTAATTGCTCGGTCTTCGGGAATTCTCGGTTCACAGGAAGCCCCGATACGACACCTGGGTCAACGTGAGCCTTACCGCTGGATCTAACAAGGAAGTCTGCCAATATTCCGGACATCGTGGCGCCTGCCAGTATCAGCCTAGGCAGATCCGCATTGCCTGGGGAGGCGGACTGTGCGCCGTGGACATGCATCGACCCGGTCGGAATAACAGCGGGATAGAGAGTCCGGAATCCAGTAGTAGCTGCCATGTATCGCCAAATTATCCGACATGAACTCCGGTGGGAGACTCGCGGACCACCCGCTTCACTCGCGAACGCAGAGTAGTCCGAGTCGACCTTTTGCTGAGCGACCTGCAACTGGTATGCCGTGGCCGGGATGAAGTCCGGCGGCATGGCCTCGAGGTCGATCTCGGACCAGTCCTTGTTGCTCTTGAGAGTCGGGTTCGGCTGCTTGGCGAACGGGTTGGCGACACTGAAGTGTGGCCCCTGGAGGATCACGTCCTCCCATGAGTCAGGGACCGCCCATTCGGTGTCGAAGTAACCGTTCCTGCGGTCGGTGGTCTCGTTCCAGCCTTGGGAGTACTGCAGCCCGAGATCCCGAACGCGGGGAGCCGCGGCGAGTTTACGGAGCACACCCTCCGCCTCGCGGGTGACCGAGTAGACCATCCGCGAATCCAACACGGGGGTGTCCTCGTCCTCGAGGATCGACTTCCACAGCTCGAGGGTCGAGGTGTCGACGTGCGTGATGCGATCTGCGTGCGGGCGCAGATCCCATGAGCCCTCGTCGTTCTTGAGGCCGGGCAGCGGACCGGTTCCATCGTGGACCAGCGAATCGGTGACCGTCGCAGGGTGGTACAAGTTCGTCGCCGAGGCGAACGACGGACTGTCGAGATGCGTGCCGTACGTGTGAACTCCATAAGTCACGTGGTTGTCGATGTCGAACAGCTTCAATTCATTGACGAACTGCCAATGTCTCCGCAGACGGAGGTAGGACTCACGCCGTAGGGGTGCCGCCTTCTTCTCGGTGAAGTGGGACTCAGGATGGATGAGGGTGACGATGCCGTGGTCACCGGCCGACCGCCACGTACGTTGCATGAAGGCGCGGTAAAGGTCGGGTTTCTGGCTCGCCAGCAGTGGGTACTGCACGGTGTCATGGAGGAAGGCTGCAGTCACGAGTGTCTCGCCAAGACCGTCCACGAGCGTGTCGAGGGCACCTGGGCGCTGAAGCGTGATCTCAGTGCGCTCCTTCTTGGCGGCCTGCGTGGGCTTGTGCGCCAGGATCCACCACGGGTCGGACTCGCCCAGTAGCGCCTCGATATCGGATTGCGGCCGCACCCACGGCGGGTTGCCCACCTGCAGATCGAAACCGCCGAGGGCGAGCACTGGTGAGAAGTCCAGCTCCCAGTGAAAGAAGCCCCGGTCGGCGGCGACCTGCTCAGCCACGGCGAGCCAGGGGTGGCGTTCGAGCACCTCGGCGACGGGAGCCTCCTGCGCCAGGACGCGGTCGAGGTCCTCGGCCTCGCCGATCTGCTCCCACGTGAGGTCGCCGCCCAGGCGGAACTGGTCCTCACCGTGGCCGTACTTGCGGCTGCCCTTCTGGGTGTCGGCGTAGGCGCGGCCGAGGAGTGCCTCGAGGCCGTCGATCCACTGGTCCAGCGTCGGGGGAGTGATCATCGTGCCGTCGACGGTGTTGCGTCCTGGCGTGAGCGGCCAGAACCACAGGGCACACCACGCGTCCATCGCGCGGCGCAAGCGCTGGAAGGCGCCGCCGGCGTCGGCGAAAGCCGCCTCGATCTCCGGTCGGGTCACCGGGTTCGCGGGGACGTCGAGGTCGGCGCCCCACACGTCGATCCGGCGGCGGATCTGGTCCTCGGCGATGCGCATGCGGACCAAGGCGAACTGCCACAGTCGCTCTACCCGCTCGGCGAGGTCGGCCAGGCGCGAGGCCTGTGCCTTGGTGGGCTTGCCGGAGATGGTCCTGCGCCACGCCTTGAGCGCCTTCTGCGCCTCGCCGACGTACGGTGTGAGATCCTTGGCGTCGGCGGCGGCGCCCCAGCCGGCGGCAGGCAGCAGGAAGTGGTGGATGCGCCCGCGGACGCCAGGGTCGAAGCCGGTCTCGGCGTCCACGGCGGCCGCTAGGCCGGTCATCGGGGCATCCTGCGGCTCGGCGGCGAGCCACTGCTTCTTCTCCACCTGCGTGGGCGAGTACGTTGCCCGCCGGGCGCCGATGAGCGAGTTGCCGCGGCGCAGGTGCAGTCCGAACCACGGGGCCTTGAGGCCGGGGGTCATGGTGTCCAGCCACAGCGCGATCTCGGCCAGCTCTACGGCCGTCGAATTGAGGTCCACCCCGTACACGCGATGCAGCGCCAGGTACGCCTTGACCTTCTGCAACTCGGCGGTGCGCTTCTCGGGGTCGATCTCCTTCCCCAGCTCCTGCTGGCGTCGCTCCAGGTACAGTTCCGCGAGTTGCCGGACCGCTTCCACGGCGAACGCGCCCGAGCCCATCGCGGGCTCACAGATCGAGAGCGTGAGGATGTCCTCCGCGCGGTCGATCCGCCCCGTGGCGTCGAGCTCCTCGATCGCCTGCCCCACCACGAACTCGCTGAGTACCCGCGGGGTGTAGAACGACGCCGACCGCTCCCGGTCCCGCGAGGACTGGCGAAACACGAACGACCCGCGCGGGTGCGTGACCCACACGTCCTCCCCCGTCTCCGGGTCACGGCGCGTCACCTGATCCGCCGCCGAGACCTCGAGCGAGTCCTCCCGGTTGATCACCCACGAGCCCTTGGACGCATCGCCGCCACGGGCCACCTCCCACAGGTCCTCCTGCGCGATGAACCCCGTATAGGACATCAGGCCCTCGTACACCTGGCCCAGCTCCGTGACACCGAGGGTGGCGTAGGAGATGAAGCCGCGGTCGCGCCCCGCCTGCTCCTGCGTGAGGAGCAGGTTGCCCAACACCCGCTGCAGGGCGAGGTTGGACAGCCCCACTTCGTCGACGAGCGCGGTCGCCCGCGGCGAGAACAGATCGGTCGTGAGCTCGTTGAACTCCAGCCCCGGAGCCACGCCCGGCTCGTCGGCCGGGTGGTGGCCGCCATCGACCAGTCGGAACAGCAGATCCAGCGACTCGTACAGGTAGGTGCCCTGTTCCTCGCGCGGTGTGGCCGGCGGGGAGAGGATCTGATCTCGCAAGCGGGTGAGGCCGTAGCCGTCGTCGTACTCCGTGGCCCCCACTGGGAGGATGTTAAGCTCCGGCGACGCCTCGGCGAAGAGCAGGAAGAGGATCCGGTAGAGGTAGCGCAGCGACTGGCGGGCGAGGTCCTGACCGTCGACCCCCTCAAGCCCCAGGCCCCGCTCACGGCGCCGGTCGAGGACGTCGTTGGCCAGGATCTCAATGGATTCCCGCACCGCGCCGCGCAGCGACTCGGAGACCTTGACCGAGTGTTGGCGCGAGTCCTCGATGACCTCCGTCCACCACACGGTGCCGTCCGGACGCCGCTCCGACGATTCGCGGCACGTCGCAGCCACCACGCGCTGGACTTCACCGCCCGCCTTGGTGTCCTGGCGTTCGAGCGTGAGCAGTAGGTCGATCGCCAGCGCGCGACCGAGCGGCCATGACTCGCGCTCGGCCAGCAGGAACCACCGGCCGGCGAGCACCACGACGAAGGCCGGCGGCACGTCCGAGAGGAACAGTTCGCCGACGAGCTTGCCGACGGCGTCCGTGCTCGGCTTGCCGTCGAGCGTCACGTCCCCGAGCGGTGACGCGCCGCGCAGGTCCTCGACCGTGTCCACCGGGGCGGCTTCGAGCTGCACCACCCCGTCGCCCGCCCACGCTCGCGCGGTCCATGAGGACTCGCCGCGCGTCCACGAGTGCGTGGTCGGAGTGCCGTAGCCCAGCGCGCGCCGCACGTGGGCGCGCTGCTCCTCCGTTGCGGGTGCGGTGACGCCGTCCTCGTCCGGTGAGAGCTGCGAGAGCGAGGTGAGCAGCGCCTGTCGCTCGGCCGTGAACCGCGATAGCGGCGACACGGCCCCCTCGCCGGCGTCCTGCTTCCACTCCGCGACCAGCTTGCGGACCTGTGCAAGGTAGGACTGCTTGATCTCGTCCGTGGTGAGGTAGTGCTCGCTGATCCATTCCTCGACGTTGACGATCGCACTGTCGGCGGCCATGTCAGCTGTTCTCCTGGGACGGGACGGTGGCCGGAGCCATGGGGTGATCGGTGGGGACGACGACGAGGAGCGGCCGTACCAGCCGCTGCTCCGGTCGGAGTTGTTCGGCAAGCTCCGCCTCCTCGCGCACACGGCGGGAGAGGTGTCGCAGTCGGGCACTGCTGATCTGGCGGTCCGCCTCGGACTCCCAGCGCGCGGACTTCTCCCGCCAAGCGGCCACGCGGCGTTCCGCTTCCGCGGTGGCCGAGGCGAAGACCCCGTCGAGGCTCGCCCCCGTCACCTCCACGGCCTTGGGGATCAGCGCCGTGAGCGAAGTCTCGTCGGCGACCGGGCCTGGATTGGTGGCAGTCCTGTCCAGGCCGATCTCGCGCAGCCAGGCGTGGGGGTCTGCGATGGTATCGCCGGTGTGGAGCGTGGGGGAGCGGAACTCCACCACGTGGAAGGCGCGGGAGACCACCTGGCCGCGGCGGTTCATGAGCGTGCCCATGACGAGGACAGTGGGAACTTCGAGGTCGCCACGGACCGCCGGAACCTCGAGGCGCGCCATGGACGACAGCGCCCGGTCCGCTGCCCAGTCCGACACTGGGTGCAGCGGTCCCAGGAAGTGGGCGATTGGCCACGTCGTGTCCGACGTGCCCTCGCGGGCCTCGCGGAGAGACTGGTCCGCCCGTGCCCGGGCGGTGGCCAGGACCAGCTCCTCGCGGACCCGGCGCTGGCGGACGTAGTCCTCCGGGAGCAGGTCCAGACGGCGGATGAGATCGCGAGGTGGCTCGAGCTGCGCCGTGTCGTTGGCGTTCCTGCGCCACGCCACGCCACCGCGGGCGGACGGGAACTGCGGCTCGCCGTGGAACGCCTCGGTGAGGGCGTCCTCGAGGTAGTCGGCCTCCGAGTCGTAGACGCTCTGACGGCCGGACCCGTCGGTGGTCCCGCTGCCGGGAACGGCGTCCTCGTCGTCGTCCCCCTTCCCGATCTCCTCGAGCCAGGCATCGATCTCGCCGATGTCCAGCTCGCCGTCGTCGGTCTTCTCCCGCGCGGTCGCCAGGACCTCCTCCGGGGTACGGACGGTCTCGTCGAAGGCCTTTCGGCGGGCCAGGACCTCGCGGATCGCGTCCTCCTCGCTCTTGACCGAGTGCTCGCCCATGAGCGAGGCGACGTCGCCGAGCTGCGAGTGTGCCTCGTGCTCGCGTTCCATGAGGCGGGTGAGTACGTGGAGGTCACCTGGCGTGGCGTCGTCCGGCGGGTCCAGGAGCAGGGTGGTGATGACCGGCGGAGTCTGCTGCCCGTAGCGGTCCACACGGCCGTTGCGCTGCTGGATGCGGATGAGCGACCACGGGATGTCGTAGTGCACCAGCTGGTGACACTGCGCATGGAGGTTGACACCCTCTGAGGCCACGTCGCCCGTGACCAGGACGCGCAGCGGACTCGAGGCCCGCTTGAACGCGTCCACCACGTCCATCTGCTCCTGATCCGACAGACCGCCGTGCATGATCTCCACCGCGCCGGCCTTCAGGCCGAGGTCCTTGGCGAGGTTGTCCCTGAGCCAGTGCAGGGTGGCCACCCGTTCGGAGAAGATCACCACGCGCTCGCCACTCCGGCTCGAGATGCCGATGGCCTTGAGATGGGAGAGGAGCCGCTGGTACTTGGCGCTGGTCTTGGAGGATACCGCGTGCGTGAGTTCCGCGAGGCGGTCGAGGGCCTGCTGTTCCGTGGGGTCCTCGGACTTCGCACGCCGGTTGGCCACCGACTCCGCGAGAGCCGCGGGGGACGAGAGGTACGCCTTGGCCAGCGTCCACGGGAAGAGACGGTTGTCTCCCGACGGTGGCTGCACGCCGGGGCCGGTCCACGTGTCGCGGATCTCGCGGGCCAGTGCCGTCTCCTCCTTGGAGGCCGACACGAGGACGTTATTCGGCTCGGCGCGCTCAGCCCACTTGCGGCCCACCTCCGCCGCGACCTCCGGGCTGTGGCGGTGCCGGCGGATGATGAGCTGCTGCAGGTCCGTGCGATTGATGCTGCCGTCAGGGTGCACCACGGTTGGATCGAGCAGTGCGAGGATCTCCGCGAAGCTCTCGCTACGCCCGTTGTGGGGTGTCGCCGAGGCGAGGAGAAGGGCCTCCGTGGTGGGCGCCAGGATGCGGGCGAGCTCGTTGTTTTGTGTGGAGGCGTTGGTGGCGTTGTGGACCTCGTCGATCACCACCGCGTCCCAGCGGACCTTCTCCAGGTACGCCTTGTACTTGGGTGACTTGAGCGTGTCGATGGAAACGATGACCCGTGGGAAGAACGTGAACGGGTTGCGTGTGGCCGGCAGTGTGCGACGCACCTTCTGGATGCCCACCGAGTCCAGGCGGACCAACGGGATCGCGAACCGGCACCAGAGCTCCTGCTGCATCTGCTCCAGGACGTGGCGAGGGGTGACGACGAGGATGCGGTCCCCGCGCCCGCGCCGGATGAGCTCGCCGAGGATCATGCCGATCTCGAGAGTCTTGCCCAGGCCCACCGCGTCCGCGATGAGAAGGCGAGGGCGCAGGTTCTTGGTGGACAGCGCCTTGCGGACGGCGCTGAGCTGGTAGTCGAGGTGGTCGGCGAGCATGTGCGGCGCCACGACCAGGGACTCGTCGTACAGCGGGACCGGCGTGCGGCGCAGCGTGGACTCCAGCCATAGGCGCGCCCGGCGGTAGTTGGGGGAGGCGTCCGCCTTGACCGTCGCCTGACTGGGATCGAGCGGCGTGACCTCGTCCAGGTCCGTGTAGAACGTCGCTGTGGTGTCCCGGACGTACGGGCTCAGGCCGCGGACTCGCAACAGATACGGGGTCTGCGAGCCGTCCGGGTCGCCAGCCGCGCGCTCGACGGCCTTGACGAGCCACTCCTCGTCGCGGACCAGGACGGTGACACCGGGGGCGAAGGGGACGTGACCTGTGGAGTCTGCCTGAGCTGCGGGCGGTGCGGTCACAGTCGGTTTTCTCCGTTCCAGGGCTAACATAAGCGGTACTTGAGAGTATCTGTTGCGGGTCTGACACGTGAACGATTGGCAGGTACGACTACTGGCCTCTCGCGCTGAAAACGTCTGTGCCATTTCCGGTGTGCAGTTCCGGTAGGGGGGCGGAGAGTGCAGCAATGCAGAAGGGAGATGTTGTGGCGTTAGATGCTCGTCACTCGGTCGACCAGGGGCTTCTCCATCTGGCCACTCGGCTGGACCCGATCATCGGAGCAAGACTCCGGTTGGAGCTCGACGGTCTCCCCTGGACGTCGGTCCTGGTCGAACTGGACCGGATGCGGGGTAAGACGGCCAAGCACTTTGCCTCTACGGACCTACAGTCTCAGCTAAGAATGATCACCGAGCGGCTCGGAAACCTCGGCTTCCCGTTCGATGACCACTCGCGCCAGGTGAGCACATTGGGCAACGAGCTCCGGATCGTGCGCAACAAGTGGGCGCATCAGGACGAGTTCACGCTCCTCGATGCGTGGCGGACGCACGACTTCGCGGTGCGGCTCCTGGAGCGGTTCTCAGATGCCGAAGGGGTCGCAGAGGCGACAACCCTGCGTAATGCGGCGTTTGCGGCGCTGGCGGAGAAGGAGAACCTTGTCACTCCGCCGGCACGGATCGAGCATGAGGTCGTCGTCGAAGATCCGCCCGAACCGTCGGCAGAGGTCGAAGAGGACGCACACGTCACCCCGGACGCCGGCGTGTATGTCCGCGCGGATGCCGCGAACACTCCGCTGATCGGCGGGGCACGCCATTCCTACGATTCGTGGAACCTCGTCATCGTGGGGACGCCCGACGTGGTGGACAACCTACGTAGGAAGGACGCGAAGGAACAGGCACGGGCCGTGGCCACCGAGATCGCCGAGTTCGAGGGCCCGATCCACCTCGACAGGCTCACGCGTCTCACGGCCTACTCATTCGGTGCCCAGCGACTGACAGAAAGACGGCGGCGGAGTGTGCTTCATCAGATTCTTCAGCTAGAGCTCGAGATCGACCGTGACGGCTTTGTGTGGCCGAGTGACCTCGACCCCGAGAGCTGGGATGAGTTCCGACCCAACGACAGCACGGTCGACCGGGTTTTCACGGAGATCAGCCCGGTCGAGATCGCTAACGCGATGAGGTTCCTCGACGACCGCGATCCCGCCATGTCCGATGACGAGCTCTATTGGTCTACCCTGCAGACGTTCGGGCGGCATCGCCGGACCAGGGGATGCGCGAATCACCTCGAGAAGGCGAGGCTACTTCTCTAGTCGTCGGAATCCCCGCCCAGTGATTCGAGTTCGGCGTCGGACATGGCGGACTCTCCGGAGTCGCCACCCGAGGACACCGTCAGGGGCCAGCGCTTGAGTGCCCACTCCACGATTGTGGTCTGGCGGTGCATGACTGGTCCGCTCTTGTTAGGGACGCCTTTCGGAAAGCAGGGTTCTGATGATCGGGTAGCGCGGGTATGAGCATCGGATAGCGGTGGGCGGCGTCGTGTGCTGGTCTCGGCTTCACGCGTGGC